>Ga0207684_10001466_pt1 | contig 25418 bp, 25 predicted proteins | sample KBSK5501metaG_FD_184342 | JGI IMG/M metagenome (GOLD analysis project Ga0207684, IMG submission 184342) | Corn, switchgrass and miscanthus rhizosphere microbial communities from Kellogg Biological Station, Michigan, USA - KBS K5-50-1 metaG... | ecosystem: Host-associated > Plants > Roots >...
TCGAATTAAGCTGCCTGACGGAACGGAACTCCGGGAGGCGCGTCCTTTCCTCATGGATGGCGATAGTTCCTTGTATTTGAACGTTTTAGTCTGAGAGGTGTAAGCTAAAGCAAGGCTAAAAGCGATACAACAGACACAAGTGATACAAATGATACAAATGATACAAGTGATACAAGTGCGACAAGTGCGACAAACTCCCTCACCCATCCCTATTGATTGCCAATAATCATGAGCGGGAGTTAGTCACCGAAATGCTCTCTTTCCCAAGGAACCAGTATAACCTTTCAACCCAGCGATAGCTAATCAGTCCTGCCTATCTTACCCAACTGCCTCCCCCACTATCACCTCCACGATTCTCTCATCCTCCCCAAAATGCTCTGCCAACCTCTCAACAGCCTTCTTTCTTAAACTCTGCCTGACAGAGGGCGTCAATGCTTCCAGCAAAGCAGGATTCACAACGAAATACCGTTCATCCTCGCTTATGTCCAATAATCCCTGGCGTTCAAAGCGTGGGAATGGACTCGTTTTGAGCATCTGGCACATTTTTGACGGGCTCGTATGAGGGTTATCAACGATAGCACGCTTAGACTTATAGCTTTTTTCGGCTGGTAGCCCTGCTTCCCTGCGCAACCTGTAAAACTCAGAGAAACAATGAGCAGTGATGAACGATAATATAAACAGCCGGCGAATTGCCTCACCAAAGATATTACTCTCGACAGGGTAGTTGCCTCATGGATAATGTAACCCAACGTCTGTTTGTTCATCCAGCGGAGGGTCAAGAAGTGAGGTCATACTTGAGCTATCGAGCCAAACGAGAATTGTTATGCCAGATTGCCCCTCGGTATCGGGAGGCATCATCAGCACTCAAGGAGGTCATCCTTGACGAGTTTGTCGCCGCCACAGGATATGCACGCAAATACGCCATCCGGCTGCTGAACCATCCTGTCGACGTCAAGTTCACTATCGAGCGTCCGCGTCCGCCCCACTATGGACCAGAAGTCCAACAGGCGTTACACCTGACATGGACGGCCGCCAATCACATTTGCGCCAAGCGATTGATACCGTTTCTCCCAACCCTCGTTGAGTCGCTGGAGCGGCACGGACATCTTCAGCTGAGTGAGGAGTGTCGCAACCAGCTTCTCTGCATGAGTCCAGCGACTGCTGATCGGATGTTGCGTTCCTCTCGAAAACAAGGTCCGCGCGGGATCTCGACCACCAGATCGGGAACGCTGCTCAAAAAACAGATCCCGATCCGCACCTTCCAAGATTGGAATGAAGCCAAGCCAGGCTTCCTGGAAGCAGACTTAGTCGCTCATTGTGGCACACAGGCTGAGGGAGCCTACTTGTACACGCTAACGCTCACCGATGTTGCCACCGGTTGGACCGAATGCCTTCCCCTCCTCAATCGTGGTCAGGATGCCGTCATTGTCGCACTGAAACGAGCACGGCAACTGCTCCCTTTTCCCATCTTGGGTATTGACACCGACAATGGAGGGGAGTTCATCAATATGGAACTGGCGGCCTACTGTGAGCAAGAACACATCACCTTTACGCGGGGACGTCCTCAACGCAGTAATGATCAATGTTACGTAGAGCAGAAAAATGGACAGATCGTGCGTCAGGTGGTCGGCTATGACCGCTTCGTCGGGGAACTCGCCTATCGGCAACTGACCGAACTGTACCGAGCCCTGCGCCTGTATGTCAACTGCTTTCAACCCTCGATGAAACTTCAGACGAAGCAGCGAGAAGGCAGCAAGGTGCGCCGCACCTATGATCAAGCGCAAACGCCACTCCAGCGTCTGCTCGCATCAGGTGAACTGGCGGCAGTCAAACACCAAGAACTGGTGCGGGTGACACACGCCCTTGATCCCTTGCGCTTGTTGCACCAACTGGAACACTTGCAGAAGGCCCTCTGGCAGCACGCTATCACTCCCTCTTCCTCGCCTGAAAAGACATCACCTGCTTCCATGCTCCCGTTTTCTGTCCAGCTCTGTAGCGAGGAAAAGCTTCCCGCTGAAGGCATTACCGCCTCTCACCCATCGCTGCTGAAAAAGGAGCGGAGACGAAAGTATCAAAAAAGCGGGCGGCCTCATGATTGGCGAACGCGCGAGGACCCATATGAGGGCTTGTGGGAGCAGATCACATCTTGGCTGGTTGCCAACCCGGAACGTACAGGCGTAGATATCTTCCATGAATTGCAGCACCTTTACCCTGGACGCTTTCGATCGACCCAGGTTCGAACCTTACAGCGAGGCATTCAGAAGATACGAGCACGCCTGCTCGTGACTTTTGATGACCAATGGGGTGAGGAAGTTGTCAACGGGCACACGCCCGCTCCAGAATTGCGTGCCGAGGTGGTAGTAGGAGTCTCCTGACGCTCAGAGAGAGGAGGGGAACCATGCATTGCGATGCGTTCCCCTCCTCTCTCTGAAACTCTCTCCATCCCTCCGCGCTAGGGCTGGCAGCGCGCTCCGCTGAGGCCAGGGGCCAGCCCCTGGACCCCGCTGAGGAGCATGGCCCCTCAGAGTGCGCCATTGAGGCGTGTCATCGCTAGTTGCAGGGGTGCAACACCACTGGTGTCGAAGTGGTTAAAGCAACGGCTTACCTTGCGCCGAAAGGTGGCAGGGGACAACAGCAGGCCGCGAGTAAGGCCGAACGGGATAAGTACCTAAGCCGTGTCGGTCAGCTAGGTCGTCTATGGTGAGGACTGGATTGTCCGAACCCCAGTTGTGCGTTCTTGGGCTCGTTCCAGGTCAAGGAAGCGCATGGTACTATGGGACCTGCGGAGTGTTCCATCTGTAAAGTCTGAGTACGGCTGGAAGACACTACACTCCGGCTACCCGAAGTGATCGGGGAACCCAACGAAAAGGGAGCCTAAAGACGAACCAGCGGTGACATGAGACGATGGGACCGCCTAAACGGGGAGACCCGCATGGCGGCAGAGCGGTCGTAGTAATCAAATGCCTGGGGTAATGCCCAGGACAAGGTGAAGGGCCGCAGGGCTGTGGAAACGTCCGCGACCGTGTGCCGGAGGGCGCGAACCGCAAGGGGATAAGCGGTCAAGGCAGACTAAGTTCCAGGCCTGGAGAGCCCGTTGCATCGAAAGGTGCCCGGCGGGTTCGGGAAGAGGCGGTTGGAAACGTGCCGCAAGGTAACGCGCTGGCCGCCTACTTCATTTTGGTATTGAGTTGGTAGTTAGTAGTTAGAAGTTAGAAGTTAGATGGCTATAAGAAATCCTTAACACATGGGAAAATGGACGTACGCGCGAGGGATATCAACGAGAGACAATTTTTGTGGCACCCAAGGACAATTTATCTGGCACGCAAAGACAATTTTTATGGCATCCTACAGGAGACGAAAAGTTGCGGAAAATGCGGTGCTGTTAAGCCTGTCTCTGACTTTGCCCTGAATAAAGGCAAAGCGGATGGCTTTCACTACTGGTGTAAGGTGTGTGCAAACGAATACAACAAGGAGAGAAACCAACGTCTGTACACCGAAGCTTTTGTGAGAGCCAAGAACCTGAAACAACTCTATGGAATGACATCCGAAGAGTACCGGGTAATGTTCCTCGCCCAAGGCGGTGTCTGCGCTGCCTGCGGCCAACCCGAAACAGCAATCGACCCTCGAACCAAGCACGTAAAAAATCTCCAGGTTGACCATTGCCACGAAACGGGAAAAGTGCGGGCGCTGCTCTGCCAGGAGTGCAACAACGCGCTGGGCCTTTTGCACGACGATCCGGAACGCATAGGCTTGCTATTGCGATACGCAGAATCCCATCAATCCGCAGGTACCGAACATCGGGAAGGAGCCGAAATATGAGACGTGATTTAGTCGTGGTACCAGAAGGCACGACCGAAGACAAACTGATCGAACTGTGGGTCCGCCTCAAGAAAAGCCCCCACACGCAGCGGGCCTACCGCAGGGACATCGAGGTCTTCCGCGACTTCGTCGAAAAGCCGCTGGCCGCAGTCACCCTGGAGGACGCCCTCGATTTCTGCGACAATCTCGATGGGCTTGAGATCATCAATAAACGTGGTGAGGTTAAGCCTCTTGAAGACAACAGCAAGCGCCGCATCATCAATTCGGTCAAGTCGCTCTACAGCTTCGCGTATAGCAGTGGCCTCTTCCCAGTCAACGTCATGGCCGCCATCAAGCCGCCCTCAGCCAAGAGCGCCATCTCCCAGCGCATCCTTACCGAGGCGACCGTGCTCAAGATAATCGTGCTCGAGCAAGACGCGCGCAATCACGCCATCCTTCATGTGCTCTACGCCGCCGGCCTGCGCGTCTCCGAGTTATGCAACCTGCGCTGGCGTCACGTTATTCGCCGGTCAAACGGGGTCCAGCTCGATATTATGAGCGGCAAGGGCGACAAGCAGCGCCACGTGCTGCTGCCGGAGAGTTCCTGGAATATCCTCTCGGCCATCCGGGAAGAGGCTGCGGACACGGACTTCGTCTTCCGGTCGCGCCAGGAGGTCTCGCGCGAGGGGTACTATAAAGGCACGAGGCTGGACACAACGACCATCTTTCGCATTGTGCGCGAGGCCGCCAAACGGGCTGGCGTGCCGAACTGGTATGAGGTTTCCCCCCACTGGCTGCGACATTGCCACGGTTCCCATGCCATCGATCACCAGGCACCACTCACCGTCGTCCGTGATACCCTGGGTCACAGCAACATTGCCGTGACTAACGAGTATGCAAAGGCCCGCCCGGATCAAAGCTCCTCCGGCTATCTCCCCTTATCGTGAGGAAGCAAGGAAAGGGAGGCAAAGGAAATCCGCTAGACCAAGAAGGTTACTGCTGGGGAGCTTCTTGGTCTCCCTGGCAGATGGCCAGATCATCGAGCGCTTGAGCCGACTGGACGAGCAGCAGAGCTGCGGCCAGCGTTTGCGTGACAGCATCTCCCGCATCCAGTCGGCATCGAGCGTCTTGGCTCCAGCGGTGGACTGCTTGGTCTTCCCGTGAGGGACATCTGCGAAGAGATCCAGGTCAAGCAGGTTGGGCCGCTTTGAGATGGACACCAGGTGTGCGATGAGCAGCTTCATATTTCTCTCTTCATTGAAAATGAAGTCTAGGAGGCAATCAAACAGATGCATGGTGAAAGATCAAACAACCAATTGTGTGAACGGACGTACCAAGTAGCCAGTACACCTCTCTCATACCGCATGATCGCTTCCCTTTCGCGGGAATACACTCGTTGTTGTTTCATCAGACATGCCCGTTCTAGTCGCCGTCAGGCTTGGAGGCCAGCCATGAATAAGGAGGAAGGCAATGGATGAGACGCATGCGCCGGAAAGGAACTGGGCCGGGAACTACACGTACCGGGCGGAGAAGCTGCACCGACCGACGACGATTGAACAGGTGCAGGAGATCATCGCCAACGCAGCCAGCGTGCATGTGTTGGGCTCGCGGCACTCGTTCAACGACATCGCCGACTCCTGGGAGCTGATATCGCTCGAGAACCTGCCCGCTGACGTGGTCGTCGACCATGAAGCACAAACGGTCTCCTTGGGTGGAGGGGTGAAGTACGGCAATCTGGTCAAGACGTTGAACGACGAGGGTGTGGCCCTGCACACCCTCGCATCGCTTCCCCACATCTCCGTCGCGGGTGCCGTGGCGACGGCGACGCACGGCTCGGGCGTCACCTGTGGCAACCTCGGGACCGCAGTCGCGGGGTTGGAGATCGTGACGTCCAGCGGTGAGATCATCAAGGCATCCAGAGGCGACCCCGACTTCGACGGCCTGGTGATCGGACTCGGCGCCCTCGGCGCAGTCACCCGGATCACCCTGCACGTGCAGCCCGCCTACGAGGTGAAGCAGCGGGTGTTCGAGGGCCTCAGCTGGAAGGCCCTCTACGACCACTTCGACGAGATCACCTCATGCGGCTACAGCGTCAGCATCTTCACCCGCTGGGGCGAGACGAATGACCAGGTATGGGTCAAGAGCCGGACGGATGAACCCGACCGGGTTGAGGGTGACCTCTTCGGCGCGGGTGCCGCAACGGTTGATCGGCACCCGATCGTCGAACTCGATCCGACCCCTTGTACGCCGCAAAGGGGCCGGCCCGGTCTCTGGTCCGACCGCTTACCGCATTTCCGCATGAGCTACACACCGAGCAGCGGCGAAGAAATCCAGTCGGAGTACCTCTTCCCGCGCCGGCATGCCATGGGGGCCATAGGAGCCGTGCGTGCCCTCGCAGACGGGATCCGACCAATCCTGCAGGTGAGCGAGATTCGCCGGGTGGCCGCGGATCGGCTGTGGATGAGCATGAACTACGAGGAAGACTCCGTCGGCATCCACTTCACCTGGAAGCGCGAGCCAGACGCGGTCCAGCAGATGGTCGCTCAGATCGAGGATGCCCTTACCCCGTTCGAGGCGCGCCCGCACTGGGGCAAGGTCTTCCAGGCGGACGCAGCGGCAATCGCTCTGCTCTACAAGCGCCATTCCGACTTCGTCCGCCTGGTGGAGCGGCTCGACCCGCGCGGCGCGTTCCGCAACTCATGGCTGAAGGCCCGCGTGCTCGGTGACAAGTAAGGCAGGACCGCAATTTTTCGGGGAAGCACGAGCATAATGGGAATACAATCACTGCCAGGTGGGAGAAATCAAGCGACGGTATAAAGCACGAATCGTCACTTTCTTCAACAGGTGCGAGTAATGTCTAAACGAGGGTGTATGCATGGTAAGCTTACCATCCATATTGACGCTGGGAACGCCACGAGTATGTATTCGTTCGCGCTGATGCACTATCGCGTGGCAAAGTAAAGGGGAAATGGATCATGGAGAGACAGGAACTGTGGGACGACTTGCACAGACGGGATGAGTTACGGGTGGAACGGGACCGCCGACTGTACGAGCAGGAACAGGAGAAGTGGTGCTATCTGCAGAAAGTGCTTCCCTTGCCACAGCGAGCAGCTCCGCGACCGTGGGAAGACCTGGCGTCCCTTCTCTCACGAACAGCGAATAAAATGGGGTATGATCATCCGAGATGGCTCCTTCATCAAGAGAACATCCCGTACGCGATCAACTCAGCAACCCTCTCTGTGCTGCACCGGCGTCCCGATTACCTATTCTTAGGCCGTCAGATGCTTCTTGAAGAGGAACAGCTCTATACCCTGACGCTCCACCGGTTCACTTCCCGTCTTTACCTGCCGCAACATTCCCCACCCCCGTCCGCTACATATTCCGGTGATAGGCGCTCTATCGACCGGCCGCGCCTCTGGTATGAAGACCAACAGCGGTTCTTTCTTTCAGAAATCTACACGCGGGTGTGCCCCCTCTGCCTCGATGAGGGGGATGGGAGCGGTGGATACGATCGCCTCTTCTGGCGTTGCCGCCTCATGCTTGTATGCCCCCGATATCATGTCTTTCTCGTCAACCGCTGTCCGGCCTGCATGGCGTATATCCCGGCACTCCGGCCGAATCTACTGATCTGCCCCTCCTGTGGGAAAGGTGATTATCGTTCCGCCGTGCTCGCTCTCCATGCGAAGGATGCCTGGCTTCTGACCAGCCACTGCCTGCTGCTGAGCCACCTGGGAGTGGAATCTGTCGAGGTGGGAACGCAGCTTGAAGATAGCAGCCCGTCGCTCTTGCACCACCTCGCTTCCTGGGACTTCTTCGGGCTCCTCAAAGGTTTCTCCAGCATCTTCGATTTTCTAGGAAACCTCGCGGGGCAGCGGCCCATCGAGGGGCTCGAAGTAGTAGCGCTGATGCTTTTTATCCAGGTGCAATCCCCGCCGCCCGGTGATCTTGTTGAGGGTTCGATTTAAGAGCATCACGTACAGGCGCGCGAGGTCAGGATCCTGCCACCAGAGCCGACTGGTCTGGCGCTGGCTTGTCCGGGGGTCGACGCACCGGCTGAAGGGACCGCGCGGCGCGCTCAAATCACAGAAGGTCACCAGCTGTTTCTCGTGGCAGAGGAATGGTTTGTACAGTGCGGCTTCCTGCGGTGCAGGAGAGATTATCCTCTCCTGGATTTCCATGGGGGTCAGCGCACAGGGGGCCGAAAATACGGCGGGGGGCATATGGGTAACCGGCAGCAGCGTGCTGTGCAGCGTATCGGTCACGTACCCGGTCGATGGGTGCGCGTGCAGAAACCGCTCTTGCGGGGAGAGACGCTCTGTTACCCAGCGTTCGTGTTGCTCCTTCATAAGGTAGAGCCAGTCGACGGGATGGCTCTTGCGTTGTTGATCGACCAGGATGTGGTGCTCTGGACACAGCAGCACGAGGTTTTCCGGTCCGTCTCGATCCTCTCCGCGCAAGACCTTCTCTCCACGCGGCCCCTCCGCACTGTGCGCAACGATGTGGGCCATCTGGCCGAGCACGGCGTGCGGATCGCCGCTGGAAACCGGCGCGACTGCAATGAGGGGTTTGCCGCAGTCGGGGTAGGCACACATCCCTCCTGACCTGGACCACAGAATTTTGATCGTTTTCTCACTTATGTTCCTTGATGCCATGCCTTACTGCCAACTCCTCTACCTGATTGTTGAGCATAGATTGTGCCCGATTCTAAATGAATAGAACAGGCGTGTCAAGTAATGATCCCCTTTCGCGTTCAAGCAACACAGTAGTAGCCTTGCTTCTCTTCCCTTTCACCTCCGAAAGTGGTCAGGCTGCATGCCACGCTGCTCGCACCGGTGCCCCATCTACATCCGCGCTCTCCTGTTAATGATCTCTTCGAATGCTTCTCAGACTTGCGCAGCTCCAGATAACAAAGTATGCTTGTTCCATGAACGCTTTCATACAAAGAAAGGCGAAGAGATGGAAGAGTTATACGCCTCCAGAACCAGAGACGGGGGTGGCCATCCAGCAGCCCGGCCTATCCCACCGCTTCCACGGCGTGCCACACCCTATCCCTGGGAAGACCTCTCTTCGCTTCTCAGTCGAGTAGCCCGCAAAATGGGCTATCCCGATTTGCGATGGATCCTTCGTCCCCAAGGAAGTCCATATGGGATCAACGCGTCGGATCTCCCGCTTCTCACCAAGCAAAGAGACTTCCAGCTTTTACAACAACTACTCTTGCTCGACGAGGCGACACTCTCCTCACTCACCGCGCACATCTTTGCCCAAGTCCTGGATTATTTTGCCAAAACGGAGGATAACAGCCCTTCTAGACTCCGCCCACAATACTTCGCCTCCTACTTTCTGGAGTACCCACGAACCCGTGTCTGCCCGCAATGCCTGGCGGAAGGTCCCGCGTATGATCGCATCTTTTGGAGAATGAGGCACGTCTTCTTTTGCCCATTCCACCGCACGCGCTTACGAGACTTCTGCCCTCGCTGTTCCAGAACCATTTCCGCACTGCGACCCGAACCGTTTCGCTGCCCGTTCTGTCAACAAGGGGACTACCGAGAGCCTGTAGAAACACCGATCGCCCAGGACCACCTGCTCCACGTAGGGACGGTCCTCTTCCTTCACGCGCTGGGGATCACCTTACCCGAAGACGGTATTACCTGGCAGCAGGTGTGTCCCTTGTTTCCCCGACAAGCATCAACAACTGCCATTTCCCTCTTGAGACACATCACGGATACATTCACGGAGTCCTTTACCCTCGAAGAATTGCTGACCCTGCTGGTGGATCTTTCTGCCCTCTCTATTGATGATATTTCTATCCACCCTGGGCTTTTCACTACTTCTGATACGGCGGCATTCTTTTTATTTCATGCCTTCCTGTTCCAGTGGCCCACCCGGTTTTTCCGCCTGCTGGATCGGCTGTATGCGCTGACAGCTCCCCCATTCCTTGGTCAAAAAAGGGTAGCCGTCGTCGATCGCTGCCAACAACTCTTCGCGCATGAGTGGCTCGAGTCGGCATTTCACTCTCACCTGCAGTCCTATCGTAGTGACGCCGAAGCAACCCGTACCGCCCAGGCGCGCATGAAAGCCATCCTCGAACAACTCGTTGTGCCAGGGAGCGCTCAGACTGCACAACAACAGACCGAGTACCTCTTCCTTGAAGAACAGCGACATGGCTCCCCTCTCGCTCTCATCGTTCCATTTCCCTGGGAAAGCCTTCCCTCGGTCATTGCCAGAGCAGCCCGCCAGGTGGGCGGATGCCATCCCAGGGAGCTCTTGCGCCCGGCGATGAATCTGCACCACCTCCCTGAGCAGAACCTTCTTGCCTTAACCAGAGATGAAGATTATACCTTTCTTGAATATGCTCTTCACATCGATGCCAAGGCGCTTTACGATCGAACCATCCATCGATTCGCTGGCCCGCTTCAACGATGGGACCGCTTTTCCATCTCGGACAAGTTCCTTTCACTTGAGTTGAACGTTAGACTTTGGCTCTTCCCCGATACCCACCACACGAAAGTCTGTCCACTATGCCTGGAAGAGGAGGGATACGACCGGCTGTACTGGGTGATCCGCGGGTTGGCGGTCTGCCCATATCACCATATCCGATTAGTGGAGGCGTGTCCAGTGTGTCAACAACAGATTCCCTCCCTCAGACCATCGGTCCTGCACTGCCCTTACTGTTACCTCGTGCCTTTTCCTCCAGGCCCTCGGCATTCCCCTCCCGTCATCGTGGCGCCTGCTACCTGGTCTGGCCCCCTCACCCCTGCTCGGCATTAGCGCTGCGCACTTTTTTCGCCTTCTGGAACAGATCGCCTTTGAATTTTTCGGCGAGCTTCCCCGGCTGACGCTCCTGACAGTGCTGAGAACGATACAGAGTAGCGAAGGTGACGAGCTTCTTCAAACGGAGTCCGGAGACCCAGATCCCTTTCTGCTCGCGATAGTGCTCTTTCACCTGCTCTTCACCTGCTGGCCCACGCACTTGCTCACAGGCCTCGATGCGCTCTGCCGCAACATCAGGGTCCCTCCGTATCGGCGCTTTGTCTATGGGATGGAACAATGCCAGAAGTACTTCCGAAGGCTCTTCGACGATCCCGGCTTCTCCTGGCTCCGTGAGGCGTTTGAGCAACACGAGCAGCAGTTCTACCGCTCGACGTGGTATGAAAAAGCAGAAGAAAAGGAGTGGGAGGGATATCGGGGATGGGACCCTCTGTATTAGGCAAAGTAATTGAAAAGATCAGAGTCCAGAAAGAAAAAGTTTTCAGGTGGTATATTGCTTCCTCTCCTCCAACTCGAGCCGAGATGACCAGGAGCCGTTTGGGTCCTGCTCTGACAAGAGGAGAGAGCAACCACCCTGTGTAGGATACGGACAATTTTTACGGCACTGCTCGTAGGCAACGGACAATTTTTGAGGAATCTCAATAATAAATAGGGAAGGACCTTCCTTCAAGCGGAGCCGTTCGCGATCATTTGGGCTCTCAGTCGAACTGCTGTAAAATTGATGTTAAGTGGGATTACTTGCACCCATAAACGCAAGTGGAGTTGCAGCCCTGCCACATAATAGAGAGGTGTTGCAAGATCGCAGTGAAGGATACACATCATGCACGAGATCGATTGGAAGTGGTGTCCTCGTGTCGCCGCCCACGAGCTCACCCGTAATTTTCTCATCTCTCAGGCGCGCTTGCAGAAAACTCGGCAGACTCTCGAAGCATACGGGCGTGATCTTGACGATCTGCTCGAAGCCTTTGTGGATCTGCCATTCGCTGATGTCATTGAGGCTGATTGCGGCCTCCTCGAACGGTACATTGATGGCCTCTACAATCGTCCTCCCAAGCATGGGGCCAGTTCACAGCCACAGATTACGCGCATCACCAACACACGCTTGTCTCTGGCAACCATCCGGCGACGGGTCGGGACGGCCAGGCGTTTCTACCAATGGCTCATTGATCGCAGACTCAGAGCAGATCTGATCAATCCAGTCCCAAAAGGGGTCAAAGGAGTGAGCCGGGGACCGGTACCTGTCCCTCGTCAGGAACCCTGGATTCCGGATGACGAGGTTTGGGAACGCATCCTGCGCCACTTGCTTGAGCATGAATCATTGCGTAATCAGGTCTTACTCCTGGTGTGTTACGATGGCGCATTGAGACGACAAGAATGCCTGCTCTTGCGTGTTGAGGATATCGATGAGGGGTCCCTCACCATCAAGGTGCGAGCTGAAACCACTAAGAACGGGCGAGAACGTCTGGTGGTGCTCTCGCCCATCACCTACCAGAAACTCCATCAGTATGTCACCAGGGAGCGTGCTCGTCTCATTGAGGATTATGGTGGGGATACCGGTGGCTGCATTTTCTTGTCGGAATCCCATCGCAATCCGGGCCAGCCTCTCTCCGTCTGGACCTTCCAGGATGTGATCAAAAAGGTACGCAAACTCGTCGGAACTCCCGCGCTTACGCCGCACAAACTCCGTCACCTGATGCTTGATGATCTCGTCCGTGGAGGGATGGAAATTCATGAGGTGAGCTATTACGCCGGCCATGCTGACCTTTCGTCCATCAACCCGTACTTGCACCCACAGCGTTCAACCGTCGCACGTCATGTTCGCAGAGCCACCAAATGGCGCGACGAGCAAGTGAGGCGATTAATCGAGGAGACACAGTCCAATGGCTGAAGCGCATGCAACACAGCGCAGAACGACGGCGGATTGGCAGATGCCCCTCTCATCTGAGCAGTACGACCGAAGCCCCACGCTGACCCAAGCAGAGCGAGAGGCACTGGTCGAGGTCGCTGCCCCTCGGAAACAGGGAGATCATTTCTTCCAACCCCATCGGCTCTCACTCCAGGCACTGGCTCGGCTCATTCGGCCACTGCAAGACATCTATGATCTCAAGGGATGCTATCCAGGTGCTCTCGTTTCCTATCTGTATTGGATGTGCCTTCAGATGCTCCAGATGGACAAGCCTTTTTGGGCCTGGTCGAAGGAGGAGTGGATCGAGGCCGTCACTGGGGCAGGGAGCACACGTCCTCAGAAAGGGGGAATGATCACGGCGCGGGTGACCGCGTATCTCCTGTGTGGTCTGCTGATCATCGATGATCGCTACCTGGCTACCCACCTGGCCCGGATTGTCTTTGGAACCACGAAAGTGGAGGAGCAGTACGAGAGGCTGGCAGCCGTCATCTTTGGCTCGCGTGGCTTCGGCTATGCAAGAGGCAAGGTACAGGAGATCCATTTTCGGGCGACACTCGTCCTTGCGATGCTGGTCAACCGCAATCCCCATATTGACGTCCTCACCGTCGAGTCTCTGCAAGCCACCAGGCCACTACTGGTGTACCAGCCATACCAAGATGGCTTCCGCTTGCTGGTACGTGCGCTGGTCTACCTCAAGATTGTTGAGGAGACAGCCTTGACCTCCCTGTGCGAAAGTCCGGTGAAGCCATCTCTGTGGTGGGAGTATACCGGCTCAGATGTCGATTCCACCTGGTTAGCTTGGGTACAAGCCTACACCACTCAGACCAACAGACACGATGAGGAATACCGAAAAGCGGAGTTCTATCACCTCCTCATCACCGGACGCTGGCTCAAACAGTACCATCCCATGATCGTCTCCCCGGCTCAATGGGACGAACTCCTCGGATATGAGTATGTCACCTGGGTCTGTCACGCGAAAAGGGGAGAGTTCTCCTATGCTCACCAGGCGCCAGAAAGACGTAAGACGCCCCTCTCAGCGGCTACGATTGCTGGCCGTATCAGTACTGTGAAACGGTTCTTTAAAGCGCTCCAAAGACGGCCCTACCAGGTGAATTCGGACCCACCACAGCGACTGGAGCTCGCCTTCGATCCAAATGAGGTGCTAACGACCCCAGAAAACGTCCAAAGACAAATCGTCCCTAACCCGCGAACGCTCGACCACGCCTGGTGGCAGAAGCTCACCTGGGCCGCAGCGACGCTCTCTGCACAAGACCTTGCCGATCACCGTGCTGGCATGTATCCATTGGCCTATTATCGAGCAGCCGCTCTCCTGTGGGTTACTGGAGCCAGGCGTGTAGACGAAATCAGGCGATTAAAAGTAGGCTGTGTGAGCCGGGAATGGGCACCGGAGATGCGCGATGAAGACGGAAATCAGATCGAGCCGGAGGAGGATCTCGTCTATTTACGCGTGCCCGTCAATAAATATCTGGGAGAATTTTGGTCGCCGATCCCCTCCTACACCGCCGATGCGATTGAGATCTGGGAACAGCTCCGTCCCAAACTGCAACAGCCGCAGATAGATCGCAAAGAGCACAGACCCATCGATTATCTGTTCATGATGCGCAACCGGATCATGGGCAGGGAGTTCCTCAATGACGCAGTCATTCCACTGCTGTGCGAGAAAGCAGGGCTCGTCGATGAAGATGGGGTTCCATTGCACGATGCCGTTGGCAGAATCACGAGCCATCGCGCCAGATCCACGCTAGCAACCTGGCTGCGGAGCAACGGGCTCTCCCTCACCTACGTTGCGAAACTGCTTGGTCACACGGACCTCAAATCACTCCCCTGGTATTTACGCGAAGACAAGCATATGTTTGCGCGAGCCGTGCGCAAGCACAACCCGCTGAACCGGCTGGTGACGGCGATCCTCGACACCGAGGCCATTAAACGAGGGGCAGGTGAACCCGCCGTGTTCTACTACCTGGGATATGGCGATGATGGCCGTCCCCATCTGTGTGCGAGTCCCGACTACAGCACCTGTGTTCATCAGATGCACTGTCGTAAGTGCGAAATGTATGTGGATGCCGAGCAAGCCGAAGTGATCGCGCGCCGTCCAGGAAGGACTAGGGGAGGAAATTAGCCAGCATCTTCCCGCGCCTGAAGTGCCTTGCCCAGCCTATCATTTCAACAAGCATGTGCAGCCTCGAAGCAGTGATCCCGAACTTGAGGAGATGAAGAAGCAACTAGAGGGACTCACCAACGAATGGGCGGAAAAAGCCGGAAAATTCGATCTGCGTAGCGTCGGGATGAAGTCACTCAAGAAGCGCATTGCTGATCTCGCAGTGAAGATCGAGGCGCGAGAGAACAAACCATCACCCGGTAACGGCTAAGACAACAACGGCTCTTCACACTCCTCGCTTGCGCTCTTCGCCTGGACACTGTCTAGACACGAGCGTCGTTGCTGTGAAGCGTTGGAAGGAGAAAGCAAGAGGTGCCCGATGGAATACGTGAACATCATAGCAGCAGCTCGTCGCTGTCAGGTCAGCGACAAGACTATCAGGCGCTGGATTCACGCCCACAAACTTTCTGCTCGATTTCCGCAATCGAACCGATCTGAGATTGCAGTCTCGGATCTGGAGCCGTTTCTGCCTAGTCCTACAGTTGTAGATGAGGAGTGAGAGCGCTTCGGCGTTTGTAATGACACAATCGCGCCAGGGCTTGATGTGCGCGTCGCCAACATGACCAGGCGAGATAGTACGCAAAAGAGAGAGATGATTTGCCAACGAGGCGAAAGAAAAGCCGCCGAATTTCGGCGACACTGAGGGGAACCATGACCGGGAGATCAGAAAATGCCTGGGTCTGAACAGGATCATTTGCTCGTGGCTCTGGCATCTGGGGTGTCTGCGCAGGCGTTTCTGGAGTGTCTTCTCCCTCATTGGCTCGTAAGATCTTTAAAAAAGCCATGGCGAGCATGGAAAGCGTAATGTGACGATACCAGCCGTGCCAGGAACACACTTCATACTCATCCAGGCCCACTTCTCCTTTGGTTTCCTCGAAACACTGCTCGACGGTCCAACGCGCGCCGAACGCTTCCACCATCTTTTCCAATGAGGTCCCGATAGGAGCAAAGACCAGCACATAGGCCATCTCGGCAGGCTTGATTCCCTCGTCCAGACTCCGTCGCACCAGCAGCCAACGTTGCCACCCGCTGATCTCTGGTGCTGCAAGTTCGATGCGTGCCCATGCAAAGAGGCGAGGTCCTTTACTCCCCGCGCCCGCACTCAGGATTTGCCAGTCTTCTCCCGTCAGGCTACCTGCCACCTGATCCACTCGCCTGCGGCTTCCTTGTACCTCCACGTACTCTTTACAGGTCACAGCCAAGGCGTATGCCTGTTGGCGTTCCTCCAGAGCAGCCCGCAATGGCTGGGCGCTTCCGTAGACCGTATCTCCTACGATCCAGGCCGCCGGAAGATCTGTATCCAAAGCTCGTTCTACCATACGCCGTGCCAGTTCTGGCTTGGTCATGAAGGCTATCTCTTCCGGCACACGGGCTTCTCGGCAACGCATCTGATCGCCTGTCCAGCTTTTGGGCAGATACAATTCACGATCCACCAGGGCGTGTCCGCGCGAACTGGCGTAAGCGAGAAACACGCCGATCTGGCAATTTTCAATCCGTCCAGCTGTGCCACTGTACTGGCGTTGGACTCCCACCGATTTCTCCCCTTTTTTGAGAAAGCCTGTCTCATCAATCACCAGGACAGCATCTGGAGCGGAGAGCGCTTCCCGGATAGATGCCTGCAATGTGTCTCGTACCCCATCGCAATCCCACTTCGCTCGATCCAGCAAGTGTTGGATCGCATACGGCGTAGTTTCTCCCATTGCTTCCGCTACTTGCCAGGCGTTTTTTCGTGAGGCGTCACTCATCAATCCCTGGAGGTAGGCTAGCGCTCGCCGATGAGATGCTGGTCGGACAAAATACGGCCTGATCTGTTGGCCCAAGGAATTGAGCGCTGTTGTCCACATCTCTTCAAGGGAAAAAAGCCATAGAAGATTCCTTTGCTCCTCTTGTCCTTTTTGCGGAAAGATATTGGTATTGCCTGAGAGGGAAGAGAGATCATCCGTCTCGAAAGCGGGCAACCCGTTCCTGGAAAAGAGAAGAAAGGCGAAACAGGTTGCCCCCGACGTAATATCCTTCCGGTCAGACCTGAACAGCTTGTCTGCCTGTTGCCAACAAGTACGCCTCTTCCAGGCTGGGGTCAACGACCACGGCTGCCTCATGCGGGCGTGTGGTGCTGACGAGGCGCAACGTGATACCACCCATCTGGGTAATCATGGTGCTGACTTGGTAGGCCGCCTGCAACTGCAAGGCGGTGGCCTGATCGACGGTCACACTCCAGACCGATCCTGCGGTCTGCGCCAGCAGCGCCTCTGGCGTCGTATCGGAGAGCACGCGCCCCTCCTGCAAAATCACCAGGCGGTTGGCTACAGCTTCTACATCACTGATGATATGGGTCGAAAGCAGCACGATCCGGTTGCTGGTCAGGCTGGCAAGCAGGGTGCGGAAGCGCACGCGCTCGGCGGGGTCGAGCCCCGCTGTTGGCTCGTCAACGATCAAAAGTTCGGGATCGTTCAAGAGGGCCTGGGCGATGCCGAGGCGCTGCTTCATCCCGCCGGAATAGGTGGGCAGCTTGCGGTCGGCAGCCTGCTCCAGATTCGCGATCTCTATCACTTCAGCAACGCGCCGGTTGAGCAGCGCGCCTGGCAGCCCCTTCATCGCAGCCAGGTAGCGCAGGAACTGGCGTCCCGTGAACTCGGGATAGATGCCAAAATCCTGGGGCAGATAGCCCAACACCTGCCGCAGCGCCTGGCCGTGCGTGCGGATGTCCTGCCCGTTCCAGCGGATGGTCCCCTCGGTTGGCTCCAACAAGGTCGCGATCATGCGCATCAGGCTGGTCTTGCCCGCCCCGTTGGGTCCAACCAGCCCCAGCAGGCCGGGAGCGCCTCGCAGCGAGAGCTCACGCAGCGCCCAGTGTTGCCCGTAGCGCTTGCTCAGGCGTTCTATCGTCAATTCCATCATGGTTCTCTCTTTCTTTTTTGAGTGCTCATGGACGAGCATCTTAGTTGAGTGTTCCGCGGGAGCGTTTGAAGGTCAGGGCTGCGACCAGCACCAGCACCAGGCTTGCCCCGAAAAGCCCCAGGTGCGGCGCGAACCAGCCCGCGAGGTCAGGCACCTTGTTCTCAACGCTGAGGATGAGCTGCTGAAACTGCGTCTCGTTCATGATCGTAGGGTTGGGGTTAATGGCATACGCAGGAAGCAGCCCGCGCGCAGTGATCGCGCTGGTCGGGTCCCAGTTGACGTACCAGCTGGGAGGAAGCGGGGCGCGAGCGCCACCCATGCTGAGGGGAATCACCAGCGCCCCCACGAGCCAGGCCAGCATGACCACGGCCTTGATCAGGGTGGAGAGGCGCGGAAGCAGGGTGCTCAGGGCGAAGCCGACGCTGCTGACCAGGATCGTTGCCGGGACAACCATGCCGACCCAGAGAAGCAGCAGATTGCCAATCTCTGGCGCCGGATAGTCGGTGACGGTCAGATGGCACAGCCAACCCATCCCCAAGAGGGAGACCAGCAAGAGCAGCGCCAGTGCCAGGCTCATCACCAGACCTGCCAGGTAGCGTCCCCAGACATAGGCCCAGGTCGGCAGCGCGGTGGTCATCAGCAGTTCATGGGTACGCCGGTGCACATCGCGTGTCACGCCATCAGCCGTGACAAAGAGCAGCAGGAGGACCAGCACTATCAGAATTGTTGGCAGGGTAAGAAGCAGTCCTCCCGCGCTGGTTCCGGCCACGGAGCCGCTGAGAGACACGACGCCGCTAACTCCTCCGTTGACAGGCACTACGTCGATACCCTCTGCCCAGTGCAGCACCCACATGATGAGAAGGAAGAAACCGAAGAGACCGAGAGCCTGAGACCAGAAGAGGCGGGAGGCTCGGAAGCGACGAAACTCCCAGGCCATCACGTTCAGAAACAGGCGCGGGCTTTTGTTGAGCGATCGGATTTGCTGACCACTCGCAGTCAGCGCAGTAATACTCATGGGAATCTCCTTTTAGTATGCAAGTTTGCCGGTGCAGCTGGCGCTACAGGTTCCCTCTTACAAGTCAACCCCCGAAAAGGTTCGCGACCCTCAGGATTGCGGGAGCAGGCGGTGCATGCCAGCATGCATACGTAACAGCGCAATGGAAAGCCCCGCCAGGCCGATGCCGCCTGGCAGCACAAGCAACGCAGGCGTGAGCAGGAGCGTCTGGAGAGGGGGGACGGTGCTGATGGCCAGGAAGGCCAGCCAGCTTCCATAGGCCAGGGAGGCCGCTACCTGCATCGAGAGCCACAGCGAGAGCAGCAGGGCCAGTCCCGCGACCAGGAAGAGAGGCATGAGCCAGGAGAGCGTTAGCGTCAACACCTGCCCACTGCCACCTGCCCAGAGCAGCAGGCTCAGTGCGAGGCCCAGACCCACATCGTAGCCCAGCACAATCACCAGCCGGGCGACGGCCAGTTGCAGCGGCGACGGCAAACAGACCAGTTCCAATTCCAGCACCCGCGTTCCTCTCCCGCGAAAGGCCACGATGGTTCCCAGGCAAGCCAGCAGTGGCCCGCTGATTCGCAAGACCAATGCTTGATCTGAAAACAGGTATTTCACCACTACCACCGCACCTATCAGGGTGACAAGCGCGCTCACCAGCCAGAAGCCCAGGCCAAAGAGGCTCACCTGCGTGCGGGCTGTTGCCAAGAGCGCAGTGACGCGACGAGGCTTTTGCTCACGAATTGCCTGGCGCACGGCTGAATGCAGCGGCATCGCCTGTTCGAGAACAGACAACAGGTACTCCTGGGAAGCCTGAGTGATGTGCCCCTCAGGCCACTCTGCCAGCCGTCGCACAAGGGGTGTCCAGGCAGCAATTTCCGCCGGAGTCGCATCCAGCTCCCTCAGGGCTTCCCTCAGATCATCACGATCGTTTGTATTCACAGCTCTCCTCCTTTAGCAATAGGTATCCACTGACGATGCGAGAAGACTCCGTAAGCGCCGCAAGCCCGTAGAGAGTCGCCATTTGACCGTTCCCAAAGGAATACCGAGCGTATCAGCGATCTCTTGCAGGCTCAAATCGCAGTAAAAACGCAACCAGAGCGTCGTCCGGCATTCCATACCCAGGAGGTTTAAGGCATCGACAAGAGCGGATCGCTGCTCCCCGCGCAAGACATGTTCCTCTGGGCCAGGAACTTCATCGCGTATCCAGACCTCATGCTCAGACGCCAGCGGCGTTGAAAGGCGTGTCGCGCTTGATTTGAAATGGTCGCGGGCCAGATTGGTCGCGATGGTATAGAGCCAGGATTTGAACGAGCGATCGCCACGCGTCGCATGTTGGCGAAGCACACGCAAGAAGGTTTCCTGGGCCAGATCTTGAGCAAGCGCCCAATCAGACCCCACCAGCCGATCGAGGTAACCGGTGAGCACAGGTTGATATCGCTCGACAAGGATAGCCAGGGCAGCCATTTCTCCTGCTATCACCTCATCAAGGAGTTGCTCATCGCTCAACCTCTGCATGCCTGTCCTTCCTTTCTGGTGTGTTTGTTCGTCTCTTAAACGAGCGAACAGGGCAAAAGGTTGGCGGATGCCAGACACACTTCACATGAGGAAAGTTCATCGACAGTGGCTCGCATTTCCGCGGCCTGGGCTATTGCAAGCAGATCACTGGGCACCTGGCAAGACACGAGCAGGGGAGATAGGCAAAAGCCAGATCATCCTCTCGGCAAGGAGGCAGAGGGGGCGGAGCTATCTACAACTGTAGGACTAGACAAGCACCTGGACATGTCCAGGAAGCCTCCATCGAGAGTCGCATCGCAGCGTTGGAACGACGCGTCCAGGCGTTAGAACAGCAGGTCCAGCAGTTGCTGGGCGAACGAGCAGCTCCCAAGACACGTCGTCCGTCTCGGAAAGCAGAGCGTACCACTGGCCCCCTCCCGAAGCATCTTGTCTCGTTGCTGGCTTTTGCGACTCTTCACCACGTGTCTGAGCAGAGGGTGTTGACCCATATGAATATGGATGTCCCACTGCTGAAAGCGGTGCGCGGGGAGTGGACGGATGCCGATGGCACGATGGTGACTCTGGCTCTTGATTCATCAGGAAGAACGGCTTTCTATCGGCTTTACCACGGTGTGCCGCCTTTCGTCGAGTGTCAAGATTGCCCGCATTAGGATCACATCGCAAGGGGTGGCGGCCCACACACCTGGCACCAGGAGCCTGAGCAGAGGCCCGCCGGAGGCTCGTTGGGGGTAGGTAACGGTGCTCTGGCGCCAGGCGGCGTGAAGCAACGCGGGCGCAGCTTCCCTTGACCTCAGCCTTTACACTCGAAGAGCGAAAGCGAGGGTCGGACGATGCACCACACCAGTATACCTTTCACCCTCGCTTTCGGCCCGCAGGGCTGTATGGCTGAGGTCAAGGGCCGCGTTGTAGCCGCCTGGCGCCACGACGAATGGCCGAGATTGTTGTGCAGGGTAATGTAAAAGTCGTCAGAAAGCAGGGGTCCAGGAGCAGTAACTCCCCCTGGCGAGGTAAGGGTATCAATCCACTATCTCGAGCCAGACATCGCCAAATGCGTTGCCGCGTGTGGCATGCAGGTCCCAGCAGCCAGCCACGGGAAAGGTAAAAGCGGTGCCCCATTCATCAAGCCACGATGGTAAAAGCGCCGGAGCCCGTCATTCTCCAGACGATCTTCACCAATGAGTTCGCCAGAGGGGGGACGCCTGAGGTCGACATAAGAAGACCCCATAATTCGGCATGGGTGGCTGTGCCTTGTACTTCTGGCCCTCCTGAGACAGTGTCCATAGGCGATGGCGGTTGACAGTTTTCCCGACCAAGCGCAGTCGGACATCGGCTTATATGAGGCTTGACATATATGTGCAGTATCGCGTGGAATAAAAGCCCTGCTTAGCTCACCTTCTCTTTGCCTAACACCCAAATCATGTAAGGGCTGGTTTCCTCCTGAAAGGGGGCGGAGGAATAATCACCATACAGGGCAAGTACTTTGAAGCCGACAGCCGTCGCCAGCGCTTCAAATTCCGCTCGTTGGGGCAGGACAAAGGTGAGTTGTAACAGGCTCTTCTCTTGCAGGATCCCCCTGGAGTCATAGTGCTCATAGAACTGCGAGGCTTGCACCTGCTGGGTCACGGGATCGTAGGTCGACACGCTCCAGAACAGCAGGGTGGTGTGCTGCTCAGCATCAGGGTACGTTCCCACTAATCGCAGTTGTCCATCGATGGTACGCATCCGTTGAGGTGGGTTATGCAGTGTACAGATGAAGCGCCCGCCCCAAGCAAGATGCTGATAAATACGAGCCAGCGCCAGGTGCTGATCGGCGGGGGAAACCAGTTGCCCAAAGGAATGAAACGGCAGCAGAATCAGGTCAAACTGCTTGTGCAAGGTGAGGGAACGCACGTCCATCTCATACACCTGAGCAGACAGGTGCTCGGCAGCCAGCTTGGCCCGCAACCGTGCCAGCATCTGCGGGGCGGCATCGACACAGGTCAGGTGGACGCCTGCTCGCACGAGTGGGAGGGAGACGCGCCCGGTGCCCGCCATGAGCTCCAAGACCTCTCCCGAACTCTTAGCTGCCTCTTGGAGGAAAAACGGGAGATCAAAGGTGGCTTGCGCATAGAGATCGTAGAACCGGGCCACTTGATCCCAGGCAATCGAGTCGGTCATTGTGCTCCACTCCTTCACAGAACTGTGTCTACGCCACAACCAGCGGCCCACTCTTCACCCGGCTGGCTCGTCAAGCAACAAGGGAAACTGGACGATGAAGGAGCGGACCAGGCGTTTGCGCCTCGGCGCTCGTGGCTCACACTGCACAATGACATGCCACTGCACTTCGGCTGGCTCCCACAGCGGCAGTTGCGGGAGTTGATACGGGTGTGCGTAGAGGCGAGGATTGCCGACCCGCAGGAGGTGTGTGTCATCTGGTTGCCACTCCACCGAATACTTCGAGAGCGGATGCTCGTCATATTCGAGGATCAGGGTATCCTGGAAGATGTTGACGAGCGTTTCCCGCCCTGCCAGCCCTCGCTCTCCATATAGTAGAAAGTTCCGAAAGCGCGCGTAGCCTGCTTTGTTGAGGACTCGTGTTTCACCGATGGCGGAGAAGGCTCGGTAGAACAGGTCTGGCTTCGGCTGCATCCCTTTGACCCAATTGAGGACCGCCGCCGGGCTATGACAGTCATCGTCGCGCTCTTCATGGGCCATGTGTTTTTGAAAGTTGTAGTCTCTGAGCCATTTCTCGTGCGCCGCCAGCAAGTCTTCCCAGGTCTGGGCTTTCTCGAAGGACCAGTCGGCCATGCGTCTTTGCACGCCAAAGGCCGCTTCAATGTAATTTTGGTAGGGTTTGCCTTTCTTGATCTCCTGCTTCTCTATGCCCAGAGCGTTGTAAATGCGCCTGGCGTCATGCGAGAGAAAGACCCCTCCGCTATCACTCACCAGGACTTCGGGAACGCCATATTTGCGGATGGCCGAGTACATTATGTATAATCAAAAGTCAAGCCCTTTGAGACCCTTTTCCGACGCTGCCTCCGTCCGAACAACGTGTAATAGCTCGACTTCACGCTCGTAACCCTGTCAACCACGTTCACGACGAAGCTGCCTCCCGTGCGGGCACACCCAGTGTACCACCCCGCGTCAAGGCCAGGCCCTGCGGGTGCTCCGCTTCGCTTCGCAGCCTTGACGCGGGGTGGTGCGTGAAATCCAGCCCGCACCGGAGGGGACGCGGTCGCGGCGCTGCGGCAGACGGCTGACAGACACACATGGCAGGCTGGCTCCGGCTCACGGTCGGCAGGAATGTGACGTGGGGACCGCTTCGGCGACTCCAGCTGAGCAGGCCACCGTGCCTCCCCACCTCGGGTCTGCCACGTGCTTGCTCCTGTTGAGGGTCTGTGCAGAGGCACACGTTTCTCCCGCTGCTGTTTAATCAAGGAGCTAGGCTGGTCATTCCAGTAACTGAGCACCTCTGCGGTTTCTCCCCTGCTCAAGAGAGGGTGGCAATCGTGACACAAAGCATGTTATGATATAATCGTTACTTGTACCTTGTCACGATTATACACAGTGAGTACCCGATGATCGACGCCACTAATGAAACCAGGTGTAAGGACTGTGGTCGCCCGCTCGTGCAGATCCCAGGGCACCGCAAAAAAGCGTATTGCAATGATGCCTGTCGACAGCGCCATCACCGCTCACAAAAAGAGCAGCAGGCAAGGGAGACGGCGCAAGCGGCTCTGCGGGCAAGCACAGGCTCCTATCTTCCCCAGACGAGAGCCGTGCTCGAGGAGGTGATGCGTTTGCAGGGGATGGAACTTGCCGGTCGTGTTGCTGCGGCACTTGCCGATGAGATTACCCATGCCAGGAACGCTACACACGCTCAACTTGCAGTGTTACAAGCTGAGCATGCGACATTACAGGTGACTTTGCGGGAATTGCACGTGCGTTTAGAGACCATCCAGAACGTCGATGAACGCTTCCGCATGGATAGCCAGGTGCGGCCTTTCGGTTCCTGGCTGCAAAAACACGCTCGCTACTACGCCGAAACGCATTTCGGCCAGCGGTTTCTCGCTGATCGCCGCACGCGCTTGCTGCCTCCACAGGGGTCACGAGCCGACTACGAAGCCCGATTGCGCGCGGCTGGCTACCAGGCTTCAGACCTGGAGATATTTCGTGAGGCATGGCGCGAGATGCTCAAAACACAGTTCTGATCGCACAATCGTGACATACTCACAGTCACGATTGGTGGGAGGGAGCAGGCATGCGTCAGGCCATCTCAAAACACTCAGAGCCGGTCGTACGCTTTGCCCACAGCGACCTTGAGTTGCTACTGGAGTTTGCGGTTTTCGGCTTCTAGTGTTTACGCTAGTCAGCATATTACCCTCTTGTTACGGCTGAACTTGCCCAGAAAACCAGGGGTTTCTCAAACTGTTACTCCCCCAAACTGCCCAGCGTTAATCATGTTGACCGCCTAACCACGACGCTGAGTGCTACTTTCTTTTACGGGCTTGATAGTTTTTCCGCGTATAATAGAAAACAGTACAACCAAAAAGTAAAGCTACAAGGAGACCAATAAACCAATTCATGTTTCCTCTTCATTCTTAGCGCATACTACTGCGTTCGTTTCTCCTCGTGTCGCCTCTAACAATACGTCTGTATCTACCATACCAGGAAACAGTTCAAGTGGCAAGGCTGAGTAACACATTAACATTTTTGCAAGAATCTTCCGGTGGGTCGTAACAATTGCTGTCCGATGGGTACGGTGTTTCAGTAACTTTTAGAGGTTTTCGGTGTTGTTCCTTTCGATGACTTCACACCCCTTCACAGGCTATCCTAAGATAGAACATACTCCTTTGTAGTCTCATATTCATGCGTTCCGCAAGCATTTGAGCAAGCAAACGGCATTGATATCATAGTATCACCAAAAAAGGTCAAAGGTGTGGAACGAAGCCGCTGCCAACTGCAAAGTAGCATCTGGACACGACGTCGCCAAACGAGAACTTATCCGTTTTCTATTGTCTCTCCCCCCCTTTAAGGTGCTGGTAGAGCTAGCTCAAACCCTTTTCCACTTTGGAGCTGCAAAATGTTGGGCAGTAGATTGTGAATAGCCATTGCCTTTACTGCCTGATCAGCATTTGGTTGTAGCGCATCGACCAGCTCACGTGCAACTTCAAGTGCATATTCCATCCCCTTTTTCTGTATCTCTAGTCGTTTCTCTAGCACCTCTAGGCGTTGTCTTTCGATTATCAGCTCTTGTCTTTCTCGTTCAAGCTGGGCTGCCTGTTGTTCTTGTTCAGCTAATTGTTGGTCATGTTTGATTGCCTGTGCTGCCTTTTGGTTTTCTAACTCTTCTCTTTCAATTCTCTTCCTTCTCA
>Ga0207684_10001467_pt1 | contig 25407 bp, 34 predicted proteins | sample KBSK5501metaG_FD_184342 | JGI IMG/M metagenome (GOLD analysis project Ga0207684, IMG submission 184342) | Corn, switchgrass and miscanthus rhizosphere microbial communities from Kellogg Biological Station, Michigan, USA - KBS K5-50-1 metaG... | ecosystem: Host-associated > Plants > Roots >...
GTGCGAGCAAGCTGTCATGCGGCGATCTTTGCGGGTGCTGCCGCTTCGCTGCTTAAGCCAACTTTGCCGTTGAGACCGGTGGGGAAAAAGCCCCCTTGTCTCACCCCTGCTTTCCCTCCAAAGGCAAGATAGAGGATCTCGCCAACTGTCCTCGTCGCGACCAGTCCGTCGCTCACTTTGATCGACAGGAACTGCCTTGCCTCTCCACTTGGCGGAGGAATCAGGTCTACGCCGTCTACCGGTGTCGTCGCTATGTTCAGCCGTGCAATGTGTGTCCGTATTGTGGCGGCGTGTTCAGCCTCAGCTCCTAGAAGACCTGCCGCCGCCGTAATGATGTCAGGTGTCTTGAGCATACCGGCAGCGCCCGAGTATGCGGTTACGCCGACATCTTCGAGAATGCGTGCTGCTCGGAGGAAATCGGTCTGGTTCCCGAAGCCGAAACCAAGCGCACTCAGGTCAATGTTGGGCATCGCAACCGCAGAAGAGCCGAGTGCGCCGCGCAGCAGCACTACGTGAGCGCGTTCGTCGGCACCGATCTGTGCCGCAATATCGTGAAGGATAGATTCCTCTTTGGAAAACATGACCTTCTCGCCTCCCTTTGTGGTGCCGCCGTTTGCTGGATTGCCGCCATTCGCGGAGCCTTTAGTTGCAATACCGAAGCTCGTAATGGACTTGCCAGTGGTCGCGTATGTGTAAAATTCGGCCTCAAGATATTCCATGTTAAGAGCAAAGTTCAAAATATCGACTTCCTCAATTTTGTTTTCAGACATGCAGATCCTCCAATTTTCGGGTTGATAGTTTAGGGTGCCTGATCTTGTGGTGCGCGATACGCTCGTGCCATGTGTAGATCAAGAGAAATTCACGTACTTTATGCGAATGAGTTGTTGCAATGCGATTGCCAAGGTCTGAATATCGCCAGATCGTGTTGGCCCAATATAAGGGCTAAGCTTTGGCAGCAGGCGGCAAGGCGCCGGTGACGCCATAACGACAGTAAGACAAACAGTTGACACTGAGGTCGACACGGAGGTCCGAACTAGTCCGTCGTAAATGTTCGGGGCGATTAAAACGGCGAAGAACGGTTTCGAAGTTCATAGCGAGTTTTTGCTACTTCGTTGGATCCTCTTTTTGCGAATCGCCTGGCAGAGTCCGCACATAATTCACGAGATCCCACACATGATCTGCGGTCTCGACGTTACCGAAAGCCGGCATTCCGGTGAAGCGGATTCCATTCTGAATAATCCAAAACAGCTCTTGGTCGGAGTAGCTCTGCACCTGTTTGCTTGTGAGATCGGATGCGCGCGGGTACATCCATAGCCCCGGAGTTCGTTGTGATCGGCCATCGTCGGCATGACATATGCTGCAATCGAGTCCGTAGTGGGAACCACCTCTTTCAATGCTTGCTTTGGTGTCCTGGGGGCGCGGAGGAATTCCGTACCGGCCAGCGCGGTAAATGAAATAACGTTTGGACAAATTGGCCACGCGCGTTTCAACCGGCCCCGGCTCGTGTAGAGCCGTCAGGTTAAAACTCATCAGCGCAATCACAATCAGCACCACCACGAGCACAAAGATCGCCCACGCCATTCGTGATCGCATACTCGATTTCGCCGCTCCCTTCGTTGGGCCCTCAGCCACGGAAATACAACGCTCGGCACTTACTTTGGATCTTTATCACGAAGCATCGGGTAGAACTGAATCCAAGTCATGTCTGTGTCCGCGACATTGGAGATATGGCATCCGGCGCACTCCGCCGCAGGCCTTTCCGCGGAGGTCTTCTCGTATGGCAATGGATGATGCCCATAGGTGAAGAAACCCCAGCCGTTCGTCTTTGCGAAGCGCTTGCTGTCTTTTATGGACATGTCGATGCCGTTGTAAGCACCGTTAAAATACCCGCGTCCGGAGGGTTCCTTACGAGAGCCATCTGGGAACGTTGGGTTAAGAACCCGGGTCAGTTCTTTTACGATGACCGTTCCTTCTGGGAACTCGCCTGTTTTCAGATATGCATCAACGTTTTTCTGCTCGATATATACGTGATGATATTCGGGGAAGTTCGACTTGGTACAACCTCCGGGCTGGTCGCAGTTGAACTTCCCATTATTGAGGCCCTCGGGAGTCAGGGGAGCGCCTACAAAGACCCACCTGCGGAAAACGTGCGGGTCAGGGAGGTTCACTGTACCATCGGCGTTAAACACCACGCTCGACTGATTAGCCTGGGAATTAGTCTGGGCAGCGACCGGCGTGGTGATCAGGAGGTGCCCGCCTAAGGCGGCCAGTCCAAGTCCAAGGATGATTGTCAACAGATACTTGTGCATTGCAATTCTCCTCGCGAATCGGTTTCAGAAGCGAGTCCCTGTAGAGTCTTCTGCTTACTTCGATTTGAGGACTGGGTAACCTTGAACGTATAACCAGTCGGTTGACTGAGCTGGAACATGACAGCCCAGGCAGTTCTTTTTAAAGCTGGTAGCGACTTGCTTATCAGGCGCATCGGCTTTGAAAAGTGCCCATCCCCATCCGTTACCCCACAGAGGGTTATCGGGGAACCGATTCTTGGTGTCCTTGATCATCACGAACCACACTATGGTCTTATTCGTAGCCCAACGGGCGTCACCTGTCGTCATTTGGGCATGATCGGTCGTGAACGTTTCTTTAACGAGTACGGTTCCATCGGCGAACTTGCCGTTTTTTCGGTAATACTGAGCCGCGCCCGGCGAAGCATAGGTGACGTGCATTTCAGTGTCACCGTTGGAACCGGTGGGAGCGTAGGTTCCGAGAAACTGGTAAAGGTCTCGAACGTCAGCTGGCTTGCGAATATTCCCCGTCTTGTCGACCAGGTCGTAGCCGTTGAACGCCTTCGTGCTTTGCGCATGCAGAAAGGCGTAGGGGGTTAAGATCGCAAGCGCAAGGATTATCTGTGGTATCGGACGAGTCATAAATTCTTCCTCCTGATTGAACGATTCGTACCGGCATGTTCAGCTTCGGTTCACGTGAGTCTCTCCGGGCCGGTCGCTTCGGTCACCCAGGGAGTGCACGAACGTGGCCATACACGAATTTCGAGCTGAACCCAGCGACAGCAAGAAAGGAAGGTAGCTCGCTGGCTGATATGTGCAGATTGTCGATATCTAGACCTCGAGGGGTGTCAACTGCGGTCAATGCAAAGTCAGTTCGTGGCGTTATATTGACGGACACGTCAGCTGCCGCCCCAGGAAGTCGGTCGCGCCACTCTGGAATGGTCTCGACTCAACAGCCTGAACTCGGGCCGTGCGAGAGCAGCCTCGATGAGTACCGGATTTACCCTACTCCTGGCTGAGGTTCGAGAATGGTCTGCGTACTCCAGGCGACGGCCAGTCATATTCATTTCGATTCGACGAGAAAGGTCCCGTGCGTGCAGTCTCGCTTGTCGCGCCGTGAGCGACTTACAGATGAAGGTCGCGGGGCAGGGGAGACGAAACATGACGAAGCGTGATCGAAAGAAACGCATGGAAACGGGGCCTGACTCCGCTGGACAAGGGGGAGCTACTCAGCAGATTTCGGACACCCCGATTGCAGACTCGGAAAGTGTGGAAGAGTTGGCGGAAGAAGGCAATGCGTTCGAAGCGGATGCCATATATGGTGTCGAAAATGCGAGCGATCCAGATGTGGCAGAGGTGATCACACACGAGATTCCTGAAGACGATGTACCAGGCGAATACCTGGACAACGACGAGCATCTAGCGTAAGACAAGAAATTCTTGACATCTGGTTGCGCCGAACGATGTTCAGGATGATCTCATTTGGTCGTGTTGCGTCCTGCTCGATCGGCACTTAATCCGTCAGCTCGGCCACTCCTTCCTCAGCCAGGAAGCGCGTCAGGAGAATGTTTGTGTCCGGCAAGTACAGCTGGCGTATTCGCGCATTTGTAAGGCAGGATTCGATTTGAAAGCGGCCACCCTGGTTCTCATCGAGCACGGCAGCAAAGATCGTTGGGGAATCGAATTCTGGGTAACAGAGAGAGTCAATCGAACCATTCATGGCTACAAGCGCGATGGATCGCATATTGCCGATCACGCCGCAGTTCTCAATGGGCTGAAAACTTATATTTAGGACGCAACTTCAGCCGCGGTGCCCGCCGGTGACTGGTTCGTGAACCACGAATCTGAGAGCAAGGTGTTGAGCAGTTCACTAGCTCGCCTTCTTTAATTCGCCGACCTTCGAGGAAATAACATCAATCAGATTCTTCCAGGACTTTACAAACGACTTGGCGCCTTCGTCCTGAAGTTGGGCGGCCAGAGCGTCGACATCGATACCACTCTCGGCAAACTGCCTGAATGCAACTTCGGCGGGCCCATCATCTGTGGTGAGAGTGGTGTCGATTTTTCCATGATCAGCAAAAGCCTTCAGAGTTTTTTCGGGCATGGTATTTACCGTGAAGGGAACTGCCAGAGCTTTGACGTACAGGATGTCGGATGCAGTAGGGTCTTTGGCGCCGGTGCTGGCCCAAAGCAGGCGCTGAGGTCGGGCCCCGAAGTTGTAAATACGTCGCGAGCGCTCGGAACTGACGAGAGAGTGATAGGCAGGGTAGATGCCCTGCGCAATTGCAACGCCCAACCGGTTACGAAGCGCATCAGGGACCTTGCCCATAACGGCTACGTCCCAACGGCTGATGAAAACCGACGCCACCGAGGGAACATTCGGATTCAGGCCGGCATCAATGCGCCGCTCGATGCCTCGCAGGTAGGCTTCAGCGGATGCGAGATAGTGCTCCCGTGAAAACAGAAGAGTTACATTTACCGGAATCCCAGCGAAAATTGCTTCCTCGATGGCGGGTACACCTTCGCTGGTTCCCGGGATTTTAATGAACACGTTCGGTCGAGCTGCGCGTAGAAATAACTCCTTCGTTGCTGTCACGGTAGTTGAGGTGTTATGCGCCAGCAAAGGCGAGACCTCGATCGATACCCAGCCGTCTACTCCATCTGTGCGATCATATGTTGGCCGAAACAAGTCGGCAGCCTGCGTGATGTCCTCCAGCGCCAAGTCGACGAAAATCGCCTCAGCCTCTTTCCCTCTGAGGGCCTTCTCGCGGATAGAGGTGTCATAAGCCTAACTGTTCTTGATGTCCTTGTCGAAGATTGTGGGATTTGAGGTGAGCCCGGTCACCGAGAACTGATCGATGTAACGTCTAAGTGTCCCGCTGGTCAGAAGATCTCGCGTAATGTTGTCGAGCCAGAGGCTCTGTCCGAGATCATGAAGTTTTTGTGTTGCATTCATGTTGTTAGTCCTTTGCACTCGACGGACCAACTCCGTCCCAAGGCGATAGTCTCGCCAATATTCCTGTCGAATTCGGTCCCATTCAGCCGCATAAGCAAATCTGAGGCCGAGCAGGCGTCGTGGAGAGGTCTCGATGTTGTTATGTTGACACGCCGAGTGGAACTGAAAGGAGCCGCACTGATCTTGTCGGCACGGCAGAGGGCGATTGGAGCGGACTCAGGGCGGACTGAGCATTCGATCGTCTTTTGGCAAATATCGTGCCGTTTCGTGTGACAGTTAACGCTGTCGCTCGTGCACGATCAGGCATTCATGTTCCCCTGTGCAATGGAGCAGAAATAGCACGTTGGTCGGGTTCGGTCAATCGGACATAGCAATCAGTTCCGAGGAGAAGTCCGGAGCACCACAACAGATGAGTACCAGCCCTCCAAAAAGAATTGTGATCCTGGGCGGCGGTTTCGCCGGCCTATACGCGGCGATGGAGCTTGAAAAGTTCCTAAGCCATAACATCCGCAAAAACAATCGCATCACGTCTTTTGAGCCTGTTTGATCTTCCGCCTCCCTTAGCATCGTCTCCTCCGACGGCTCCAGGACACCGTTCTCTCGCCCGCAAGATTCGCGAACCGCAACAAGAGGCCAATGCGTAGTGCGGTGCAGGAGTGGAACTTGGCGTGCACTTCATTTGACTGAGCGAAGGAGCTTATCGATGGGAACAGCTGTTGCAGATCTCGATGGCGCACCGGAGGCGTTAGCACAGCATCATCAAAGTGGAGTCGAAGAATTAACCAATATTTTCGTCGACCGCTGGCAAGCCTTGTATCGGATAGCGATGCGGCAGCTTGAAAACAGGGCAGACGCCGAGGACGCAGTTCAGGACGCCTTTTTGTCTGCTTATACGCATTTGGACCAGTTCAAGAGACAGGCTCGAATGTCCACCTGGGTGACGACAATTCTGATCAATTCGGCGCGGATGAAGTTGCGTCGGCGTCCACGAAAGGTGCATGTCGCTTTAAGCGATCAATCTCAGGATCACGACAGCGAGCAGGTCCTTGAAATGCTTCGCGACCGTCGGCCCAACCCAGAAGAGGTGTCTCAAAGGAACGAGCTTGCAGAGCGGGCGGATAGATTTACGATCCTTATTTCGCCGACGTTGCGCAGGACCTTTCAGCTGCGCCTTGTGTATGGATTGAGCATTCGGGACACGGCTAAAATTCTGGGGGTACCAAACGGTACCGTGAAAGCTCAGACTGCAAGGGCTCGCGCGAAGCTTAAGCTAATGATGCAAAAGAGCGTTGGCAGGAAAAGAAAGCGAATCTAGGATTCCTGTCAAAGCGGCGACGAGGAATCCATGTCGTCGCATGTTGTTCCAATCAGAAACGTGCTGTCTCTGTCCCACAGACAAGATCACTTGTGCCACAAGAAACGATGAATGGAGCCGTGAGAATCAGTGCACGAAACTGAGGTCTCTCGAAGTTCACGACGATTGGCTGTAACCAGGCTAGTTCCTTGATCTCGGAGGAATGAATGGATGCGATGCGAGCGACTTCAATGGAACCACGCTCGTTTTCAGTTCATGTCGTTTATGAAGGTGAGTGCTGGCACAAGTATTCGTTCAGCTTAGCCGGAAGAACCCCTGAGTTGCAGGGGTGCTGCGCATGTCGGTCGCTGACATTCGAGTGATGTGTTTCTCGATGTGAGAGATACGAAAGTGATGGCCGGCGGCCTGTGGCGAGAGGCAGCTAGTGTCTGACCGCTTTGACAGGAATCCTAAATTTGCCTTCTTTTGCTGCCAGCGCTGCTCTGCAGCAGTCGCGTGAGCTTCGTCGCGAGGTCTTGCAACCTGAGCTTTTACGCTGCCGTCTGCTATCCCCAAGATTTCAACTCTAATGTCGAGGTACGACGGCGGTCGACAGCTGTCGTTAGTTTGACAGGCGTCACTACGCTATTGTCTTGCCCTGACGATTTAAGGCTTGCGTTTTCTTCCTTATTGCGCGGAAGGCAAGGACTTTGGACGAGGAGTTGCAACAAATGTCGAAGCTGAATCGCACAACGTTCAGCCGTACCGTGTCTGGACATATGAAGCCGAGATTCGGCCCAGTAAAAGAACTTCAAAAAAGTCGGAGAGATTGACTGCAAACCGACAAAGGTCATTATCCGTGGTGTGGGAAGAAGTGCGGGCGCGTACGAGCGGCGTTCCATCGATGTCATCGTTCAAAACTAAGCTAGTTTTTCCATTGATTACCGCTCCTATGGCAATGAGAATTGGGAATTCAATGACGATGGATTAATGGCTGTACGGTTTGCCTCAAGCACGATCTTCCCATTCAGGAATGCGATCGCAAATACCATTGGCCGCTCGGACGCCGTCCAGATGACCACGTGGGCTTGAGTGACCTGGCCCTCTAAATTTAATCACCAAGACCACCAAACTGGGCGAGGACGACATCGTCATGTTGTGTAAAGGCGAGGATGCCCGCAAGACGTTTGTACGTGCAACAGTAGAGCGCAGTTCGGGAGATCAGCTTGCCCGTTGTCCCTTCTCGATCTTTGCCCACGTATCCTTCAGCGCAACGGTGCGGTTGAATACTGGCTTTCCGGGCTTTGAATCGGGATCGGCGCAAAAATATCCGATGCGCTCGAACTGATACCGGGCTTCCACGGCCGGATCCGCGAGCGCAGGCTCGACTTTCGCGTTACCAACAATCTCCAGAGAATTGGGGTTCAAGTTGGCGGTAAAATCTTTGCCTTCCTCGATTTCATTGGGATCCGGCTTGGTGAAAAGCTTGTCGTACAGGCGCACTTCCGCGTCCACCGCATGCGCCGCGGAAACCCAATGAATCGTGGATTTCACTTTTCGTCCGTCAGGTGAATTGCCACCTCGGCTGGCGGGATCGTAGGTGCAATGCACCTCGACGGGCTCGCCTTTGTCGTCGTTCACCACACTGGTGCAGGTCACAAAATAACCATAGCGTAGGCGAACCTCGCGTCCGGGAGACAGGCGGTAGTACTGCTTGGGCGGATCTTCGCGAAAGTCATCCTGCTCGATATACAGTATCCGCGAAAATGGCACTTTACGCGTGCCCGCGTTGGGGTCCTCCGGATTATTCACCGCCTCCATCTCTTCGACTTGCCCTTCGGGATAATTATCGACAACCAGCTTCAGCGGACGCAGAACCGCCATTACACGCGGTGCTCGCTTGTTCAGATCTTCGCGCACGAAATGTTCGAGCATTCCCAGTTCGATCGTACCATTGGTCTTGGTCACACCGATGGATGCACCAAAGTTTCGCAGCGCCTCCGGCGTGAACCCGCGACGGCGGATGCCGACTAGCGTAGGCATTCTTGGATCGTCCCATCCGCGCACTAATCCGTCATTCACCAACTTGAGCAGCTTGCGCTTGCTTAGCAGCGTGTAGGTCAGGTTCAGACGATCGAATTCGATCTGCTGCGAAGGGAAGATGCAGAGCTGCTCGATGAACCAGTTATAGAGCGGACGGTGGTCCTCGAATTCCAAAGTGCTCATGGAGTGCGTGACGCGCTCAATCGAATCCGATTGACCATGGGCGTAGTCGTACATCGGATATATGCACCACTTGTTTCCGGTGCGGTGATGCTCGGCGTGCAGGATGCGGTACATCACGGGATCGCGCATCTTCAGGTTGGGCGAAGCCATGTCGATCTTCGCCCGCAACGTGCGTGACCCGTCGGGAAATTCGCCGGCACGCATGCGCTCGAACAGATCGAGATTTTCTGCAACAGAGCGGCTGCGATACGGACTTTCCTTGCCAGGCTGGGTCAGAGTGCCGCGGTATTCACGGATCTCGTCGGCCGAGAGGTCGTCCACATACGCTTTTCCCGCCTTGATGAGCTGAATGGCCCACTCGTAGAGCTGATCGAAGTAGTCGGAAGCGTAGTACAGGCCATCCCAGTGGTAGCCCAGCCACTTAACACTGTCCTCGATGGAGTCGACGTACTCAGTCTCTTCCTTCGTAGGATTGGTGTCATCGAAGCTCAGATTGGTGTGCCCCAGGAACTCATCGGCGAGCCCGAAATCCAGGTAGATGGCCTTGGCGTGGCCAATGTGCAGGTAGCCGTTCGGCTCGGGCGGAAAGCGCGTTTGTACACGGCCGCTAAATTTGTTCGACTCCAGGTCGCGGACGATGATGTCGCGGATGAAATTCGACCCGCTCGGCTTCTCCCCGCCGGAAGAGCATTGAGGATTGGGGGCAGCGGCCGTGCGATGAACATTATTTGCACTGGTCATCGGAAATCTCCCGCTCCCAATCACTTTCCAGCTTCTCGCGATTCATCCGCCAGTGTTTAGCCGTGGCTGGTTCGGAGATCAAATCCGCGCGTAGTTCTTCTTCCGTTGTCTCTAGATATACTTCCTCCTGGCTGGCGACCTCTTCGCGGCAAGCTTCTTCATCAGGCGGAATATTCTGTTCGTCACCCACGTTGATCGACATCTCTAATCTCCTAAAGGCGCTGATCTTTATCGAAAGAAATAATGCACATTTATCGGGCTACTCCGGATGCCAATTTGCGAAGTACAGATATATTTGGCAGCAGATCTTCTGGAAAACCGTGCCGCTCCTGCAAATATTCTGGACTGTTGTAGGAAATCCAGACTTTCTTTGCGGCATCTTCCCAGACCAGCATCTTGAGTGGAAGGTCAATGGCCGTGCTGGGCGAGGCTAACATTAAAGGCGTTCCTGCTTTAGGGTTTCCAAAAATGAGCAATTTTGTCGGTTTCATCTCTAGCCCCACTTTTTCCGCCCTCTCCGCTGTGATCAACCAATCCAAATAGCACTGCGCCCGAGGCTTGCAGCATCGCTTTGAGCCTTTCGACAGCCTCGTCGACTGAATGACTGCTCGGTTCATTAACGATCCCATTGGCTATTGTTCGAGCCATCTGCATCTCCTCGTTTGTTCGGAAGATCCTCCATGCCGAATATTCAAGTTCCGCCGGGAATTCGTGCAGTGTCCGGCCAAGTGGTGCTCCCTTTCTACAACATCACGGACCGACTAGACAGCCCCGTCGCCCCGTCTGGCTCGGGCGGGCTGGGAGCCGCGATTTGCAGCGTTCCGTTTCCGTCATAACAGCGCACGGTGAATGTATGCTTGCCTGGCCGGAACGGCCAATCGTAGCGCCACATCACCCAGGTCAGCTGGGACAGAGGCGTCCGTATCAAAGCCTGCTCCCACGGACCGTTGTCCACCTGCACCTCGACCTTCGATATTCCGCGATCGCCAGCATGCGCCATTCCCCCAATCGGAACCAGCTTGCGCTTGTCGGCGCCAATGATGGTCATGTCGACCGCCACCGTGTCGATGACAGAGGTCGCATGCATCTGCGCCACCTTGTTCCAGCCTCTCTGCACCCAGAAACCGGGCTCCCAATGATCCGTGAACTCAAGGGACTCAATCCATTTGGGCTGTTTCATTCCGTGTACGTCCGGAATATAGATCCGAAGAGGAAAACCATGCTCACGCCTCAGCGGCACACCATCCCACGCGTATGTCAGCATGATCCGTTCGTCCGCTTTGATCGCATCGAGTGCAACCACTTCGAAAAACTCGTCCGCCGATCGAATCTTCAAATGTGTCGCTGTCGGCTGCAACCGGAGATCTGGCAGCAGTCGCTGTAGGCTGACCCCGGTCCAGCGCGTTGTGCCGATCAAATCCCCGCCCGCAGGATTTGAGATGCACGAGAGCGTGACGAACTGGTGCATCGGCTCGTAGCCTCGCAACTGTTCGAGGGTTAGGGAAAGCGGTTGCTCGACGAGTCCGGTGGTCTTCAAACGCCAGCGTTGCTCGTCGACTTTGGGCGGAATCGCGTTGATGTCGATGCGGTAGTGATTTTCGAGGGAGGTAAACTCTGGCCGTGTCCCCGGCGCAGGTTTGACGGCAGCGGCCGAGTTCGGCAACGGATGTGTTGCTGACCATCGGATGGGTTCGCTAGCGGCCATCATCGCCGATTCTTTTCGCCGGGCCTCGGCGAACTCACCTACCAGCGCACCCACCACGGTGATGGCCGCGGCGCTGCCGCCCAACTTCACAAGAAAGTGCCGCCGGTCAATTCGCTCAACCCGCGGTTCCATCGCACTCTCGACCGTGCTGTTTGCCGTTTGTATGCCGATCAATTGTTGCCCGACACGACCGAGGATCGCACCCCAAGCTGCGAAGACTACGAGGATCCACACCGCGCGTAGCGCTGGATCTACCGTGGCAGTCTCGCTCGCGTGAGCGCTAATGAGCATTGCAGGAACAGCCAGGACAATTCCGAGCACCAGGCCTAAGAAGACAGGATGCACTTTCCGCCTGGTGCGCAGGATGGAGAATAGAATTGTTCCGCCGGTGACTCCCATGACAAACAAACCGGCTATCGCAATCGCGTGCTCCACAGTCTTCGCTGTCTCAGACGTTGGCCCCAGATGCAGCTCCCGAATGACATCGACCATTATTCCGATGCCGAAGCCAAGCACTCTCCCTGGGAGTACTCGCGTTAGCCAGTCGAAAGAATCGAACGGCACAAATGGGAGACCCGCTATCTTCCACCCAGCAAAGAAAATTCCGACCAGCGCGGCGGTCACCATCGAGGCCACAAATAGACCGCGCGACACATCGCGTGGCAACCCCTTGAATTTCATGCAGCAGCGTTCCCCCTCGCGCGAGCATGGAGGCCGAGCCCCGGATCGTGCTGGTATTTCGGCGTAGAAGACGGTTTGTGCGTCATTGGGGCAACCCCCGTTTCACCCTTATAGTTGTCTTGCTCGCCGAACGAGTTGCACACACATTGCCATGGCCAGGGCGACGGCTTCCTCGTCAGACTCAGCTTAATCAGCGCCCTGTGCGGCACCTGTCAAAGTCCGCTGTCGATTGGACGACTCAGTGGCGCCATATAGACATGGCCTGAGTACGAGATGCTGTTCACGGACAAGGTCCATTTTGATCTGCCAACGAGCGTTGCTACGTATCCTGGAAGCTTGGCGGGAAATTACGGTATGAAAAGTGCAAGCTAGATATCTATCCGAGCGAGCAGGTTGCCTTCATAGTCCCGACCAATGCCGAACCGTCGTCGCCACTCTGAAGGCTACTTGCTCCAATTGTTCTAATGAAGTCTGCCTCCATGGACTTCGACTCTCAAGAACCCAGAAAATCACTCTGAGCTGCGACTTGAAGCCTCTCGGCCCGTTCAGAGAACAACCATTCAATTGCCAGCACTCTGTCAATATCGTCTTTCTTTCGTCTCCTACCTCTAACGGTATCGCGTATCACGGTAAAAATGGTCGTTTTCGTGGAGTGAGTTGATTGGAACATCGCGTGCCTCCCTGTCGTCGCGGCAGGAGGAAAACAGCATGCAAAACCCGTACGCCAGGACTTTCGAACGCCGCAAACTCTTGATTGACCAGAACGCAACTCAGACATTGCAACACGTCCTGCCAAATTGCCTGCCGTCGCCGAAAACCATGGCAACGTCAGTGTCAGTCATTTGCGAAGTTTATTTTAGGTCTCTCAATTGCACTGGGTATCTGCCAGCAATCCGACACCTGTCGTCAGCGTGACACTCTGTGACGCCAACGACGGCGCTGAATTCGATGGATTGAGTAGACAAAAACCTGAAATGAAAGAGGATCTGCACCACTTTTGATGACGAATTTCAATGGTCTCCGATGTGCTACTGGCAAAGTGATGTGACTAACGATCACCTCACGGGATCATTTCTAAAACAAGGAGAAGTATGTTGGAGACTCGAACGAGCCACGCTGATGAGGTAAGGTCCGCGATTCTAAACTGCATCTGCCCCGAATGTGGCGGTGTAATCGAGCTTGAAACGAGCGAACTCAGATGCCTAGGACGATGTGGCAAGCGCTGGCGAGATATCTGGGTTCGAACACAACTGCATCTCCAGGCGAGGAAGGCGAAACGATCTTCATCGCCGAGACGAACGACTGGGGTCGATAGGGTTTCACCAGCAAGTTAGTCTTGGAGGCTCTAACGTGGGCTATGAAAATCAAAGAGCTAATCGAAAAAGTTACTGAGGCATTGCATCGTGCCATAAAGGGCGGGCGCCCGCCGCGACCCATTGTTTTTGACTCAATCACGGACCTATCGCAGGCACCGCTTAGGGCTAAAGACGCTCACTCGGAGGTTGAGCGTGGCCTCGATGCGAAGGATTACAACTGGCCGTTGTGGTATGCCGCTTACATAGCGAGGGAGCAAGGGTTGGCGGAAAAGTCGGCGTCCAAGCTCGCCAGCTCCGCAATCGATGTTTCGCCCGGTTCAGAACATGCGCCACCGCTTAGAGTTATCAGCTTTCTTCATCTCAGGCCAGTGGCGATCAGCGTGTCGTACTTGGATGGAAATCCTTTAGGCCATGGGCGAGACGGTTCAGAAACATCTCGACAAAGCTAATTCGGCGTGGCACGAATGGGCAGTCACGTTTGGCGGTCCACGCCGCCGTACCATGATTTGCCGCATGTTGCGATATCTTGTCGTCACAGAACTCTGTTCTGTTACTCAAGAAACATTCCCTCAACCAGCATTCGCACACTCGTTGGAGGCTCCTTCTGAATGGAAAGAATTCGCGCCCCAGCGGGCAAACGGTTCCGCGCAATCACAAAGCCAGGCACCGCAAGGACGCGGCGAACAGAGTTGGGATTAGTGGAACGGGTCAGATCAAGGCAGGGGAATAACACTCGGGCACAGCGGAGGCAACGCTCCTGGGTTCGCACAGCCGGGTCCTTTATGACGAAAGCGTACACATTTCCGACCATTGACCAATACTTGCGCGAGCGGCTCATGCCGGTAAAGGGAACGATACCCAACATCGTGGGCATCGACATGTACGGAAAGTCCATCCCAGCCGGGACAGTAGGCGGCGACCTGTTTGAGTACATCAACTTTCAACAGCGATACGATATCACCGCACGCATTCAGAGGGCTCTGCGGCTCTCAAGTGAGTTTCTCGAACCCCTTCCACCAGGTGCACCACTTCGTAACTCAGTCGACGACCACGTGCAATGGTTGAAAGCTAGGCCGGACTACAGTGCTGAGATCGAAATGGAGTTTAGGGATGCAAAGAGTTCGGAGCAGGTACGAGTCGCCGAGGACCTGAACGACCTTTATTTTACGGCAGGCGTTCTGTTGGTAGATGCACAAGGGCACGGAATCGTCTCAGCGAAAATCGCCTCCACGGTACATGACACATTTCATGCCTTGATGCTCACCGAGCTCGACCGATACGGAAAAACCACGCCCGAGCTATTCGAAAATCTCAACTTACGACTGGCGCAATCGGTCACGGCCCGCAACGCGCTGGGGATGGGCGAAAAACAGAATGCCCGTGAAATCGCAACCATGTTATATGGCGAACTGCGCCCCGGCGGCCATTTCCGTTTCGTGAATTTCGGTCATACTCCGCCTCTGGTGTTTTCGGCCGAAAGCCGCAAGTTCGTGAACATAGATAAGAGCCGGATGACGCAATTTCTGCCTCTCGGCTTGCAGATCCCTCGGGATCACCCAGATCGAAATAAGTACTACTCGATGCAGTTCCGCCCAAGGGAGTTGAACTCTTCCGATGTCGCTGAAATAACGCTGATGAGCCCCGGGGATATTCTGGTTCTTTACACCGATGGTGTGTACGACGGCAGCGATCAGGAAGAGCGCGACCAACTTGAAATGATCTTGCGTGAACACGAGACGGAAGGCGCAAGCGACATCTGCAATGCTCTATTGGATTACGCCGGTGAGCAAGATGAACATCTCCGACAGATCGGCGACGGATCCTTGATTGATGATAAGACCGTATTCATCATTAAACGTCTTGAAACCTCAAGTTCCTAGTCGAAACAAATCAGAATCGAACGAGTCAATTCTTCGTCTCGGTGTCGAGGAGCAGCCACTTTCCATGACGGTCGCCACAGCTGGATGCACAAGAATGGTGTTGGTTGGCGCCGGTACAACCGCGGTGCCCGGCCGACGAGAAGGTGACTATGGCCCTTAGTTTGCGAACAGAATTCTATGGCGTCAACAACTGATTTGAATTACATCCATACGTTCGTGCCCGCTCCCTCAGATTCTTCCCGACCCGTTACGCTCCTTCTCTTGCACGGGACTGGCGGAGACGAGAACTCACTTTTGTCTCTCGGAAATGATCTTTGGCCGGGCGCTGCTCTCCTTGGACTACGAGGCAAGGTTCTGGAGAATGGCATGCCTCCGTCCTTCAGGCGATTCACGGAGGTTGGCATCGATGATGTCAGGTCCAGAACTGAAGAGCTGGCGCAATTCATCCGCGCCGCTTCCGAACGATATCGGTTCAGCACGAGAAGACTGATTGTCGTTGGGCATTCTAATGGTGCAAACCTCGCCGCGAGTTTGATTCTGCTTCATCCGCATTACCTTGCAGGTGCGGTTCTTTTCCGAGTGACCGTACCGCTGGTTCCCCAGATAATTCGGGATTTTAGCAATCTTTTCATATTCATCGGCGCGGCGACCGTAGATCCGCTGATTCCTACCGGTCAAGCTGGCGAACTGGCGGCCATCTTTAAAAGTGGTGGCGCCGATGTCGCCATCTCGTGGCATCAGGGTGGTCACGACCTTGGGGAGGATGACATTCAGGCCGCAAGAAATTGGCTTGTTCGAGACGGGTTTCGAAAAGGACTGGCGGCATAGATCGAGAGGGCCAGTCACTGCATGACAGACTGATCCTTCGGCGTTCCTGCACCTGGGATCAAGTTTCTCGGCATCGAAGAACACGAGCGGATTTACCCAAATGAGAAGTAAAGACCGTAGCAATCGGCGCGACAGGCTTAAGGGTTGGCGCTGTGATTCGTGCGCGGACATGATCACTAGCGTCCAGGCTGGCTGGGTCGAGTGGTTGGCATCCGAGGACAAACACGGGAACGATATCCTAAGAGGCCTCCGACTGGTCCATCGCGGACGCCAGAAGAATCACAACTGCCGGTACGACCCACTGGAGGAATTCCGCAGCGGCAGGACCATTGTGGAGGGGCTGCCTCTTGAACGGCTAGTTGGTGCGGATGGACTCATGATCCTGCTCTCACTCCTGGCTGAGGGAGAGTTGCCTCACAGGGAAATCCTTGAACTCATAAAACGGGTGCAAATTCCCGGGTACGAACTCGTCCGGAATCTATCTCCGAGAGGGCAACACTCGAAACTCCTGTCCCCGGTCTTGAGCCACGGATATTATCTCCAATCGGAAATACGGGAAATGCTCGGGTGGGCAAATCAGACAACCTTATATTGCTGTGCAGATCGCTGACAATAAATTGCGATGGAGGCTTCTTGCGCAATTCTTCCAAAATCTCCCTGAGCCTCAAGAAACGTGCTGCTCAAATTAAAGTGCTTCTGATGGACGTAGACGGCACAATGACGGAGGGCGGTGTCACCTTGCTGTCGCAGACAGAAGACGTGGCGCTCGAAATTAAAACCTTCGACGCGCACGACGGACAGGGTCTCACACTGGCCCACACCGCTGGGCTTCGCACCGGTTGCATCACTGGACGCCAAAGCTCTGCTCTCCTTCGGCGTGCACGGGAAATGAATATGGAATTTATTTATATGAAACAGCCGTTGAAAATACCCGCATATGAGGAGATTCTCCGAAAGGCGGGAGTGGCTGATTCATCTGTTGGGTATGTCGGGGACGATCTTCCAGATCTTCCTGTCATGCGTCGCGCTGGTTTGGCTGTGGCCGTGGGAAATGCGGTTCCGGAGGTCAAAAAGGCGGCGCACTACGTAACGAAAGCTAGCGCCGGCCATGGTGCCATCCGCGAGACCGTTGAGCTTATTCTCAAGTCGAAGGGTATTTGGGAAGCCATGATCGACAAAGCGCGCGCCTGAATGGTGTCAATTGCTGTTCCTGCAGACTCGGTGCCAGATCGTCGGCGGCCAAAACCAGTAAATGATGAACCAGTTTGACCCAACTAGCGAACCCAAGATCTATCTTCCTGCCACAATCTGGAAGTACTTACGCAGCCCAACCAAACCTTTTAAGTTGTTGAAATTCCAGTTTTTACTAGCTCTGAAAAGACTGAGCTCTGCGATTGCTAGCTCGAGAATCTTTTCAAGGCCGCAATGTCGTGGCGATCGGTGGGCCGGTGGGCCTCGCCTCGAGCGCTAGCTTGTACCCATAGATGTAAAACGCGCCGGGAATCTGGTCCGGATAATTCGTAATGCTTTGCGAGTGTGTTTGAGAAAATGAGTATGCATCGTGACCTAAATCTGAACGGAGTATCGGCGTTCCAAGGAACGACACAATCGAGCAGCAGACGAGTTCCGAGTTCCCCCCCGCAAGCACGAGTCCTGCACCGAAGATCCACCATTCGCCGACGATCTCCCGCACACGACCTCCTGAACGCACTCCATGGCAGTACTTCCCGGGGTCTCGGCCAACGGCACAGCCGCGAGAAATTGTCGTTGGTACAGATCCACATCCTGCAGCCCCTGTCGCAGAGGGTCCTGCTCTGGCGCCAGCTCGCGGATCTTTCCGAATATGCTTTTCAACCGTGCCAGTGATTCCTGGCGCTTGAATATATTGAGGATCCGGGAGAAAAAAATAGCTGCGCTCGGCTCGGCGCGCGTCCAAGATCTTCACGGACGCTTGCTCCGCAAGGGTTGGGTGATTGGGTGGAACGGAGTCGTGTACCGCCAGAAATGATTGCCCCATGAAAAAAGGAAGGTGATCGTTAGTAGCAGGGAGATCACGCCCAAATCCCCTGGCCAGGGGGATTTTGAGTGATCTTCACCAACCAACGAACAGGCAGTTTCCGCATTGCCGTTTGGGTACGTTTTTTCCTCTCAGGGTCGACCCTTATAATCGACGAACAGATCAGGAAACTGCTGTTTCAGCGCTTCAATCTTGGAACGATCACAAACCTGAATGTACGGATTTTCCGGGTTGTGCAGCGCGTAATCCTGGTGGTAGTTCTCAGCACGGTAGAAACCCTTCAACGGCGTAACCTCAGTAACGATCCGACCCTGAAACACTTTCGCATTATCCAGTTGCGCGATATAAGCATTCGCAAGCCGCTTTTGGTCATCACCGAGATAAAAGATCGCCGAGCGATACGAAGAGCCTACGTCTGCTCCCTGCCGGTTGAACTGCGTGGGATCGTGGCCACGGAAAAGAAGATACGCAACAATTGGCCGTAAGTAATTTTGGAGGGATCGTAAGTTAGTTTCACCGATCGCAATTTAACTGAATTGTGCGTGAGCGCTGAATTCCTGCCGTCGCCGCCGCCATCAATGTGGTCCACTCGAATAAAGATTGGCTTGAAGAAGAAGAATGAGCGTCGCACCGTACTGGCGGTTGACCAGAACAGAGATTCACCAATCGCATTTTGTTTGACCGCTGCAGCACTATGGGGCGCACTGGACCACCGCAGAAGAAAAGTCCACCTTTTCGCCAAGGCGCTGTCGCATCTCTGCGAGCCAAGCCCTCGGGTCCATGCCGTGGATGACGCGCCCCAGAAATTCCAAGCGTTCCCCGACGTTATCCCGATTGCGCCGGATATCTTCTTTGGCAATTTGTGTATATAGGACCAGAAAGCTTTCCATGCTTCTGGGTTTGGCAAACACGTAGGTAGCATTGCCTAGCTGGGGGGTTTCGATCACAACTGCCTTTTCCAGATCGAAAATGTATTCACCGCGAAACAGGTAAATACGGCGGGCGCGACGCGAGAGTTGGTCATAAAAAAACGGGTCATAATCGGGCCGCCAGCTTATCTGCGCGATGTCGAAGTCACTGGGAATGCGTAGTTCCGCACACATTCGCTGCAATTCTGTTTTCTCAATGGCGCGGTGTTCTAGGCACAACCGAATCTGATCCAGCGCACGCGAGTACTGTCCGAAACGGCGGTAAGTGGTCTTGGCGGCTTCCAATTGTTTCTCGACATCGCCGGGCAGTTGAACCACGAGACGGCTAGGTAGAGCGGTTTCCCAGCGAACGATCTCCCAGCGTTCGCCGCGCTTCGAATACTTGCCGCATTGGACGAAAGTACCATTCACCTCGATCTTGGTAGCCAATGAATGCTTCCACTGGTTCCACGTGGGATCCCAATGGATATGCACGAGAGCAGGATCGACCCAGAACTCAAGCTTTCGGCGCACATCGCGGCATAAGGCCCGGTCCTTATAGAAATCACACTGGCGGAGCGGCAGATGGAATCGACGCTGCCTTCGCTCTGGCGAAAATGCAAGGATGCGATTGGCGAAAAAGGCTTGTCCGTCGCGTGACCTCTCCCCCCTTATAAGGAGTGAGCCAAATCCACCGTATGGAAATACTGCTGGGGATTGAGGATCGATGAGGAGCGCGTCATAGCATGCCCGCAATTCGGGCTGTGCGAGGATGTTGAAGGCTTGGTCGAGCGGTAGCCGTTCCCGATGGGACTCGGTATTCAGTTCCAGAGTGCGTAGCCTATATGCCAGGCGAAGCTCCGCCGGAGAAGCACTCGCCGGGATACACAATGCTTCGTAAAAATTTGGTTGATTATTCTGACTGGCGGCACGTCGAAGCCGGTAAAAGTAATCGCGCAAAGATTCGCAAGGAAGAAAGATTGCCGAAATGCCAAGTCGGCTCTCTTGAACGTCGGCAGAGACGAAGTGCCGGCCCCGTTTGTCCAGCTTCGGATGGCTGACATATCCGATAGGTGCTTGGTAAAGATCATGACTGTGTCCGGAGGAAACGGCCTCCTTCGTGATGTAAACCTCGCCACCGATTTCATCTCCTAAGGGAATAGGAAAGGCGATCTCGTCGCCGATTTCGATGTGAGCTGAAAGCGCATTGGAAACACGCATTCTTGTCCTGTTGGCCAGGACACAAATGGGAGGATTGCTCTGACGGTCGACGCCAATAGCACGTTCCCGACAGAGAGCAAACGCCGGAGCCCGGTTCCCAGCAGTCATGATGTCGCGGGCAGTATAGGACGTCCGTGCCTGGGCCCAAAATGCGAACGGATTAGGGGAGGTCCGGCCTTAAGAGGCCACGACTCACGCAACTTTTGTAGCCGGCGTGGGTTTGGAATCAGATACTTTAGGGGTGCTGTTCCAATTTCAGGAATCCCAGCCTTTTCAAGGATTCTTAACACAATTTCTTGATACAATTCGCGCTCTACACGCCCCTTCGTCGCACGATTCTTGAGCTGTGCTCCGATGTGCCTGTTGTGCACCACTCGACTTGTTTCACCGCGGCTTCGTCTCCTTGCGTTCTTCGCCCTTGGGACATTACTGTTCTTCGCATATCGGTCACATTTCCGGTTATGGCGAGCACGAGTCGACGATAGTTCGTCCAGTATCAATGGCGGATCCAGCACCGACACCGGTAATGACCCACGAGCGCTAATTGGCAAGGCCGACCATTTCTACTGGCTCAACAATGGCCCCCGAGCCGCCCCGCTTTATGCGAAAGCAGAACAATTGTTTAGTGCGCGCGGTGACACGCGAAATGCGATCCACGCGAAGGTCGGGCACCTGCGATCAGAAGCCGAGACTATGTCTTTTGTCGAACTCTCGCGATTTCTCGAACAAGAACTGCATAACCCGATGGTGGAGCAGGACCACTCGCTTCGCCTCTGGTGTCTGGTCGCCAAAGGATACACCACTTCCAGGGTTACCGGATCAATGATGTAACGCGCAGCCCTCAGCTTCTCGGCGAGTTCGCATGCAGACGAGAACACATTGGCTACCTTCCGGGCGTGAACACTACACCGGAAGGAGTTCTTTTGCACTTCTCAAAACTGTGCGTTTTGCGCGAAGGCAGGCCGCTTCGCCGCTCTCGCAAGCGGGAGATCTGCACCCGATCTCGAATAAGGAAGTCCTTGCATTGGCGGGCAGCGTGTGGAGTCTCTTCGAGCTTAGGACACCGCGTGCGAAAAACGAGTTCAGACCAAAAAGTGCGGCCCAAGCGGATTTTTACCAATCGCGCTGTTGCTGACCAGCCCGGCATCTGAGGGGAGCCGCTCGATTTTTCTTACCAATCGCGTTCTGCCTGAACATTGCCGAGTTCCTCAGCGGTGTCCCGCGGACGATCCGGGCGGCCCAAATTCGGAGCTGCGAATTGCTCGACGAGTCCACGTTTAGTTTCACCGATCGCAATTCGACTGAATTGTGCTTGCGTGCTGAATCTCCCATATCCTCGCACGCCGAACCTGCGCCGGGTTCGCCATTTCTTACCAATCGCAAAATTGCTGGTGATCTCTGCCCGGGCTTGACCTCGAATCAAACCCCTAACACCAACAGCGGGCGCCGCCAGTTTTTCTCAGAATTGAGACGCTGAGTGTTATCTCACCAATTGCGCTTTCACTGACTACGGGTGTTCCCGTCACTTCGCTATCGGGGTTACCTGAGTTTCCGACCCGCTAGTTTTCTTTCGTCGCGGCCTTTTGACTGAAGAGCCGACTGAGTCTACAAGTACCCGAGGCGAGGAGTCTCTTTTGTGATTCCCAGCGACCTATCCGCCGAGCTTGTTCGTAGGCAGCTTCCGTGTGGAGGCTGGTCTGCGCTGGTGTCCTCAGCACAGCCATCACTGGAGCCCACATGCTATTCGTTGCTTGCAGTCGGATCGCAAGCCACAGACGCACGAGAACGTGCTCAAGCTTTCTTGCTTCGCGAGCAGAATCCAAACGGAAGCTGGCCCGTGTTCGTAGGAGACGACCATGACGGCTCCTGGCTAACATCGCTGGTCGCGATCACTCTTCGTGACTTCGTATCCGCTATACCCGCTCGCCTGAAGGGTCTTCACTGGCTGTTGAGCAACGCGGGCAAAGAGGGCGATTGGTTCTGGAAGTGGAAATTCCGCACTACTGATCGCCATGTTCGATTCGATCCGGACAAGTTCGGGTGGTCGTGGTTCCCTGATACGGTCAGTTGGGTTGTGCCTACCGCATTCGCGATCCTCGCCCTAAACCAGTTGCCTTGTTCTTGTGGCGGTTTCGAATTGGCCCCTTCACGTGTGAAGCGGGGAGTCGAGATGCTGATAGATCGCGCTTGTCCCGGTGGAGGATGGAATGCGGGAAACGGCGTCGTTTATGGGGCCTCCGTTGCACCGCATCCCGACGACACGGCAATTGCGCTCTTGGCGCTCTGCAACCGGCCACAAGACCCAGTTGTACAAACCTCTCTCAACTATCTTGAACGTACTGCTCCGACCCTTACGGCGCCCTGGAGCCTCGCGTGGGCAATTCTTGCACTCGCCGCATACCGGCGACCGACTACCTCGGTGCGTCGCGCGCTGCTTGCGCTTCCGAATCTGTTCCACATCGAAGACTCGAACACGATTGCGCTGGTCGGCCTCGCGCTCGATCACGAACAGGCATTGCGCAAGCTTGGAGTGACGCCTTGAGGACTACACGCCGAGATTTCGTCATCGGAGGCGCGGTACTATGCGCCGGGGCTTCCGTTTCTGCTCCTTTCCTGCTGCCGAAATACCACTTCGACCGGCGCCCTAAGCGATCGCGGGTGGCGGTCCTGCACGCGGAGCAGTACTCCCAGCAACTTGACCAAGTTCTCCGCGAGGGATTACGGCTTTTTCCGCTCGATGTCCGCAGCAAGACGGTAGTACTCAAGCCCAATTTGGTCGATTACCTCCTAGGGAACGCCATCAACACCCACCCGATCTTGGTGTTGGCAGCAGTGGAGGCGTTCCGTCGCTTGGGAGCGAAGTCTGTCGTCATCGCCGAGGGGCCAGGACATCAACGTGATACTCGTTTGGTGCTCTCTCAGAGTGGCTATGAGGAATCACTTCGTGACGAGAAAATCCGATTCGTCGACCTTAATCGTGACGAACTGATCCGCATGCCGCTTCAAGCCGCTTATAGCGGGATGCAACAGCTTTGGCTTCCTCGGACCGTGCTGACGGCGGACTTTCTCGTGTCGATGCCGAAGATCAAGACGCATCACTGGTCTGGCGTGACACTCGCAATGAAGAACATTTTTGGAATTGTCCCTGGCGCGCGCTACGGCTGGCCGAAGAACATCCTGCACTGGAAAGGCATTCAGGAAAGCATTCTCGATTTGTGCGCAACTGTTCCTATACATTTCGTGATCGCTGACGGCATCATCGCCATGGAGGGCAACGGCCCGCTCAACGGCACTCCGCGGCCTCTCGGCAAGATTGTGCTTGCTGATGATCCAGTAGCAGCAGATGCTACGTGCGCTCGATTGATGGGCTTCGACCCCGAGAGGATCGAGCACATTAGGGAGGGATCGCGGTTTCTTGGCAATGCTGAACCGACGCACATCGACCAGGTAGGAGACACTGTGCGGCCTCCGACTGCGGCCTTTCGTGTGGTTCCGGAATTTCAGAACCTGCATGCGCTTTAAAGATGAGAATCCGTGGAGAAGTGAAAGATCAGTGGTTAGTAATCAGGAACACGCGGTTTGAGCCTCATCCGTTTTGGGGTTACGAGGACATCGGCGCTTTTCTTTTACTCGCCGTTTTGCTGGGCCTGATCCTTCGTCTCCTCGTGCGCTTTCAGTTTCTCTCGCGGTCGGCGATGGACAGCCCAGGCACCGGATTGCAATCCTCAGTGATTGCGGTATTGAGCGGCGGACTGTATTTGATTCTCAGGCTTCGTTACCGGCAACCAGTGCTCAAGCCGCTCGGTTGGGTAGTCCCTCAAATGCGCTACATCGTCATCGCTCTCATGCTGGGGTCATCTTTTGCGGCTGGCATTGCACTATATCTGCGGCTTCGGAACAAGGTCACGCCGCCCATTCCAATCAGCGAGCTGCTCATCCTGGGGCTCGTACTTGGCCCAATTCTTGAGGAGTCGCTCTTCCGAGGATGCTTAATGCCACTTCTCGCTCAGAGCATGGGGACCATACCGGCCATAATTATTACCGCTGCTATCTTCGCGATTTTTCATGGGCCGACGAATCTGGGGCACTGCTTGACGTTTACCGCGACAGGGATCGCTTACGGCTGGGTGCGCATGGCTTCGGGCTCGACGACAGCCCCAGCCCTCATGCATGCAGCATACAATCTCACCTTCGGTCTTCTGGCCGGAGCTTAAGCGTCAGCCGAATACGAATAGCCTTGTTTTCTAGGCAGGAAGTTGGTGGCGGAAGAATAGTTCGAATGTCTATACCCCTGAAGACACATGTACGCGATGCAATCTTGCCTAGTCCAAGCCAAAAACCCGTACTTGGCGTCCATTTGACGGGTTTTCGTTATGGGTCTAAACATAGCCTCACGGAAACCGTCGTGCGAACAACCGCACGATCTAGCCCGGATTCAGATTTCGGAGCTTAAGTATGTCCAGCCAGCCCTCTATTGATCTAAAGCCACAGCCAGCGCAAGGCCTGTCTGACGCGGCCGATGTTCCACGTCTGCACCGCTCAAATGGACAATCGAGCCGTCTCGATGACGCAGTATCAGCTGGCCGATTGCGAGTCGTCCAGGAGCAGGAAAAGGGAGCTCTGACTGATAGGGGTCTCCCTCTAAAGCCGAGGTCCCAAGTGCGGCGTTCTGACTCCCGACAACTAGCTACTGTTCAGCCCCTTGCTCACAGCGTAAAAGGCGCGGCAGACGCAATCAATGCAAGCAAGGGTTTGCTCTATAACGCCATCAAGCTCTACGCGAAAGATCCCGAACGGAGCTTGCGTGCTCGGAAGTTGATGGGACGTACGGTGATCCTACATAGTGATTTGATGGACTGGCTCAACCGCCTACCAGTAAAAACTGCCCCTAGCGCGACACACTCGGAACGTGGACATCAGCGCTGGGCGGCAGCTCAGCGCGCCGCCGAGTAGGGGATTCATCGTGCTTGGGCCAACCCGGAGTGAGTGGTGGAGGCCCCGTGACTGTTTGATGGTGGGCGTATCTGGGCCTTCCCATGGTTTTGTTGAATTCTCCTCAGATCGGCCCCCCTCCCGTACGGAGCAATCCGGATGCCAGCCCAGAAAAACGCTCTGCACCGAAATCTGTGCACATACGATTTGTAGGAAGTTTGGAGGAAGGACATTTCTACGTCAGTTCTTTTCTATGGCTGATGTGAAGAAATGCCGCGTAAATACTGGGGAGAAACATGGTGGACCTGGTCGGGATCGAACCGACGACCTCTTCCATGCCATGGAAGCGCGCTCCCAGCTGCGCCACAGGCCCACGTCCTTGATTTCAATTACTTAGGAAGGGCTACAACAACCACT
>Ga0207684_10001468_pt1 | contig 25390 bp, 19 predicted proteins | sample KBSK5501metaG_FD_184342 | JGI IMG/M metagenome (GOLD analysis project Ga0207684, IMG submission 184342) | Corn, switchgrass and miscanthus rhizosphere microbial communities from Kellogg Biological Station, Michigan, USA - KBS K5-50-1 metaG... | ecosystem: Host-associated > Plants > Roots >...
CGGATGAGCCTGACGATCGGGGTTGATGTCGGGGGCACCAAGGTCGCCGCGGGGACCGTGGATGACCAGGGCCGCATCATCGACAAGCTCCGGCGTTCCACCCCGTCCACGAGCCCGGAGCGGACCGCGACGGTCATCGCCGAGGTGGTCGCCGAGTTGCGCACCCGGCACGAGGTCGAGTGCGTCGGCGTGGGCGCGGCCGGTTTCGTGGACGAGGCCGTGGGCACCGTGCTGTTCGCGCCGAACCTGGCATGGCGGGACGAGCCGCTGCGCGCCAAGGCGGAAGGCCTGATCGGCCTGCCGGTAGTCGTGGAGAACGACGGAAACGCCAGCGCGTGGGCCGAGGCCAGGTTCGGCGCGGCACGCGGCCACGAGGACGTCGTCTTCGTCTCCGTGGGCACGGGCATCGGCGCGGGCTTTGTGCTGGACGGCAGGCTGTACCGAGGCAGGCGGGGGCTCGCGGGGGAGCCCGGGCACGTCCGCGTGGTGCCCGAAGGGCGCCTGTGCGGCTGCGGAAACCGTGGCTGCTGGGAGCAGTACGCGAGCGGCAATGCCCTCGTGACAGAGGCCCGCGACTTCGCCAGGCGCTCACCCAGCGGGGCAACGCGGCTGCTCCAGCTGGCCGGGGGAGATCCCGGCGCGATCGGCGGTGCTCAGATCACGCAGGCAGCCAGAGAGGGTGACCCGGCCTCGCTGCGCTGCTTCGGCATCGTCGGGGCCTGGCTCGGGCAGGGACTGGCCGACCTCGCGGCCGTGCTCGATCCCGGCTGCATCGTCATCGGCGGCGGCGTGAGCGAAGCCGGCGAACTGCTCATCGGGCCCGCCCGGGCGGCGTTCGACAAGAGCCTGACCGGGGGGCGTTACCGGCCGCAGGTCGAGATCACGCAGGCGGCGCTCGGCGCGGACGCCGGCATCGTCGGCGCCGCCGATCTCGCCCGCCAGGCCAAGGCCGACCGCGGGACGCGCCGCACCCGTGCGTAGGGCCCGCACCCTCGCTCAGGTGTACCGGCACTTCGGTGAGGTCGACGCCGCCGAAACGTCGCCGCTGTACGAGCGCGTCGCCGTCGCCCTGAGTGAGTCCGGCGAGGCGCTGCGCGCCATCGAGGCGGCGCCGGCGCGCAAGCGGCACCCCACGGTGATCCTCGCCGCGCTGCACGACCTCGCCCTCGCCGGACGCGCCCCGGCGCTTGCCGCGGCCTGCGCCGCTGCGGACGGCGACGCCGCCGCTGGCGCGGCGATCGACACATTGCTGCGGATGACCGACTCGGTCGTGGCCATCGCCGTGCGCCGGCGGACGCGGACCAACGAGACCGGGCGCTGCGCCGTGCTGTACCCGGCCATTGCCGAGGCGGCGTGCCGGGTAGGCGCGAACGCGGTTGGGCTGATCGACGTGGGTTGTTCGGCTGGGCTCAATCTCAACGTCGATCGCGTCGGCATCGCGTACAGCAACGGACAGTCGCTGGGCGACCCGTCATCTCCCGTGCAGCTGTCGGCTTCGATCGTGGGAGACCGGCCCATCCCGGCGCGGGATATGCCCGAGGTCGTGGCCCGGGTTGGCGTCGACCTCCATCCGGTCGACGTGACCGACGCGGATGACGCCCGATGGTTGCGCGCCTGCGTGTGGCCGGATCAGCCGGAGCGGGCCGCGAGGCTCGAAGCGGAGATGGCGCTGGCGGCGGCGGCTCCTCCGCTGCTGCTGCAAGGTGACGCCGTCGAGGTGATGCCGGACGCCTTCGCCAGTATTCCCGCGGACGCCCTGCCCGTCGTCACCACGACGTGGGCGCTGTCGCGCTTCCCGCTCGAGAGCCGCCTGCGCTTCCTGCACCGCCTCGACGAGGCGGCGACCGGCCGGGCGGTGGCGTGGGTGTCAGCGGAGGGGGTCGGAGTCGCGCCGGCGATACCGACGCTTGGCGATCGCCGCGCCTCCGGTCACAGCATCATCGGCCTGGCGATGTTCGACCGGTCGGCTCTGCGCGCTGAGGCCATCGGCCGCTGCTGGTCGCGCTGCCGCTTCCTGGCGTGGCTGGCGGACTCCTAGCGCCTGGGGCAGGACACTAGACGACCGCGCCATCGTCGGGGCCGGAGTCGCGCGGAGGGCGCTCACCCATGTGCACCACGAGCGTCGCGAAGCCCCCAATGAACGCCGCCACCGCGCAAAACGCTGCCCAGCCCGGCACCTGCCAGTCCGCCATGACCGCGATGAGCAGGTACGCAGGCCCGCCGAACAGCGCCACCCAGGCGCCCTTGGTCAGCGGGTCGAGGCGCGGCAGCGGCGGCGGCACCGGGGGCACGAAGTGGTCGTCGTCATCATCGGGGAGAAGAGGAGCGGGGGTCGCTGGGCGGATGATCCGCAGCTGCGGTGGCGCCGGGATCACCCCGGGTATCGGGTCGGCGCCAGGCGCGGCGGCCGAGTCGGGGGCGCCGGGTTCCTCGCCGTCGGTGGCGTCCAGGTCAGCGTCGAAGTCAGTAGCGTCGAAGTCTTCGGCGTCGAAGTCGGCGGCGTCGGAGTCGGCGGCGTCGGAGTCGGGGTCATCCAGGTCAGGGGCGTCGAGGTCGGCGGTGCCCGGGCCCCCGGCGTCCAGGTCCGCGGCGCCCCGGCCGGCTGTGGCCCCCGGCAGGTCCTCGCGATTCGGCCAGGGGGCGGGCGCTCCCTCCGCCGCGGGCGTGGCGTAATGGGCGACCAGTTCCCGCCATGCCGCCTCTTCATCGCCGCCGTCTGGCGTCACTTCACGTCCACCTCCCCGCCCTCCCGGCCGGCGCGGCTGTGCGCGCGCACGAACTCGAGGCTGCCCGCGAAGATCTGCTCGGCGTCGTTGTCCAGCGTGGCCACGTGGTAGCTGTTCGCGCACTCACGAACGGTGAGCTGCCCGGCGGGCAGCGCGGCGCGCAGGACCCGCATGCTGGCCGGCCCCACCACGTGGTCTGTGGTGCTGCGATAGACGAGCACCGGCTGGGTCACGTCGCCAAGCTGGCGTTGCGTCAGCTTCCACAGCTGCGGCAGGGTCGCCGCGGCCCGGACCGGTACCCGGTCATAGCTGAGCTCGTGCACGCCCTCCTTCTTGATGTCGCTTCCTATCCCCTTGAGGGAGGGCACCACGAGCTTGAGCACGGGCGCCAGCAGGAAGAGCTTGCTGTCGGGCGCCACGGAGGGGTTGACAAGCACCAGGCCCGCCACCCCGTCCCCGCGCAGCTCGGCCATGCGCAGGGCGAGGCAGCCGCCCATCGACAGGCCCATGATGAAGATCTCGGCCGCTTGCCCGCGCAGTTCCTCGTACGCCCGGTCGATCTCCGCGTACCAGTCCTCCCACCGGGTATGTTGCATGTCCTGCCAGGTCGTGCCGTGGCCGGGCAGGCGGGGCAGGCTCACGCTCAGCCCGGCCGCGGCCAGGTACTCCGCCCAGGGCCGCAGCGACCCGGGGCTCCCGGTGAACCCGTGGCAGAGCAGGACCCCGGTGCCGCTCCCGGAGTGGAAGAAGGGCTCCGCTCCCGGCATCACTGGCATGGCTGGCGTCCTCTCGTGCAGTTACTCATCCCACCATCCCGCCCTGTTTCTCATCCCACCATCCCGCCCCAGGGCTCTTCCGGCATAGTCGCACGCCCGCCCGGCGCCGCGCACGCTGATGCGGGCGAGCCGGGGGTTCATGTTGAAATCGGTTGTATCGCACGCGGCCGACAAAGAGCCCGGCCCTGGGGCTGCTGCGGTGATCGTCTGGACGTGGGACCATGTGAACGTGGGCTACTGGGTGGTAAAGGCGATCCTCTACCCATTCCTCGCGATCCTGTTCCGGCCGTGGGCGGAGGGCACGGAGAACGTGCCCCGGGAGGGACCGGCCATCCTGGCATGGAACCACATGTCCTTCTCCGACCACTTCTTCGGCCCGCTGCCGCTTCCGCGCAAGGTCACCTTCCTGGCCAAGGCCGAGTACTTCACCGGGCGCGGGCTCAAAGGCCTGATCAGCCGGGCCTTCTTCCGGGGCGTGGGCCAGATCCCGGTGGACCGGGCTGGGGGTGAGGCCAGCGAACGCGCCCTCGCTACCGGGCTGCGGGTGCTGGCCGAGGGGAAGCTGCTGGGCATCTATCCGGAGGGCACCCGGACGCCCGACGGCCGGCTATACCGCGGCAAGACCGGCGTCGCGCGGCTGGCTCTTGAGTCCGGGGCGCCTGTGATCCCGTGCGCGATGATCGGCACCTATGAGTTTCAGCCACCCGGCCGGCTGCTCCCCCGGCTGTCGATCCGCCCCGGGGTCAGGTTCGGCAGGCCGCTCGATTTCTCCCGCTACGCGGGCCTGGAGTCGGACCGGCGGGTGCTGCGCGCGGGGACCGACGAGATCATGTACGCGGTCATGAACCTCTCCGGCCAGGAGTATGTGGACGAGGACGCCCAGCGGGCCAAGAAGCGCGCCAAGCTCGACGGCGCCGCGGCGCCTGGTACGGACGGCAGCCCGGTCCGGAACACCCCGAAAGTCAAAGACCCCGTGCCCCCCGCCGGCTAGCGATCCCGTAACGCCCGCACCCACCTCGGGGATCAGAGGCGGGCCCAGCCCTTGGTGCGGTCCACGGCGCGGCGCCAGCGGGCGTAGCCGCCGTCGTCGCGGGAGCCCGGTTCGAACCGCTGGCCGAGGCGCCAGGTGGCGGCGATCTCGGCGGGGGAGGACCACACGCCCGTAGCCAGCCCGGCCAGGAACGCGGCACCCAGGGCGGTCGTCTCCGCGATCTCCGGCCGTTCCACCGGGACCTGGAGCTGATCGGCCTGCAGCTGCATGAGCAGGTCGTTGGCGCTCGCCCCGCCGTCGGCGCGCAGAGCGCGGCTGGTGCGCCAGGCGCCGGTGACCATGACGTCGAACACGTCGCGCACTTCATACGCGATCGCCTCCAGGGTGGCGCGGACCAGGTGCGCCCGTGTCGTGCCGCGGGTGATGCCGAAGACGGCCCCGCGCGCATCGGGATCCCAGTCCGGTGCCCCGAGCCCGGTCAGCGCGGGCACGAACACCACCCCGCCCGTGTCGGGGACGGTCCGGGCGAGGGACTCGCTCTGCGCGGCGTCGTCCAGCAGCCGCAGGCCGTCCCGCAGCCACTGGATCGCCGCCCCCGTCACGAACACCGAGCCTTCGAGCGCGTAGGTCAGCGTGCCTTCGCCGTCCATCCAGGCGACCGTGGACAGCAGCCCGTTGCCGGGACGGGCCAGCGACGCCCCGGTGTTGGCGAGCACGAAGGACCCGGTTCCGTAGGTGCACTTCGCGTCGCCCGGTGCGAAACACGCCTGCCCGAACAGCGCCGCCTGCTGGTCGCCCGCGATCCCGGCGATGGGCAGGTCCAGGCCGAGGAAGGCGCCCGGGTCGGTGCGCCCCGCCACAGCGGTGGAGGGCACCACCTGGGGCAGCGCCCGGAGCGCCACCCGCAACAGCTCGCACAGTTCGGTGGACCACCACCCGGTGTTGATGTCGAACAGCAGCGTGCGAGACGCATTGGAGGCATCGGTGACGTGACGCGCCCCGCCGGTGAGCCGGGCGATCAGGTAGGAGTCCACCGTGCCGGCCACCAGCGAGCCGTCCGCCAGCCCCGCAGCGGTGGCCGGCTCGTTGGCCGCGAGCCAGGTCAGCTTCGTGCCGGTGAAGTACGGGTCGAGGCGCAGCCCGGTCAGCTCGCTCACCCGGGGCTCGTGCCCCGCATCGCGCAGTTCCTCACAGATCCGGGCGGTCCGCCGGTCCTGCCAGACGATCGCGTGCCGGGGCGCCGCCAGGGTCGAGGGGTCCCAGATAACCGCCGTCTCCCGCTGGTTGGTGATGCCAAGCGCGGTGACCGGCCCCGGGTCTTCCGTTCGGCGTGAAATTTCCCGGGCGTCAGCCCGGTCAAGAGCCACCCGGCAGGCGGCAAGGGTGGCCTGCCAGATGTCCTCCGGCAGGTGCTCCACCCAGCCGGGGTGAGGGTAGTACTGACGGAACTCGGCGTAACCGCGGGCGGCCACGGACCCGTCGGCGCTGACCACCAGCGCCGTCACGCCCGTCGTTCCGGCGTCAATCGCGAGGACACTCATGGCCGCTAATGTTGCCCTATGCGAATCGGAGTGCTCACCGGAGGTGGCGACTGCCCGGGCCTCAACGCGGTCATCCGCGCACTGGTCCGCAGGGGGGTGCCCGAGTACGGGTACGAGTTCCTGGGCTTCCGCGACGGGTGGCGCGGGCCGCTGGAGGGTGACTCGGTCCCGCTGGACATCCAGGCGGTCCGGGGCATCCTGCCGCGCGGCGGCACGATTCTCGGCTCGTCCCGCACCAACCCGCTGGCGGAGAGCGCCGCGGCGGGGGGCAGGTCCGGCCTGGACCGGATCAAAGGCAACCTGGCCAGCCTCGGGGTGGAGGCGCTGGTGGCCATCGGCGGCGAGGACACCCTCGGGGTGGCCGCGGCCCTGGGCGCGCGGGGCGTGCCGGTCGTGGGCGTGCCGAAGACCATCGACAACGACCTCGGCGCCACCGACTACACCTTCGGGTTCGACACCGCGGTGAACATCGCGATGGAGGCGATCGACCGGCTGCACACGACCGCGGAGAGCCATCACCGCGCGCTGATCTGCGAGGTGATGGGGCGGCACGCCGGCTGGATCGCGCTGCACGCCGGGACGGCCGGCGGCGCCAACGTGATCCTCATCCCGGAGAAGCCGTTCAGCATGGAGAAGGTGTGCGCGTACGTGGAACACCGGTTCCAGACCCGGTACGCGCCCATCGTCGTCGTCGCCGAGGGCGCCCGGCCCGAGGAGGAGCATCTGGCCCTGTCCGACCAGCGGCTCGACGCGTTCGGCCACGTCCGGCTTGGTGGCATCGGGCAGATGCTGGCCGACGAGATCGAAAAGCGCACCGGCAAGGAAGCCCGTGCCACGGTGCTGGGTCACATCCAGCGGGGCGGCACCCCGACGGCATTCGACCGGGTGCTGGCCACGCGGTTCGGGGTGCACGCGATCGACGCGGTGCACGACGGCGCGTTCGGCATGATGGTCGCGCTGCGCGGGACGCAGATCGTCCGGGTTCCGATCGCCGAGGCGACCAGCCAGCTGAAGCTGGTTCCGCCGGAGCGCTACGCCGAGGCCGAGGTCTTCTTCGGCTGACCCATCGCCGGCGCCCGGCCCTGCCCGGAGAGGCAGAGCTGGTGCAGGGTCCACCCCCGGCCGGCCGGATCCAGTGGGGCGGTGGCTGCGGTGAAGATCTCGGCGGCCCGGCGGTAGGACATCCGCGCCCGGCCGGTGACCGGGCAGGTGTGGGAGGGATCGGACCCCGCAGGGGCGCGGCGGCCGGTGACGAAGACGGGCCCATCTGGCCGGCCTGCCAGCAGCCAGCGCAGCAGCTGGGTGGTGCCCTCGCGCCACTGCAGCCAGGTAACGGGCCACGGGCCCGGCTCGCCGTGACCCCGGTGCCGGGCCAGGTCGAGGTGACCGATGTCCAGGGCGAGAACGTCGCCGGCCGGGGCGCCGGTGTCATAGAGCATGCGCCAGAAGACGTGCTCGCGCAGCGATGGCGTGGCCCGGAACAGGCTGGCGACCTGGCCCGGCGTCAGCGGGGGGAGCGCCGGTGCCGGCGTGGCCAGATGGCGCAGGCCAGCCGTGGGATCGGTGCGGATCCAGCGCTGTTCCAGCCACCAGCTGACGGCGCTGCGCAGCGCGGACAGCTCGCGGTTGACCGTGCGTGCGTCGGCGCCGGCGGCCCGGTCGGCGACGGCGGCCGCGAGCCGGGGCCCGGCCGCCGGGTCATCGAGCAGCGCCAGGGGCACGACCGGCGGTACTGCCCCCCGCCGCCGCTCTCCATGTGGCGCCCGCGAGCCGACGAGGGGCCAGGCCCAGGCGGCCAGCGAGATCCGGTACACGCGGCGCGAGGCCGGGCCGAGGCTGGCCTGCCCGAGGTAGCGCTCGACGGCGGCCGCGTACTCGACCGGCTCGGGCACCCGGGGGATTGACGGTGCGCTCACGGCTACAATCATAACGTTTCCCGCGAGCACATTTACTGCGGAAAAGATTCCTGCGCGAACGGCTTTCTGGAGACCCGCGGTAAGCCCAACGTGGATTCACCTTGGCAATCGGTGCAGCTTGATGACAGTGTGAATCTCATGCCGGCCAGTTCTCACGCGCCTTTCAGCACCCGCAGTAAATGGCTTTCCAGAGTTCGGATTACTTCCGCAGTAAATCGCCTGGCACCGCTTCGGGAACGCAATTTCCGCCGTTTCTACGCGGGTTATGTGACCTCGGCGGCCGGCACCTCGATGTCCGGCGTGGCCGTCGTCTTCGCCGTGCTCGGCAGCGGCGGTACGGCCGCGGACCTCGGGTACGTCGCCGCGGCGATGATCGTTCCGCAGGTAGCCTTCGTCCTGAGCGGAGGTGTCCTCGCCGACCGCCTTGGGTGCAGGCCGGTCATGCTCGCTGCCGATGTGCTCCGCGGCGGCGCCCAGGCCGGGCTGGCCGCCGCGCTCTTCCTCGGCAGGCCGCCGGTCTGGCTGTTCATGCTCCTCGCCGCGCTCGTCGGCCTCGGCGAGGCGCTCTTCTGGCCCGCGCTTGACGCCCTCACCGTCCAACTCGCGCCGGGGGACACGCTGGTCAGTGCGAACGCGCTCACCGGCGCGGCGAGGGCCGCCGCGAGCATCGCCGGGCCGGCGCTCGCGGGAATCCTCGTGGCGCTGGCCGGCCCCGCCCCGGTGATCACCGTGGACGCCGCCAGCTACGCGGTCTCCCTGCTCGCGCTCTGCCTGCTCCGGTTGCCAAAGTCCCGCCCGGCGCCGGGGCGGCCCGTGGGGCGTGACTTCGGGGAAGGCTGGCGGCAGTTCGCCTCCCGGACGTATCTCTGGGTGATCACACTGCAGTTCGCGCTGTTCAACCTCATCACCCGTGCCCCTTACCTGGTGCTGGGGCCGGTGCTGGCCAGGGACTACCTCGGCGGGGCGCGCGCCTGGGGACTCATCCAGGCGGCCGGCGGCGCCGGGTCGCTGCTGGCCGGCCTGGCGGCGCTGGGCCGCAAACCCGGCCGGCCGCTGCTGGCGGCGACCCTGGCGACGTTCGGCTACCCGGTGCCCTGCCTGCTGCTGGCGTTGCGCGCGCCCGGCCTTGCCGTGGCGGCCGGCGCGCTGGTGGCCGGAGCGGGCGGCGCGCTGTTCAGCACCTTCTGGCTAACCACGATGCAGCAGCAGGTGCCGGCGGAAGCCCTGGCCAGAACGTCGTCGTTCGTCACGTTCGGCTCGTTTGGCCTCGGTGCGCTCGGGCTGGCGCTGGCCGGGCCGGTCGGGCAGGCGGCGGGGATCACCCAGGTGCTTGGAGCCGGCGCTGCCTGGTCGGTGATCAGTTCCGTCGTGGTCCTTGCCTTGCCGTCGGTCAGGGCCGTGCGATGGCGGCCGGAGTGAGAGATTCCAGCGGCCGGGGCGGCGCTGGCCAGTAGCCGAGGCTGAGGCGGCTGGCCGGCCGCTGGCGGCCCGGCTTAACGTTGCCGGAGGCCGGGGTTGGCAGCGACCAGAAGGCAGGTGCGCCGCGTGGATCAGGACCGTGCTGTGCAGTGGATCGACCGCTGGGATGCGCAGCAGCAGTGGTACATGCCCGACCGGGAGGAACGGTTCACCGCGCTCATCGACGCGGTGGAGGCCGGGGCCGGCCGGGACGACCCGCTCGTGCTCGACCTCGGCTGCGGGCCGGGCTCGCTCGCCGTCCGGCTCCTAGCGAGGATGCCGGCGGCGCGCGTGGTGGCCGTTGACGCCGACCCGCTCCTGCTGGCGCTCGGCCGTGCCGCCTACGCCGCGCGGCCCGGGCTCCGCTTCGCCGAGCAGGACCTGCGCGCCCCTGGCTGGGCCGGCGCGCTCGCCCTGGACCGCGCGGCGGACGTGGCGGTGAGCACGACCGCGCTGCACTGGCTCCGTCCGGACGCGCTGCGGAGCATGTACGCCGAGCTCACGACCGTGCTGCGGCCAGGCGGGTTGCTGCTCGACGGCGATCACCTGTTGGAGGACGACGCGGCGGCACCGACGCTGGCCCGGCTCGGCGAGGCGCTCGTCGAGCGCCTAGAGCGACGGCACACCGACGGCGCCGGGCCCGGCGAACGTGAGGACTGGACGGCCTGGTGGGAGGCGGCGACCACCGACCCTGAGCTGGCGGGGGTCGCCGCCGAACGCGAACGGCTCAGGCTCAGCGAGGACCACCACGGCTCGGAGTCGGTGCTGCTCAAAGAGCACATCGCCGCGCTGACCGCGGCCGGGTTCACCGAGATCGGCACGCTCTGGCAGCACGGCGAGAACCGCATCCTCTGCGCCGTCAGGGGCGGGTGAGCGAGCCAGAGAATCGGCCAGGTGCATTACTCGGCGAGTCGACCTGGAATGAGTAGCTGTTGCTCAGGCGGTCACCGGGCCGGTGGCTTACAACTGTGCATGAGCGGGCTGGCCCGTGATTCGGCCAGCTTGACCACCGGCCGCAGTCCACCGGGAGCCGGAGATGGATGAGAACACCGAGCAGCAGATCATCGCACGTTTGGACTACATCGAGAGGTACCTGGTCAACCTCGGCCAGGTGTCGGGGTACCGGTACGCGCCCTTCGTCACGACCGTGGGCGCGCAGGTTGTCCAGGGTGCCCGCGGCGCCCGCCGCCTGCAGCTCCTCCGCCAGCGCGGTCAGATGATGGTCGGCCGCGAGCACTTCCGCCGGGGGCAGGTCCCGCCCGGCCAGGGCCGCGGTCCCGGCGTGCTCGTCCCACCGTTCCACCCGGGCCTCGGCCAGCGCTTCGTCCTTCCGCCGCTGTGCGGCGTCCGGGTCGGCGGCCAGCACCGCCCGGCGGGCCGCGGCGCGTAGCTGCCCGGTCGTCTGCCCCGGCGCCGCCCCGGCGACCGCCCGGTCCACTACGGCGGCGTGCGCGTCGCCTAGGCCGGTGACCTCGTCGGCGATCACCGCCGCCCGGGGCAGGTCAATATCCCCAGCGGCCAGCGCCGCGCTGGTCAACGGCAGCCGAGCCAGCGCGAGCGCCAGGCCCAGCACCCGCCCGCCCGCACGCGCGGTCAAGGTCAGCGCGGCGGCGATCTCGTCGTCAGCGTGACTGGCCGAGCCCACGTCTCCGGCGTCTTCCTCGGCGGTGCGGCGCCGCCACAAGTCCCCGGCCGCCGCCAGTTCCAGCGCCCCCGCCCACGACGCCAGCCGCCGGGCCGCGCGCAGCACCCCGACCAGCTCGTCGTCGGACAGCCGGCCCAGCCCGCCGGCCCAGGCGCCCTCGGCCCGGCCGGCCAGCACCGCCCCGGGGGGCATCGTGTCGTTCACCACGCCGGCGGCGAACCCTGCGCCGGTCTCGCGGGTGCGGTCCCAGAACCCTGCCTTCAGCACCTCGCGAACGGTCGGCTCGGCGTCGGGCCGCTCGGGGTCCTCAAGCCACGCCTCGCCGGCCCAGGCGAGATCACCGGCCAGGTCAGGGCAGTTGGCCAGAAGGTCGTCCAGGGAGTCGTCGGGAGACCAGCCGCCGGAATCGGAACCCTGGCTCGGCGGCCCGTCGAGGTCCACGACGGGGAGGCGGCCGGCGGCCGCTGGAGTTGTTGGCACCGGTCCTCACCTCCGCTCGGGTACCGAGGTAGTTAGCCAGCTCAACATCTACGATTCGATAGTAGTGACGACCACCGACATTTTGCCGGCATCCGGTGTGCGGCTGGCCACGGAGGCAACGTTCTGTATCTGGGAGAGAAACCGCCGTCAGGCGAGCGCGGGGGAGGGGACGGCGCGGCGCGGATCGAGCAGCCCAGGGTCGGTCGCCATGAACACGTCCATGAAGTCGATGTGCCACCCCGCCGTGAGCAGCGGCCGGGTGGCCGGGTGCGGTGCGGGGAGGCAGACCCGCGCCCGCCCGTCCGGTGGGTCCAGGGAGGCCAGCACGGCGATGATCGCGCCGGCCACCTCGGCGTCCCCCGCGGCGGGGGCCAGGGCCAGGTGGATGATGCCGTACTCGGCGTCCACGCCGCCCAGGGCGCCCGCGGCCAGCGCGCCGTGGCCGCGCCGGGCCACCACAGCCCGCCCGCCCGGCCGGGTGGCCCAGGCCAGGTAGTCGGCGGTCCGGTCGGTACCGGTCCAGTCCGCCTCGAGGGCCGCCACCTCGGCGGGCGCGGCCGCCGCGATCGCCCAGCCCGCGGGGACGCGCAGCGTCCGCACGTCCCCGCCCAGGTACAGCAGCGGCCACCAGGCGTCGAGCCCCGATCGGGTGTACAGCGGCAGCGCGTGGGCATGCAGGCTGCTGAACGTCATGCGCGGGGTGCCCTCGTCCCACAACGCCGCGAGCAGTGCCTGCCCGGTGCCCTGGCCGTGGAACCGTGGGTCGACGAACAGGTCGGACAGCATGGTGACCGCGGCGGGCCCGGCCCCGATCTGACGGGTCGCGCCGAAGCCGGTGACCGTGCCGCCCCGTTCGGCGACGGCCACCCGGCCGTGTGCGAGCAGGTGGCCGATGTAGGCGGGGTCGGACCCGGACCACTCCTCGACCTGCCCGGTCGCGGCCGCCACCAGCGCGATGGCGTCCAGGTCGGGGTGAGCGGCTGCCCGTATGCGCACGTTCGTCACGGCCCCACCCTGCCATGCCGGACAGGAGCCCGTGCCCGCCGGCAGGCCGCGCCGCCTGGTTAGGCCAGCTCGCTGATGCGGCGGGCCAGAAAGGCGCGTTCCGGGGCGGGTGGCTCGAGCGCGATTGCCGCCCGGTAAGCGGCGGTCGCGTCGGCGCGGCGTCCCAGCTGGCGCAGCAGCTCCGCCCGGGCGATGTGCAGCTGCGGCCACCGGGCCAGCCGGGGATCCCGGCCGACGGCGTCCAGGATGACCAGGCCGGCCGCAGGGCCCTCGGACATGGCGACCGCGACCGCCCGGTTCGCCTCCACCATCGGCGTCGGCTCGTAGCGAATCAGCTCGCCGTAGAGCAGGGCGATCTCCCGCCAGTCGGTGGCCTCGGCCGACCGTACGCCGGAGTGGCAGGCGGCGATGGCCGCCTGGATCTGGTACGGACCGGGGCGGCTGCGCCGTAGGGCTTGCTCGACCAGCTCCTCACCTTCGGCGATCATGGCGCGGTCCCACTGGCTGCGGTCCTGGTCGGCCAGCAGCACGAGATCACCGTCCGGGCCGGTCCGGGCACCGCGCCGGGCGTCGGTGAGCAGCAGCAGCGCGAGCAGGCCGGTTACCTCAGGCTCGCCGGGCAGCAACGCGGCGAGCGCCCGGGCGAGCCTGATCGCCTGGTCGCAGAGCTCGTCCCGGATCAGCGCGCCGCCGCCGGCGGCCAGGTGCCCCTCGGTGAAGACCAGGTACACCACGCGCAGCACCGCGCCGAGGCGGGCCGGCAGGTCTGCGGGATCGGGCACCCGGAAGGCGATCCCGGCCTGGCGGATCTTGCGCTTGGCCCGGACCAGGCGCTGAGCCATGGTCGCCTCGGGGACCAGGAACGCGGCAGCGATCTCGGCGGTAGTCAGCCCGCAGACGGCGCGGAGCGTCAGCGCGACCCGTGCCGCCGGGTCGAGCGCCGGATGGCAGCAGGTGAAGATCAGCGCGAGCTCGTCGTCGGTGCCCGCCGCCCACCCGTCGGCATTGGGCGGGGCGGCGGGGTCGGGGCTAGCAGAGTGCGGGGGAGTGGTCTCGCGCACGGCCTCGGCCTCCTTGTCCGCCCGGCGGCGGTCCCGCCGCACCCGGTCGAGTGCCTTGTGCCTGGCCGTCCCTATCAGCCAGGCGCAGGGGCTCGCCGGGGTGCCCTGGGCCGGCCACTGGGCCAACGCCGCGGCGCAGGCATCCTGCACCGCGTCCTCGGCTACCGTGAGGTCACCGACCTGGCGGGTCACCGCGGCAACCGCCGCCCACCAGTGGGCGCGGACCGCCTGTTCGAGCGCCCTGTTATCCGGCCGGCTGTTCAGCGGGAGCCCCCACCTGGATGACCGGGCGGACTTCCACCCGGCCGTGCGACGCGGTTGGCACGCGCGCCGCCCATTTCAGGGCCTCGTCCAGGTCCGCGCATTCGACCAGGGTGAAGCCGCCGAAGTGCTCCTTGATCTCGGCGGCCGGGCCATCGGTGAACAGCGCCTCGCCGTCGCGGACCGACACCGTGGTCGACACGGACGGCGGCTGCAGCGGCCCGCAGTCGATCAGCACGCCGGCCTCGGCCATCTCGCTGGTGGCCGAGCCCCAGGCCTCGAGCAGCTGCCGGGCCTCGTCGGTCCCCGGCTCGGGCAGCGGCTTGTCCGCGTAGAGCAGGAACATGTATTTCACCGTGCACCACCTCTCCTGGCCGGCTCCTCGGGCCGGCCCCGTCAAGGAGTCGAACGGGCACGGCCCAGGATCGACAGTATCCAGAACGCCATTCCGGCCGGCCGTAGCCACCGCAACCGCCCGCTCCACGGGGCTGGCAAACTAGAGGGATGTCCGGGACCTCCCTTGCCGCGGCAGCCGGGCCGGCCGCGCCGGACACGCCCCGGCTCCCCGAGCCCTGCGTGCTGCTGAAGCTGGGTGAGATCGTGCTCAAGGGAGCCAACCGGCAGCAATTCGAGCGCCTGCTGAACGCGAACATCCGGCGGGCCATCGATGACCTCGGCGTCGGGGTCCGGATATGGCACCGCTACGGGGTGATCGTGCTGCGCGCCGAACACGACGGCGCTGGAGTGGCCGGCGCCGTCGACAAGATGGCCGAACGAGCCCGCGACATCATGGGGGTCGCCCGCGTGTGCCGGGCCGTGCGGGTGCCCAAGGAGCCAGCGGCCGCGATCGAGGCCGCGGTGGCCATCATGGCGGGAAAGAGCGGTTCGTTCGCGGTCCGGGCCCGGCGCCGGGACAAGCGGTTCCCGCTCACCTCGGCCGAACTCGCTGTCCAGATCGGGACCCGGGTTCAGCAGGAGTACGGGTACCCGGTGAACCTGTCCCGCCCGGACGTGACGGTCTTCGTCGAGGTGGACCAGCACGAGGTGTTCGTGTACACCGATGGCCAGCCCGGGCAGGGCGGCCTGCCGGTCGGCATGAGCGGCCGCGCCCTGGTCCTCATGTCCGGCGGCATCGACTCCCCGGTCGCCGCGTACCGGATGATGCGCCGCGGGCTCCGCTGCGACTTCCTGCACTTCTCCGGCATGCCGCTGACCGGGCCGGAGTCGGTGTACAAGGCGTACGGGCTGATGCACCAGCTCGACCGGTTTCAGAGCGGATCACGGTTGTTCGTGGTCGCGTTCGGCAAGGCACAGCAGCGCATCGCGGCGTCCGGCGCGAGCCGGCTGCAGATCGTGGCGCAGCGCCGGCTCATGCTCAAGACGGGCGAGGCGCTGGCCGGCCGCCTGGGCGCCGCGGCGCTGGTCACCGGGGATTCCCTCGGGCAGGTGAGCAGCCAGACCCTGACCAACTTGACCGCACTGGACGACGCCGTGCGGCTGCCGATCCTGCGCCCGCTGATCGGGCGCGACAAGGTGGAGATCATCGCGGAGGCGCGCCGGATCCGCACCCTCGCGCTGTCGGAACTGCCCGACCAGGACTGCTGCACGCTGCTCACGCCGCGGCACGTGGAGACCCGCGCGCGAATCGATGACCTGCGCCGGATCGAGGCGCGGCTGGACGCGGCGGACCTGGCGGAGGAACTGGCCAGCCTCGCCCAGGAATACAGCCCCGACCGCAACTAGAGTCCGCGGGTCAGCCACCGACCGGGCTGGGCTGCCTGTGCGGCACCTGGTGGGGCTTGAGCGCCGGGGTGAGGGTCCGGCCCATCAGCGGCGACAGGTTCGCGGCGATGCTCGCGAGCTGGCGGATATCGGCGTCGACCAGCGCCTGGTCGCCGTCGCACAGGGCCATCTTCGGCTCGGGATGGACATCGATGATGACGCCGTCGGCGCCGACCGCGATCGCCGCCCGGGTGAGGGGGAGCACCAGGTCGCGGCGGCCGCCCGAATGCGACGGGTCGACGATGACCGGCAGGTGTGACAGCCGCTGCGCGACCGGCACCGCGCTGATGTCCAGGGTGTTGCGGGTGGCGGTCTCGAACGTGCGGATGCCCCGCTCGCACAGCACGATGTCGAGGTTGCCGCGCTGGGCGATGTACTCCGCGGCCATGAGCCACTCCTCGATGGTGGCGCTCATGCCGCGCTTGAGCAGCACCGGCTTGGCCGCGGAGCCGACCGCCTGAAGCAGCGCGAAGTTCTGCATGTTCCTGGTGCCGACCTGGAGCATGTCGGCGTACGAGGCGACGAGGTCGACGCTGCCCGGGTCGATCACCTCGGTGACCACCGGCATGCCGGTCTCCTCCCGCACCTCGGCGAGGATCCTCAGCCCGGCCTCGCCGAGCCCCTGGTAGGCGTACGGGGAGGTGCGCGGCTTGAACGCGCCGCCGCGCATCAGGGACGCGCCCGCGGCCTTGGCCATCTTCGCCGCGGCCAGCGTCTGCTCGCGGCTCTCCACCGCGCACGGCCCGGCGATCACGGTGAGGGTGTCCGGGCCGATGGGCACCCCGCCGACCCGGATCACCGACCGGTCCGGGTGATGCTCCCGGCTGATGAGCTTGTAGGGGACCGAGATCCGCACCACGTCGAGCACGCCGCTGCGGCTGCGCAGGTTGAGCGCGCCGAAGTGCTCTACGTCTCCGACCAGCCCCACGATCGTGCGGGAAACGCCGCGGCTGACGAAAGCTTGGCCGCCGGCCGTGCGTACCAGGTCAACGATTGCCTCGACGTCCTCCTGGGTGGCCTGCGGGGCCATCACCACGACCATGGGTCTCCTCCTGTTGCTCGCCGGTCAGCAAACAAGCCCCGGGCCTCCCGGCCCGGGGCTTGTCGTAAGGTCATTCGCGTCAGCGCGGTGCTTGGCGGGCGACCGTCCGGGTGCCGGGCCGGTAGCCATACCAAAACCAGAACTGCTTGCGCACCCTAGGAGCCTAGCGCACGCCGGCGGCGGCCTGCACTCCGGCCCCTTGCAACCCGCCGGAGCGCCGTCCGCGCAACAATCTGCTGGTCAGGAACGCCAGCCCGTACAGCGCCCCGATCACGATGAGCAGGAACCGGTACCCGGTGATCAAGGCGATGTATTCCAGGACCCCGCCGACCATGGCCCCGAGCAGGTTGGCCGCGAAGGCATCCCCGGAGGTCGCCACGTCGGAGAACCGCTGCGCGAAGATGAGGTTGGCCAGGTAGATCGGGGCGAAGGCCAGTCCGCAGCCTGCGAAGAACCGGGCCACGATGGGCAGGCCGACCAGCGACTCCTGCGGCACCACCCAGGTGAGGGCGAGCGACGCGATGAGCGCGGCGTAGAGCACGGCCGGGCGTGGCAGCCGGATATGGCTCGCGGTCTCCACGGCCAGATACACCGCGAGCAACACGCCCGCGAACACCAGCGAGTTCACCAGCCACGTGGTGCCGAACAGCAGCGCGAACTGGACGATGTTCTTGGTCTCCAGCAGCAGGAACGCCGCCCCCATGAAGGCCAGGTCCACGTAGTGCCGCATCCTGGAAAACGAGCCGCCGCCGACCCGGACCAGGAGCAGGGACCCGGCGAAGATGGCCGCGATCATCCAGAGGTACTGCTTCGGGATGTCGTTGCCCGGCAGGTAGGGGAACGGGTGGTCGTCGGTTGCCGGGGCGAGCCTGGCGCCGTGCCAGAAGCTGGCGCAGTTGGGCACCGGTCCGGCGGGGCGCACGGTGAGCACGGCCAGCCGGCGGCCGCCCAGCGGCGGCCCGACCTCGGCGCAGGGCGTCCGCCCGAACGCGTCCTTGATCGTGGACGCGTACCGGCTCTCCAGGAACGGCGCGTAGTAGTTGTACATCGCGAACGTCCCGCCCGGGGCGAGGTGGGCGCGGACCGCCTGGATCGACTGCAGGGTGAGCAGGTAGCTCTCCAGCCGGATCCCGGACTGCCCGGCCAGGGCGGTCAGCGAGTCGGGCAGTGCGAAGAGGATCAGGTTGTAGCGCCTCGAGGTGTTCTGCAGGTAGGCGCGCCCGTCGTCGACGTGCGCGGTCAGCCTGGGGCTGGAGTAGGGGTGGTTCGGGTGCATGTGGCCCAGGCGCACCAGCAACGGGTCGATCTCCACCGTGTCGACGTGCCGGGCGCCCTCGGAAAGGGCGACCGCGGCGTCGTTGCCCGTCCCGGATCCGATGATCAGGACATTGCCCAGCGACGCCTTGGTGACGTGCCGGTACGGGTAGAAGTAGAACGCCTTCTGCCTGCGCATGGTGGCCAGCGAACGGGCCGCCTGGTAGGGGATGTTGTTCGCGGACACGTACAGCGCCCCGGTGACGCCGTGCGTCTGGTAGTACGACAGCTTGTTGTAGGGCGACCACTCTTGCGTCGGGACGAACGACGCCAACAGCAGCAGGGTGGCCACGCCCGCGACGGCCAGGATCTGCCACCAGCGGATCCGGGGGGCGATCAGCACCAGTAGCCCGGCACAGGCGATGCAGCCCCAGGTGCCGGGCGGCTGGTCAAGGAAGGACAGCAGGGTGAAGGCGGCGATCCCGGCGAGGCTGCCGAGAATGTCGTACCGGTAGGCCCGTAGCGGCCGGAACCGCACGAAGAGCCGGGCGGTGCCCTGGCCGAGGCCCGCCATCACGGCCACCACCAGGACGAAGACCAGGCCGAGGCTGACGGGCTGCGGCAGCGCGGCGGTTCCGTTCAGGCCGCGGAACGGGTGCGGCCCGGTTAGCGTCTGCAAGATCACCGGGAAGGCGAGGACGAACCCGACGAGCAGCAGCAGCGCCACCGGCGTCCAGCGCAGGTAGTCGCGCCGGGACCGCGCGTTCAGGAACCCGATCCCGATACCGAGAAAACTCGCCAGCAGCACGAAGTTGGTGGCCTTCGTCACGTAGACGTTGTTCGCGGTCACCCACCGGATCAGGGCGAGTTCGACGAAGAGCATCAGGAAGCTTGCGAACACCAGCCGGACGGGGCTGCCGGGCTCCTCCACGGTTGGACGGGGTGGTGGGGTCGGGGCCAGCAGAGATGCCGGCGGTGACCCCGCGGGCTGCGCCGCGGTCTCCCCGGGGGGCTGTGGCTTCCCGGGGTGGTCATTCACGCCATTCGCCGTCGCGTTGGCATCTGAATCCTCTGGCAGTTTTCTCGTTTTCACCAGGGTAAAGGTAACGAAACCCCGCCTGGAGCGTGGGCCATCGCCGGGATTCTTGGTCATATGCAGGAAATCCTCAGCCCAGCGGCCCTGCGCTGCTTACTCCCGGCGGCTTGCGCTTATACAACGTGTAGCCGTACCCGTGCAACATGAGTTTGAAATTCCGGTCGAAGTAACCCGTGAGCTGAGGTGTCCACGGAATCCTCAAGCCGCTCTTGCCGGACAGCAGCACATACCCGGCGTGGCTGAAAGCCTGGTTCCAGGCGGCCGCCACGGCGGGGACCTTGCCCGCCCCGCTGGCGGGCCTGCGCCCGCGGGCGAGCGCCAGGTCGGTGCCCAGGCCGTCCACCATCTGCGAGCAGCCAGGGACGTTCGAGGTGAACCGGTTCGCCAGGAGCAGGAACGAGGCCTGATCGGTGGCGACGCACGCGCCCGGCGGGACCAGCCGGCCCACCACCTTCGGCGACGCCCTGCGGACGATGGAGAGGCTTCCCGTCGGGACCTGCGCCACCGCCCCGGCGACGATGGCCGCCCCGACCAGGACCAAGCCCGCCCTCGCGAGCCAGGGCCCCACACGGCCCGGCGCGGCGTGGCGCCGGGTCCCCGCCGCCGCTGCCGCGGCCACCAGCCGGGACACAGGCAAGGCGAGGGCCAGCGCGAGGAACGGGGCCAAGAACGCGGAGTAGTGGCTAGCAAAGTAGGGCGGCCAGAGGAAGATAGCCACGATTAGGGCGGCCGACAGCGTCGCGAACCATTCCAGGGGCGGCGGTGGCCGGCGGGTCGCCAGCCACGCCGCGGCCTGGGCGATGATCACGAACGCCACGAGCGCGAGGCAGGCGTCCACGACGGTGGCCTTTGTCCAGTTCTGGGCGCCGGGGATGCCGATCATCGATGCGAGCCGGTGCGAGGTCGGATCACGGTGGCCGATGCGGGCCAGCTGAGCCACCACGACGTCGTCATAGAACAACCGGGGGGCGGCGATGGCGAAGGGCAGGATGGGGGCCAGGAACCCGGCCGCGACGCCGGCCAGGAACAGGCCCCCCCGGCGCAGGTTCGGGAGGCACAGCGCGGCGATGATGAGCACGGGCACGATCGCCCACGCCTTGATCGCGCCGGCGAACCCGAACGCCACGCCACCCCAGGCCAGCCGCCTGGTGGTGGCCGTCACCTGGTCCCCATCGAAGATGGCCACCGCCCCGGCCAGGCAGAACAGCACCAGCCACGGCTCAAGCAGCACGGTGTGCGAAGCGCCCGCCCCGGGCGGGTAGAGCGCCAGGACCCCGCCGGCCAGCAAGACAGCCAGCGGGCCGCGGTGCCGGACGAGCAGCCCGGTGAGCGTCACCGCCGCCGCGCCCGCGAGCACGGTGAGGAACCGGGCGATGACCAGGCCCCAGGCGGTGCCCGTCGGGTAGCTGACCAGCCCGATGGGGCTCATCAGCAGCGTGATGCCGGGCGGCTGCACGAAGGCGAAATCACGGTAGGGCAGCACGCCGTGGACCAGGCGCACCGCGCTGCCGAAGTACGGCCCGTCGTCGTACTGGGTGACCGTCAGGACACCGGGCCGCAGCAGCAGGTACGTCCGGAGGACGAGCGCGACCAGGGTGGTGACGGCGATCGCCGCGTTCACCGGGGTCAGCCAGGCGGGGCGCGGCCACCGCCGCGAGGCCGCGGTGCCCCCGGAGGACCCGCTGGCGGCCGTCGTGGTCATCGCTCCGCTCACTGTATTGGCCCGGTCCTCAGCGTCCGTGCAGCCCTTTTCGCGCGTATACGAGCAGCTTGCGCGGGGACCGGTACACCTGGACGAAATGATCGTTCAGGTACGCGTCGAGGGCGGGGGTCCAGGCGATCCGGCGCATGTTGGTGGCGGTCAGGATCACGTACTGGGCATGGCTGAAGGCCTGGTTCCAGGCCGCGGCCACCGCCGGGACGTTGCCGGCCCCGGTTGTGGGCCGAAGGCCATTGGAGAGCGCCAGGTCGGTGCCGAGGCTGTCCACCATATGCGAGCACCCGGGCACGTCGGAGACGAACCGGTTGGCGGCCAGCGTGACGGACGTCTGATCGGTCAGCACGCACGCGCCCGGCGGGATGATCTGGTCGATCGGGCTCGGGATGGCGCCGATCACCTTGACTGTCCCGCCTTCGAGTCGGGCCTGCAGGCCTGCCACGATCACGAGTGCCAGCCCGGCCAGGCCAACCGCCGACCAGCCCAGCTGGCGCTTTGCCGCGGCGCTGAGGGCGCCGGGCGGCGCGTCGGCCACAAGCCGGCCCACGGGCAGGGCGACGCTCAGGGCAAGGAACGGTGCCAGGAACGCGGCGAAGTGGTAGTGGAACTGTGGCGGCCACAAGAACATGGCCACGACCAGCACGGCCGTCACGGTCGCGAACCAGTCCAGCAGCGGCGGCGGCTGCCGGGTGACCAGCAGCGCGGCGGCCTGGGCGGCCAGCACGAAGAGCGCGATCGCGAACACGGTGAGCAGGACCGTGGTCCGCGGCCAGTGCAGCGCGTAGGGGAGCCCGATCATGTTCTTGAGGCGGAGCAGGACCCCGACCCGGACCGCGTGGGCGCGGTACCCCACCTGGGCGGTGATGAGGCTCCGGTAGAACTGGCTGGGCGACGCGAGGGCGAACGGGAGAACCGGGATCAGGAACCCGGCCGCGACTCCGCCCACGAAGACTGCGGCCCGGCGCAGTTGCGGCAGGCACAGCGCGGCAAGAACGAGCACCGGCACGATCGCCCACGCTTCGACCGCCCCGGCGAACCCGAACGCCGCGCCGCCCCAGGCCAGGCGCCTGGTACTGGCCGAAATCCGGTCGCCGTCGAACACGGCCACCAGCCCGGCCAGGCAGAACAGCACCAGCCACGGCTCGACCAGCACGGTGTGCGCGGCCGCCACCGCGTCCGAATAGACCGCCACGATCCCGCACGTCAGGAGCACGGCGAGCACGCCGCGATGGCGCACCAGGAGCCCGGCCAGCGCCACGGCCGCAGTGCCGGCGAGCACGGTGAGGATCCGGCCGATGGCCAGGCCCCAGGCCGTGCCGGTCAGGTAGCTCAGCAACGCGACCGGGCTCATCAGCAGCGTGATGCCGGGGGGCTGCACCAGGATGAAATCACGGTAAGGCATGGATCCGTGGACCAGGCGCACCGCGCTGCCGAAGTATGGCCCGTCGTCGTACTCGGTGACGCCGACCAGCCACCCCGGACGGGTGTACTGGTAGTAGAGGCGCAGGCCAAGCGCGACCAGGGTGGTGACGATGATCACCACGTTGACCGGGGTGAGCCAGGCGGGGCGCCCTTGCCGCGCTGCCGGGGCGTCGCCCTGGGACCCGTCAGCCGAAGTCCTGGCAAGCGTTCCGCTCACGGCTGGCCTCTCCCTCAAACTTGGACTATGGGCCGGTGAGACCGCAAGGCGTCTCAGGATACCGGCGCTGGCCCGCCCAGCGGGGGAGGCGGCCATGCCCGGCCCAAAGCGGATCGTACCGGTCAGGGCAGGCAAAACGGCCAGCTGTTAATCAAAGTAGCTGGCGGCAAGCCGCGGGCGTCACCATATTGCCTCGCCGGTTGGCCTGGTGACCGGCCCTGGCGCCGCAGGTACGGTACGGTGGCTGATCGCGGTGAAGCAGCACCGGACCGGGCGCACAGAGCAGGCCAGGGAGACCGAGGGTGACGACGCTCGAGGAAGGCGTCGGCCCCGACGCCGAGGGAACGGGCGAGGGGCCGGCCTGCACCGATGAAGCATCGCTACAGGCACAGCGCGGCTGGCGCACGGCCGTCGCGGACCTGTCCGGCCTCATCCGCCGGCACTGGATCTTCTCCATCGCCTTGGGCCTAGCGGTGCTGCCGCGGCTGGTGGCGATGCTCGGCTATCAGCCCGCCGTGCTCTTCCGGCTTGACACCTACGACTACCTGTGGGGCGCCGTCCATGTGTCCCCGAATGTGGTGAACCCCAGCGGCTACTCCCTTTTCCTGTGGCTGCTGCGGCCGTTCCACTCGCTCGTGCTCGTGGCAGCGCTGCAGCACCTGCTCGGCCTCGGCATTGCCACGATGGTGTATGTGCTTGTCCGGCGCTACGGGCTGCCGGACTGGGGCGCCACGCTCGCGGCCGCGCCCGTGCTGTTCGACCCAGCCCAGATCCTCGTCGAGCAGTTCGTCATGGCCGACCTGCTGGCGATGGCGCTGATGGTCGGGGCGTTCACGGTCCTGCTCCTGCGCAGGCCGCCGTCGCTGTGGCAGGTCGTGGCGGCCGGGCTGATGACCGGCATCTCCGTGACCATCCGGCCCACCACCCTGCCGCTGGTGCTGCTGGTACCGCTCTTCCTGCTGCTCAGGAAGGTCGGGTGGCGCCGCGTGGGCGCCTCGCTGCTCGCCGGGGCCGTGCCGGTGGTCGCCTACCTAGGCTGGTTCGCCGCCGCGCACGGCACGTTGAACCTGACCAGCAGCAACGGGCTCTTCCTCTGGTCGCGAACCATGTCATTTGCCGACTGTGCCGTGATCAAACCGCCCGCGGACCTGCAGGCCCTCTGCCCGAATTCCCAGCCGGGCCACCTCGCCCAGCCCGACCCGGCCGAGCGGCTCCAGCCCAAGCGGTACCTCTGGAATCACCGTACGTGGCAATGGCGTCACCAGCACTCCGGGTTCGTGCCGGACACCGCCGCGTTCACCCCGGCGAACAACGACCGGGCGCTACGGTTCGCCCTCGATGCCATCGCCGCGCAGCCGACCGCCTACCTCGGCGTGGTGGCCTACGAGACCGTGGAGCCCTTCATCCACACCAACAACCTGCGATTCCCCGCCATCCAGCCGCGCTCGTCCCTGGGCCTGGACAAGGCCGACTACCGGTACGCGATCGGCGCGGTCCGCGCCTACACGGGCAACTACCAGGGTGTGGCGGGGGACCTCGGCTACGACTACGGCGCCCGGCTCCACTCGCCTTTCGTGTTCCTGATGAACGAGTACCAGCACATCGTCTTCCTGCCCGGCCAGGTGTTCGCCGTCATCATGCTCACCGGGCTGGCCGGGCTGTTCCTGCCGCGCCGCCGGACGGCCGTCGCGGCGCTGCTGTGGGCGTCGGCCGTGACGATCATGGTGCTGCCAACGGCGGAGCACGAGTACACCTACCGGTACGTGCTCCCCGCCGTCCCATTGGCCTGCATCGCCGCCGCGATAGCCCTCAGGAAGCCCGGGCAGGAAGCCGCGCAGACCTGAAGCCGCGCAGACCTAGCGCTTGGCCGGCCTAACCGGCGAAGATGGCCGGGCCGGGTGTCAGCGTGATCGTGCTGCCCTTGGGGGCCTGGCCCTGCGGGCTGTAGTTGATCACAGTGCTGAACGGCAATCCCGGGCTGACCTGCACCAGGAAGCCGCGGTTGTGCAGGACGCGGATCGCTCTGGCCAGCCGCATGCCGTCGACGTTCGGGATGGCGACCATCGGCGGCCCGGGGGAGAACACGATGGTGATGACCTGGCCCTGGGTGAACGCGCTGCCCGCGGCGGGCGACTGGCGGGTGACCGTTCCGGCGGGCAGGTCGCTCCTGGCGGCCTGCACCTCGTTGAGGTGGACGCCGTTGGCGTTCGCCCACTGCTCGGCGACCGACTTCTGCTGGCCGACGAAGTCGGGGATCGGCGGGCCCGAGCTCACGGTGAGCGTCACCGGCTTCGGCTGCGGCCAGGGCGCCCCGGCGCTCGGCTGGGTGGCGATGACGATGCCGGCCCCGATGGTGGCCGACGGGACCAGCGTGACCTTGCCCGGCATCAGGCCGGCGTGCTTGATGGCGGCCTGTGCCGCCGCCAACTGCTGCCCGGTCACCTGCGGCATTGTGATCATCCGGGGTCCGGCCGAGATGAGGAGGGTCACCCGGCCGCCCCTGGCCAGCCGGGCCCCGGCCGCCGGGGCCGTGCTGATGACCAGGCCCTTGGCCACCTGGTTGTTGATATGTGTCTTGCCGGTAACCGGCGTCAGGCCAGCGTTGCTCAGGTTGGTCCGGGCCGCCGCAACCGATAGCCCGGTGACCCTGGGCACGGTCGTGTACCGGCCGGCGATCGTCCACCAGCCCAGCACGCCGATGACCACGACCGCGGCTACCCCGAGGGCGAGGTAGCCGAATCTGCGGCTGAACAGCAGCCCCTGCAACCGGGGTTCCCTGGCGCCCGGGGCCGCGGTGCCGTACGGATCGCCAGCGCCGGTGACGATGAGCGTGTTGTTGGCTGCCGGACGGTAGTGGTCGGGCAGGAACCGCTGCGTGGGCAGGGGCCCGGTGCCGTCCCGCGGCGCCCCGTAGGACTGGCGGGCGGGCGGCGCGGCCATGCCCGGGATCACGTCCACCCCGTTCCCGCCGGGCTGGGCCGGCCACGCGGAGGCGGCGCC
>Ga0207684_10001469_pt1 | contig 25388 bp, 19 predicted proteins | sample KBSK5501metaG_FD_184342 | JGI IMG/M metagenome (GOLD analysis project Ga0207684, IMG submission 184342) | Corn, switchgrass and miscanthus rhizosphere microbial communities from Kellogg Biological Station, Michigan, USA - KBS K5-50-1 metaG... | ecosystem: Host-associated > Plants > Roots >...
AGTCGAAGATTCTGTTTCCGATCGTCGTCGCGATCCTCTTTCTCGGTCTTTGGGACGCTGTGGTTATCTTCAGCAAAACCGACATTTTTCCGAGACCGTATCAGGTGTTTCTGGGAATCGTAGAACTGGTTCAACGTGGCCTGCTCCTGAAGTATATTGTGGCTTCACTCTTTCGAGTCAGCGTCGGGTTTGTGCTTGCGGTCCTGGTTGGAGTCCCGCTCGGCCTGCTTCTCGGATGGTTCCGCCCAGCTTTCTTTGCGTTGAATCCGTTGATTCAAATTTTTCGCCCCATTTCTCCGATCGCATGGATTCCGATCGCAATCCTTTGGTTTCATGTCGATGACCGGGCGCCAATCTTTCTGATTTTTCTTGCCAGCGTTTTTCCGATCACCGTGACGGCAATTTCTGCGGTTCAAAATATTCAGCCTGTCTACGTGCGGGCGGCCGAGAATTTTCGATTAAATCAATTCGACCTGTTCAGACGTGTGATCTTTCCAGCCTGTTTGCCACAGATTATTACTGGTCTCCGAATCGCATTAGGGATTTCCTGGCTCGTGGTGGTAGCCGCTGAGATGATCGCGGTGAATTCCGGACTGGGCTATTTGATAATCGATGCGCGTAATGCCGGGAAACGTTACGACCTTGTGGTCGCCGGGATGCTGATGATCGGAGTAATCGGGTTGATGCTCGATTTGTTGATTCGAGGGCTCGAACGGTTCGACGAAGTTCGCTGGGGATATTCGCAGAGGGATTGATGACGACCATGAAAAGAGAATTGGAGGAGTGCATCTCGCAAAGCTTGGGCCAAACGACCACGACGGCCATTGCGGCCGACGCTGTTCCAATTATCAAAGTCTGCGATTTGTCGATGAGCTTTTCCGTGAAAAAGCCAGGCGGCCAGATTGACGTTTTGAGCTCTATCAGCCTTGACGTCCAGCGCGGAGAGTTCGTTTGTATCGTGGGTCCGTCGGGTTGCGGAAAATCGACTCTCCTGAATGTCATTGCTGGCTTTATCAAGCCGACAGCAGGATCGATCCTTGTTCAAGGCAGCCCGGTTACTGGACCGGATCCGAAACGCATCTTTGTATTTCAGGAGAACGGTGTTTTTCCTTGGTTAACAGTAGCGCAAAATGTCAGTTTTGGGCTTGCACGCAAGGCAGAAGAGGAACGCCAAAAAATCGTCCAACACTATGTGCAGATGGTTGGGCTCACTGGTTTTGAGAAGGCCTATCCACGCGAGTTGTCGGGCGGCATGCGACAACGGGTCGAGATCGCCCGCGCGCTGGCGGCCAATCCGGAGATTATTTACATGGACGAACCGTTTGGTGCGCTCGATTTCATGACTCGGCTCAAAATGCGAGCGGATTTAACCCGGATCTGGCAGGAGGAACGAAAAACGGTTCTGTTTGTGACACATGACATCGAGGAAGCGGTACAACTCGCGGATCGGGTTGTGATCATGAGCGCACGTCCAGCCATCATCCAGACCGAAGTAATGGTGGATTTACCACGGCCGCGCGATCTCGATTCGCCTGGCTATCTGCGGGTGCGGGACGAGATCTTTCATACAATGGGTATGAGTCTGAAGGTCGGCAGATGAAGATCGTTACAGCGTAGGTTTCGCAGAATTTCTACCAAGCCGACGAAATGAAGTGAGCAATCTGCGCGATCTGCGAAATCGGCGGCTCCATCCTTGAAAGAGCTTACTAAACAACTTCGACTCGGGATCGACCTGACACTTGAACAGGTGCGAGCTATTTCTCGCGAACTGGCTGATCCGCTAGCGCCGGAGCCGGACAAAGCAGAGTTCCTAATTGCTTTGAAGGAGAAAGGGGAGAGTGGCGAAGAGCTTGGGTATTTTGCTCGTTCGTTCTTGGACCTCGCGGTCCAGCCTCCGCTATCGCCCGACAAAAGACCCGCGATCGATATCGTTGGCACTGGAGGGGACTATCTCGAATTGGTTAACGTTTCGACTGCCTGCATGTTCCTGCTCGCCGCTGGCGGCGCGTTGGTCATCAAGCACGGGAACAAAGCGATCACCTCTAAATGCGGGTCGGCGGACGTCCTAGAGGCGTTGGGAATTCCGGTGGCTTGCCCGATGGAACGGATGATCGAGTGCATTCAGCAGACTGGTATCGGTTTTCTGTTCGCGCCGATGTATCATCCGGCCTTTCGGCTCGTTGCGCCGATCCGAAAAAAACTGGCAGAACAGGGGATCGCAACGGTTTTTAACCTTCTGGGTCCACTCTTAAATCCTGCACGACCGGCCTCTCAGTTGATTGGAGTATTTTCCCCGATAATTCTCGAAAAGTATGCAATCGCGCTGAAAGAGCTTGGTCGTAAGCGAGCTTGGGTTGTGCACGGTCAAGTTTCTTCCGGGTCCGGAATGGATGAAATCTCGCTGCTGGGCGAAACGTTAGTGTACGAACTGAAAGGTGACAGTTTGAATAGATTTCACCTTTTCCCGGACGAATTGGGATTTCGCAAACCGGCGCTCCACGAGTTGCGAGGCAGCGATGCAGCCGGGAATGCGAAAGCGATCACCGATATTCTTGCGGGCAAAGATCGAGGTGCGCGACGTGACCTGATCGTGATTAACGCCGCGGGCGGACTTGTGGTAGCCGGGCTCGCCAGGCGGATGGAGGATGCGGTGCGGCTGGCAAATGAGCTTTTGGATTCAGGAGCAGCTCTGCAAAAGTTGCGGGATTTCCAGGCGTTCTTTGGGACCGCGTAGGGGATCAGCCGCACAGATTGACAAATCAGGGGTTCAGGTCGCGCAGGCCTGTCCGCCGAAGCCTTGGCGAAGGGGGGAGCGCGAACCCTACCAATTTCAATCGCCCATCGTCGGTAGGGTTCGCGCTGCTGCGACCTGAACCCAACGGTCTCTTGGACCCTGACCCTCACCGGGTATTCTCGGCTGGCGCTTTCGGCAGATGTTCCAGACAATATTCTTCGCCGTCGCCCGCCACACGGAATTCCAGGTCTTGGCTATCTTTTTCAGTTCGTTTACAGACTGTGCACTGGTGAAGCGATTCACCCGGCGCGACGCTCTTTACGTCGAATTTGCGTCGTCTGCGCTCCGTCCCGGCGCGGTGACGCATTTGATCAATAGCTGCCGGACCGAAAAAGATGAGATAGTTGATGAAGGCCGCTACGATCGCGATTTTGCCACTGATCGGAGCCACTAGCAGTTGCAGCAAGAGGAGAGCTGCGCTGAACATCGCGACCCATTTCACCTTCATCGGCAAGATATACATCACGTAGATCTGCATATCGGGATAAAGGGTCGCGAAAGCGAAGAACATGGAAAGGTTCAATAGAAACGACGAGGCGGTGCCGCCGAAGAAGAATGCGCCTACGGTCATTCCTATCATGCCGAGCACGTAGAACAGTGTTAACCGAAACGCTCCCCAAGCGTGTTCAAGCGCGTCGCCCATCCAGATCATGAACCAGAGGTACATAATCAGAAAGAGCACCTGGACGGCGGAGGCTCCCATGGCGATGCTGGGCACGAAAATGTAGGAAACCAATCTCCAGACCTCGCCGTGCAGGATACGTTCCGGGCTGAAAAGGAGGGTGCCGACGTAGGCCGGTTGAAAGAAGTGCAGGAGGTAGACCAATCCGTTCAACAGGGCGATCATTTGCATCAGGCGCGGGATTCCCAGGAATCCGAGCCGCGCCTCCAACCAGCTTATCCAGGACATACCCTTTACTCCGTTCCGGACATCGAGTTGTCAATGCTGGCATCACCGGCAATGCCATCAACGCCGACAGCCGGAAAGCGCCGACATCGCCGTCATCGCCGACAACGCCGCCATCGGAATTCGCTGTGGGGATGCTGGGCGCAGGCCGAGACAAATCGGCCCTACCGACGATGCGGTCTGGTTCAAATAATGGGGTGCCCCTTTGTCGGCGGTGTTGGCACTGCCGGCGCTGTCGGCGTTACCCTCCAATCTGCGTCTTATACGCGGCGGCGTCCTTCAGTGCGTTCAGATCTTTCGGGTCTGATAGCTTAACTTTGAAGAGCCAGCCGGCTCCGTATGGATCGGTGTTGACCAGGCCCGGATTACCCTCCAAAGCCGGATTCGTTTCTGTTACTTCACCGCTGACCGGAGAATAAATGTCGCTGGCTGCCTTGACCGATTCTACAACGGCGACCGCCTGTTTTGGCGACACCGCCGTCCCTACTTTTGGCAACTCGACAAAAACGATATCGGTCAATTCCGCTTGTGCGTGGTCGGTGATTCCGACTGTGCCGGTATCATCTTCAACTCGTACCCATTCATGGGTCTCGGCGTACTTGAGATCATCGGGGACTAACATGGCTTCTTGTATAGCGGTTTTTTCTCGACGGTCGCAGGAAATTTTCGGCCTCGTACATCGAATTCGATCGTCTGACCCGGCTTTGTGTAAGGCATGTCAAGGTAGGCAAGACCAATACCGGTATTGAGGCTTGGCGACTGGGTGCCGCTGGTGAGCTCGCCGATCTGGTGGCCATCGACAAAGACTCCGTAGTGAGCGCGAGGAGGGGGCGTCTTGCCAGACGTTTTAATTGGAACTAGTCGCTGCTTCAGGCCCTGTTGTTTCTGCAAAAGCAACGCCTCCCGGCCCACGAAATCAGGTTTCTCCAGATCAACAAAGAATCCGAGGCCGGCTTCCAACGGAGTTCGATCTGCCGAAAGATCTGAACCATTCAGTGGGTAACAGACCTCCATCCGCAAGGTATCTCGCGCGCCCAAACCGCACGGTCGGATCGCGAGCGATTTTCCAAGATCCAGTACTGCGTTCCAAACACGAGCGCCGGCAGTAACCGGATAGAAGATTTCGAATCCGTCTTCGCCGGTATATCCAGTGCGAGCAACGAGAAGCGGCACCTCCTCAAATTTGAGTTCGAACAAATGATTGCGGCTTGGGAGTTCTCCGAAGTGCCCCATCAGCTCTGCTGATTTCGGCCCCTGGACCGCAAGCGCTGCATACTGTGCGCTTCGGTTTACCAGCGACACATCGGAGGCGATACGCCTTTGCATCCAGCGAAAATTTTCTTCGACCTTCGCCGCATTTACGACCATGAAGAAACTGGCATCACCCCGCCGATAAACAATCAAATCATCGATGACGCCTCCGGCTTCGTTCAGAAGGAACGTGTATTGACCTTCTCCGATCGCGAGTTTTTCAATATTGTTCGTGAGCAGACTGTTGAGCCAGGAGGACGCAAGAGGACCCGAGACCTCAAATTCGCCCATATGCGATATGTCAAAGACGCCAACACCATTTCTCACCGCCTGGTGTTCATCCAGGATGCTCGAGTAAAAGACCGGCATATTCCAGCCTCCAAAAGAAACCATCTTCGCGCCGAGCTTCAGGTGCTCGTCGAACAAAGCGGTCTGCTTCAGCGTTGGACTAGTTGAGTCGCTCACAATCGATCGACCATAGGCGAGAACGTTACGGATGAAAGCGCGAAATCACTATGGAAGTCCCATTCTTGCTCTTCCTCGTTCTCTTCCTCATCCTCTTGCTCTTCCTTTTCCTCCGCCTCGTTTAGCGTCCCTCGAAGTGGCAGCCGCACGAGGTCGCGATAAATCGCGCCCCTGTCGATGACAGACCCCAAGACTCATCGGCGTTAGAGCCAAGCTTGCTGAGCCGTTCCGTGCCTGTCGGAGGAGGAGCAAGAGGAAGAGGAAGATGAAGAGGGTGAGAAGCAAGAACAATATCGCTTTCTAGCTCGATTACTGGTTAACCTGCCGCTGTTGATGACCTTATGACCACCACACATATTGGGAAAATCGAAGGGATCGGCCCGGCCCACAGCGCCAAGCTCCAAGAGATCGGCATCAAAACTGTCGAAGCACTTCTAGCAAAAGGCGCAACACCGCATGGACGAAAGGAATTGGCCGACAAGCTTGGAGTTGGACACCATCATTTACTGAAATGGGTGAATCAGGCAGACTTGTTTCGAATTAATGGGATTGGCCGTCAGTACGCCGAGTTGTTACAAGCGTGTGGCGTCGATTCTGTCCTCGAGTTAAGTCAGCGCAATGCGGAACACCTTCACACAAAGGTGATTGAGGTAAATAATGTCCATCATCACGTAAAAGAGGCTCCGACCGCTACCCACATCAAGCATTGGATCGAAGAAGCGAAGCTGTTGCCGAGAGTAGTTAGTTATTAGTCGATTTGGCTGGCGCAGGTGAATCGCTGCAGGCCGGCAGGGCTCCTCGTGCCCTGGCCTTGGCGAGGTCTAACCCTGCCGCCGCCATCCGAGTGGGTCTCGGCGGCAGGGCATTGTGGCCCTGCAGCGCCGCCCCGCTTGACCCGCCGACCTCGGTAACACATCTTCCCCGATGCAGAAAACTGAAGTCGCCGGTAGTGCGGCCGATCCGTTCGTAAATCGTCATGTAGGTCCCGACGCAAAGGATCTACGCGAGATGCTGGAGATCATCGGGTATGAATCGCTGGATGCTCTGGCAGAGGCCGCAGTGCCCGAGAAGATTCGTTTCCGGCGAAAGCTGAATCTGCCTGAACCGCAAACCGAATTTGAAGCGTTGCGGCATCTACGGCAGATCGCTGCAAAGAATGTTGTTGCGCGATCCTACATAGGACTTGGTTATCACGGATGCATTACGCCGCCGCCGATCCAGCGGAACATTCTCGAAAATCCCAATTGGTATACCTCATACACTCCGTACCAGGCCGAAATCGCGCAGGGCCGGCTGGAGGCATTATTAAACTTCCAGACGATGATCGCCGACTTAACCGGTCTGGAGATCGCGAACGCCTCCCTTCTGGATGAAGGCACAGCAGCTGCCGAAGCGATGTCGATGGCATTCGCGGTTCGGAAAGAGCCGAGCACGCGGCGGTTCTTCGTCTCCGATGGCTGTCACCCTCAAACGATCGCAGTGGTTGAGACCAGGGCGAAACCTCTCGGTATCGAAGTTGTTGTCGGTAACGACGAAGCGTGGGACTTCAAGAATCCGGTGTTCGGCGCGCTCATCCAATACCCGACAACCGACGGAAAGATCTGTGACTACGAGCCTTTCATCCGAAGACTGCATGAACAGGGCGCTCTTGCGGTGGTGGCTGCAGATCTGCTGAGCCTGACGTTACTTGTTCCGCCGGGTGAGTTCGGCGCCGATATTTGTGTCGGATCATCGCAGCGATTCGGCGTTCCGGTGGGTTTTGGTGGGCCGCATGCGGCATTTATTGCTACGCGCGACCAGTACAAAAGGCATTTGCCGGGGCGATTGGTTGGAGTGTCTAAAGACCCCGCGGGCCGGCCGGCGTACCGGCTGGCCTTGCAGACACGGGAACAACATATTCGGCGCGATAAAGCCACGAGCAATATTTGCACAGCCCAAGTCTTGCTGGCAGTGATTGCTGCCAGTTACGCTGTTTACCACGGACCGAGCGGCCTGAAATTCATTGCCGAAAGGATCATGCATCGGACCGGGGTTCTGGCCGCCGCCTTACAGCGACTAGGATACGCGATTTTCGGGGGCGCAAGGTTTGATACGCTAAGGGCCGATCTAGGCAGAGATCGCGATGCGATCCTGGCGCGGGCCCAGGAGCGATTAATTAATTTTCGACTTTATCCGGATCAAACAATCGGCATCACGCTGGATGAGACCGTTTCAGACCGAGACCTGCAGGAATTGGTGGAGGTGTTCGCCGGTGATCGAACGGCGACCGTGCCAGCGATTTCAGCGACTGAAATAGGGGAGCTGCCGGACAAATTCTTGCGGCGATCGGAATATCTGCAGCATCCGGTTTTCAACACTCATCACTCTGAAACCGAATTGATGCGTTATCTGCACCGGCTGGAATCGAGGGATCTGTCGCTGACTACGTCAATGATACCTCTCGGCTCTTGCACCATGAAGCTGAACGCAGCTGCGGAAATGTTCCCGGTCACCTGGCCTGAGTTTGGCCAAATTCATCCCTTTGCTCCAGAATCGCAGACCGTGGGCTATCGCGAAATGATAGCCGAGCTCGAGAGTTGGCTTGCCGAGATGACCGGGTTTGCAGCGGTAACGATTCAACCGAATGCGGGATCACAAGGCGAATATGCAGGCTTGCTCGCAATCCACGAGTTCCATCGGAAGAATGGTCAAGCTCAGCGTAATGTTTGCCTGATTCCAACCTCCGCGCACGGGACAAATCCTGCCTCCGCTGCGATGGCTGGATTTCGTGTTGTAGCTGTCCAGTGCGATAGCGACGGGAATATCGATGTTGTCGATCTTCGCAGGAAGACCGAGGAACACGCCGAAGCCCTGGCGGTTCTAATGGTAACCTATCCCTCTACGCACGGCGTCTTTGAAGAAGGCATCATCGAGATCTGCGACATTGTGCATCGGGCCGGTGGCCAAGTCTATATGGACGGAGCGAACATGAACGCGCAACTGGGTCTGTGCCGGCCCGCTGATTTTGGTGCCGATGTTTGCCATCTGAACCTGCACAAAACCTTCTGCATCCCGCACGGGGGTGGCGGCCCTGGAGTCGGGCCAATCGGAGTTAAGGCGCATCTGGTGGATTTCTTGCCGTCGCATCCGCTTATCGATCTGAAGCGAAAATTCGGGATTGGGCCGATCAGCGCTGCTCCTTATGGAAGCGCCAGTATCCTGCCAATCTCCTGGACTTATATCAGTATGATGGGCGCGGACGGACTGACTCACGCGACCCAGGTGGCGATCGCTAACGCGAACTACATCGCGGCTCGATTATCAAAGTATTATCCCGTGCTCTTTAAAGGGAAAAACGGCCTTGTTGCTCACGAGTGCATCATTGACCTGCGCCAGTTCAAGAAATCTGCCGGCATCGAAGTAGAAGATGTGGCGAAGCGTTTGATCGACTACGGATACCACGCGCCAACCATGTCATGGCCTGTTCCTGGCACGATGATGATTGAACCGACCGAAAGCGAGTCTAAAGCCGAGCTGGATCGTTTCTGCGATGCGATGATTTCGATTTACGGAGAGATTAGAGCCATCGAAACAGGAGAAGCCGATCGCGAAGACAATGTTCTGAAAAAGTCTCCGCATACCGCGCAAGACTTGTTGTCGGAGAATTGGGACCGCAGCTACTCGCGCGAATCAGCTGCCTATCCCGCGCCTTGGACTCGAGAACACAAGTTCTGGCCGGTTGTCGGTCGAATAGACAACGTCTACGGCGATAGGAATCTGTTTTGTACTTGTGTACCGGTTGAGGAGATGGAGTGACGATTCGATCATGCTCATCGCTCTGGTCGCGCTGTAGGGCGGCAGGCCCTGCCGCCGGCATCTATCACGAGGAACTCCGGTGCAGTGCCCTTGCGGCCCTTATACGAGGACGAGAACGAGTTCGAGGACGAGGACGATAAAGGTGGCCCGATGAACATCATCGATCGATACGTGAGTCGTCAGATTCTGAGCACCGTCGCCTGGGCGATCGGTTTGCTCACTTTGATTCTTGTCCTCGGTAACGTCCTCAAAGAAATGATTGGCCTGTTGCTGAGCCATCAGCTCCCCCTGAGTTACATACTTACTGTTATCGGTTCTTTGCTGCCCTTTTCGCTCACCTACTCGATCCCATGGGGTGTGCTTGTCGCAGTACTGCTCGTATTCGGCAAGCTTTCGTCGGATAACGAGTTGGTCGCGTTGCGTGCCAACGGCGTCAGCATTGTGCGAATTTGTCTTCCAATATTCGCGGTCGCAGTTTGTTTTCTGGGGATATGCTTGTGGATCAATCTGTATGTGGCTCCACAGGCGGCGAACAGAGCCAAAAGTGCTGTCCTCGATCTGGCGACGAATAATCCTCTGGCCCTTTTCGGCAGCGATGAAACGATCTCTGATTTTCCAGGCCGGCGAATTTACGTGGGCCGGAAAGAGGGTTCCAACTTGTATGATATTTATGTCTTCCAGTTGAATCCTCAGAACCTGCCGATCCGGACCACTTACGCAAAAACCGGCAGCCTGGAGGTCGATAAAAACAATGAGCAAATTCTTTTGCATCTTTCAAATGCACAGTACGAAGAACGCGATGAAGTCGCGCCCGACGATCTGAAGAGGATGCGACATGGGATCACGATGCGGGAAGGCGATTTACCGATTCCCTTGGAGGAATTGATAAACCGGGCTAAGAGCAGGCAACGCCCGAACGAACAGACGTTGGATCAGCTGCGCAGCGCGCTTCACCAAGCCGATAACAAGCAAGATATCGCCGTGCTCCGCACGGAAACGAGCAAGCGTTTTTCGAATGCGATGGCAGTTTTCACGTTTGTACTTGTAGGTATTCCTCTCGCGGTTACCGCGCAGCGGAGAGAAACATCGATGGGAATTCTTTTGAGCTTAGTGATTGCGTCTTCTTATTTTCTTATCTTCGTGCTGACGGACAACGTGAAGAACAAGCCGGCGCTCTATCCCGAGATCCTGATCTGGTTACCGAACATCCTGTACCTGACGATCGGGAGCATTCTGTTTTTCCGATTGGCCAGACGCTAGAAACTGCGCGTTGCGCGGTTTCTTGCGATTGATGTTCAACAACAATTTCACGGAACACGATTGGCCCATTGCTAGCAACAGCCGACTGCTCGTATAGTCGTGATATGGCTACTTTGACTTCCACGAAAGCGTGTAGAGCCTGCACCTATTGGTACAAGACCGGCGCTGACCAAGGCGAATGCCGACGCCACGCCCCTCAGACCATCGTCTTCAAAGTCGAGCAAGACATGAAGTTCGAATCACATTTCCCGGTAACCAAGGGAGAGGACTGGTGCGGCGACTATTCGGCAAAATAAGAAATAGAAATCGCGCTAATGCGCGATTTCTGCGGGCTAATGCTCGCTTTCTCCCCGGTAATTCTTTTCACCTGCGGTGACTCGCACCGTCAGCCGGTTCTCTTTAGGCGGCAACGGACAGGTCGCGAAAGGAGTAAAAGCGCAGGGCGGATTCACCGCCCGGTTGAAGTCGAGTACAACCTTTCCACCCCTCGGCGGGTCTGAATATAGAAAGCGCGCGGCGCCGTAAGTCTCTTTTCCACTGGTCTCATCCGAAAAAATAAAGAAGAGCGAGTCTGGTGATTCCTGGACTGGTATGAGTTCAAATGTCTTTCCCTCACGATCGAAGACGGCTTTGCCCGGAGATTTTTCGTTTTCGGATGTTCCAACAATGGAGGCGATCCTGATTTCCCGCGGAGGCTCGAAAGGGACCCATTTCGCCTCGATGCGCCACGCTGGATCGATCGGAAAATAGTCCAACCCGAGAAAACCGGTCCGGGCGGCGGCAGCCGAATCCTTGACCCGCAATCCTTTCCTGTCAGCGCGGCTGATTAAGTACACGTTTGTTGTGCCGAAGGAAATAACGCTTGGCTTGCCATCCGAATCGTCGATCAGGACAGAGGCGAGCTCCGCTTTGCCGTCGATCAATGCGGTCGAATCAGGTTGCAACTTGACGCTGACCTTGCCGTCCGGCATCCACGTCACGGTTCCCAGTTTGACTGGGGCAGTTGATAGAACAATGTCGTTGTCCGCTGCGCTCCCTATGCTGTTGTCGCCTGGCTTCAACCAATAAAGGCCAATCAGCGTAAGCCAGCCATCTGGAGCCGTTAACCGGGCGAGACGTTGCGAGCGCCACTTTTCAACTTCGGCCGTATAACCGTCCGCAGCCACGAGAGGGCCACTCACCGTCTGCAGCAAAATAACAAGATAAGACAGCTTTAAGAGCATGATTGAAGCTGTAAAGGCAGGGATCGTGCAACTCAAGTTAGAGCCTCTGTTCCATGTCGCATCCGCCCGATAAGTCCTATAAGTCTTATTTTCCTATTATAAGTCCCATTTTGCCCATGCCACTTGCGAATGGTTCTCAATAGGTTACACTGCCGCGTGTTTCAGCAGCGGTTCGATCAGATTTTGCGGCCATTGTCGCAGCGTTTCTTCCGTGAGGCAGACTCGATTCTCGATCTCAGGGGAGCAGCCTTGAACCGGCGGTATCCGGGGCGTTGCATCCAGTGTTATTTCAAACTTTACGGCGTCGCAGATCCAGGTTCCGAGGGTTTGCTAAGGCCGCTGAAGGTCTGGATCGAATCCAATATTGAGGTAATTGCGAAAGATGGACACGAACAAATTCTGGAGCAGTTACCGCTTCGACTGGACGCTCCCGACCTAGAAGCTTATTGTCAGGACGTCATTCATGAGTTTCGAACGAACCGAGTGTATCCTTCACAAAATCTCACCTTGGAGTTTCGCTACAAGGAAGCAGCCTGAGCTTCCCGCGCGGAAGGGCTCAAAGGTACTGCCGGATACACTCTTAAAAGAGGCGCTCAACTACTTGAAGGCTGGAGGCTTTCGCGTCACGAAGCCACGCGAGGTAATTGTCCGGGCCGCTATTTCTTTTGCTGATCCGTTCAACGCCGAAGATCTACTAGGCAAGGCGCGAGAACTAGATCGCCTGATTTCTTTGGCCACGGTTTACCGGACTTTGCCGATGTTGTTGGATAGCCATCTCATCCGCGAAGTGGAACTCAACCGCGAGCATCGATACTACGAAGTCAATCGAGAACAGTCTCCGGCAGCGTTCCATATCGTGTGCACCGACTGCAATCAGGTCTTTCAGGTTCAAGACGATTGCATCACGCTCCGTGAGCGGTTTCTCGCCAATAGCATGGGCTTTCAGCCGACGAAGCTAAACGTCCGCATCGAAGCGACCTGTCTCGACCTGCACGAAAAGCGCGCCTGTCCGCGGCGCCCAAATTAGCTGCGGCGCAGCTCGCCGGAATAGGACCAATGGGACCTATAGGACCGATAGGACATATGGGAGATCCCCAAGACAAAAACGGCCGCATCTTTCAATGCGGCCGTTCGAGTAATATTCTTTATCTGTCTGACGGTCAGGTCAACGCTTCTTGCGGGATGTCGATCGGTTTCTCCTTTTTGCCGAGCGCTCTGCGAAGCTTCGCCAAAGCGATGTTTTGCAACTGACGAATTCGCTCACGCGTCACACCAAACTTTTTACCGACTTCCTCGAGCGTCTTCGGTTTACCGCCATCCAATCCGAACCGCTGGAAAATGATTTTCCTCTCGCGATCATCGAGCACCTCTAGGAGCTCGCTGACCTCGTCGCGAAGGTTCTTGTCTCGCAGCAATTCAAACGGCGTCTGAGCGTCCTCGTCACCGACGATTTCGCCGAACTCGGTCGAATCATCGTCGCTGATCGGAGCGTCTAACGAAGCGGGCCGGATCGACACAGTCTTGAGCTGAGAAACCTTCCCACTCGAAATACCGATCTCTTCCGCCAATTCTTCGTCTGTCGGCTCTCGTCCGAGCTCTTCGCTCATCTGGAGCGACACACGCCGCATTTTGGAAATCTTATCGACGAGATGGACCGGCAATCGAATCGTTTTGCTCTGGTTCGCCAAAGCCCGTTTGATCGATTGTTTGATCCACCATGCAGCGTAAGTGCTCAGTTTTCCGCCTTTCGCCGGATCAAAGCGCTCCACTGCCTTCATCAAACCAATGTTTCCTTCGGAAATTAGGTCGAGGAGAGGAAGTCCCAAATTCGCGTAATCGTGGGCGATTTTCACGACCAACCGTAGGTTCGCTTTGATCATCAAAGCGCGAGCCTCTCGATCGCCCTTCTTAATGCGCGCGGCCAGCTCAATCTCCTCTTGCGGAGTGAGCAGCGGGATCTGTCCGATCTCTCTCAGATAAATTTTGATGCCCGTATCAGAATCTTCACCAGCCATACTATAGTAATCTCTATTAACTGTTCAGCAGCCAACCCTTTCAGTTTACCCTACTTGCGAGCGGTTAGGGAACAAAATTGTTAACCACCCTAACAATCTGAACTTCGACAGCGTGATCCGTTCAAACGTTCAATGGTTTTTGCCATTTCTTACCACCCTCACTTGCAATCCGGTCGGACAATCTGAATGCAAGATTCCGGCGATCACGAATTCGGCTTTCGGCCCTTAAATGCTCCTATAATATCCTATACGTATCCAGAAGCTCAAATATTCCTGAAAACTTGCTTGAATACAGACTTTTTGGATCGAAAAGGTGGTTATTAAAGCGAATCTCCGCTTAAAAGTCAAGCCCTGTATTAAGGATTCTTATAGTTTACCGGATTTTCGCATTTCATCGGAATGCGGCATCGCAAACTCCGGCCCAGACCCAGCCGATTCCGGCCACCGGCTGGTCACCGTCTTAAGGCGAGTGTAAAAGCGTACCCCTTCCGGTCCGTGGACATAATGATCGCCGAAGATAGAGCGTTTCCAGCCGCCAAACGAGTGGAACGCCATCGGAACCGGAATCGGCACATTAATTCCTACCATTCCTATTTTGACGCGATCGGTAAAAAGATTGGCCGCCGCACCATCGCGCGTAAAAATTGCGGTTCCATTCCCATACTCATGCTCATTCACGAGCTTGATCGCTTCCTGCAACGAGCCGACTCTGACGACCGAGAGGACCGGGCCAAAGATTTCTTCGCGATAGATCCGCATCTCCGGCTTAACATGATCGAACAGGCATCCGCCGAGGTAGAACCCATCACTAGCGTCGGAGAAGTTGCGGCCGTCTACCACCAGATCGGCTCCTTCGGTAACGCCGATGTCAACGTAGGATTTCACTCGGTCAAGATGCGTTCGCGTAACCAATGGCCCCATTTCGCTTGCTGGCTTGTTTGAAGCGCCGATCTTCAGATTCCTGACTCTTGGCTTTAGTTCATCAATCAGCCGATTGGCGTTCTCTTCACCGACGGCAATGGCCACTGAGATCGCCATGCAACGTTCCCCTGCCGATCCGTAGGCAGCGCCAATCAGGGCATCAGCGGCTTGTCCAAGATCCGCGTCGGGCAGAACGACCATTTGGTTCTTAGCCCCTCCTAAAGCTTGAACCCGTTTTCCTGCGCCGGTCGCTTGTCGATAGATCGATTCTGCCACCGGCGTTGATCCGACGAAACTGACAGCCTGAACCGTCGGGTGCTGCAGCAAAGCATCGACCGCAATCTTGTCTCCATGCACTACATTAAAAACTCCATCCGGAAGACCAGCTTGTTTGAACAATGCGGCCAGCTCTATGCTGGCACTTGGGTCTCGTTCGCTCGGCTTCAAAACGAACGTGTTACCGCACGCTAAAGCTATCGGGAACATCCAGAGCGGTACCATCGCTGGAAAATTGAATGGGGTAATCCCGGCAACAACACCTAACGACTGGCGGAAGGAGAAGCTATCGACATCCGAGCCGACTTTGGCCGAGTATTCGCCTTTCAGCAGCTGAGGAATACCGCAAGCGAATTCCACAACTTCCAACCCTCGCACGACCTCTCCGCGGGCGTCGGAAAGCACTTTGCCATGTTCTGAGCTTACGATCTCCGCAAGATGATCGAGATTTTGTTCGATCAAGTCACGAAAACGGAACATGATCCGTGCCCGGCGCACAACGGACATGGAAGACCAGGCCGGAAATGCATCGGCTGCAGCCGAAACGGCGAGATCTACTTCTTCTTTTCCCGCAAAAGCTACGCGCCCGGAGAGATATCCTTTCGAAGGGTTAAAAACTTCTCCGCTCCGCGTTGGCGAGCCCCTGTAGAGCTTGCCGTTAATAAAATGAAATATATTTGCCGACCCATCGGCCGGCGCGACTCGATCGAATGGCGAAGGGTTCATTGGTAGGAATTACAAGCTACGCCGATTGCGGAGATTTACTTCTAAGAAATATTTGGAAGGCGGCGTGCGTGGGAGCATGCTGCAACTCTGCCATCCTTTCAGGATGGGGCGCATTCAACGTGACTATCCAGGGGTTCTCCCGCCGAAGCGGCGGGATCACCCCTGAGTGAGATGTATTGTCGCTTTGCGACAATCAGCCAGGCGTTTTGGGCTGCTTCACCTCCCTAACTTTGATTTATCATCGCGTTACGACAAATCTTCGAAGGCGCGACCTTCAACACGCAGGATCGTCCCGAATGGGACGACATATCTCAGCCAGGGTGAGCGTAGCGAACCCCTGGATCATGCCACCCTTTACGTCTCGGCCCCGAAAGGGGCCGCAGAGGCGAGGTACTTTCCCAGCGCCCGCCCTCCCAACCTTAGAACACCGCCTCGTACAGCGCGGCGATCTCCGCGGCCGTTGGCACCCGCGGATTATTTGCCGGCGATCCTGAAGCGATGGCCTGTTCAACCATCACCGGTATGCTCTCTTTCCAGGCCTTACGATCGATACCGTACTCTTTCGGCGTCGGTACTTGAAGCTTCCGATTCAGCGCTCTCAAATCACTGACAAGCGTCTCTGTAGCGGCCTCATCATCGGTCTCGGTCGGCACAATTTCCATTGAACGCGCACATTCGGCATACCGGCGCACAGCCGAGCCAACAGAAAACTCGGTAATAGCCGGTAACAGCATGGCATTCGATAATCCATGCGCCACATGGAATCGCGCCCCGATCGGTCTGCTCATACCGTGAACCAACGCAACGCTCGAGTTCGAAAAAGCCAATCCGGCCTGCGTCGCAGCCAGCATCATCGCTTCGCGCGCAGGCCGATCCTGAGGACAAAAACAGGCCGTCTCGAGATTTTTGCGAATAGTGCGCATGGCGGTCAACGCAAGCATATCGGAGAAAGGATTCGCTCTCCGGCTCACGTAAGCCTCGATTGCGTGGGTTAATGAATCGATCCCCGTATCCGCGGTGAGACGCATCGGTTTAGTAAGAGTCAGCTCGAAGTCAACCAGTGCAGCAATCGGCAAATATGCCAGTCCGATGCAGAGCATTTTTTCCCCGGTCTCATCGTCTGTAACAATGGTGAACCGCGTCGATTCCGACCCTGTGCCGGCAGTTGTCGGAATAGCGACGATTGGCAGACCCGGGGCGCTCTGATCATGCGGCGCCTTGTAATCGCGCATCTTGCCTCCATGAACCGCCAGGACTGCAATCGCTTTCGCTGTGTCAATTGCGCTCCCACCTCCGAGCCCGATCACGCAATCATGCGCATCCTGTTTGAGGAACTCTAGCCCCGCCATTACAGCAGCGACTGTCGGATCCGGAACAGTTTCCGAAAAAACTCGGACGCTTCCACCCAGGGTTTCTGCAAGCCTATCGGCCAGCCCCTGTTTTCGCAGGAACGGGTCAGTGACGATCAGCGGCTTTTTTAGCCCAAGCGTGCCTAGCACTTCAGCGGTCTGAGCGAATACGCCGCCGCCGATGCGCAAGATTCTGGGGAGAACAATTTGAGCCATGGAAATCAACGCCGGCAATGCCACCAACGCCGACACTGCCAACAACGAGATTCCATTGATGACTTTGTCGGCGCTGTTGGCAATGTTGGCATTTCAATTTAGGTATCGAATTCTCTTGGCGATATCTGTGTTAACCGAATGATACGGCTGCGCCAGGTTTACGGGGGCGAAAAGTGTGCGGCGCACGTGTTCCATGTCGTCCTCTCCAATCGCGCCGGTAAAGATCGGTAATAGGTAGTCGACGCCCACTCGGGAGGGCTTCATCAACCTTGGATCATAGAAGGCAGGATGCATGCGCCGGGCATGAATCAATCCCCACCGATCGCGGAACCGATTCGCATCGTAACCGTCAACATAAAATCCTTGTCGGGAATTGTATTGAAGGACTGCAACCGCGTTGTTGCGACCTTCGACTAGAAGTTCAACCGCTTTAGCGCCGAGTTGCGCCCCGTAAAAGCGATCGAACAAAATGGGTCTACCGCCTCTCTGGGTGTGGCCGACTTTTCTGGTGAAGATCGCTTCCCGCGCAGACTGCCCCCGACGGTACCGCTGAAAATAGGCGTCGCCGATCAAATGGATAAATTTGTGTCGGATAGCTTCAGCAGCGCCGCTTAGAATGATGTTTCCTGCTGGATCGGTGGTCCTGGTTTCGGCACCGAGTTCTCTGCCTCGTTCATCGACCACGCCCTCTCCACAAATGATAACAACGTGCTTCTGCTGATCGTAAATCTGTTTTACACGTTCCACCAGGTGCTCGAGATCCAGCGGGTGCTCCGGCACCAAGACGATGTCAGGCCGGCCGTATGCAGAACCCAATGCAATATAGCCAGAATGGCGGCCCATGACTTCAATGATTGCAATCCGCCGGTGGCTTTCTGCAGTGGTACGAATTCGTTCAACGCCTTGGGCAGACACAAAAACTGCTGTCGCGTAGCCGGGCGTTACATAGTTGATCATGTAATCGAGATCAAAAACGATCTGGGACTCTCGATGTTTGTAATGAAAACCCTGTTTCGCCTCCGGATCGGGAACATGAACCCATTCGTCGGGTTCGCTTGGATAGTTCATTCCCAGGTCGTTGTCGATGGTCTTGGGCGCTAGCACGGCAGGAAGCCGTTCCGCCAGCGGTTGTAATCCGTTCAGCGTTCCGTCGCCGCCGACGCAGATGAGCCCGTCAATTCCTAGTCTCATCAATCGCTTAGCAACCAGATCCAGCTCTTCGCCTTTTTCCGGGTCTACAAAATCGCGGGAGGACCCGATTATTGTGCCGCCCTTCGTCGGATCCAGCTCCGGAATTTGTTGGTAGAGCGGGTTCAGATGGACATGCGGAACACGCGGGTTGAAAAGGCTGTTGAACCCCTTGATCAGGCCAAGAACTTCGACCTTCAATTGATTAGCGCGGACGACAGCGCCCAGGACGGTGGCGTTCATTGCGGGCGTGTCGCCCCCTGCTGTCAGGATACCGATTTTTTTCATCTGTGATAGGGTGTTTGCCCGAGCGCCGCGAACGACGCCCCTACTTACCGCACCCAAACTCTATGACAACAAAATCTTTGCAAGGACAGACCGCAATAGTGACTGGGGCAGGCCGCAGCGACGGGATCGGAGCGGCAATCTGTCGATGCTTAGCCAGCGCTGGTGCAAATATCCTCTTTACGACATGGCAGCCTTACGACGAAGCGTCGTACGGCTCCTATGACGAGAAATTTCCGGAGGACCTGGCTGCCGAGTTGCAAAAAAAGGGTGTTCGTGCAGAGCCGCTGCAGATTGATTTGGGTGATCCCACGGCTCTGGGCCAACTGCTCCGCGAGGTCGAATCGCGCTTTGGCGTCGCACATATTCTGATAAACAACGCTTGCTATTGCACCAACGATTCGGTTGAAACGTTGAGCGGCGCTGAACTTGATCAGCACTACGCAATCAATGTGCGGGCTCCGATTCTGTTGAGCGCAGAATTCGTGCGCCGATTTGCCGAGCGCGGCGCTCGCCGAATCATTTCCATGACTTCTGGTCAGTTCTGTGGTCCGATGCGAGGCACGATCGCTTATGCTTCAACCAAAGGCGCTCTGGATGCATTCACCGTCACTTTCGCGGCCGAAGTCGGACATCTCGGGATCACCGTCAACCCAGTTGATCCAGGCCCGACCGATTCTGGATGGATGAACGAAGGGATTCGAGCAGAGCTTGTTCCGCGATTTGGCTTGGGACGAATTGGACTGCCGGCGGATGCCGCAAATCTGGTAGGATTTCTTGCAAGTCCGCAAGCCGACTGGATTACCGGACAGGTGTTACACTCGCGCGGGGGGTTCGTGTGATGAACCCAATGTTATAATTTCGGATTCTATCTCGCAGCGTACATGGAACTCCTCGTCTGCTTTGCCGCTATCGTTTGGCTCGCTCTCTTACTCCTTCCATGGCGTCCCTGGAGCACGAAAGAATGTCTCGAGTCCCAAGGGGAACGAACCGACCTGTCCGACGTGACCGTTGTCATTCCAGCCAGGAATGAGGCGCCCGTTATCGGCCGCACGCTTCAAGCGCTGAACGATCAGGGAACGAATCTTTCCGTAGTGCTCGTCGACGATCAGTCTTCGGACAAAACAGCCGAGTATGCTGCTAACAACTTCTCAGGCCCGATCAACGTAATTCGGAACGATTCGTTACCCGACGGCTGGACCGGAAAACTGTGGGCGCTGAATCAGGGACTACTCGCGGTGAAAACACCGCTGGTGCTGTTTCTCGACGCGGACATCGAACTGAAGCCCGGAACGCTCAGCGCACTACGCCAGAAAATGGTGACCGAAGAGCTCGATCTGGTTTCTATCATGGCTTCGCTTCGCATGGAACACTTCTGGGAAAAGCTTTTGATCCCTGCCTTTATCTATTTCTTCAAACTAATTTATCCGTTCGCCCTTGGGAATAGCCGTCGATCTCGAATTGGCGTTGCCGCAGGAGGTTTGATTCTCGTGAGACGCGACATTCTTCGGAAAATCGGTGGACTCGAATCGATTCGGGGCGCACTGATCGACGACTGCACCCTGGCCAAGCGAGTGAAAGATGGTGGGGGACTTACCTGGATTGGCTTAAGTCATTCGGTGCTAAGTCATCGCGCCTATATCCGGCTCCGCGAAATCTGGAACATGGTTGCCCGCACCGCGTTTACCCAGTTGCGATCTTCGAGTCTTCTGCTTTTGGGGACAACCTTGCTCATGCTGCTAATGTTTTGGGTCCCCTGGCTCGGCCTTTTTTCGGCTTCTGCGGTTACCAGGCTAATCGCCATTGTCGCAGTGGTCGCCATGATCGCTGCCTATCTGCCAACTTTGCGTTTTTATCGAAGATCGCCGGCATGGGCATTCTTGCTGCCGTTGATCGCTACCCTCTATCTGATGATGACCTGGTCTTCCGCTATCCGTTCCTGGCGAGGCCAACGCTCCGAATGGAAGGGTAGGGTATATCGGTAGCGTTCGGCGTTTGGCGTTTGGCGTTTGGCGTTCCGCGCCCCGTTGTCGGCGATCGCGGCGTTTTCAATGGACAAATTTTGGGCTTCCGAATAACCAGATAGGCTCAAACCAGCTGTCCGGTTTTTTCCAAACGAATTCTCTATGAGATCCTTGCTTTGTCGAAATCTATCCGGTCGCCGTGCTGCTCTGCTTGCTGTTGCGATGCTGGCCTCTCTTGCAGTGTCGCCGGCTTGTTTTGCGCAGGTTGGCACTTCCAATACGGTCACTGCCGATCCGTCTGTTCCTCATCCGCCTACACAACCGGCAAAGGTGCAGCTGTTTACCGATCTGCAGTTCGCTGATTTCAATCCTAAAACATTTCAGATGACGCCCCCGCCAGGCGCAGCTCACCGGCACTGGGCCAAGATCATTCTAGTAGGCGACTTTTTTATTACAGCCGGGCGCCAATTCGATCGTACCGCGCATATGAGCATCGGGAACACGTTGGTCTATTTCGGAACGACCGCTGAACCGTCTCACACCTTTGGACCTACCTGGCATTTTGAGCGCGATCTGACTGAATATGCTGCTCTTTTCAAAACTGCCCAACCTGGGCTCGTGGACATCGGGAATCTGGTGAACTCGACCTACACGAGCATCATTCACGGGAGCGCCTATCTGTTGTTCTATCCAGGAGAACCGGCACGCGACGTCCCCGACGTTGTCATTGGCATTCCCAGCACACCTGAAGCAACGCAGGATCTGCATCCCAATTCGAATACGTTGACGGCCACGGTCACCCTTCCGCAAAATATCGAGCGAGCTTATCTTGACGTGTTCGCACAAAGCCAGGGAAGCGACGAATTCTGGTACTCAAATGTGCCGAACGATGTTGCGCAGGAGCTGTTTTCCAATGGTGGAACTGCGTTTCGTGAGGTGGAAATCAGCATTGACTCGCAGCCGGCAGGAGTGGCTCCGGTTTATCCGTGGATCTACACGGGCGGCGTTGATCCTTATCTTTGGAGACCGATCCCGGGAGTTCAAACCCTCAACTTTGTGCCTTACCGGGTCGATCTGACTCCGTTTGCCGGATTGCTGAATGATGGACAGCCCCACACAATCGCCCTCAGCGTTTTCAACAACAACGACTATTTTCGCTTATCGGCGACGCTCTTCTTACATCTTGATCGCTTTTCCGATCATGTCACAGGAGCCTTGGTAAACAATACGGTTGGAGCGGGCCCGACTCCCGTGATCCAAGAGAACATCGTGACGACCGGCGGTTTTCCAGGCGGAACGATCAACACCCAGTCTTCTCGCCAATATCTCATTGAAGGCTACATCTTCACCTCACACGGCCTGGTCGACACCATTGTGACCCAGAAAATCGATTTCTCGAATTTTCAGCAATTCACCATTTCAGCTTCACAATTCGTCCAGGACATCAACCAGAATACCGTGTTGGATTCGACGACCAAGACGCAGTCCTGGTCCGGCGTTATCCAGTCCGAACGTAAAGCCTCATACCCGTTGGTTATGGATATCTCTCAGTTGCTGAACGCTGACGGTTCCGGTTCGCAGCTGACTACCGTCAGCCAAGGTTTTAAGGTCAACGATTCGGATGCATTCGACGGCTTTCCGTTTTATCTGAGCGCTCTTTCAAATCAGGTCAACACAACCGACACGATCCAATTCGACTCAAGTTTTCACATCCTATCTAACAGCGGCCAGCAAAGTTCGCAGAATTATTCCTTCGCAGATACGCCCGGCCACTTCTATAACCGAACACTGACCGCGACGAACAATGTCCTGACATCGGACTCGGGAAGTAAGTAGCGCCGACAACGCCGTCATCGCCGACAGCGCCGCGAACGGGGTCTGCGCGCCATGAACGCCCGGCGCTGGTAGGGTCGCGATTTACCACGCCCGCAACGCTTCGCGTAGCGATGCGGGCGGGTCGCGACCTCGTGCGCGTGGTTGCAAGAGATCCTTTCGCCTTACCCACGATAGATCTGCAACACGGCGAGGATCTATTCTACCGCGCGCGCGAATAGCGCCTCGAGCGCCTTGAAAGGCTCACCCTTGAGATGATGCCTCTCGATGAGGAAATCGGCGGAGTTGAAGCTCAGATAGACTTTTCCATCGGTGGATTCCCAGGCCACCGCTTTAAGCGGAAGATCGACCGCGAGCGACGGATACTCGTTCATCAGCGGTGTGCCCGTCTTCGGGTCCCCAAACATCAGGAGCTCGGTTGGTCGCATTGAGAGTCCGACCGCTTGCGCCTCAGCCGCTTGATCAACGCGCGCAAAGATTTTCATGCCTTTTGACCTCAGCAAATTCTCCAGACGGTCGATTGTTTCACGAACCGGGTAGCGACTCGGAATGGTCTTTGGTTCCGGTATTACCATTCTATATAGCAGTGAACTTTTTGGAACCTACTCTATTACCGCCTCTGCGCCCTCGATATAGGTTTTACCTCGATAAAACTTCGCGAATGGGATAAAGAGGATCGCCGCAGCAAGCATGAGAAAAGTGAAAAATCGGAAATAGGCGGCGCCTTCCAAGTTCAACCCCACACGCTGCAAAATCGGGAACAGGAAGTTCAGCAGTGTGTCAAATTCATTGCCGAGCCAGACCGCCAAAAGCCAGATGCCCATTACCAGACTCTTCATCGTCTTGGGAGCCTGGGTATACGAAAATTCCAAGCCAGTGATTGATACCATGACTTCGCCGGCGGTTAACAGGATGTAAGCAGGAAGCTGCCATCCGACATTCGGCTTCGCGCCGGTATCGATCAAGACTTGCAGCCACCAGATAACCGCAAAGGAACTGGCCGTCAGGAAGAGGCCGATTCCGATTTTCCGCAGTGGCGTTAACGGAAAAACTTTGCTGATAGCAGGATACAGCCAGTAGTTGAACAGAGGCGCCAGCGTCACGATCAGAATCGGGTTAAAGATCTGGACCTGCTCGGGATGCCACTCTATGCCCAAAAAATGAAGATCCAGATTCTTGGCCTGGAGTGTCCATTCGCCCCCTGAGCTCTGGTCCCAAAGTGCCCAGAAAAGCGCGACAAACGCGTAGACGATCGCCAATCGCCCGATTGCGCTGAGTCCTTCCCGGCTGAAGGCTTCTTTCACGAATCGGAAACCTGCCGGCGGCACATGGACATATTTCTTTCGGCCCATCCAAAAGATGACCGTTGCGACAAACATCAAGACTCCCGGCAACCCAAAAGCAAAATGTGATCCGAAACGTTTATCGTTGAGCAGAATTGGACACAGCCAGGTGGAAAACGTCGATCCGATGTTAATAGACATGTAAAACCATCCGTAGGCCCGCGATAGCAGATGCTTGTTTCCGGCGCCAAATTGATCGCCGACGTTCGCTGAAACCGACGATTTGATCGCGCCGCCTCCAAGCGCGATTAACGCCAGGCCGATAAACAATCCAAGCCGAGTATCATTGAGCGCCAACGCCAGGTGCCCGAAACAGTAGACAATAGAGAACCAGAAGATCGTCCGATAACGTCCTAGAATGCCGTCAGCGAGAATTCCGCCGAACAATGGGATGAAATAGATTGCGCCAACAAACTGATGAAACCATCCAAGAGCCTCGTGCTCCGGCATGACTGCCAGTACGCCACTCGCATTCATCAGATAAGTTGTCATGAATACGGTCAGAATCGTCCGCATCCCATAGAAACTGAACCGCTCAGCCGCCTCATTACCTACGATGTAGGGAACACAGGACGGCATCGTGGTCGCCGTCTGATCCGGTACCGTTCGATACTTCGAGACTCTTTCGGATGGCTCCACGAGCGCGGACCCGGTGGGGGATAACGAATCTGCCATGGGTGGGGGATGGTGTATCCGATTAGCTACTTTTGCAACTCCCAGAACTGCATTTTCCTCTATCGCTGCCTGGCCATTAGCGTAATTATTCCACCACTGGTTCTTCGCCTTGGATATAGGTCTTCCCTCGATAAAATCGGGCGAAGAAAATAAACAAGACCGCCGTAACGAGCATCAGGATGGTAAAAAACAGGTAGTAGCTCGAGCCTTCCAGGTTGATGTGGAATTGCCGGAGCCGTGGAATTAGGTTCAGATTAAGCGTCGCCACGAACTGGTCGCCTGCCCACACCGTCAAAAGCCAGACTCCCATCACGATGCTTTTCATTTTTTGCGGCGCTTGGGTGTAGGAGAATTCAAGTCCGGTTACGGAGACCATCACTTCTCCAGCGGTCAGAAAGAGGTAAGCGAAAAACTGCCACCACACAGTCGGCCGGTCGCCCGCCTCGATCCGCGTTTGCAGCCACCATATTACGACGAATGAAGCCGCGGTAAGAAAGAAGCCGATGCCCATTTTCCGCAGAGGCGTCAGCGGAAAGAAGCGGCTGATCGCTGGATAAAGGAAATAGTTGAACAGCGGAACATAGATCAGAATCAGGATAGTGTCCGCGACATGCGCCTGCGCCGGCAAGATAGTTATCCCGAAGACATTCAAATCCAGCTTCTTCGCCTGTAACGTCCATTCACCGCCGCTCTGATCGAACAGCGCCCAGAAGACGCAGACAAAAGCATACACGATCAATAACCGGCCAATCGCTCCCAGGCCTTCACGGCTGAATGTCTCTTGCACCCAGGCCTTCAGTCCCGCCGGTTGAATGTGCACAAATTTCTTGCGCCCCATCCAAAAGACAATCGTCGCGATCAGCATGAAGATACCTGGAAGCCCGAAAGCGTAGTGCGAACCG
>Ga0207684_10001473_pt1 | contig 25329 bp, 19 predicted proteins | sample KBSK5501metaG_FD_184342 | JGI IMG/M metagenome (GOLD analysis project Ga0207684, IMG submission 184342) | Corn, switchgrass and miscanthus rhizosphere microbial communities from Kellogg Biological Station, Michigan, USA - KBS K5-50-1 metaG... | ecosystem: Host-associated > Plants > Roots >...
CCTCGAAGTAGTCCTTCTGATCCGCCAGCCGCAGCGGGCCGGGATCCCGCGGGTGCAGCTTGTCGGCGTGGAAATCCATAAGCACGACAACGTTCACGCCCAGCGCCTTCATGGCCGGCAGCTCGGGCACCAGCGTGTCGAGGCTGCCCGCCTCGCGCAGGCGGTCGGTGAGGCTGATGTGGAAGTGGTTGACCATCGTCTTGTAACCGGGCACGGCCGCGAAGCGGTCGCCGCGCGTGAAGGCCATCACCGCCTCGCGCGCGGCCCGGCCCGAGCCGGGGGTCAGGTAGACGTACATCGCCATGCGCTGCCACGTGCCCGGAGGCGCGTTGTAGAGGGCGAAGTTCTCCCGGTAGTGGTCGATCTGCTCGCCCTCGGCCTGCCGGATGCCGATCGAGAACGACCGCTCGGCGTCCTTGCGGTACCAGACGTAGCCGAGGTTGGTCTCCACCTCCCGCGAGAAGAAGAACGTGTGGGGCGGAGGAAAGACGGCCACCGCCCCCGCGGGTCCCTCCGCGATCACCAGCCGGTTTGCGGCCGCGAGCGGCACCGGGTCACGGTTGGTCGCCCCGCCGAACCGGTACTCCTGGGATTGATTCGCGGTGTCGCGCCAGCTCGCGCGCGCGAGCTCGGCGGTGGAGAAGCCCTTCAGGCCGGCGCGGTAGATGTAGGCCACGGAGGGCTCGTCGGTTTTCGCAACGGCTTCCAGGCGAACGAGACTCGTGCCCTTGTAGACGGTGTAGCGCAACGCTCCGGTGAAGACGCCCATCGAGAGTCCCGGGAAGGTGACTTCGAGCCGCCCCCCGTCCGTCTTCACCTCGCACCCCGTGGCGCGGTAGGTCGCGGTCGCGCGCCGGATCTCCTCGGGCCGGCGGGGCAGCCCGGGATTGCGCGGCGGTCGCCCCGCCTCGACGCCGGGCACGAGGAGCGGCGCGTCCCAGAACGCAAACCACTTCTCCCGCTCCGTGACCGCTTGGGTGATCGGCACGCCGAGCTGGCGGAGCGGCTCGAGCTGCTGCTCGCTGACCCGCCGGACGCCGACCGTCACCGCGAACTCCGGCTGCAGGTCCCGGGCGAGGACGCTCCATCCTCCGCGGAGGCCGCGCGCGGCCAGCTCGCGCACGACGGGCTGTCCGTCCTGGATGGCCAGCCGCATGCGGAGCGACGTGGCTCCCTCGCCCTGCCAGCTCACGAGCAGCGCGTCGGGCTCGAGAGCCGCCTGCAGACCCGCCCGTGGCGTGTATGCGCGGAGCTCGCACGTCAAGGGTCCGGCCCCGGCCAGGGCCGGCCACGTCAGCAGGACGATCGTCAGCAGTCTCACTGAGCAGAGGCCAGGAAAGATGTCGGGTGCATCGTACACCGGGGCCTCCGAGCGAAGAACTGGCCGGCCGCGTGCGGGCAGGATCACTCGGCCAGCCGGTCGAGCGGGCAGGTCTGTCATCGGCGGACCTGTCTTGACGCTGGCCGGTTCCAGACTCCCATCCCCGCCGCACGGGGCACGTGTTCTTGATGCGCGCCGGTCTCTCCCGCCGGCAGTTGGGATGGCGTGGAGATCTGTGCGCGGGTGTACCGGCCGCGTCGGGCGCGGGAGTCCCCGCTGTTCCGTCTCGTCGAGCCGCACCTCGAGGAGTTCCCGCGGGTGTACCCGGAGCGCTTCGCCAAGCAGCACGGCCCGCTCCGCCCCGTCGTCGAGCGCGTGCTGCGCGGGTTCCTTACATGTGGCCTGGTCGAGCACGGCTTCGCGCGCCTTTGGTGCGGCACGTGTCGGACGAGCGTCCTCTGCCCGTTTTCTTGCCGGGGCCGGAGCTTCTGCCCGTCCTGCGAAAAGAAGAAGCAGCTCCTGTGGGCGGAGTGGTTGCCGAAGGAACACTCGGCCCGGCATCGTGGTCTCGATCGCCACCGCGGGCGACCTTTTACAGTGGCATCCTCATGGACACATCCTCCTGACCGACGGCGCCTTCTCGGACGACGGCGCCTTTCACCCGCTCGCGACCTGGGACGGTGATGTGGTCATGAAGCTCTTCCGGGAGCGCCTGCTGGCCCGTCTCCGCGAACGGCACGCGATTTCGGAGGATCTGGTCCGGAAGCTTCTCGCGTGGCGCCATCCGGGTTTCTCGGCGCCCCTCTCACTCAAGAAGCTCGTGTACCTCGATGGCCAAAAGGCCGTGCTCTATCGCTCCCGCATGAATCCATCGCTCGGCCGGAACTTCGAGGCGATGGACCCCCTGGAATGGCTGGCACGCATGGCCGACCACATCCCCGACCCCGGCAAACATCGCACCCACTTCTATGGCTTCTACGCGAGCCGCGTCCGGGCCTCTCGGCGGGAGACAGAAGCGTCGGACGTCCCGACCGAGCCAACCACCAAGAGTGCGGGGGGAAGCTGAAGATCATCGCGTACCTCAGCGACGAGATCTCAGTCAAACGCATCCTCGCCGAGCTGGGCCTGAGCCCGCCTGAAGACGAGAAGCCGCCGCCGGTCCGGGAGGTGGTCTTCTTGCCGGTGGACGACGAGGGGCGCGAGATCCAGGTCGGCTGAGGACAACACCTTCGACAGCCAGCTTCGACTGCCAGCTTCGATCTGCCAGCTTCGATCTGCCAGCTTCGATCTTGACTCTCGCCCCGCAAGGGGCGTAGTGTCTCCGTCAACGTAGGCCGGGCGATGCCGAAGAGGTCGGATGACTCTTGTAGGGTCTGGAGTCGCGCCTCTCGCACCCTCGCATGCTGGGCGGTGGGGTTGACCGGGGTTGGAAGCACCTCTCTCCCCCTTGGCGGCCCCTCCGTAGCCTTCGCCGCGGATGAAACTGCCTATGGGTTGGCGAACGCCCTCGCCGAGGCGCGCGATCTCGCATCAATCAAGGTTCCAGACGGATCTGGCTGCGGATCCGCGTCGGGACCATCAAATAAACGCTGAAGGATGTCGTGAAGATCGCGGAACCGGTTGTAGGATCCAGCTCGATTCTGTGCCGCCAACGCGGAGGCCAATCGTGATGAAGCTTGCCCGCGCCGTTCACGCCGCGATGATTGTCGCCATCTGGCTGTCGTTCGCAGGCAGCGCGGGCGCGCAGCCGACGTTCAGCAAGACCGCGAACCCCGCGACGGGCGCTGCTCCGCTCACCGTCGTTTATACGTACAAATTCGACAACACCACAGGCACCCAGGCACTTTCTTCCGTAGACAAGCCGACCGACGACAAGTGTTCGCCGGTGACGTTCAGCGGCGGCGACACGAACAACAACCAGGTACTGGACGTCGGCGAGATCTGGACGTGGACGTGCACGACGACGATCAACGCGACCACCGTCAACACGGCTCAGACTTCGGCCCAATACACGACCTGTTCAGGTAGCACCTGCAGCGTCCATTACCTGGATTTCATCACCGCTAAGGCAACGGTGACGCTGCAGCAGTTGGCCGTCTCGATCGCCGGCAGTCGATCGGCCTGCAAGAACGACGTGGTCACGCTCACTGCGGTCGCGACTGGAGGAAATCCTCCCTACACGTTCTCGTGGACGACCGGCGCGACGAGCCAGGCGATCACGGCGGACACATCGGTGCCTGGAACGTTTACGTACGGCGTCACGGCAAAAGACAGCGCGGGCCACACGGCGTCGGCGACCATGACGTTGTCCGTTGCACTTGTCTGTCGGACCGTCGTCATCCCGACGAAGATTACGCCGGACCTTCCGCTGGAGACCACGATCGAGTGGGGATGCGGGTGGTCGTTTGCCGGCCGGTGCCTGTCTCCCACGATCACTCGAATATGCGTGGGCGGCCAATGCTTCGACAACCCGACGTCGCCAATGCCGAACGTCTGTCCGAGATGTGATCTTGCGGTCGGCACGGGCGCGGGGGCGATCATCGGGTTCGCTGTCGGAGCATTTCTGCTGCGAAGGAGACGAGGGCCGCCGAATTCGCCAGACCGTCCATAAGCAATCGGAGGCCTTCGCTCGTCCCGTCCGATGCGCATCGGTGTGGATCTCGGCGGCACGAAGATCGAGGCGATCGCGCTCGGCGACCGCGACGGCGAGGTACTGGCGCGGCGGCGGATTCCGGCGCCGCGCGGCGACTATCGCCAGACGCTCGACGCGCTCGTCGCGATCGTGCGCGACATCGAGCGCGAGGCCGGCGTGAGCGGTACCGTCGGCATCGGCATTCCCGGCGCGATCTCTCCGGCGACGGGCTTGATCAAGAACTCGAACTCGACGTGGATGAACGGCCGGCCGCTGGCCGAGGAACTGCCACGGCTGCTCGGGCGGCCGGTCCGGTCGTCCCGGCCGAGCCAACCACCAAGAGGCGCTGTTCGCCGAGCTGGGCGAGGCTCATCAGCAAGGTCTACCACGCCGACCCGCTCCTCTGCCGCCAGTGCGGGGGGAAGCTGAAGATCATCGCGTACGTCAGCCACGAGATCTCAGTTAAACGCATCCTCGCCGAGCTGGGCCTGACCCCGCCTGAAGACGAGAAGCCGCCGCCGGTCCGGGAGGTGATCTTCTTGCCGGTGGACGACGAGGGGCGCGAGATCCAGGTCGGCTGAGGACAACACCTTCGACAGCCAGCTTCGATCAGCCAGGCGGCCCCTCCATAGCCTTCGCCGCGGATGAAACTACCTATGGGTCGTCCTCGCCGACCTTGCCCTCGCGTACGGCGACGGAACCGTGCGCGTGACCCACGATCAGGACCTCATCCTGCGGTGGATCCGGCAGAGCGACGTCCGCGAGCTGCACCGGCGATTGAACGCCGCCGGCCTCGGCCTGCCCGATGCGGGAACGCTGGCCGACGTCACGAGCTGCCCCGGGGCCGAGGCGTGCCGCCTCGCGGTCACGCAGTCGCGTGGCCTCGGTAAGCTCCTCGGCGACCACCTGCGCGAGCGCCCCGACCTCGTCGCCGCCGCCCCCGGCCTCGGCATCAAGATCAGCGGCTGCCCCAACGGGTGCGGCCAGCACCACATCGCCGGCCTCGGCTTCCAGGGCAGCGTGCGCAAGCTCGGCAACAAGGTCATTCCCCAGTACTTCGTGATGGTGGGCGGCGGCATCGACACCGGCGGGGCGCGCTTCGGCCGCCTCGCGGCCAAGGTGCCCGCCCGCCGGATGCCGGAGGTGGTGGAGCGGCTCGTCGCCCTCTACGCCTCCGAGCCCGACGCCGGGGAGGCAGCGCCGGCCTTCTTCCGCCGCGTCGACGTCGGCGTCGTGAAGAGCGCCCTCGCCGACTTCGAGGCGATCACGGCCGCCGACGCGCTGCCCGAGGACTACGTGGATCTCGCCGAGCACACGGAGTTCAAGGTGGAAGCGCAAGAAGGAGAGCGCAGCGCCTAGGCTAGCCCGCTCGGAGCACTTCGGCAGCGTCGATGCGGGTCGCCCTCCACGCGGGATGCAGCGACACCAGGAGGGCGACGAGCGGCAAGGCCGCGACGGCCACCGCGGCCGCCGGGTCCGTCGCAACCACGCCGAAGAGCAGGCCGGAGACGAGCCGGGCCGAGGCCGCGGCAAGGACTCCCCCCAGCCCGACCCCGATGAGGACGAGCCTGAGGCCGTGGCCCGTGATCCAGCGGAGCAGGTGGGCCCGGTTGGCTCCGATCGCCATTCGGATGCCGATCTCGCGGGTCCGCTCGCGCACGCGGTGGGAGAGCACACCGTGGATCCCGAGCAGCGCGAGAAGGACGGCCACGGCCGCGAACGCCGACAGGACGAGCATGGCGTGGCGGTCGCGGGAGTAGGTGGCACCGAGGAGGTCCTCCAGCGCGTGGAGGCCCTGCGCCGGTTTGCCGGGGTCCACCTCGCGCAGCACGTTGCGGACGGCGGGGGCCATCAATCGAGGATCACCTTCGCTGCGCACCGCCACGTTCAGGATGAGATACGGGTGCTTAGCGTGCGGAAGGTAGATTTCGTGCCGCGGCTCGGTTCGGGGACCGCCGAAGCGGACGTCGTTCACGACGCCCACCACGTCGTACGGGTAGGTCCCCGCGGTGCTGTAGTCGATGACGAGGCGACGACCTACGGCTCCTCCGTCCGGCCAGAGCCGCAGGGCCAGGCCCCGGCTCAGGATGACGGCGCGCGCCGCCTGCGGCGCATCGCGAGCGTCGAAGGGGCGGCCCTCGACGATCTGCATGCCGAGGGTCCGGAAGTAGTCGGTCGTGACCACCCGCACCCAGGCCGGGCGCCGCCAACGCTCGTCGTTCGGCCTCTCCTCCGGCCAGACCGGCCGTTCGAAGTCCGGCCCGAGCGGGCTCGCCGGCAGCGCGGTCGCGCCGCCGGCGGAGACGACCCCGGGAAGCGCCTGGAGGCGCTCGAGCAGCGTCGCGTAGTAGGCGCGGCTCTTCCCCGCGCCGCCGTAGGCCTCCATGTCCAGGAAGATCGGGGCCACGAGCACGCCGCGCGGGTCGAAGCCGGGGTCGACGGCCTGCAGCCGCTGGTAGCTGCGGACGAGCAAGCTGGCCCCCGCGAGCAGGACGACGGCCATCGCCACCTCGGCCACGACCAGACCGTCGCGGAACGCGTGCCGGGCGCCGGTGCCCGCCACGCGCGCGGGCGTCCCCGCGAGATCGGACGCGGGCTCGGCGCGAGCCCGACGCCACGCCGACGGGAAGCCCGAAACGAGCGCGGCCAGCACCGTGGCCGCACCCGCGAACAGGAGGGCGCGCGGGTCCAGGGCCACCTCGTGGAGCCGCGGCAGTCCCGTCGCCACGCGCTTCACGAGGGCGATGCCCCCGAAGGCGATGACCGCACCCAGGGAGCCTCCGGCCAGGGACACGACGAGCGGCTCCATCAGGAACTGCCAGACCAGGCGACGGTGCGTGGCGCCCAGGGCGAGCCGGACCGCGGCCTCGTGTCCGCGCTCGAGGCCGCGCGCCAGACAGAGCAGGGCGACGTTGGCGCAGGCCACGAGGAGCACGAGCCCCACCGCGGCCAGGAGCACGGTGAGCGTCCGGCCCGAATCGCCCACGAGGTCTTCCTGGAGCGGCACGAGCCTCACGCTCCAGCCCTCGTTGGTCTGCGGATGCTCACGGGCGAGGGCGTCCGCCACGCCGCGCAGCTCCTCCTCGGCCTGGGGCAGGGTCGCCCCGGCCGCGAGGCGAGCCAGCGCCGAAACGTAGTGCTGGTCGCGCGGCTCGTCCCCGGTGAGGCCCCAGGGCATGAAGACCTGAACGTCCGGTCCCGGAATGGCGAAGGCCTCGGGCATCACGCCGACCACGCGCGCGGGCCGGCGCTCGAGGAGGATGGTTCTTCCGACGACCTCGGGGTCGCCGCCGAAACGCCGGCGCCAGAAGCCGTGGGCGAGCACGACCACGGGGTCGGGGCCGATAGGAGCCGCCGCGTGGTTGAACCGGGCCGCGTGGGTCTCCTCCGGGGTGAACGTCCGGCCCACCGCCGCGGCCACGCCGAGCAGCGGAAAGAAGTCCTCGGTAACCTGCGCGGTCAGGACCACTTCGGATTCCCCGCCGACGGTCAGGGTGCGCCCCATGGTGTAGTGGCCGGCGATGCCGCGGAGCCGCCGGACGCGGCACCGCCAGTCGGCGAGGTTGCCCGTGGTCACCCCCGTGCGAGGGACGTCCTTCGAGAGGTTGGTGTCGTAGAGCCGCACCAGTGCTCCGGGAGCGGGCAGGGGAAGGGGCTTCAGGACGACCGCGTCCACCACCGCGAAGAGCGCCGTGCTCGCACCCACGCCCAGGGCGACGGTGAGAACGCAGACCGCGGAGAAGACGGGCCGCTTGCGCAGGGCGCGCACCGCGAGGGTGGCGTCCTTCAGGAGCGAGTCGAGCCAGAACCCGGTCCGGCCCTCGCGCAGGCGCTCGCGTGCCTCCTCGGGATTGCCGAGCTCGAGCCGGGCCTGACGGCGGGCCTCCGCCGCGTCGAGACCGGCCGTGACCTTCTCGGCCGCGGCCAGGTCGAGATGGTGCGCGAGCTCGTACTGCGACTCGCGGTCCATGAGGTCCCCCCGCCAGAGCTCCCGCCCTCGACGCCAAAGCTTCTTCACCATGTCGTGCCTCGTCACGTCGCCTTCAGGACCCGGCTCACCGCCGCGGACACCCGCTCCCAGTCCTTCTGCTCCACCGTCAGGCGGCGCCGCCCGGATGCGGTGAGCCGGTAGTAGCGTGCCCGGCGATTGTTCTCGGAGGCGCGCCATTCGGCGTCGATGAGCCCGTCTCGCTCGAGCCGCTGGAGGGCGGGGTAGAGCGAGCCCAAGGTGACCCGGAAGACGCCGCCCGACGTCTGCTCGATCCGCCGCCCGATGCCGTACCCGTGCAGCGGCGTGAGGGCCAGCGTCTTCAGGATCAGGAGCTCCAGCTTCTCGGCGGCCACGGGTGTCTCCTATCGATGTCGATAGGAGTATAGCCCCTTCGGCACCCTCCTGTCCACCCTGCATGCGCTCGAGTGACCCTGTCACGGAGGTCCGCTCTCATGATCATCCGACGCATCGCTGCCCTCATCGTCCTGACCGCGGCCGGAAGCATGCTCGCAGGCGCCGAGTCCTACGACCCCGGCCTCTTCCGCGAGATGCGCTGGCGGATGATCGGTCCGCACCGCGGGGGACGCACCAAGGCCGCGGCGGGCATCCCGGAACGGCCCGCGGTCTTCTACGTCGGCGTCTGCAACGGCGGGGTCTGGAAGACGGAGGACTACGGCCGGACGTGGCGGCCCTGGACCCACGCCATCAGATCGTGTTTCGTGGCAGCCATCCCGGCCACCATCCCCAGCAGCAGCTGCCGGACTCTCTCCACGGCTGGCCCCGTGCCCACGCCAGCCTCTTGCGTCCGATCCCTCTCTTCTGCTTTGCTCTTCATCGGCGGCTCCTTGTCCCCGGTGTGGGGACTTTGTCTTGGCAGACCGATTCTCAGGCCGGCCAAGGAGCCGCCGCTACAACTCGATTTTCAACAGGCTACGGGACAACGCCTTGACGGAGGTTGGAAGCGCCTCTCTCCCCCTTGGCGGCCCCTCCGTAGCCTTCGCCGCGGATGAAACTCCGAGGTAGGTGGAGTAGACGAGCACCGGGTCGATGACCAGGGGCCGGCCTCGGTCATAGGCCGCCACCTCGAAGCCGACTCGATCCGCCCCCTTGAGCACGTAGCCGCCCGCGACGACCCGCCGGCCGTCCGCGCCCTCCTGGTAGAGCACCGGCTTACGCTGGCGGAGCGCGCCGGCGGCGGTCTGCAGCACCAGGTCGCCGTGGCCGTCCACCTCGATCTTGTCGGCCCCCTCGAACCGGAGCGCGACCTGGCCGGGGTCGGTTCCGGGGACGAGTACGAAGTCGTACTCGAGCTGCCCCTGCGTGCCGTAATAGATGAGGTCGATGCCGGGGTAGAGGTCCTGGTAGCGCACTCGGGCATGGGTGGGCACGTTCGTGTCCCATTTCCGGCGATCGTTGCCCCGGAAGTAATTGGCCTTTCCGGGCAGCTCGGCCTGCCCGGATGCGCGGGGCTCAGGGTTGGCGCCGGGGGCCCTCATGCGGAGCACCGTCCGGGTAAGCACGAGGACGGTCTCGGTCGGGGTGAGGAACAGGTGTACCCGCCGCCGCGGGCGAGGAACTGGACCCGCGGATCGGTCTGCGCCCGGTTGGCCTCGAAGTGGAGGGGGGCCCGGGGGGCGGCGTGGGGCTTCACCCCCTCCAAGCCCGCGCGCCCGTCGGTGAGGCGATCGGCACGGCTCACGGCGGGAGCCAGGCTCGCCCGCAGCGGGCCGCACGCCGCGGCGAGCAGCAGCCCATCAGGATCGACCCCGGCCCGCGGACCGCGTTCCGTTCCTGGTTATCAAAGTTAGGAAGCGCGCCCCCGACCGTCAATCGGGAAGACCTTGGGAGCGCGATCGGGGAGATCCTGAAAAGATCCTCGGGACGGCTGAGGCATCACCTCGCCGTAGAGGGTGGGCGGACGACATCACCCCGCGGCAGCAGCTCGCGCCCCTGGTGCCTCAGCGGTGATCGAGCGGCCGGAAGAGCGCCGGGTCCGGCTCGCCCAGCCGGATCTCGAGCAGATGCGACTCGTACTCGTCCGTCGCGGTAACCAGCCTCTCGAAGACGGGAAATGGCGGCCCGAGCTCGGAGGTGTCCCACATCTCGATCGTTCCGTCTTCGAAGACGAACCGTCGCCCCCGGCAAAGCAATCCTTCGAGCACCTTCGTTCCCAGGTTCTCCACGACGGGTCTTCCCTTCCCCGGCGGCGGCGGCCGGTTCGCCGGGCCCGGGGACGGGGGAGAAGGGGGCACGGGGGTCCCTGACCCGCGCGGAAGCTGGCCGACGATCTCACCGGAATCGACGTCGACCAGCACCGCATCGTGGGTTCGGGGGTCGACGATGAAGGCCAGATGCTGGCTCCCGCCGCTCTCGGTCGGCACGCGATGCTCGGTCCGACCACGACCAGCGCCGTCCCGGTACACCTTCGATCTGGAAGTGAACTGGCGGCGCGTACCGTCGGGGTCTTTCGTGATCCGCACTTCCTCGCGCTCCGCCTCGAACGGCGCGTACAACGGCTCCGGGTCGTACCGCTCCATTCCCACCTCAACCAGGAACCAGCACGCCGTCAGCAGCGGAAGGGCGACCACGTGGAGCGCTCAGGGAACATCGGGTATGTCGCCGCACGAGCACGGATCGGCCGGAGACCAGAAATCGGTATGGTACCCGACCGCGGAGCACCTCTTGCCGCCCCGCGGATCCAGGTAGAACGGTATCGAGTAGGCGACCTTGGGCGGACAGCCGGGGAAACTCCCCTCACCCTCGACGTGCTGCGGCACGCCGGGAGCGGGAATGCACGAAGCAGTGCAACCATAGGTCATGCCGATATACGAGCATACGATCCTGTTTCCCACCGGTATCCGCTGGTATCCGTTCCAGCAGGTCGTCGACAATCCCACCGGGATCCGGCGGTTGATGCGTCGCGCGGGACCCGGTTCGTCGCACCAATAGTAGTCGAGGATGACGTCGTAATCGCCGGGGCCGACGGATCGAAACGCATCCGTACCGGACGAGGGAGCACCGCAACCCGAACAGTTGATCATGACGCTGCGGTCGGGGGCGAACATCGTGACGTCCACGCGAACCGGCCGGCTTCCGCTGGTCTCGGCCGTGCCGAATGCCCAGAAGGTCGAACCGTCGATGGCGTAGTCTTCGTAGGTATAGAGAACCTCGGGAGGAGGCGGCGGTGGCGGCTGCCGACAACAGGGATTGCAATCGTACGTGATACCGAGGAAGTCGTAACCGGAGGGACAGGAGCCGGACTGGCCGCAGTGGTTGCCGCCCAGGTCACCGCACGAGGGACCCGGAGGCGGCGGTGGCGGCTGTTGCTTGCAGCATGGATTACAGTCGTAGGTCGTTCCCAGCGAGTCGTAACCGGGCGGACACTGGCCCGACTGGCTGCAGCCATCGCCCCCCAACTCACCGCAGGAGGGGCCAGAGGGGGGACAGGCGCCGCAGTCTGATTCGCAGGAGCTGCAGTCCTCGCCGTTATTGCAGCTTCCGTCGCCGCACCATTGGCACGGACCGCAGTCGTCCGGGCAACTGGAGCAGTCCTCGTTCCAGTCGCACGCCCCGTCCCCACACCACTGGGCGTAGGTCACGTCCGCGCGGCCCAGAAGGACGATCGCGAAGGTGAGCGCAGCCCACGTCAGCCGTGCACGCAGATCTCACCTCGCCGATGCCGCCGAGGGTCGTTGGCGGGATTGTCCCACCGGGACGACTGCGATTCGCTTCTTCACGTGCTCGTCGAGATGGCGGCGGAACAGCTCCGCCGTGTCCGCGCCGAGGCGCGCAGGCAGGGAGTCCATCATCGCGCGGACCAGCGCGGCCTGGCTGCGCCGGAATCTTTCCCGAGCGTCCGACCGACGACCTCCTGCGAGTTCCGCCCGCAGGGTGCGGTCGAGCGCCTCCGAGCGCCCTACGTAGTCGGTCGCCAGCGCTCTGATCGCCTCGGCCTCTCGGCCTTCGAAGCCGGCCATCCGCAAGATGGCTCGTGACCGGCTCAACTCGGAAGGCAGCGGCTGGGCAGGCGTGGCCACGGTTCGGATGAACAGCCGAAATGCCACGTCGTCCGGGATCGCCTCCGGATGCTCCGCCCCCTCGACCGTCCCCGGGGCGGACGCGCTTTCGCCGGGCGGCACCTGCTCCGTCCCGGCTTCGAGGGCCGCCTTCTTGGCGATGAGATGCGGGCAGGAAGGGTTTCCCAGGGCGATCTCGCCGAGCGCGGATCTCGAATCGATCTTGACGCTGCCCGGCGAGGTGAGCGGATCACATCTCTCACCCTCCTGAGCGAAGCTCAGCGCGGAGCCGAATCCAACGACGAGACACGAAGAGAAAACGAGAGGAATCCCGAGAGCGCGCATGGACGCCTCAACTCACGATTGACCAGACAGAGACCGGCGCGATGTGATTGGTGCTCTTGTCCGAATATAGGCGGGAGACATTCGTTGTCAAGGGCACAGAGGTCCACGGCCGAGACGCTCAGGCTTCGGGACTTCCCCGCACGCGGCGGAGCAGGCCTATTCCAGGAGGAGAAAGCTCGCGCCGAGGGCTGCCGATGCCCCGAGGAACCTCCGGCGTTTTATTGCACGTCGCGGGGCGACCCTGAGGAGACGCCCCCGCTAGAACGCGTAGCTGAGGGCAAGCTGGATCTGCCGCTCCCCCGATTTGCTCGTCACCAGCCCGAACGAGCCGCTCGTCGGGTTGCTGGTGGCTCCGCCCCAGTTCGGGTGATTGAGAAGGTTGAACACTTCGACCCGGAGCTGCAGCCGCTGGGTGTCCTTGAACGGGATGTTCTTGCGAAGCCCGAAGTCCGTCGACCAGAAGCCCGGGTTGCGCAGCGAGTTTCGCGGCTGGACCCCATAGGTCCCCGGCGCGGGGCGGGCGAAGGCGTCCTTGTTGAACCAGGGGTCTTCGAAGGACCCGTGGCTGAGCTTCGGATCACCGACGAGGTTGTAGAACTGGTTGCCGCTGCCCGGGCCGACACCCGCGATGTCGTCGCCGATGCGGACCGAGAACGGACCCCCGGACTGGTACTGGAAGACACCGGAGATCTCCCAGTTGCCGAAGAGCCGGTCCCGGGTCCGGCTCCGGCCCTTCAGGAACGGCAGCTCGTAGATGTAGTTCACGATGAGGACGTGCGTCCGGTCGAGGTCGGAGATGCCCCAGTACGAGCCGGGGTTGTAGGCGTCGGGCAGCACGTCGGTCAGGCTGGAGCCGTCGTCCCTGGCCCGGGACAGCGTGTAGGCCACGCCGAACTGGAGGCCCGAGCGGGAGCGCCGCTCGAGGCTCACCTGCATGCCGTTGTACGTCGAGCGGCCGGAGTTCTCGGCCAGGCCGATGGCACCGAAGCCGCGGTAGGGGCGGAGGAAGTTCACGTTGATCCCGGGGTTGGCCTGCAGCGTGCCGGGCGCGAGCTGGTTGATGTTGCGCTTCCGCTGGTTGTGGAGGCCGCGCCGGCCCACGTAGGCCACCTCCACCTTCGTGGACCACGGCAGCTCCCGCTCGAAGGTCAGGTTCCAGTTCCAGGCCGTGGGTATGTTGAAGACCAGATCCTGCGTGGTGATGTTGAAGGGGAAGTCACGCCCGGTGCCGGGCGCGTCGGCGCTCCCGTTGATGACCGTCTGCTGCGGCTGGAAGGGGGCATTGCCGCCGAGGGCGGTGTCGCGGTTGATCATCGTGCGGTTCGCGAACATGCCCACGCCGCCCCGGATGGCGGTCTTGGAGTCCACGGCGAACGCCGCTCCCAGGCGAGGCTGGAAGACGTGGTGGGTCTCGGAGAACCCGTCGGGCAGGCCGTGCCGCAGGCGGTCGAACTCGTTCGTGCGGAACGCCGGCACCCGGCCCTTCTCGGCCGCCGGCACGCCGGTGCCGGGCAGGACGATCCCGTTGTAGACGTCCCCGCTCACGATGAACCCGCCCCGGGGGTCGATCGCGACCGCCTTCGCGGGATCGTAGAAGGCGGGGTCGAACATGGCGAGGTTTCCCCACCGGCTGTGCCAGGGCTCCCAGTGGGACCACCGCACGCCCGCCTCGAGTGTCAGCTTCTTCGTCGCCTTCCAGCTGTCCTGGATGAAGGCGTCCTGCGTGAAGGCGACCCAGGGTGTGTAGGACTTCGCCCCGATCTCGGTGTAGTCGTTGAAGAGGCCGAGGGCGGCGTTGGCCACCGCGAGGCCCGTGGAGCCGGGGTTGCCGGTGTCGAGGAACCGGAACTGGCCGTTCTGGTTGATCGTGGCCGGTGCGCTGGCGGTCGTGAACTGGATGAAGTCGTTCTGGCCGGAGTACTCCAGGAACACCCCGAACTTGACGGCGTGATTGCCGGCGATCTTGGTGGTGTTGTTGGCCAGGGCGTAGACCCATCCGCCCCAGGAGCCGGGGTAGGGCCCGCCGTCGAGGGTGGTGAAGTTGCTGATCGCGATCGTGGGGAGCTTCCCCTCGTTGAGCTTCGTCCCCGGGAACATGAGCGGGTAGTTGATGCCGTAGGTGCTGCGCGCGCAGAGCGCGCCGCAGTCGGGGTCGATGTCGATCGTGCCCTTGCCGTCGGAGTTGGCCGAGAGCGTGAACTCGTTCATCCAGGTGTTGGAGAGCGTGCTCACCAGGCTCATGGCCGCCGTCTTGTTGGGCCGCGACCACGCATACTGCACCCGGTCGAAGTTCCCGGGGAAGGGGTCGTTGAAGTGCCACGGGATGTGGGTGCCGCGGAAGGAGAGGCGGTGCTTGTCGCCCAGGAGGAAATCCAGCCGCAGGGTGTCCTTGCGCAGGTCCGACCAGGTCCGATGGCTGCCGATCCAATTGGCGGTGCCCTGCTGGAACCCCGGCGTGGGCATGGGGAAGGAGTTCAGGAGGGCGATGCCGTTGGGGCTCAGCCGGTCGGAGGGAATCACGTTGTTCGGGAACGGCCGGCCGGTCCGGGGATCGTTGACCACCCGCGCGCGGCGGAAGAAGGGGTTGGCGGGATTGAGCAGCTCGCTGAAGTCTCCCCGGCGCATGGCGGCGCTGGGCACCGTGCCCGTGTTCGTGTTCTCGTCCCGCCGGTAGACCCACTCCTCCGCCCAGAAGAAGAAGACCTTGCTGCGGTCGGTGTTGAACTTGCCGGGGACGTAGAGCGGTCCCCCGAGCGTGAAGCCGAAATCGTGGTAGCGGAGATCGGGGGCGGCCCCGGCGATGCTGGGATCGGGGCTGTGGTTGCGCGTCCACGTGTTGGCGTCGAGGGAGGAGTCACGGAAGTTCTCGCCGACGCTGCCGTGGAAGTTCCGTGTCCCGCTCTTGGTGACGAAGCGGATCTGGCCCGCCGACGAGCGCCCGTACTCGGCCGCGTAGTTGGCGGTCAGGATCTGCACCTCCTCCACCGTGTCCACGTTCTGGGCGCCGAGCATCGAGCCGGAGGAGCGGGTGCGGGTGGCGACGGCGCCGTCCACCATCACGACGTACTCGTCGTTGCGCCCCCCGTTGATGCTGAAATCGCCGTTGGTCACGCTGTCGGGGGCGAAGGTGCTGATCGCTCCTCCCCGGACGCCCGGCTTGAGAAGGGCCAGGAAGATCGGGTTGCGGCCGTTGAGCGTCAACTCCTGGATCTGCCGGGTGTCCACCGTGCGGCCCACCTGCGCGGTGTCGGTCTGGACCCGGTTGGTCCGGGCCTGGACTTCGACCGACTCCTCGAGAGCACCGACCTGCATCGCGAGGTTGACGCTGACCTTGGCCGCCGCGCTCAGCCACACGCTCCTTTCGACCGCCTTCTTGAAGCCGGAGAGCTCCGCCGCCACGGTATAGCGGCCCACCACCAGGCTGGGGAAGACGTAGTAGCCGCTGCCATTGGTGGTCGTCTGGTGATGCTCGCCGCTGCCCTCGTTCGTGGCGGTGACCGCGACGCCGGGCATCACGGACTGCGAGCTGTCCCTCACGAAGCCCGAGATCTGCCCGGAGTCGAACTGCGCCCAGGCCGGAGGCGCCACGCACACCAGGACCAGCACGGTCGCAGCGACGACGCATATCAAGAGCTTCATGCCCCATTCTCCTCGCCCTCGGCCGGATGGGGAGGGGGTCTCACGCGGCGGCGCCGAGGCCTCGTGCCGGCCTGCCGACCGCAACAAGACGTCTACCGCACCCGCCTGAGAAGGCAAACGTTGCAGGGGTTCTTTTTTCGACGTTAACGCCGGGCAAAACGTGCTGTCAAGGGCGTCCGCGTGAAACACGCGGAGTCGACCTCCCGGGCGACGCTGCGCGTCGCGGGTTAGAATCCGGCTGTGACCCCGCGCCGCAAGAGTCCCACCGACCTGCGCAGCCACCGCTGGTTCGGCCGCGACGACCTGCGCTCCTTCACTCACCGCTCGCGCACCAAGCAGGCCGGCTTCACCACCGACGACTGGGCCGGCAAGCCCGTCATCGCCATCCTCAACACCTGGAGCGACGCCAACTCCTGCCACGCCCATTTCCGCCAGCGGGCCGAGGAGGTCAAGCGCGGCGTGTGGCAGGCGGGCGGCTTCCCGCTCGAGATGCCGGTGCTGTCGGTCGGCGAGACGTACATGAAGCCGACCACGATGCTCTACCGCAACTTCCTGGCCATGGAGACCGAGGAGATCCTCCGCGCGAACCCCGTGGACGGCGCGGTGCTGATGGGCGGGTGCGACAAGACGGTGCCCGGCCTGGTCATGGGCGCCACCAGCATGAACCTGCCCGCGATCTTCCTGCCCGCGGGGCCGATGCTGCGCGGCAACTGGCGCGACCAGGTGCTGGGCAGCGGGAGCGACGTGTGGAAGTACTGGGCGGAGCGGCGCGCGGGCAACTTCGACGAGTGCTCGTGGCGCGAGCTGGAGGACGGCATCGCGCGTTCCTACGGCACCTGCATGACGATGGGGACCGCTTCCACGATGGCGGCCGCGGTCGACGCCCTGGGCCTGTCGCTGCCGGGCGCGTCGTCGATCCCCGCCGCCGACTCGCGCCACTCGCACCTCGCCACCGCCACCGGCCGGCGGATCGTGGAGATGGTGTGGGAAGACCTCAAGCCGCGCGACGTGCTCACCGACGACGCGTTCGAGAACGCGGTGACGGTGGCGATGGCTCTCGGCGGATCGACCAACGCCATCATCCATCTGATCGCGATGGCGGGACGGGCGGGCGCGCGGCTCGACCTCGATCGCTTCGACGCGCTCTCGCGCCGCACGCCGTTCCTGGCCAACGTCCGCCCCTCGGGCCAGTACCTGATGGAGGATTTCTTCTACGCCGGCGGGTTGCGCGCCCTGATGGCGCGCATCCCGGACCTGCTGCATACCGAAGCTCCCACCGTGAGCGGACGGCCGCTCGGCGCCGGCCTCGACGGCTCGTCCGTCGTCAACGAGCAGGTGATCGTCCCGCGCGACCGGCCGATCATGCCCGAAGGCGGCCTGGCCGTGCTCCGCGGCAACCTGGCGCCGGACGGCGCCGTCATCAAGCACACCGCGATGGAGCCGCGGCTGCTGAAGCACAAGGGCCCGGCGGTCGTCTTCCGCGACTACAACGATCTCGAGCGCCGCATGGACGATCCCGACCTGCCCGCGACACCCGACTCCGTCCTCGTCCTCCAGAACGCGGGTCCCCTCGGCGCCCCGGGGATGCCGGAGTGGGGCATGCTGCCCATCCCGAAGAAGCTGCTGCAGCAGGGAGTGCGCGACATGGTCCGCATCTCGGACGCGCGGATGAGCGGGACCTCCTACGGCGCCTGTGTCCTGCACGTGGCCCCCGAGTCGTTCGTGGGCGGCCCGCTGGCCCTCGTGCGCGACGGCGACGTCGTCGAGCTGGACGTGCCGGGCCGGCGGTTGACGCTGCACGTACCGGACGAGGAGCTGGGCCGTCGCCGCGCGGCCTGGAAGCCGCGCGAGCTCCCCTACCCGCGCGGGTGGGTCGCGCTCTGGGCCCGCCATGTGCGGCAGGCGGACAAGGGCTGCGACTTCGACTTCCTCGAAGGGACCGCGCCGATTCCCGAGCCCGAGATCCACTGATGGACCTTCCGGTCAACGCCTTCAAGCGCGCCCTCCGCGAAGGACGCACGCAGATCGGGCTCTGGGCGAGCCTCTGCAGCGCCCCCGTGGCCGAGATCCTGGCTCCCGCCGGCTACGACTGGATCTTGATCGACGCCGAGCACGCTCCCAACGACCTTGCGACCGTCCTGGAGCAGCTGCGGGCCCTCAAGGGCGGGACCGCGACGCCGATCGTCCGACCGGCCTGGAACGATCCCGTGCTGATCAAGCGCTACCTCGACCTCGGCGTCCAGAGCCTCCTCGTGCCCTGGGTCCAGAACGCGGCGGAAGCCGCGCGGGCGGTGGCCGCCACCCGCTATCCGCCCGCGGGCATCCGCGGCGTGGCCTTGATCCACCGCGCCAGCGGCTACGGACGCATCCCCGACTACCTCAAGCGCGCCAACGACGAGATGTGCGTCCTCGTGCAGGTGGAGACGCGCGAAGCACTCGGTCAGCTCGAGGCGATCGCGGCCGTGGACGGCATCGACGGCATCTTCATCGGGCCGTCCGACCTGTCGGCCGCGATGGGCCTCCTCGGCGGGAACCGCAGTCCCGAGATGCAGGCCGTGTTCGCCGACGCGGCGTCTCGCGCGTCGCGGGCCGGCAAGCCGATCGGTATCCTGGCCCCGGTCGAGGAGGATGCGCACCGCTTCCTGGAGATGGGCTACAACTACGTGGCCCTGGGCAGTGACGCCGGCCTGCTGCGCGTCGCGGCGGAGCAGTTGCGCGGCCGATTCGCCGTCTGACGCCAGGCGCTTGACTCCGCCGGCGCGTCACCGCACCATGCCCACGCCGTCTTCTCTGTCTGGAGCGAGGACGTGGCCAACGTGCGTGGCGCTTCGCTGCTCGGCACGCTCGACTACATGCGCCTGACCTTCGGCGAGCAGGCTCTGGGGCGGGTGCTCGCGGCGGTGAACCCGGAGACCCGCAACACCATCGGCGATCCGGCCCGCCCCGCGGTGCTGACGCAGGGCTGGTACGACTGCCGGCTGCTCAGCGACCTGACCCGGGCGATGGACCGGACCTGCGGCGCAGGCGATCTGGCCCTGGCGCGGGCCGCGGGCAAACACGTGGCCTTCGAAGACGTGAACCGTTTCTTCAAGTGGCTGCTGCGCTTGAGCGGGCCGGCCACGCTGTTCACGCGGGCGAGCAGCGTCTGGAACAACTATCACAGCACCGGCCGATACGTGTTCGAGGGGCTCGACGGCCGGCGGGCGCGCATCCGCATCGAGGACTGGGACTCGGCTGACCCGGTGATCTGCAAGCGGATCGAGGGCTGGATCGAGCGCGCCCTGGAGCTCACGCTCGGGAAGGGCGCGCGGCCGACCATCCACGAGGAGGCCCACCTCGCTCGCGACCCAGCCGTCACCGCGCACGCTTTCTGCCGCTATCTGGCCGAGTGGTGAGCGCGCTCTGACGGGACGGGCTCCGATTCCACCCGAGGACCGGCCCGCCGTTACCAGTGACCGACAGGCTGGTCGCTACGGCGGGAAGTCCATCCGGCGCAGGAGGTCGTCGAGGCGCGGGTCGCCGCGCAGCATATCGAAGTTGGGCTGGGAGCGCACGTTCACCAGTCGGCCACTGCGATCCTCGAAGGCCTTGTTCAGCCACTCGAACGCCCGATCCTTATCGCCGAGCCCGACGTACGCCTGGGCGATGCTCATCGGGGACACGTACTCAACCTGTCGCCGTTGCATCAACCGGGCCAGCAGTCTCGACGCATCCTTCCGCCGACCGCCGCGCGCGTAGATGCTGGCGAGGTGTCCGCTCGTCAGCGAGTCTTCGGGCGAGAGCCGGCTGGCTCTCTCCGCCGATTCGATGGCCTCGGCGTGCTTGTCGACGAGGGTGTACACCCAGGCGAGCTCGCGCAGGGCAGGGACGTGATCCGGGTCGAGGTCGAGGGTCCTTCGATATCCCACCGCCGCGCGCTCGTAGTCGCGGGCCATGAACGCGACCCAAGCCCAGTGGTCGTTTACGTTGACCGAGTATGGATCCAGTTGCAGGGCGCGGTCGATCTCGCCCCGCGCCTGGTCGTGCCGTCCCATCCGGGCCAGGAAGATCGCGTACCCGTCGTGGCCTTCCGCGTAACCAGGATCGAGCTCAACGGCCGTTTTGAACTCTCGCTCGGCCCCCGGCCAATCCCAATCGTAGTGAGCCTTGATCGATGCCAGCGAGACGTGCGCTTCCGCGAGCCGGTCGTCGATCTCGAGCGCCTTCAAGGCCGAGGCTTTCGCCCTGGGCAGCCACTCCCGAGGGGCGAAGTTGCCCCACCCTCCGATCAAGCCGCAGGCGTACGCCAACCCCGCATGCGCTGGCGCGTAGCCAGGATCCTGGGCGACCGCCCGCTCGAAGTACGCGATGGCCTGCCGGTAGTGCGCGTGGGTGAACCGGTTTCGATGGTAGCGACCCCTCAAATAGGCCTCATAAACGTCGCCCTTGACCGGGCGCGCCTGGGCCAGGTGCAGCTCCTCCGTGGGCGTGAGCTTGATCTCGATCCCGCGCGCGATCGCGCCGACCACTTCACCCTGCAGCGCGATCACGTCCCGGTATTCGCGCTCGTAATGCTCCGTCCAGAGCAGCTCTTCGCTGGAGGCGCGGATCAACTGGGCCGTCACCCGGACACGGCCGGCGTCCTGCAGCACGGCGCCCGTGACGATCGCATCCACGTTCAGCTCCCGGGCGATCTCCGGCAAGGACTTCTCCGTCTTCCGGTAACGAATGACGGAGGACCGCGCGATCACGCGCCGGAGCCCGCTCAGCTTGGCCAGGTCGGTGATCAGCGCTTCGTGCATCCCCTCGACGAAGTAATCCTGTTCCGGATCGCGGGACAGGTTCTCCAGAGGTAGAACCGCCAGCGACTCGATGCGGCCGCGCGGGACTCCCCCTTTGAGGCGCGTCCGCAGCCCTCCAGCATCCGACCAGGCGAGAAGCGCTGCAATCACGAGCGCCCCGCCCGCCGCGAGCGCCGGCCGGCGACGTGGCCTTGGCACGAGCGGACGAGGCGTCTCCATCTCCCGCCCATCGACCCCCGCGATGAGACGGTATCCACGGCGGGGCAGCGTCTCGATGAATCGCGGCGCGTCCGCGGCGTCGCCCAGCACCTGGCGGAGCCGCTTCACGGCGGCGTTCAGCCCGTTCTCGAAGTCGACGAACGTGTCCCCCGCCCAAAGCCGCTGGCGCAGCTCCTCGCGGGTCACCAGTTCCCCGGGGCGTTCGAGAAGCATGGTCAGGATCTGCAGAGGCTGCCCCTGCAGGTTGAGCCGGACACCGGCCTTCCGTAGCTCCCCCGTCCGCTGGTCCAGCTCGAACACGCCGAAACGGACGACTCGAGGGGTCGTCGCCGGCGCCGTCATTGGAATCCCTCGACCCTCATGAGATCGCGTTCGTCCTGCGACGGATGCACGTAGAGGATCCATCGTCTGTCGGGTGAAATGGACATGCCGTAGGGAAGGGGTGCTCTCGGAAGCTCGACCAGCGCGCGGGTCCTGCCGCTCGCGAAATCCAGGCAGTCGATGCGCGGATGCGCCCTTGAATGCGCATCGGCGTAGCAGAGCCCCCCGTCGTAAATGGCCCAGCCGTCACCCTCTCCCTGGTCGGCGACCTTTTCTTCTGGACCGCCCCTCATGGGGACGCGCCAGATCCCGGGCGGACCCTTCCCGAGTGCCCGCTTCGTGAAATAGAGGTATTTCCGATCGGCCGACTCGGATGCCTTGGTGCCACCGTTCCTGGTCACTTGTACTGTGTCGCCACCGGTCGCGGGCACCTTCCACACTTCGTCCGATCCGGTTCGTCGCGTGTTGAAGTAAATCCAATGCCCGTCCCGCGACCAGCTCGGCAGTGCCTTGTCGTAGGGGTCGTGCGTGAGCCGGCGGGGAAACCCGCCGGCGGACGGCATCACGTGGACCTCGTGGTTGCCCGGCAGCGTGGTGGTGAACGCAAGCTGTCGCCCGTCGGGAGACCATTCCGGTCCGTAGACGCGGGGACTGTCGAGAAACGTCATCTGCACCGTACCCGACCCGTCGCCGTTACAGACCCAGATCTCGTGCGCTCCCGAGCGCTGCGAGATGAAACCGATCTTATGGCCGTCCGGCGAGTAGTGGGGTTTGAACTCCCATCGGGTGGAGACGATGAACGGCGATGCACGCCGCGCTTGGCCACTTGCGACCGGTCCCGCGACCCGCCAGATGTCCCAATCGCGCTGCCATTTGACATAGACCATCCGGTCGCCGTGCCGGGCGATTGACGGGTCCATGGCAGAGTCGCCGGCGATCTCGATGCGCCGCGGAGTGCCACCCGAAGCCCCCAGCCGCCACAGGCTCCACCTTCCCATGCTCCCGGTTCGAGTCGACGAAAAAACGAGATCACGTCCATCGGCGCTCCAGTCGAGCCCCAGGATGTTCGTGTGGTCGAATGTGAGCCGGGTTGGTTCCCCTCCCGCGACAGGCACCACGTACAAGTCCGCGATGGCGCCGGCCACTGGCCGACGAACGAAGGCGACGAGCTGGCCATCCCGCGAGAATCGGGGTTCGGAATCGCCGTCATCGCCGGCAGGCGGAACCGTCAGCCTTCTCTTCGTGCCGTCGGCGGGCGAGAGCAGGGCGATATGTCCGGATCTCCCCGATGGTTCCTTGTCGACGAGCGCGAGGAGCTTCCCATCGGGCGACCACGACACGCCATGGTCCACACGGCCCGGACGCGGCGCTTCGGCGGGGAGAAGCTGACGCGGGCCAAGACCCGTGCCGAGCGCCCGGCCCGGCCCGCCCAGCGCAGGCACGACCACTACGTCGTGCGTACCGTCTGCTGCGTTACGCAGAAAGGCGATCTGCCGGCCATCGGGCGACCAGGTCGGGCTCCAGGCACCTCCCTGTTCGGAAGTGAGCTTCAGCAGGTTCCCGCCGTCCACCATCCTGACGTAGAGCTGGGGAGGATCACCCTCCCGCCCTCCATCCCAGGCGAAGGCCACCTGGTTGCCGTCAGGTGAAAGAGCCGGGTCCATCTCCAGACCGGCAAGGCTCGTCAAAGGCATGGCTCTCGGTTGCGCCTGAGGTAGCTGAAAGTGTCGTCTACCGACCAGCGCCAGGGCAAGAGTGACACCTAAGGCGACGATCAGGGTGAGAACCCCGAGAAGCCGCCGGCTGCGACGTGATGGCGGCGGCTCGGCGACACCAACGCCGTCCACAGGTCCGATGAAGCGGTACCCGCGCCGCGGCAGCGTCTCTATGAACCGTGGCGTTTCGGCCGAATCGCCCAACACCGACCGCAGCCGCTTGACGGCCGCATTGAGACCCTGCTCGAAGTCCACGAAGGTCTGCGCCGGCCACAGCCGCTCTTTCAGCGCGTCTCGTGTAACGAGCTCCCCGGGCCGCTCGAGGAGCATCGTCAGGACGTGCAGCGGCTGATCCTGGAGACCTAGCTTGAGGCCTGCCTTGCGCAGCTCACCCGTCCGCTGATCCAGCTCGAAAACGCCGAACCGAACGATGCGCTCCGTCGATGAGGGGGCCTCGGACATCGGGCCTCTCGCCGCTCGAAGAACGCGGCGGACGGGTCGGATTCTAGCACCAAGCCAGCGAAGCCGCGTGTCACCCGCGCCGGCAAGTCATAGACCCATCGCTCGTTAGAGCATCATCCCCATGTCCCAGCCGTTTCAGGTGCGCACCATGGAGTCGCCGCGGCGCCGGCCGACCTTGCCACCACGCAAACCGAGGAGGTGGTCATGGCGAAGAGGCTGGCTCAGGCGATTTCCCTGGCGGTCACTCTCTCATGCGTGATTCTCGCGCCGGCGACATCGTCAGCCGGCAGCGATCCAGACAAGTCCAGGAGGGGCCCGAGTGGGACGGCCCGCGCTTTCTTTGAAGGAATCGACACCACCGACGTCGACGCCTTCCTGACGCGGATCCGACCCCTGCCGCTATCACCAGCGCTGAGGGCCCAGGTGATCGCCAGCCTCCCGACGGAGGGGGAGCTGCGGCCCGCGCCGAAGGACCTGCTGAAGCTGGCGATCGCAGAATCCATCCTCAAGTTTCATCAGCGAAAGGATGCGATCGACGTGAGACTGATCGACGTGAAGCATGCGTTCGTGGGGTTGCACGCGCGGTCTGTCCTCCTCATTTCGAGGGACGCGCTCGACCTGGTGCGCCCGCAGGAGCTGCAGGCGCTCATCGCTCATGAGCTCGGACACGAGTACTTCTGGGATGAATATTCGCGGGCGATGGCGGATCACGACGACCGGCGCATGCAGGAGCTGGAGCTGCGCTGCGACGGTATCGCGGTCCTGACGCTCCGGCAGCTCGCGCTGGATCCCGAGGATCTGGTACGAGCGGTCACGAGCCTGACCCGTTACAACGAGCGGCTCGGTGCGGTGGCGAGCGCGGATTCCTACGCCTCACTGGGTGACCGGGTGAAGTTCATCCGGGCACTCCAGCGTCTCCTCGATGACCAGGGCAGGCGGCTCACCGGAACCGCTCGCTGACATTTACTCGCTCAACTCGTCCCGGGACGAGTTGGCAGACGGTCAAGCCTGCCCGGCGATCAGCCAAGCGTAGTACGCCATCATCGCCGCCATGAAGATGGCCGCCGCCCACAGTGCGACAGTGACCGGTGCGGAGGGCGCCAGCTCCGGCGGCAGACGGCGGTGCCGCAGCCACACGGCCCCCGCCCCCACCAGCGGCAGCATCACCGCCTGCGCGATGCCGCCCGCGACCACCATCTTCACCGGGGGGCGAAATGCGCGACTGGGCGGCGGTGGTGGCGAATATGGTCCCGTACAGCGTCGCGATCGCGCCCACGTAGAAGACCCACAGCGCCCAGGGACCCAGCGTCTGCGTGTAGATGTTCGAGAGCACCGGGATCATGTCGCGCGCCGCGGGGACGAGGCCCATGCCGTGCAGGACCCCGGCGCTGAGAAGATAGAAGGCCAGGGTGGCGATCGTGTAGCTGACCATCGACACGAGGATGTCCACGTGCATGACGCGCACCCAGCCGCGGGCGCGCCGCTGCCATTCCGGCGTCGTCTCGGGGGGGCCCACGAAGCGCGCGTACGCCTTCTCCACGCACCAGTACGGGTACATGAACAGCTCGGTGGCGCCCACGCCGGTGATGCCGAAGACGGCGGCCGCGGTGGCGGCATGCGCATCAGGACGAGCGCGGCCAGGAAGGTCACCCGCGTGAACAGGCCCACCTTGACCACCGCGCTCGCCGATCGCGGGCTACGACCAGCGTCATGACCTGCGCCACGCCCCCGAACATCGCTCCCCGCTGCTTGATCGCGCAGCTCCCTCGGCGCCCAGGTCGGTTACACCGCCCTGTGGATGGAGAGCGCGGCCGTGGTCAGCTCAAGAGGAAGCGGCCGCCAGGAGGTCGCTCGCCGAGTCGAAGTTGCCCTGCGCGTCGAGGGTCC
>Ga0207684_10001474_pt1 | contig 25315 bp, 27 predicted proteins | sample KBSK5501metaG_FD_184342 | JGI IMG/M metagenome (GOLD analysis project Ga0207684, IMG submission 184342) | Corn, switchgrass and miscanthus rhizosphere microbial communities from Kellogg Biological Station, Michigan, USA - KBS K5-50-1 metaG... | ecosystem: Host-associated > Plants > Roots >...
CTCGACACCTGGCTCGCGTACTACAACACCGAGCGGCCCCACCTCGGCTACCGCAACCAAGGGCGCCGCCCCATCGACACCGTCTTATTGTTCACCCAACCTGTTCGCCACGAAGGTTAGTAGTACACTCCACCGATGTTCATACACTCTGCCCAGTTCTATGACGCGATCTATGCCTGGAAGGACTATGCGGCGGAGGCGCGCCGCCTCAAGGAGCTGCTTGCCGAGCGCCAGCGGGTCACAGGCCGTCGCTCACTGCTCGATGTGGCTTGTGGCACCGCTGCACACGCCTCGTATCTCCGTGATGACTATGCCTATGAAGGGCTCGACCTCGACCCAAAGATGCTCGCGCTTGCCCAGGAGCGCTTCCCTGATCTCACGTTTCATCAGGGTGACATGCTCGATTTCGACCTGGGCCGGCAGTTCGATGTCGTCACCTGTCTCTTCAGCTCCATCGCCTATGTCAAGACCCCCCAGCGGCTCGAGCAGGCGACCGCGACCATGGCACGGCATGTGCGTCCCGGAGGGATGCTGGTCATTGAGCCGTTCGTTGGGCCGCAGGAGTGGCAGAAAGGGCGCCCAACGGCGACCTTTGTCGATCGAGACGATCTGAAGATCGCCCGCATGAGTTTCGGCGCCCGTGAGGGGAATGTCGCGATCCTCGACTTCGAGTATCTGATCGCCACCTCAGCGGGCATCGAACGGTTCAGCGAGCAGCACGAGCTGGGTCTCTTCACCGATGCGCAATACCAACGAGCCTACAGAGCAGTAGGGATTTCTGGCACGCGCGATGAGGAAGGACTCATGGGGCGTGGTCTCTACCTCGGTGTTCGCCCGCTCGCTTGACGTCGCATCTGGGATTGGCGCATAACCCCGAGGCGGGCAGCTGGCTCTGTGCAGCAGAGTCAGCCTCGCGAGCGGTGAGGCTCTGAATGGGATCAGAGTTGACGCCAATTTTGACGCCAACGCCGACGAACGGTGATGAACAACTATGAACGGTGAAAGACTCAGACAGGCTGAAAACAGCGCTTCCGCGGACGCCAGCGACCGAGCATGAACGAAGGGAAGCGGGCTTAAAATCCGCTGCGGATTGGTCCTCGCCACGATCATGGGTCGGCGATCACAGATACATCGGTAAAGACCGCCTCAGTGCCAGGAGTCGCAATGAGTCCAATAAGACCGCCCGAAAACGACGTGTCGGCGACACTTCCCACCTGGATCGTGTTCAGATAGATGGTCAAGTCGTCCCCGCGCATAACGATCTCCACAGTGTTCGGCGCATTGAGGCCCGCGTGGATCGCCTCCTCGTGCTCGACCTGTTTCAAGATTTCCGGCGCTCCATCGACCTTCTTCCCTATCGACCAGGCGCCAATGTGCGCCAGGGCCACTACGTAGGAATTGTCTTGATCCGTCATTCTGAAGAAGACGCCCATGCTCTGCTCCGGTCGAGCCGCCACGATACGCATCGTCACGACAAATTCGCCATTGGCCAAAGCGCGGATCGGCGCCTGACAAATCACCCCATCCTTGACGTGGAAGCCGTCGTCGGCGAAGAAGCAGTGCCCTGCGTACTCAGGCCACCCCCACAAGTTTCCCCGCAGTAGCGTATCGTGGAACTCATAGGGTTTGCTCGTTATCGGCGTGGCACTGTGAGTGGGTGTGCCAGTTGTCAGCTGGGCGATCTGACTAGCGGCGCCTGATCTCCACTGCGCGAACGCAGGTCCCAGCGGGATAAGCGCCAGGCCACACAGCAACAGCGACGAGAGCAGCGCTGTGATGCCAATCGGGAGCCACAGGGGTTTCCAGACATTTGCCTGGGGCAGAGCAGGACTTGTCGTGAGCTCGCCGAAAGTGAAGGCGGAGTCCTGCTCGGCAATCGAGAGATCGCTTTGCCCTACAACCTGATCGTCACGGCTAGCGAGCGCCTGACGATCGGTGGTACGGATGGGAGCTTGCTGCGCCTCGACTGGTGGAAGAGATCGGCTGACCAGCAAGCCACACCGAGGGCAGTGCTCTGGAAAAGGCTCGGGCAGTTCGGATGCGCACCGAACACAGTGATGTGGCATCATGTCTCCTCGGCGTCTCTCACAGTGGTCTTGGTTTCAGACCTTGAGGTGTATCATACACGCTTCCACGCTCTCTTGCTAGGCACGGACACGTCCCTGCCTGCTCCGGCGTTACCGAGTGACGGGTGACAGCATAACTGACAGCAATCAGGATGGACAACCGTGGACAGTGGCGAACAGAGGGCGGCATGAAGCGCCCATGTTGCCCGACCCAGTGGACGATCGTGGACATTGGTGAACGTATGGGCTTGAATCCCGTATGCGCTACCCAATCACCCTCAAACGGTCTGGTGCCTCAGATCGGTTTGACCCCGACGCTGACCCCAACGCGCATGGACATGAACGAACAGTGACGGACAAATCAGTTCGCCCCATGCCCTTGTTTCCCGGTTCCGTGGACATCTGTGGACAGCCGTAGACAACCAGGCGAGAAGGTGCGCTTCCTCGGCGGGCTGGGCGTCCTGCGCGGCCTCTATCCGAGCTTCTAGAGCCTACCTGACGAAATACGAGGATGTGTTACCGTTGTACTGAAGCAAGAGCATTGCGAGTCGTAGGGGCACAAGGCATGTCGGACCATCTCGGGCCTGCTGCGGCGCAACAGCAGCCAACACCCTATCCCGATGTCAATGCGGTGGCGCACGAACTGGTGACGAGCGTACAAGCCATCTTAGGCGCGCGCCTGGCGGGGATGTACCTGGTGGGGTCGCTCGCACTGGGCGACTTTGGGCCGCGGGAGAGCGACCTTGACCTCATCATCGCCACCATTGGCGCACTCTCCGACGAACTCGTTGCCGCGCTGCGCGACCTGCATCAGCGCTTCGACCACAGCGCGTCTTCCTGGGCCGCGCGACTTGACGCCGTCTACATTCCCCAGGAGGTGTTGCGGGAGCCGTCTCCGACTGCTGCCCGTTATCCCGTGCTGCACTGGCCAGATCTCCTCATGCTGGACCAGCTGGAGAGCGGATGGCCGATCCAGCGCTACACGCTGCGTGAATATGGTGTCGTGGTCAGCGGACCAGCGCCCCGCTCGCTGCTGGACCCGGTTCATCCCGACGAGTTGCGTCGTGCGTCGGCAGCCAAGGTCGAGGACTGGCGAGCGCGGGCGCACGGTGACCCCGAGTGGGTCGCAGGGCTGCAGGTACGGCGTGAGCACACGTACGTGGTGATGACGCTCTGTCGCCTGCTCTATACGCTCGACACCGGATCCGTCGCGTCCAAGCGCATGGCGGCGCGCTGGGCGGCGCGCACGCGCGCGTCCCGCTGGAGCGAGCTGATTGAGCGCGCAACCACCGAGCCGCGCGACACTACTGCTGTGCCACAGGACGCGGTGAACGACTCCCTCGCCCTCCTGGAGTACACCTACGAGCACTACCGTCAGTGGCAAGCGACGTGAGTCGTCAGACAGACCATAGCAAACCTCTTCCCCGGCGCCCTCCCTTTCAGGAGCGGGGGAGTCAGAGGCGCGGCGCCCAGGGTCGTGGCTGATTCCCCCTTCCCTTGGAGGGTAGGGGGTTAGGTCGGCAGCTGGCGGTAGGCGATCATCCACTCCTTGGGATCGGTGACCTGCCAGGAGATGGCGTCGGAGCCTTTGACCCAGCACTGCGCGCTGTAGAAGCACTTTGGGTCCGAACCTTTGGTCCAGCCGGTGGCGGGCAGCGCCTTATTCAAAAACGCCGTGATCGAGGCGGCGGTCCCAGGGCCGCAGAGGTCTTCGCCGCGCAGGCCACCGGAGGCGTCATCGGGCACACCGAGCGTAAGCGGTGGCAGCGGCGCGCCGAAGAAGGACGTGAGCTGGTAGCCCTTGAGTGGCGAGTTGGTGAAGTTGCTGCCGCAAGTCGGCGCGGCGGGCGGCGTGGTGACGCGCAGGTGGAACGTCACCAGGCTGTTGGGGAGCGCGGTGGCGTTGGTGACGGAGAGGAAGCGCGAGTGTTCCTTGCCGAAGTCCAGGCAGGAGTTGGCGGCGCAGGCGGCCTGGATCTCGCCATCGTTGGGGAATGTCGGGCTTGGCGCCCAGCCATAGAACTCCTGGAGGTGAAAGAACGGTTCTGGGCCTTTGCCGGTCTGAACGGTTAGGTTGACGTCGGTGTTGGGCGCGCAGCCATCGTACTCCTTCACCGCGAACTGTCCCGTCCCGCCGCCGGTGGTGGTCGGCGCGGCGACGACGGTGTCCTTGGGGAACTGGGTGTTGGCGATGTTGACGGGCGTGGCGCCGGCGAAGCCAGCCACTTCGGCGCAGGTCTTGGCGACGACAGTGCTCGTCGGCGCGGCGGTGGGCGTCGAGGAGCCGCCGCTGGTCGAGACACCAGCGCACGCGGTCAGCGCTGCGGTCAGGGTCAGGAGCGCCGCTCCTGTGGCGAGCGGGGCGCGCAGAAAGCGCAGGGTGGTCAGCATGGGCGTTTCTCCATCGGCGATGAGGTTATGCGTGAGGAACAAACGACACGCGCGCGGTGTCGCCGGCTCTGTGTCTGGTGACGCTCAGGTTGCGGTGGCTCGGACATACGCAGCGATGGCCTCCCCGGCAGAACTCTGCCTATCGCTCACGCTACGACGACACTCGCTTGGCGTTCTCGGCGCGCGCTCGGTACGGCCCCTGTTCATCATGTTCGGCCCCTCGGGTCGCTGCGCCTTCTACCTGGCTACCGCACAAGCGGGGCAAAAGGGGACACGCTGAAGCGAACACGAGCCACGTCGTGGCATGCGCCTAGGCGGAGCCGCCCGCGCCCAGGAGCTGCTCCAGCGCGCCAGAACACAGAGTAACCGCTACGAACGCGCAGAGAGGGCATCACGGGCGTTACTCCAGCGGCGCTGAGGCCGCGAGTGCACACGAAATCGGGCCTGTGACGGGAAGCAACAGGAAGTATATCCCGCTCTGCGGAGCGCGAGCAATGATCCGTGTCACAGTTTGGGCGCAGGGACGCGGGTAAAGAGAACAGAGCGATCACATGACAAGCAGCGCATATCTGGACGTGCCCACATACCTGCGGGCGCCGACGGGGCAGGAGGCGGCCTCGCTGCTGGGACTGAACACGACGATTGGCGGCGGGTCCAGCGTTCCGGCGGGGACGCTCTCGCTGCCGGTTGTGGCCTCGGCGGGCTGGGCGGCTGGCCCGCTGTGGCTGCTGGATGGGCCATCCTCGGAGGTGGTCCAGGTGGCGGGCGCGGCGGACGCGACGCATCTGACGCTGGCGGCGCCGGGAACGACGCTCGCGCACGCGCCAGGCGTCTCGGCCAGCCAGGTGGGCGGATCGCTCGCCGAGGCGATCCTGCGGGCGAGCGCGTGGATCGAGAACTACTCTCAGCAAGGGACGCCATCTGACCGCTCGCTCTTCGCCGCGAGCCGGATGGAGCGCTGGGGCATGCCGGGGCGGCGCGCGCCGCTGGACGTGGATGGCATATTGGCGGTGCGTCCGGGACATTTCCCTGTGCAGTCGGTCGCGTCGCTCGCCCTTCTACTGCCCTCCGGGGCGATCCAGAGCATAGATGTCTCGCTGGCGCAGATCACCAGCGAGGGGCGGCTGGTCGAGGCGCCGCTGCTCTTCGTGGGCGGGGCGCAGCCAACGCTCATGCCGACGGCGATCTCGCGTGCGGGGCGGCAGTGGGTGACGCTGACCTACACAGGTGGATTCGCCGCCGGGGCGGTCCCCTACGACGTGCAGCAGGCGTGCGTCTGGATGGTGAGCGAGCTGCTCTCGGCGCGGCGCAATCCCTCCGGCGCGGCCACGGTCCGGCAGGGAACGACCGAGCTGGTGGCGCGTCCCTGGCGCGACACGACCGGCGACTCGATCCTGCTGGTGCAGGCGAAGGCGGCGCTGGCGGCCTGGCGCGCGTGGTGAGACGTGGCCAGCGCATGACATCACGCCTTGGGGCCACAAAACCGCCTGCAAGAGTTCATGCCGGGCCATCTTACCTGTAGGAGGCGAGGGATGCGGCTAGTTGCAGAATACCGCGTAAGGTTCAGAGAGCTCTCCCCGGTTGCTCTGTTGGAGGGAAGCGGTCACCACTGCGCTTCCCGCGATTGGCGAAGGTCAGGTGGGTTTCACACCGAGCGCGCAGGCCACACTGACCGGCTTCATCGCTCTGGATTCCACGCGCGCTTGCATGAACTCGTGCTCCTGGAGGAGGCGCTGTAATCGCTCTCCGGCCAGACGGCTGTCCTCATCAGTTGCGCCCTTGCCCCTTGGCTGAAGCGCCAACGCCAGCAGACCTCCCGGTCGCAGGACACGGCGCAACTCCCGTATGCTCGCGTCGGGGTCCGGCCAGAACTGAAACGAGTTGATCGCGAACGCCTTGGTGAACGCGCCATCGTCGAAGGGCAGGGGATCCGCGACACTGGACTGGCGCACGTCAACGCGCCCGGCGCGGATCGCCGCGCGATTGCGGCCGCGCGCCTGGCGAACCATCACCGCCGAATGGTCAATCCCCGCGACGAACGGCGCGACCCGGCTCGCGCGCTGTATGTCGACACCGGGGCCAAAGCCGATCTCCAGCACGCGATCATCTGGCTGGAGATCCAGCAGCGAGAGGACCCACAGGCTCCGCTCACGCGATTTGATCGCCATCGCAATTCCCACCAGAGATCCCAGCCAGCCAGTGGGATAGGCGAACTGGCTGCGCCACTCGGCTATGCTCGCGCTCTTCTGCTGGACGCTCATCCGAAATTCCTTTCTCGTGGAGATACCCCACGGCGGCCCCCTACGCGCCCTCGGCGCGTTCGCGGCGCAGTTGGGCCTCCAGCAGCGCCGACCGCGACGCCCGCAGGACCGCCGCCGCGCGACGCAACTCATCCTCGGAGAGGGGGAGATCGAGCGTGGCGAAGAGGTCGGCTTCACGCCGATACATCTCCGCTAGCGCCGCCCTGCCGCGCGACGTCAGGCGCACCAGACGGGAACGCCGGTGCGCGGGGTTCTCATAGGTCTCCACCAGCCCCTCGGCCTCCAGGTCATTCACCAGCGACTGAATGTACTGGCGCGAGACCGGACGCGCGCGCGCCATCTGGGGCACAGTCTGTGGGCCAAGGCGGTCTAGTCCGCGGAGAACGCCCCGCCGTCCTGCCGTCAACTCCCCGCCACCATGCAGCTGCGCGGCGACGGCGTGCAGGAGGTGAAAGAGCGCGGTGGTCTCGTCGATGACCTCCTCAAAGGCGGGAGCGAGCGGGTCAGACAGGGACGGCTGTTGATCCATCCTGCCCTCCAATCACAGCGACACAGCGACAAATCTATTGCTATCATGTCGATTTTTATACCATAATGACATATAAATTGTCAATTATCGGGACGAGCACGTTTGGGGGCGCAGCCAGTCGTGTTCGGTCTGCGTGGGGTTTCTATGAGCGTCGAGGGAGCGCGCCACCTGGCGACGCTGTGGGCCTCCACAGCGCGCAGGTGGCCATCAGACGAAATCCGCTCAGGCGCTGGCTTCCATCGCGGGCAGCCGCAGGACGAAGGTCGTACCCTCACCGGAGACGCCGCTGCTCTCGGCGTGGATCGCGCCACCCATGCCCTCGGCGAAGACCCGGCACAGATACAGCCCCAGGCCCGTTCCCGCCACGTTCGAGGCCAGGTCACGCGGGAGGCGCACGAAGCGATTGAAGAGCAGCGGTATCTGGTCCGGCGGGATGCCCTGTCCGTGGTCGCGCACGACGATCTCCACCTGGTCTCGCGCTGGCTCGGCGCGCCGTCTTCCGAGGCGCTGGCGGACCGTGGGCGCCTGAACCAGCCGCGCGCTGACCTCGATGGGCGTCTCGGGCGGCGAGTATTTCAGCGCGTTCGAGAGCAGGTTGGTGAGGATCTGCTGCGTGCGCGTGAGATCGCCCCAGGCCGTTAGCTCATCAGGGATCGTCACCTGCAGGTCGCGCATGCCCCCCTCGCTCACGCGCGGATCGATCAGCGCCATCGCGCCGTCAAGCGCCACGCGCACCGGGACCGGCTCGGCGGCGAAGGTGTCGTCGGCCTCGATGCGCCGGATGTCCAGCACGCTGGTCAGCAGGGCCACCAGCGTATCAGCCGTCTGGCTCGCCCGCTCCAGCGAGCGCGCCACCTCCTGCTCCGGCAGCCGCGCGCGCCCAAGGCGCAGGTAGTCAATGTAGCCCTGCAGGGTCATGATCGGCGTACGCAACTCGTGGTTGATATGGGTGATGAACTGGGCTTTGAGCGTGTCGAGGCGTTGCGCGCGCGCATAGGAGACGCCCAGTGCGCGCAGCGTCTGCTGGTAGGTGAACCAGATCGCGATCATCACCGCCGCCACCGCCCACTGGTAGGTCAGCGTCACCGAGATCGCCAGCGCGATCTGCCCGTCGAGGATCGGTCGCAGCGCCTCTGGACGGGGCGCGTAGAGCAGTGTGATGACCGTCACGACATTGATGATCGCCGTGCCGATCAGGATGGCGCGCAGGTCGCCCAGCAGCCCGATCAGCGTGATGGCGAGCACGAGCGAGGCGATCTGAATCAGGCTGAGTGGCGTCAACCCCTGCGAGAAGGCGCCCACCGTCACCGTCAGCAACACGCCGCCACCCCCCGTCCAGATCGTGAGCGTCGAGGCGGTCGCCAGCCGTCCGCGCCGCAGCGCGACCCACGCCAGCGCAAAGGAGACCGCCAGCGCGAAGGTCAGCGCGTCGTTGATCCACACGCTGGAGTCTTGCTGGGGATTGACGAGGAGCGAGGCGGTGGCCACCAGACAGGCGAAGCCAGTGAGCAGCACGCCTGCCGGGAGGATGGCCGAGAGCAGGCGGGTCTGCCGCGCGCGCTCGTAGGTCTGATACTCGGCGCGCTCTGCAAGCGTCACCGAAGACATTGCGCCCGTCTGCGCCTTCTCCAGCGCAGGATCGCGCCGATCGGCCTGAGCGATGATATCCGTCATGCCTCACCCTCCTCCGCCAGCCTGCGCAGCCGCTTCTCGCGCTCCTCGCGGCTCGTAGCGATCGCCGCGTGAATCGCCGCGATCAGATCAGCAATCTTGACTGGTTTGACGAGGTAGCGGTCGGCCCCAGAGAACAGCCCAGCCATGTGGTTCTCCTCCTGCGCGAGCGCTGTCAACATCACCAGCGGGATCTCCGCCGTCTCGGGATCACCGCGCAGCGCGTGCGCGAGTTGGAAACCGTCAATTCCGGGCATCACCACATCGATCACGATACAGTCAGGGTGTGTGGTCGTCGCCAACTCAAGACCGCCAGCGCCGTCCGTCGCGCTGAGGACGTGAAATCCGCCAATGGCCTGTAGCGAGTTGGTCAGGAGTTCGAGCAATGAGACATTATCATCCACGAGCAAGACAGTAGAAGCGTCAGCCGCGGTCATAAGCGTTATCCTTACTTGCCTGTCAGCGAGCGAGACAGCGCTCGCTATGCAAGTCCGTCACACACTACATCGTCTCGTCCACTTGAAGCAAGTCCGGCCGTTCGTCGCCAGCGTCCGCTGGTCTGCGGCGCGCGGCGCATTCGTTGTGCGCCCGGCTCATGTATGATATGCCCAATCTGTTCGTCGCCTTCCAAAGTAGGAGCGCGCTCATGAGTCCCGCAGGCGAACGGCGCTCGTGGTGGCGCGACGCCGTCATGTACCAGATCTATCCACGCTCGTTCCAGGACGCCAATGGCGATGGCGTCGGCGATCTGCCGGGCATCATACAGCGGCTGGATTACTTGCGCGCGCTGGGGGTGGATGCGCTCTGGCTCTCGCCGATCTACCCCTCTCCCATGCGCGACTTCGGCTACGATGTCGCCGACTATACCGCCATCAGCCCGCAGTTCGGAACGATGGACGACTTCCGCGCGCTCCTCGCCGCGGCCCACGCGCGTGGCCTGCGCCTCCTGCTCGACCTCGTGATGAACCACACCTCCGACCAGCATCCCTGGTTTCTCGAGTCCGCGACGTCGCGCGAGAATCCAAAGCGCGACTGGTATCTCTGGCGTGAGGGCAAGCCAGGGCGAAACGGGCGGCCAAGTCCGCCAAATAACTGGCAGTCGGTCATCGGCGGCTCGGCGTGGCAGTGGGATGAGCGCACCGGTCAATACTACCTGCACTCGTTCCTCAAGGAGCAGCCCGATCTCAACTGGCGCAACCCCACCGTACGCGCGGCGATGATGGATGTCATTCGCTACTGGCTGGAGATGGGCGTGGATGGTTTCCGCCTCGACGTGGCGAACTGCTTTCTGAAGGACGAGACCCTGCGCGACAATCCCCGCCGCGTCTTCGGCCTGCGCCCTTATGATCGCCAGCGTCACCTCTACGAGCTGAACCAGCCGGAGAACCTCGACATCATGCGCCAGATTCGCGCCACGGTGGACGCCTATACGGGTCGGGTCACGATCGGCGAGATCTACGCGCTGCCGCCTGGCGACACCGCGCTTTCCGCCGCGTACTACGTCGGCGGCGAGGGGCTGCACATGGCGTTCGATTTCGCCTTTCTCTTCTCGCCCTGGCGCGCGGACGCCTTCGCCCGGGCCATCGATCGCTGGGAGCGCGCGCTCGATCCCGATCACGAACCCTATCTCTGGCCTAATTTCACGCTGAGCAATCACGACCAGCCACGCGCCATCTCGCGCTACGCGACGGCGCGCGGGGAGGAGACGCTGGCGCGCGCCCGTGTGGCCGCCGCGCTGCTGCTGACACTGCGGGGCACGCCATTCATCTACTACGGCGAGGAGATCGGCATACGCAACGGCCGCATCCGACGGAGCCGCATCCAGGATCCCTTCGGCAAGCCCTACTGGCCGATCTACAAAGGACGTGACGGCGAACGTACGCCGATGCAGTGGAGCGCGGAGCCAGAGGGCGGCTTCACGACGGGCGCGCCGTGGCTGCCAGTCAATCCAGACGCCGCCAGGGTCAATGTCGCCGCGCAACAGGACGATCCGACGTCGCTGCTCAACTGGTATCGCGCGCTGATCGCGCTCCGCAAGCGCGAGCCTGCCTTGCGCGCCGGGAGTTATCGCCGGGTGAGCGTTTCGGGGTCACGGGCGCTCTGCTATCTGCGCGAAACCGCTGGCCAGCGTATCCTGGTCGCGCTCAACTTCGCGCGCAACGCACACACCATCGCGCTTCCTGACGAGGGTACATGGCGTGTGCTGCTGGGCAGCCAGCAGCCGGAGGAGAAGGCGCTGGAGGGCGGCGCGCTCACCCTGCCGGGATACGGAATCGTGATCGCGCGCGCCGTGAGTTGAAGCCTAGATATGAGCGGGCGACTAAAGTGGGACGGCGTTGGTATAATGTGGTGGCCGCGGTGAGGTCGCTCTCGGCGGTTTGAGGTTGCGCCAGAGAGAGAATAGACCGCCATGACGCCGCAGCGCCCAGAATCATCCTCCGATCCCATCGTCTTCCTGCTTGACTGCGACAACACGTTGCTCGACAACGACACCCTGAAGGCAGATCTCGCCGCGCAACTCCACGCGCTGCTGGGGCAAGAGCTGTCCGAGCGCTTCTGGCAGGTGTACGAGGAGGTGCGCCAACTCACGGGCGTTATCGATCCCCCGCTCATCTTCGAGCGTTTCGCCGCCTTCGTTCCCAATGAGCTCATCCTGAACCAGGCGCGCGCCATCGTGATGGACTACCCGTTTGAACGGCGACTCTATCCCGATAGCATGGAGACACTGCGCCACCTGCGCGAGATCGGTCTTCCCGTTATCGTCTCGGACGGCGACACCGTCTATCAGCCACGGAAGATCGAGCGCAGCGGGCTGGCCGAGGCGGTGAACTGGCAGGTGGTGATATACGCGCACAAGGAGCATCACCTGCGCGAGATCATGGAACGCTGGCCAGGGCGGTATTATGTCATGGTGGACGATAAGGCGCGTATCCTCGCCGCGGTCAAGCGTCTCATGCCGGATCGCTTTGTCACTGTGCAGGTGATGCAGGGGCACTACGCGCGTGAGGCCACCCAGTTCGCGCCGCCGCCTGATATCTCCATCGCGCATATCGGCGAGCTGTGCGCGCTTGGTCCAGAGGATTTCGCGCGCCATCTCGCGCACGCGCCCGAGGCGCTCTCCTGAGACGGACGCTCGTCTCTCGCCTATGAGTCTGCGGCCGCCCTCAGCGGAAGGAGTCGCCGTCGTGACTTTTCGCTTCCGCAGGATGCGCTGGCGCGACGTCGGCGTCGTCGCAGGATGGCGCTATCCCGGCCCCTACGCCTACTACAACTTCGATATTCCCTCCCTGGCGACGATCATGCTCGTACAGACCATCTTCGGCGCCATCGGCGATCCCACCTACTTTACGGCGGTGGATGAGCGCGACCAGATCGTCGGCGTCTTCTCGTACATCTGGCATGCGCGCGGCGTGCTGGAGGTGGGGCTGGCCTTGCGCCCAGATCTCACCGGGCTGGGGCGTGGCGTCGGCCTCGCGTTTGTGCTGGCCGGGCTGGACCACGCCCGCAGGCGCTTTCGCCCGCAGCGTTTCTACCTCACCGTGGCGACCTTCAATGTCCGCGCGCGCAGGGTCTACGAGCGTGCGGGGTTTGTGCCCGTCGGGACGACGACCAGTAGTCGGGGCGGGAAGCGCGTCGAGATGCTGGAGATGATGCGCGAGGCGTGAAGAAGGGCTGTTGCGTCAAGGTCAGGCGCCCCCGGCGGGCGGATCTCTCCAGAAGTCGGGAGCTTTGGCGCGAGGTGTCGGCGCGCATGAAAAGGTCTTGGTCTAGAAGCCGGGGAAGTACTGATTTCATGGAGGTATGAGGTCTCCGAACGGCAATGGCCCAAGCGAAGGTGGCATGAGATACCGGGACGGCTAGCAGGCGCTTGGGTTATTCCCACTCGTTATCGCCGACAAAGGTAAGAGCGTCCACCGATTGATTGAAGCCCGTGGATTGAAGACTGCCATCTTTATGAGCGATGATGTAAGCGACACCGACGCGTTCCGCGTACTGAGCGCCTCACAGGCCCCGACGACATCGCACGTCACTGGTTGTCGGCGCGCCGCAGGTAGACCCGCCGGCTCGCTTGATCAAGTCAGCCGATGGGTTATACGGCTTCCGGCTGGAAGGAATGTTGTCGCCCCCTCTCGGCTCTGAGGAGCCGGAGTATGGCACAGCAGGTCACCTGGCTTGCTCTTGAAGATGGTCCGGCTTCAAGCTAAGCTAGGTGTATCTCCCAAGGCATGGTCCAGCGACCAGAGAGAGTGTATTATGAGGGCCCCCAGTCAAGACGACGCTACGTAGGAGGGAGAAGGGCATGAGCGCTATTCCCCAAGAACAGCAGGACCTGCAAGACGAGGCGTTTCGAGCCGAATTGCGCGCCTGGCTGACGGAGCATGTCACTGATGCGTTCCGCGAACAGCGTGGCATGACCTTTCAGGAGAAAGTGGCCGTACGTCGCGCCTGGCAAAAGGCGCTATTTGACTCTGGCTGGATTGGCATCGGCTGGCCCAAGGAGTATGGCGGGCGTGGCGCCACTCTGATGAATGAATTGATCTATCACGAAGAAATGGCGCACGCTCACGCCCCAGCGCCAATCAATGTCATTGGGCTCAATATGGTTGGCCCCACGCTGCTGGCGGTTGGGACTGATGAGCAGAAGGCGCGCTATCTGCCGAAGATCTTGAGCGCCGAAGAGATCTGGTGCCAAGGGTTCAGCGAACCGAACGCTGGCTCTGATGTGGCCTCCTTACAGACGCGGGCTGTGCGCGAAGGCGATCATTTTGTGGTCAACGGCCAGAAGGTGTGGACAAGTTACGGATATGTGGCGGATCTCTGCATTTTACTGGTGCGCACCGACTTTGACGCGCCGAAGCACAAGGGTTTGAGCTACTTGATCGTAGATATGCGCTCGCCTGGTGTGAGCGCCAGGCCCTTGGTCCAGCTGACCGGCGAGGCTGAATTTTCTGAACTCTTCTTTGATGAGGTGCGCGTGCCGGTGGATAATCTGGTCGGCTCGCTGAATCAAGGGTGGATGGTGGCCCTGACCACCCTGATGCACGAGCGAGCAACCCTCTCGTTCAGCATCATTGTGACGTTTGAGCAGCGGTTGCAGGCGCTCATCGAACTGAGCCGCCGCAGCGTCCTTCATGGCGCGCCTGCCCTCAATGACGCGCAGGTGCGCCAGCGACTTGCCCGGCTCTATACCGATGTGAAGACGTTCAAACTCAACACCATGCGCCAGATGGCCACTCCGGGTCAGGGCCACCTCCCTGGCCCGGAAGGCTCGCTGCTCAAATTACAGTGGAGCGAGCTCAACCAGCGCCTGGTTGAACTAGCGTTTGAGCTTGAGGGCCCCTACTCTAGCCTGGCCCCCGACTCGATCGATGCGCCTTTTGAGGGTCGCTGGCAGTATGAGTACCTGCGGGCGCGGGGCAATACGATTGAAGCCGGCACCAGTGAGGTGCAGCGCAATATCGTCGCCGAGCGCGTGCTTGGATTGCCGCGCCAAGGAGCTTGAACCATGTATTTAGCGCTCAACGATGAGCAGCGCCTGCTGGCGCAGACGGTCCGCTCGTTTATCGAGAAGGAATTGCCTTCTTCCAAAGTGCGCGAGATGAGTGCGACACAGGACGCGTTCGATGAACACCTATGGCAGAAGATGGCTGAACAGGGTTGGATGAGCGTGACCGTGCCGAGCGAGTTTGGCGGAATGGCGGATTCCTGGCTCACCGTCGCGGTCCTGTTCGAGGTATTAGGCTGGGGACTGGCGCCTGGCCCCTTCCTGGCGACGGTGGGTTTCGCGGCCCCACTGCTGGCAGCCGCCGGGAGCGCCGAACAGAAGGCGCGCTGGCTGTCCGCGATTGCGGAGGGAAACTGCCGAGCAAGCGTCGCCTATCTGGAACCGGAGGGCGGCTATGAGTTCGATTCGATTCGCACGACGGCGAGCGAGAGAGGCGACAGCTATTCACTCAGCGGCGTCAAGCTGTTTGCGCTTGACGCTGGTGTGGCCGATGTGGTGATCGTGACGGCCAAAGAGGCGGGCGCACTGGGTCTATACCTAGTGGAACGGGGCGCCACAGGCATGACGGTGGAACCTCTGGAAGGCATGGATGTTAGCCGCCGCTTGACACGCGTGATACTGAACCAGACGCCAGCCCAGAAGATGGATGCCTGCACAGATGCGCGTCAGGCGCTGGAGCATGCCCTGAATGCCGCCAGTCTGGCGCTGAGCGCAGAGAGCGTGGGCGGCGTGCAGTGGATTCTTGATACGGCGGTGGCGCATGCCAAATCGCGTGAGCAGTACGGCCATCTGATCGGCAGTTACCAAGGGGTAGCGTACCCCTTGGTGGACCGAACGCTGGACCTGACCAGCGCCCGCTCAGCCGTCTATAACGCCGCCTACGCCTTCGACCATCGACCACATGAAACGCGTGAGGCGGTGAGCATGGCGAAGGCGCTGGCCAGCGATAGTTATCGGCAGGCCGGCTATACTGGCGTGCAGACGCTGGGAGGCATCGGCTTCACGTGGGAGCATGATATGCAGCTCTACTTCCGGCGCGCCAGTGGCAGTTGGAGCTTGTTCGGTGACCCGATCTGGCACAGGGAGCGCTTATTGCAATCTCTCCAGCTATAGAACTTCACTCCTGGCCCACTGGAAGGGCCTTCCAGTTTCGCCATTTGTACGGCGCGGGATCATACTCATCGATGGATGCGAGGTAGATTGCGCAGCGGAACGTATAGCGCCTGTACAAGAAGTCGTCGCGAATTGCGCATAACGTCCGCGTTGCGGTTCAGCCTGTGGGCTGAATTTAAGCCGACGCAGACACTTTCTCACAGATGCGCTCCGACAGCTCGTCACAGGTAGGCCACCGAGCATTCAAGCTTGTGACACGCGGTGTAGTCGGACACGCGCGCCGACCTCTGTGTTAGACTTTGCTCAAGGAGACACCCGAATGCGACGTGCGTGGCGTTTGAGCGCGCCAGGCAACAGCTCACGCAAATTGAGATAAGGCAGGAACAATGTTCAAAGCCACCAAAGCCTTTAGCGGGTTTTCGGTGAATGACCTGGCAGCGGCCAAGGCATTCTACGCGCAAACGCTTGGGCTCGACGTTGAAGAAAGCCCAGCAGGCCTCATGCTCAAGATCGCAGGAGGGAACGGTACGCTCATCTATCCCAAAGAGAACCATATCCCTGCCACCTATACGATCCTCAACTTCCCCGTCGACGATGTTGAGCAGGCGGTAAATGAATTGACCAAACGCGGCGTCGCGTTTGAGCGCTATGACAACCTCACGGACGAGCGCGGCATTGCCCGAGGCATCGCTACTGGACAGGGACCTGACATCGCCTGGTTTAAAGATCCAGCGGGAAATATCCTGTCTGTGTTGCAAGAACCGTAGCAGACGCTATCGCATGTGTGCGCTGAGACGTCTTGCAGTTCATCCGCCGTGCGCGCGAGGCGGCTCCTCACAGTCACCGAGCGCAGATCATGCGAGCGGTTGGCGATGGTTTACCTCTCAGGGGCAAGCGCATCGCGCATAGCCGAACGGAGTGTCGCGATTCTTCTTCAAGTGAAGATATGTTGCGCTAGCCAGGACGACAGATTCGACGCAGTTGTCACCTGATTCGATCGCACAAAGTCGCTTCACGCCTGCCCTCACGACAGATAAGCACTATGAGTTGGGGAAACAACCTCTCGATCCTTGCGTTGTCCGACGCCATACCGATGAGTTTGGATAAGCGCAAGCGCAGTATTAGGCAGCTTGTTCAGGCGCAGGCAAAGGCAGTGTAAAGGTGAAAGTAGAGCCCTCCCCAGGCACGCCAGCGCTCTCGACCCAGATGCGCCCGCCCATGGCCTCGACAAGCACCCGACAGAGATAGAGGCCGACGCCCGTGCCACGGACAGGGCCAGCAATATCGCGCTCCAAGCGCACGAACCGATTAAATAGTTTGCTCGCATCGCGCGGCGGTACCCCGAGACCGCTGTCCCGTACACTCACGCGCGCCATACCAGTGGCAGACGCCGTCTGGCCGCGCGAACTAGGATGCTGAGTTTGCCGGGAACGGGGGCGCTGTTGCTCGTCGAGTACCGTAGCTGAGATGGTGATTGGTGTGCCGGGGGCAGAGTATTTGAGGGCGTTGGCAAGCAAGTTGACCAGAACCTGGCGCACCCGACCTTCATCTGCCCAGACCACCAACTCGGCCGGTATCTCCACTGTCGCCTCGCGGGCATTGTAGGCTCCTACCTCCAAACCCAGCTCTCCTACCTCGCGCGGATCGAACGTCTCCAGCACCGCCCGCACCAAAGGGGCAAGGGCAACCGATTGCGCCTCGATGCGTGGCTGGCTCGCCTCAAGCGCGCTGATGTCGAGCACGCTGTGTAGCAGACCCAGGACCATGTCGCCCGACGTCAGGGCTCGCCTCAACGCCTGCTCGCGCGCCGCGCTGTCACCTGTCTCGCCGAGCATCTCCAGCACCTCCAAGTTGTTGTAGAGGGTCATGACTGGGGTGCGCAGCTCATGGTTGGCATAGATGATGAACTGGTCCTTTAAGGCTGTCATCTCCCGTTCTCGCTCGAGCGCCTCTGCGGTAGCTTCCACGTTCGCACGGGACAGACGCGAGGCCACCCACGCAACGATACCGGTGAGCAGCTCAAGTGACGCCAACTGACTCAGCACTCCGATACGGGCGCCCAAGGTTGGCCCGCCAGTCTCGAAGGGAGGGCGCAGGAACACCAGAGCGGTAATGATCATCATGAGAACAGTAATCAGCCCTACCATGGGGCTGGGTAAGAGCAAGCCGCCGAGTAAGATGAAGAGGCACAACGTCGCCAGCGTAGCCACGAGCGCTGGGTTGAGCGGATCCGGCCGCCCGAGCGCGTATCCCAGCGTGAGGGCGGCGCTTGTGCCGATGAAGAGGAGCGCGGCTAATTGTGTGCGCCCCCGCATCGTGAGCAGGAGGGAAACTATAGCAGACGCGGTGACAAGTCCCAGCACAGGCGCCACCGTAGTTTGTTGCCTGAGGATAGACAAAGGGAGGGCCAGGAGCAGAAAGATCAGTATTGTGACGATCAGGATCAAACGTAACAGCGCTGCCCGGCGTTCCTGATCGCTATGTGGTCCTGCGCTGGCCGCGACTGCCTCGGAGTCGACGCGAAAGGGTGACGTGAATGTGTCGCGCACCACGGCGCGTAGGCCCCGCCCTCCCGATCGCCGTCTCCTGGTCGCGTGCGCTGCGTTGATCGTCGCGCCATCGTGCTTCTGCATCCGCTACCTCCCTCGCCTCTTCACCAGTTTGCGCCCGTGACACCTGAGCGCGTACGTGGTTCGACGGCGCACGCCAAGCCGAGTGTCATCCTGGCGCAGATCCACCGTTCAGGTCACGATTCGGTCCACGCAGCCGCGCCGAGAAGCACAGTGTCGTAAGCGTAGCAACATGCCAAGTGAAGATCTGTGTTTCGCTCAGATCCGGACCAACAGCGAGGGCATCCTAGACGTCCACGCGACGAGATGGAGCTGATGCTGCGCTGGAAGGGTTACACACGCTAGTACGAGCGAGATGCGCTCCATATGCCATCTACCTCCGGCTACTGTTGCTCAGACAAGTCCTGCAGGGCGCGATGCCGCTCTTCAACGGTCAGGTTCACCGCCCGCTGGATGGCTCGGACTACATCCGCGATCTTCACCGGCTTGGTGAGATAGGCGTCGGCGCCAGACAGGAGTCCTGCGAGTTGCTCGTGATCCTGAATGAGAGCGCTGAGGATCACGAGCGGAGTCTGCGCGGTAGCGGGGTCGCCGCGCAGGGCGCGGACGAACTGATACCCATCGATGCCGGGCATGCGGACATCAACCACGGCACAGTCGGGCAACACCTCAAAGAAGCGCTGGAGCCCCATCGCGCCATCGCTGGCAGCGATGACCTCAAACTGGCCACCCAGTCTCAGCCCCTCTGCCAAGGTAGCGAGCAAAGCAGGGTCGTCGTCCACCACCAGCACCCGTTTCGCCTGCGCTGATTTGTTCTCCACAACTCGCCCTATCTCCCCGAGGCACAGCGTCGATAGCATACTGCATAGTTAGCGGCGTATCGCCACACCTGTAGGACTCAAAGCAACAGGTCGCCCTGGGCAGTTCTCCATGAGCACAGCCGGAAGCGAACGGCCATTTCCGGTTGCCCTGCGGTAGAATCGAGATCAGATAGCGACGGATGACGGCCGTATACAGTGTACCCAAGCTTGTTGCCCTGTCAAGTGCAAGCGTTTTGACGACACTGTCTGTACGGCAATGCGCCACCAATTTTCGCATTGAACCCCTTGAATGGATGCGACGCCAGCCTGACAACGCTCTCATTCAGGATCACGATCTCGCGCGAGAACCAGCAGCGGCCACCGCGGCCCATCTCGCGGCGTTAGCGCCCTGCTACGCGCGGGGTGATGCCACGGCGCGCCCATATCTGAGCGGCGAGAATCGGGCGGAAGGGTTGGAGCGTGTCCCCAGCATCCAGGCGCAGGATTCGATCCACCGCTGCACGGCGCCCTCACACCGATCGTGCATCCCTAGAGGCAAATGCTACGAGGCAAATGCTACTCAGCAGTGCCGCTCTACCCAACACGAGGCGGTACATGATCGACACCTTTTGCGTTAGCGCCACGAGTGGCCTCTTGATCGGCGCTCGGCTGGGCGGGACGTTACACCCATTCCGTCAGCTACGACGCTTTGCTGTCTCCCCAGACGACTCCTCTGGGCGCCTGTGGCGTCCTCAGCGTGCGGCGGCGTCAGCCAACGCCTGAAGGCGACGCTCCAGCGTCTCCAGGGGTAGGAAATCGCCGATATCTTTGCCGTAGTGGGCGATCTCGATGCGCTGGTCGGGACCGATCAGGAACTCCGCCGGCAGGCGATCCAGCACGCCATCGCCGTGGGCCGGCCCATCGTTGACCAGACCTTCCAAGCCTTGCCGCTGCGCCTCGGCGAACTCCGCCTTGCGATGCCTCAAGGCGACCTGTAAGCCCCGTTGCGAGGTTGTCGTCCCATAGAGCCGATAGAGCGCGCCAGTGGGATCGGCGATGATGGGAAAAGGCGCGTCACAGAGCACCGCCTGCTCCAGGGCGTGGCTGCGCGCCGATTCGATCACGACCAGCACGTCGAGTCCGGCGGCCTGGAAGGTCGGATAGCGGAGGGTCAATGCATGCGTCCGCAGGCCGCAAAAGGGGCAGCCCGCGAAGCGGAGAAAGGCGAGGAAGACGCGCCGCCCTCGATAGTCCGCCACATCAACCCGTCTGCCTTGCAAGTCGCTGGCCATAAAGTGGCGCGCCGCCTGCCCGACATATAGCCGCCCGTCTGCAGCGCCATCCTCTTCCGCCCGCGATCCTGACGCGCGCTCTATGGACGGGCGCAGATCGGGGCGCGCATCAGGCAAACGCAGGACGAAGACACTTCCCTCGTCAGGGACGCCGCTGCTCTCTATGTGGATCGAGCCGCCCATCGCCTCCGCGAAGACGCGGCAGAGGTAGAGACCGAGCCCGTTGCCGGGGATGTTCGAGCCCAGGTCGCGTGGCAGGCGCGCGAAGCGATGAAACAGCAGTGGCGCCTGGTCAGGAGGAATGCCCCGACCAAAATCACGTACTCGGATCTCGACCTGCGGGCGCGACACAGGGGCGCGCGCCGCGCCGAAGCGGGAAGGGGCGGAGGATGCCGCGATCTGCCGCGCCTGCACCACCAGGGGAGACGTTTCAGGCGAATACTTGATGGCGTTGGAGAGCAGGTTGGTAAGGATTTGCTGCACGCGCACCGGCTCACCCCAGACCGCGACATCGCGGGGAAGATCAACATGCAGGTCGCGCCCGACCAGACCGCCCGCGCGTGGGTCGAGCAACGTCTGCGCCATCTCCAGCGCCTCAGCGACGTCGACGATCTGGGGATCGAACACTGCTGTCTCGTCAATGCGGCGCACCTCCAGGATGCTCTCCAGCAAGGTGACCAACACTTTGCCCGTGCGGCTGGCCTGCGCAAGCGCCTGTTCTTGCTCCTGCTCACTCATGCGCGCCCGGCCCGCATGCAGCACCTCCACGTACCCGTCCAGCGTCATGATGGGGGTGCGCAACTCATGATTGACGTGTGTGATGAACTGATCTTTCAGCTCCTCCAATTGCTGCGCCTGCTCGACAGCGGTCCCCAGATCTTCGATGGTATGCTGATAGGTTCCCCACTGGGCGAGAATAAACGAGGCAAAGAGCCACTCAAAGAGTAGCGCGACGGCGAGGAGAATGAATTGGAGTTCGGCCCAGGACGCTTCAAGCCCCAGGCGCGGCGGCGAGAGCGCGATCAGCCCAGCGGTCAGCGCATTGAGCGCCAGCGTGGCGCCGATGATGGTCCAACGACTGCCGAGCATGCCGACAAAGACGAGCGTGAGGCCGAAGATCATGAACTCGACGAGGCCGATAGGGTCCAGCCCGCGTGTGACGCCACGCGCCACGACCAGTGCAGGAAACCCAAGTCCTCCAATCGTGACCATGAGACCAGTCGCCAGGCCGACCCAGCCGCGCCAGAGCGCCAGGGCCCCTAGCCAGGAGAGACCTGCAAAGCTGATCATGGCGACATACGAGATCCAATCAGGGGCCATTAGCTGGGGCAGGAAGAAGATGCTGACCGTGTAGACCACTCCTCCAAGCGTAAGGATGCTTGCGGTCAGCGGCAGCAGAATGCGGAGCGTGCGGATGCGCCGTCGCAGGTCGTACTCATGCGAGATCGTATCGCGCCTCTGGGAGCGCTGATCAGCTAGGGGTGTCGTCATTCCGCCTCTCCTGTCGACTCCATGCCGCTCTCCGCCAACGCGCGCAGGCGGCGCTCACGTTCCTCCTGGTTGAGCGCCATGGCTTGCTGGATCGCCGCGATCAATGAGTGTGGCGACGCTGGTTTGGTGAGATACTGGTCCACGCCGGCAGCGAACCCGCTGAACTGCCCCTTATCCTGGGCTACGGCCGTCAGGATCACGAGGGGAATGTCGGCGGTCTCTGGATCGCCGCGCAAAGCGCGCACCAGCTGATAGCCGTCCAGGCCAGGCATCAGAATGTCAATGATGATGCAGTCTGGTCGTATGTTGACCGCCTGCTCCAGCCCGCTCACGCCATCGGTCGCGCGCTCGATGGCGTAGTTTCCCAAGGTCTTGAGGGCGAGCGTGAGCATGTTAAGCAAGTCAGTGTTATCGTCCACCAACAGCAGTGTGGCGGACGTCTGGCTCTCCATCATTTCCTCCTCGTCACCGCAACACCCTCGATGTCAAGCCCGTATCAGTCCTTCAGGAAGTGAGTCGGCGTAGCCGCTCAAGCAGCGCAAGACGGATCGCGAAGGTGTCGGGATTGACCGGCTTGATGATATAGTCATCTGCGCCAGCCTGGAATCCACGCACCTTATCGCGGACCGCGCGGCGTGTTGTCACACAGATGAGAATCATGCTCCGGGTGGCGGGATCGGATCGCAGTCGCTCAATTAACTGGACACCATCGCCATCTGGCTGGTCCACCTCGACGATCAGCGTCCGTGGTGGCGCCTGCGCGACGATTTCTAAGGCTTCTTTTATACTCGCAGCGGTCAACACGTGATACCGCCCACGCAGGCACGCGATGAGCCGTTGCTGTGAGGACGTGTCAGAATCGACTACAAGCACGCTCATCGCCGGACCTGTCATCCGCATCGAAACCGCTCCTTTCGCCGCTCTTCATCGCGTCGTAGGCGCCCGTAGAGAGCGCTCCCGGAGTCATCTTACACTGGGTAGAGCAGCGAGCCATTATAACATGCGTCCATCGCGCGCCCACCTCTATGGGTTACATGCTTCGCGGCCGTTATCCCGGTCGCTGCGTTACATACACGTGAACTGGCAGTATGTGCCGCCCTGTTTCAAGCTCGTGGCGTGCTTCGTCCAGCAGGGCGTCGAACGCGACTTCGTTGATCAGGCGCAACTGGATGAATGCCGCGCGTAGTGTGCGGAACACGCTCATGAGATTAGTCTGGGCCAGCGCCCCAAGCCGGCCGCCATGCCGACCAAGCGGGATCGCTATGGCCTGTGTGGCGATATTCACTGCCTCCGCGCTATGCAGGAACCATCCCAGGCGGTCGGCCAGCCCAAGGTCAAACCCCTGTCGAGTGGCGAGGTCTATCATGAGCTGGTAAAGCGCGCTCAGCCCTGGGCCCAGCGACGGCGGGAGGCCGAACTCCAATACCTCAACAGTTCCTCTGGGGCTGGTCACCCGCAGCAACTCGTGGACGACATGTGACCACGCCTGATAGGGGACAGCGTCAAGAAAGCAACGCTGATGCACGAAGTCGAACGCGCCGTCAGAGAACGGCAGCGCATCGAGGATACTTGCGTACTGAAAAAAGCAGTTGCCCGGACTCCATCCATATGGCGCAGGCGGAAGGAGATCAACTCCCACGACCACCGCGGCGGGGAACTCATCGGCCATCTCGATAGCCCAGCGCCCGGTGCCACAGCCGACATCCAAGATACTCTCTGGCCAGGCGATCGGCGCAAGATAGTTGCGGCCACATACCTGACGGAGCAAGTGATGCTGGAAGTCCAGCCGCTCCATCTCGCGCTGGTCCTGTGGCATCAAGGTTGCGATCTTAGCGCGTCGACGTCCCCAGTAGTACGCGAAGCGGCGTTCGCCCGGTTGGTGCGACGTATCGGAGCCGCGAAGGTTCCCAGGGAGATTGGTGGCTGTTGGTTGCCGAAACTGCGCCATGCTCGTGCTCCATGTTGCTTGCTATGTCTGCGCACCCGTCCTTCTCTGGCAGCGTCGCGGAAGGTGTTCAACTCACCATAGTTGGGAAGATCACGCCGCTCCGAAGGATGCGGCTCTGCGTGATGAAGGGGTTATAGCAGCTTTGGGGGCAGAGAGACAATAGTGACCAGCAACGCTACGGAGTACGCTGCTGGAGCCAAACCTGGTGTGAAGGCGCGTGGCGTCGACTCACATCACCATCGGCTCGTACTAACCAGCTCTCTCACGTGGCCGGGGATCCCACCTAACGCTCTCGCCCGACGCAGAGCGACCATGCGCAAAGAAGATCACGTGTCCGGTCACTTCGGCGCCTGGGTGGCTCTCCCGGCCGATTGGACGGTGGCGCTGTGTGACGCGGATCTCGTGGCTCAGGCGCGTGGCCGGGAAGGTTCGTATGGGATTGGTGGCGCGCACTAACGGGTGGCGTAGGCGCGCTGGGGCGGGACGTATGCCTACAGTGTCACCTTCGACGCCTTGTTGCGCCCACAGACGACGAGCGTGCAGAAGCGCGCGAATGGCGCGACGCTCTACAGTGAGACGGATGGCTGCGACGCGGTAGGCAACGTGGCGAGCGGCAACACGATGCTGCCCACGGGGACGGAGAACCAGGGGTATTGCTATGATGAGCAGAATCGCCTCGCCTGGGCAGCGACCAGTGGGACCAAGCCCTGTGGCTGGACAGTGACGGCAGGGAGCTTGAGTAGCCGTCACGCACACCAACACGTTTGCCTGCGACACCCTCGACCAGTTCACCAGCGGGCAGTTACACCTATGGCGACTCCGCGCACAAGCACGCCGCGACAGCAGTCGAATCGAGCTATACCGCCTAGTACGGTGCTAGCGGCGCGCTATACCGCCTAGTACGGTGCTAGCGGCGCCATGATCTGCCGCGCGCCCACGAGCGGCCAGACGTGCTCAGGAGCTATTACCGGCGCGTCCCACACCCATGCCAACGGGCACGATACTGAGCGGCTGGAGGTCTTTGTGGGTTGGGTGTATTCTCACTACGTCAGGTAAAGGAGTGTGCATATCCATGACTATGAAGTTTGGCGTCTTCGTCCCGCAGGGCTGGCGGATGGATCTGACCGAGATCGCCGACCCCATGGCGCAGTACGAGGCGATGACCACCGTCGCCCAAGCCGCCGACCGGCTCGACATCATCGACTCGATCTGGGTCTACGACCACTTCCACACCGTGCCACGCCCGACCCTGCAGACCACCTTCGAGGCCTGGACCATCACCGCGGCGCTGGCGCGCGACACGGAGCGCGTCCACCTCGGCCAGATGGTCACCTGCAACGGCTACCGCTCACCGGCGCTGCTGGCGAAGATGGCCTCCACGGTGGACGTGCTGAGCCATGGGCGGCTGTACTGCGGGCTGGGGGCGGGCTGGTACGAGGAGGAGTGGCGCGCCTACGGGTATGGCTTCCCCGAGACGCGGGCGCGCATGCGCGCCTTACGCGAGGCGTGCGAAATCATGACGAAGATGTGGACCGAGGACTATCCGGAGTACAGCGGCGAGATGTACCGCATCGACAAGCCGATCAACGAGCCCAAGGGCGTGCGGCTGCCGCATCCTTCGTTCTGGATCGGGGGCAGCGGCGAGCAGGTGACGCTCAAGCTGGTGGCGCGCTTTGG
>Ga0207684_10001477_pt1 | contig 25300 bp, 20 predicted proteins | sample KBSK5501metaG_FD_184342 | JGI IMG/M metagenome (GOLD analysis project Ga0207684, IMG submission 184342) | Corn, switchgrass and miscanthus rhizosphere microbial communities from Kellogg Biological Station, Michigan, USA - KBS K5-50-1 metaG... | ecosystem: Host-associated > Plants > Roots >...
TCGGAAAAAGCTGAAAAACGCGATTATCGTCAGAACGTAGGAAAGTGCAAGCGGCGGTGGAGGCCAGCGTTTAGAGTACCGACTTCAGTCGGAATTGGTAATCAAAAGGCCCAACTGAAGTTGGTACTCTGAACAGCGACCAGAAAAGCAAAGGCGCCGACCTCCCCCAAAGTCGACGCCCTACCCTTCAGTCTCAGTTCTCACAAGGAGAATCAATGAATGAACGCATACTAAACTGCTCTTTGAAGCGAAGGGTTGCAAAAACATTGCGATGAACTTGTGAAGATATCTCGGTAGCTCAAGCTGCCGGCAAGCGCAGGCTGGCTGGTTTGCGTTGACTCTGAAGCGAAGAAGCATAAGAATCTGTCCGCATTCGCGGCAATGTTTGATCTCGGAGGGCAATTAGATGAGGACTCATCGGTGGTTCGTGACCTGTCTCTCAATCGCACTATCATTCGCGATTTTGGACACAGCTCTGCAGGTTTCCAGTGCTGATACTTTTCGTCCCGTAGTGCGAGGTCGACGTGGGGTGGTCGCGGGTGGGCATCCGCTTTCAGTTGAGGCCGGTATGCGCGTTTTGCAGCGCGGCGGCAACGCGGTCGATGCCGGTGTCGCGACAATTCTGGCGGCCTCCGTGATCGAGTTCTCCCACTTTTCTTTCGGGGGCGAAGTTCCAATTTTGATCAAAATGCGGGGCACTAGCCCGATTGTTAGAGAGGGCCCTCGTACGAATAGCAATGTGGCAGTAATCGAAGGCATGGGCACTGCTCCCGCGACAGCAACACGCGAATTCTTTGTCAATCGAGCAAAACAGATGGGCGGAGCTGACGCAAAGGCCACCGCGCCGGATTCATCCGCGACCCAGGGCGTGACCAACGCCGGCCTGGATATGCCGACGATGGCCGGCGCACAGTCCGGCATGATTCCGTCAACCGGACCTCTGGCGGCGACCGTGCCGGCCGTGCTCGACGCCTGCGTTACCGCCTTGGATCAATTCGGCACAAAATCACTCAGCGAAGTTATGCAGCCGGCGATCGAACTTGCCGACGGTTTCCCCATTGATGAGTTGCGGGTGCAGTACATAAAAACGCGCGCGCCGATCTTTTCACAATGGCCCGACGCGAAACGGATCTTTCTGCCGAATGGCGAAGTGCCAAAGGTCGGCGATGTGTTTGTACAGGCCGATCTCGCTCGCAGCCTGCGGGCCATCGCGACGGCGGAAAAACAAAACGCGCGGCGCGGGCGGCACGCGGCCTTGATGGCCGCGCGCGACTACTTCTATCGCGGCCCGATTGGCAAACGGATCGGGGATTACATGCAGACGCACGGCGGGCTGCTTGCGGTTTCAGACCTCGCGGGATGGCAGGCAACGGTAGGAGCAGCGGCAAGAGGCGAGTATCGCGGCTATGAAGTCTACAAGACCGGCTTCTGGGCCCAGGGGCCGATGATGATCGAAGTGCTGAACCTGCTCGAAGGCTACGATCTGAAGAAAATGGGCCAGAACTCGCCTGAGTACATTCACACGGTGACCGAAGCCCTGAAGCTTGGCTTTGCCGACCGCGATCGTTTCTATGGCGATCCGAACTTTGTCAAGATTCCGACGCAGGAGTTGCTCTCAAAAAACTATGCGGCGCTGCGACGCCCTCTGATTGACGAACACAAGGCTTCGCTGGCACAGCGTCCCGGCGATCCCACGAACATGAAGCCCCTGCTGGCATCAACGACCACCATCTCTTACAACGCCGCGCCCGTTCCCGAGATTTTGAAAGCTAACGACACCACCTGTGTCAACGTGATCGACAAAGACGGTAACATGTTCAGCGCAACACCCAGCGGCGCCTGGCTGCCCGCGGTCGTTGCCGGTGACACGGGGGTGCTCATGGGACAGCGTCTGCAATCGGCGCTCACCGATCCAAACAGTCCCAACGTCGTGGCGCCGGGCAAACGTCCGCGAATCACCCTGACTCCAACGCTCGTACTCAAAGACGGCCAGCCCTTCATGGTTTTGAGCACGCCCGGTGGGGACAATCAGGACCAGGCCCTGCTGCAAGTACTCTTGAACGTGATCGAGTTCGGGATGAATCCGCAGGAAGCTGTCGAAGCTCCCCGCTTTGATACTCAGCATTACGTCAGTTCCTTCGACAATCACGAATTTCTGGCCGGCGTGTTGAATGTGGAATCGCGCATTCCCACTGATGTGATTCATCAGCTTGGCTCGCGCGGCCACAAAATGAAAATTCAATCCGCCTGGGGCACCGGCTCTTCGCCGACCGTGATCATTTACGACGCAAAGTCAGGCGTAATCTCTGGCGGCGCCGATCCGCGGCGGGGGAGATATGCGGTGGCATGGTGAGTAGTGGTCGTTTGATCTTCGAACTTCCCGGCCGCGGGAAGCCGAGCACAAACGCCCGACAAGCGGCCGTTAGCGGATTAGCAGGAGACAATTTTCTAAACTGACGAGTTGATGCAAGAACTGAAGGAAGCTGAAAAGATTGCGCTCTTCGTTGATGTCGAGAACTTCATCGGCTTCTCCTATTCTCTACGTCTGCCGATTGACCTAGCTCCGGTCATTAAAAAGCTGACTGAGACGGGGAAGATCCTATTTCGACGGTCGTTTGGTGACCTGAACCAGAGCTTGGGGGCAACCCAGCAGATCGACAGACTCAAACATGTCCGTCAGATGCTTCAGAGAAACCTAATCCAACACGAAGACGTGCCATATGACAGCAAGTATAAAAACTCTTCCGATATCCGGCTGGCGGTTGAAGCCCTGAGCATCGCTTACAGCCATGCCGATATTACAACGTTTGCCATTATTTCGAGCGATAGAGACTACATTCCCCTGTTCGTGAAACTGCGTGAATTGGGCAAGTTGGTAACCGGCGTTTCCGGCAACTCGGCTACAGTCAGGGACCGGTTCATAACTGCGTGTGATGCTATCTTTTATGTTGAAGATTTATATAAAGCCGAGTCGCGGTCGTTGATCAGTATTCCGGGGGAGGCCGACGTGGTGGAGCCGGTCTCGGAATCCTTTCTCCGAGAACAGTACCTCGATCTATTGGTGCGAGCCGTTTCTTCTTTGTCAGAACAAGGCAGAAAGGCCCTTGGCGCTTTAATCGTGCCGAGGATGCGCCAAATGCAGTCAGACTTTGACGTCACTCGCGCCGGCTTTTCTTCGTTTAAGTCGTTCGTCGCTTTCGCGGAACAAAGTGGCTCGATCTCAGTCAATCGGCAAGCCTACGACATACTCCTGACTTTACCCGCAGGAGTCTCGGCCGAAACGACACCGGGGAGCTCTGAACCAACCAAACTCGGCTCGACCGAGAATTACCGGCGTTTCGTAGAGGGGAAGCTCAAGGTGCCGCTGCCTTCTCGTGAGTCACGCCGCAGGATCTATGAAACCACGGCGGATGTGCTGAACAACGAAGAGTTAAGTATAAGCTTGAGTGACCTAAGCCACGATGTGAAAGACAAGCTTTTGGCGGTGGATGTCACAATCACTCAGCCCGCCGTTTTTAAGATCCTTTATTCGCTGTACCGCGCGGGCTGCTTCGCCGTCGAATCCGGACCTGGCAGTTATGATCCAAGAATTTTGGGAATCAGCAAAAAAATGGAAGCGTGGGATGAAGATTTTATTGAGAATACGCTATACCTGATGGGCCAGGAGATGAGAGACACACCCTTCGTTCCCAAGAACCTCAGCAATTTGTTTTACGAGAATGGAGGCGGTGCAGATTCAATAGCTAAGAAGTTGGAAGGTTTACAGATCCAGATTGACGCGAATCTGTGAAGAAGAAGGGACCACAATCATGATCAATGGTGCACACGTGATCGTCTATAGCAAGGATGCCGACGCAGATCGCGCTTTCTTCAAAGATGTCCTCGGCTTTCCCTCGGTCGATGCCGGGCATGGGTGGTTAATCTTCGCGCTGCCACTGGCTGAAGCAGCGTTCCATCCGGGGAACAATGGCGAGCACCAACTTTATCTGATGTGTGACGATCTGAAGACTGAGATATCATCGCTGGCCGTGAAGGGAATCACCTGCGCGGAAGTGCAGGAACCACCGTGGGGATTGCTGACTACGGTCCCGCTGCCGGGTGGCGGCAAACTCGGTCTGTATCAGCCGAAGCATCCGACCGCCGCAGATCTAAAATCAAAGTGATTCACGCCGGAGACAACTGATGGCAAAGACGGAGACCACGGCGGCCACAACCGGCCCTGAACTTACGATTAGATCGATCATCGTCGGCTTGGTCGTGGCCGTGATCATCGGCAGCGCCTATCCCTATTCTGTTTTGAAGCTCGGCTTCGGACCGAACCTTTCGGTCGTGTCGGCGTTCTTCGGATTCATCGCGCTCGTTCTCATTCTGCGTGCTGTTAACACAAATCCACGCGAGAACAACATCGTGCAGACTATGGGTACCAGCGCCGGCCAGACCGCGTTCATGTGTGTGCTGCTGGCTGCGTTTGATTTGTTGAATGAGAAGGGAGTGCTCAATCCGCCGATTCATCTCGGCACCTGGCAGATTTTCTTCTGGCTCTGCAGCGCCAGCCTGCTCGGCATTTTGTTGGCAGTGCCGATGCGCCGTCATTATATCGATGAAGAGAACCTGACCTATGCCGATGGTTTGGCGGCGGGCGAAACCATCAAAGTACTGCACGAAGGCCGCGAGAAAGGCGTGTCGGCCGGACCGGTCAAGGCTTTGGGGCTCGGCACGCTGGCATCCGGGGCCCTGATGGCCATAACGACTTACTTTAAGTGGATCAGAGACACGTGGTTTCTTCCCGGCCTGCAGCCGATGAGCATTGGCTTCAATCTGAGCCTGTTGTCGTTCGGGTCCGGACTGCTGGTGGGCTTTCGGATCTGTCTGGCTATGGCCATCGGCATGGCAGTTAGTTGGTTCATCCTGCCAACTTTCCTGTTGAAGTACGGAATGATCCCTGAGAAAACATTTTCGGCGACAGTGCGTTGGGTGATGTGGCCCGCAACCGGCTTGATGGTCGCCGGCGGACTAACATCTTTGGCCCTGAAGTGGCATTTGATCGTCAAGACGTTTCGCGGGCTGCGCGGCAGCAGAATAGATTCTAAGGATTTCCCGATGCAATGGGTCGTCATAGGTTCGCTCGTTATGACGGTGGTGATTTGTTTTGTGCAGTACTTCAGCATGGGAATTCCAGTCTATCTCTCGTTCATCGCCATCGTGCTGTCACTGCCCCTGATGCTGGTGGGGTTGCGCGTGTTGGGCGAAACGAACTGGGGCCCAATCAGCGCCATGTCAAACATGATGCAGGCGGTCTTCGCTTTTATCTCACCGGGCAACGTGCCGGTGAACATGTCTTCAAGCGGATTGACCGGAACGATCGCGGTAACCTCTGAAGCCTTGATGCAGGACTTCAAAGCTGGGCAGTTGGTGAAATCGAATCCCCGAAACTTGACCATCGCACAGTTGATCGCGGCGCCCGTCGGCTCAATTGCAACGGCGATCGTCTATCCAATTCTGCGCGGAAAATTCGGCATCGGCCCGGAAGGTTTGTCGGCGCCCATCAGTGTTAAGTGGGCCGGCTTCGCTGAGCTGCTCACGAAAGGCTTCAACGCATTGCCGCCCGGGTGTTTAGTTGGGCTGGTGATAGGAATTGCAGTCGGCATCGCCCTTACTCTGGTCGCCGAAAAGTGGGAAACAGCGACACCTTCACCGGCGGCGATCGGCATCGGCATGTTGATTCCGGCTGCGGTGCTGATGACTTTTATTTTGGGCGGTATCGGGCAGTTCATCTGGGCGAAGGTCTCGCCGCAGACTGAAAAGGACTATCGAATTCCCCTGGCGTCAGGTCTGATCGCCGGCGAAGCGATTATCGCAGTCGTGTTGGCGATTATGGCGGCTGTCGGCGTGAAGTTTTGACGATCTACCCGGACGACGACGAGAGGATATTAGTTTGAAGAGAAAATCATCGGTGCTCATGTTGGGACTATGTATTAGCTTCCTGGCTGGTTGTTCTCTGACGAAATCAAAATCCGCCCCGGCGGCAAACACTACCTCCTCAGCATCAGGGCACGCCGATCAAACGTCCCGGCCGCCGGGAGATTCGGCCTCGTCCACGACCGGAGGTAATGACCAAAGCGCGACTGCAAACGCCGGCGACGAAGTAAGGGATCAGTTGCACACGCCGGCAAAAGGCAGCGACGAACGCCAGGCAATCATGGATGCGTTACGCGCCGAATTTGATAATCGGCAGAGTCCATATTACACGTCGCACAGAGGGGCCATCGTGTTTGTCGTAAATCGCTTGCAGGTGCACAACGGCTGGGCCTGGATGAACGGCTATCCGCATTCGTCCGATTCCCGGGATTCATTTGGGGAATACAACGGCTTCCTTTTACATCTACAGGGTGGACAGTGGGCCGTGATGCGTTTGCCGCCGATGGTCAACGACCCCAATGATCCCGAAAACCTCGATTACCCCAGCCGCAAGGATGTCGAGCGGATCAAACAAAAGTTTCCCACCGCGGCAACCGATATCTTTTCGAAATAGAATGAAGCGAAGCATGCAATGACTCGCGACAATGGGAACAATCTTTTCGGATTAGGCACTAATCGAAGAAGGGAAGAAGTTCATGAGTACTCCTCTTAACATGCACTCAGCACGGATGGCGCTTAACAAAGATCCGGAAATCCGGCGATGGGTGGAAGAATGGTTAAAGAATAAAGAACGGGCCGTCGCGGTAGGAATGACTGAAGAGGAGTTTGAAAAGCACTGGCTTTATGTTCGTCCTGAGCGAATGCACGAAGGCGCAATCGAAGGTGTGGCCGCGTACGGGAAGTCAAAGTCAGTGTAGTTTCAGTCGAGCAGACAATCATGCCTACCGAATCAAATCGTGTGCTGGCAACTTCAGTCTGCCGGAAACACTTTCACTCCATGAGGAGTGAAATGTTTATAGACCCGAGCCCTACATCGCGACTGGCTCCGTTCGAAGGAACGAAAGACAACTAGACATTTCAGCACTCGCGAATCATTCCGCTCCTTCGAACGGAGCCAGACAGGGTGTTTCCTTGCGTTCTATAGACATCTCACCCCTAACCGGGGTGAAAGCTTTGGTGGGTTATCTAACTGTTTCTGGGTTCTCTTCCAAATTTTGCGAAACGAACAAGAGACCATCGCTTGGAGAACGCGAAGGTTGCGCAGAACAAGAAAAAGAAGCAAATGAAGATCAAGACGCGGTGCCTCTCAATGCATCTTAATCGGACCGCCCTTTGGCTCTGGCTCTAAATCAGGACGCGTGGAATCCTGTAAGACCTCGTGGATCTCGAGCTTGTTCGGGCCGGTGAAGGCCTGTGGCGGCATTGTGCCCGACTGCGCGTGACCCTTAACAAATTCGTCAGACCGCACCCAGTTAAGGAAATCTTCGCGGCTGTTCCAGGTGGTAAAGACTATATACGGATCGCCATCATTGACCGGACGCAGGACCTGGTTGGAAACAAAGCCCGGCATGCCGTCTACCAGTCCGGCGCGTTTTCGAAACCTCTCTTCGAACGCATCGCCGTATGCCGGCGCAACGTAGATACGATTGGCGACAGTTATCATTGAGTAATCTCCCTCTGGCCTCTTTTTTTTGATGATACACGATGCGTTGTTCCGATGAAGTCATCTTTGAAGCGTGAGGAAGAGAATCATCCACGAAACCACACGAATTAACTCGAAATAGGGACTCTAAGTGTTGGTTAGCGTGCCTTAGTGGATCGTCGTTCTCGTTTTTCAGCCCGCCTCTAAACATCACCCAAGCCCCATCTAGTCTTTGTCGTCTTCATTCATCCGCGGTTGGCTTTGAACGCAATTGCTTGATCCGCGCTCGCCGGGCTTTCTCTTCCAGGGTTCGGTTCTTTACGCTGCGCGGAATGCGCGTAGGCACGCGTTGGGCCGGACGATAGTTCAGCTTCGCGATCTTCTCGCGCAGCTTTTGCAAACAGAGCGCTTTGTTTCGATGTTGGCTGCGCTCCTGTTGTGAAGTGACGACCACACCCGAGGGCAGATGCGTCAGGCGGACCGCGCTCTCCGTCTTATTGACGTGTTGGCCGCCGGGGCCGCTGGCACGACAGGTATCGACCGCGCATTGGCGCAGCAAGTCTTCGTCAGAATCCGGCAGCAGGATCATGTGCGCCTCGCGGACGGGATTGGACTTCCAACCTTAGAACTAAAAGAGAATTTGAGTATGCTGAGAGGAAGGTTAAGATTCTTTATCACCGCATTGCAAATCGAGGAACGGGATGCCCAATGAGAATCACGAGGCATCCCCTTCTTTTCGCTGCAGGCCGGAACAAACCAGGTTCAGATAATGATTACTCGCGCGCGACCTGGAGCCCGCGGCGCTCTGGGCGGCACGGTTACGTCGATTGGCGGCATCGCTGGAATCACGATTCGCGGCACCTGGATGTTTACTTCGGGAACCTCGATCCTTGGCATAACGATGAGGCCTTCAGCCACGCCCCGCCGTATCGAATCACGCATCTGATCTCGGATGGCACGCTGATTCATGCCGACCGTTCCGGGTCGTATCAGTTGTCGCTCCGGTTTTTTCTCAGGAGTAAGGGTGACTGTGCGCGTGCTACGATTGCTAACGACGGTCAGCGTTATGTCTCCGTCCTGTTTCTTGTTAATCGCCCGGACAATGTCGGCCGAGGATCTAACCTTCTCGCCATCAACCGCGGTAATCACGTCGCCGGCTTTCAAACCTGCTTTTGCCGCCGGACTGTTTTCGTTTACTGAAGTTATTAACAGGCCGCCGTCACTTACTCCGAAATAGTCGGCCAGTTGTTTGGTCAGCGTCTGCGTGCTGACGCCGATGCGCCGGTTGGCGCCAAATGAGAACACGAAATTTCCGTCGCCATTTTTGATTTGCGGAAAGTCTTTTTCCATGCCACGCATTATTTCGTCGCGAATTTGGCCGGCAAAGAGTCCTTCCACGTCACTGCGTTTCGAAAGCGTGACGCTCACTTCCTGTTCGGCTCCGCCGCGGCTAATCGTCAATCTCACAGTCTGGTCCGCGGCAGCCTCGCTGACCAGGCGGTTCAGTTTGCGGACGTTCGTTACCGGCTCGCCGTCAAAGCGAAGGACTACATCGTCTTTCTTCAAGCCTGCTTTTTCGGCGGCGCTGCCTCTAACGACCTGTATCACGCCGACGCCGCGGGCCTCGCGCACGCCGTAACGGCCCATATTCTCCTTGGTGATTTCTTCGGCATGAACGCCAAGAAACGCGCCGCCATCGACAAAAAATGAAAAGGTGCGAGGGACGACACCTGGATCCTGATTCTCGTCCAGGGCCGGCGGCGCCAGGGCTTCCTGAGCATAAGCAATTCCGCCGGCGACGACGCCGACTGAAAAAATCAGAGCGATTATCAGGGTCAGTCTGTTACGGTTCATCATTGAATCCTCCGGAAAGATTTTAGTGTTTTCACGCGGGGTCAGGCGCCAGGTTCCAAATTGTTTGGGTCAGCGTTCTTCACCGCAAGACTGGGAGTTCCCCGATTTCGCGCAAAACCTCTTCGACCTCCCTCTCGGGCAACCGAAAGCGATTGCGCCGACACTCTTCGAAAAGAGGTGCCGCTTCGGGAATAATCTCGTTTAACTTGAATTCCTTTATGATGCCGACGATTCCGCGGGGATTCAGAGTGTGTGCTTGTGCAATTCTTCTACCTTTCTTTTCGTCGATCAATACCTCAGAGATTTCGCGCTCTCGCGCCTGAATAATGGCTTCCGCTTCACCTCGGTCTATGCGCGCTTTGGGATTTGTCTGCCGATCGTAGAGTAGTTTTGCATTATAATCATCACCAACGCTGCATCTCCTGAAGAACGGGTAGTCTTTCAGCAATCTTTGCAGTTGCGAACGTCTACGTCCGTGTCTGGCGATCTCGTTCCAAACATGCTGGGGAATGTGTATGGCGTAGTATCGAAGCGAGAGAGCCCTAAGCAATCCGTATTTGGGAAACGAAAGTTCCAACTCCATTAAGCATTGGAGGCAGGAAGTGTCGATTACTGCTTGCGACTTTAAGAATCGGGAGGAAGGCATCAGGTGTCAGCAAGCTTGTTTAGCAGGAACAGTCCTATGAAAGTTCCTGCCAATGCCAAAATTGCGTTACGAGTATCCTTATCGTACTTTTTCTTCCGTAGATAATCCGCAAGATCATTCTCAATCCCCCACGGATTGCCAGGTTCCATTGTGAATACAGGAACATCCTTGTTGCGAAGGATCGTCTGAACAGGGGCGGTTACTGCCCCCCGTTCGACAATGGGAATCACGGGAATGTTCTTAGTCAAAGCGTATGACAGTTCTTTTCTTACTTGCTGCGTGGCCTTATCTGTTAGAAACACAATTACGGCATCGGCTGAATCAATCATCTGAGCGATCGTGGGCCAATCTGACCTCTGCATTACGTTTGGAACATCAAGGTGCAATCCAGAGGCCGCAGCGAGCGTTTGCAATCGCCACACAACTGCCATCTCATCGGGGGAGTTGTAACTTAGGAAGACTCTATACATTTGTTAGGCATTGTAGACTACTTCAATTCGACCACGCTAGGTTGTTCGATAAATCTCGCGGCCATCGCCCATCTCCATCGCCAGCTTGCCTTCAGAGTGAGCATAGTCGAGGTGGGCGACCGTCTCGGAAACGGCGAGGAAGCGATGCACGTCGTCCGTGTCGGGAAACATCGCGCGGGATATTTCCCACGCGCTGGCGCCGCTTGCCGGCATCAGTTCAATTATTTTCGCCTGTCGCTCGCGAATCGCCCGCAGGTATCGGGTAAAGAGCTCTTCGAAATCATGGACGGGATCGCCATGTCCGCCCAAAACCAGGGTCGGCGAGAAACTCCGCACCCGCGCCAGACTTACTAAATACTCAGCGAGCGACCGGAACCGGCGTGTACGATCGATCGGATCGGGGGAGAGAATTGGATTGGGAGTAATTCTTTTCAACACACAGTCACCGGCGATCACTGTGCGATCCGCCTCGCGCACAAACGAGCACGATCCCGGAGTGTGTCCCGGAGTGTGCACCACGCGCAACGCGCCGGTTTCAAATTCCAATTCGGCATTGTCTCTTAACTCGCCGACATGATCTTCCTCCAGCGAGTCCGCGTACTGCCGCACGTCATCGTAAACCGCTCGCATCGCTTCCACCTCGTCGGGTGACACGCCGGCGCGCACCAGAAGCTGGCGGTGCTCCTGGTATTCCAGGCGACCGGCGCGATGGCCGGTTTCCCATTCGTGCACCAGCACTTCCGCGTCCTTCGCTTCGTCGCGCAGCGCGCGCGCCAGACCGCAATGGTCTTCGTGCGCGTGCGTGAGCAGGATGCGGCGAATATCGGAAACGGTGAGGCCCGCTCGTCGCAATCCGGCTCTCAACGCCTCGACTGCCTCTTTGGTCTTCGGTCCCGTGTCGATGATCGTGATCGGATCTTCGGCGATGAGATAGACGTTGACCGGGCCGATGTAGAAAGGCGTGGGCAGGGAGATGGGGATGATCTTCATAGTGTCATTGCCGATTTCCGATTGCCAATTGCCGATTTAAACCTGATTGCTGATGCTTCTTCTCCGGTGCCGAAAGGTCATGAGCTGATATTAGAAAGAGAGAACCAGGATCGCGAAGACCACGGCTCTCTCTTCAAATTGGAAATCGGCAATCGCCAATGCTTTAATAGACGTACCGGTTCGCTTCGATCATCACATTCGCGATTCGTTGCCGTGCGGCCACCGTGTTGATGGGCGTCATTTTGGTGAAGCGGCGCAGGGCAGCCAAAAGCGTGCGCAGCTCGTCGCCTTCGGCCATCGCTGCGAGAGTGTTCTTTGCTGCGGCTTCGATCCGCTCCACTGCGTCGTTGCAAAACACGCGCGTTATGTCGACATACCGGGCCACGGCTTCTTCACTTTGCGAGGCCGCCATTTTTTGCGTGCGCAGAATCGCCGACTCCATCGCAAACGCGTCCATGATGATATCGGCAACTCCGATCAGGACTTCCTGCTGATCGCCGAGCCCCAGCATGTATTTTTGCGCGGCCGTGCCAAGGGTCATCAGCGCCACCTTCTTCGCATTCTTCGCGAGCTTCTGCTCGGTCGCCAGCAGACTGTCGTCGAGATCGAACGAGGCCATTGACGGCGAAAGAATTTCGTCCATCAAAGCCTGTGCGGCCGGCAGTAAAGCGAGACGCCCGCTTAGCGCCGCCTTCATCAGACGGCCCGGAATCAGCATCCGGTTGATTTCGTTCGTGCCCTCGAAGATGCGATTGATGCGGGTGTCGCGGTACGCGCGCTCAGCCGGGTAATCCGCTGAGTATCCATAGCCGCCGAAAATCTGCACCATCTCGTCGGTGATGCAGTCGCAGTATTCAGACAGCGCCACCTTGATGATCGAACATTCTGCGGCGTACTCCTCGATAGCGCGCAAGCGCGCGTCCATGTCCTTGGAATCCTCGACGGCAGCCAGGCCGGCTTCGATCAGTCCCAGTGTGCGGTAGATCATCGCTTCGCCGACCCACGTGCGAATGGCCATCTCGCCCAACTTGGATTTGATGGCGCCGAATGACGAGATTGATTTGCCGAACTGCTGGCGTTCGTTCGCATAGCGGATGGATTCGTGCAGCGCCAGTTTCATTCCGCCCAGACACATCGCGCCCAGTTTGAAGCGGCCGATGTTGAGAATGTTGAAAGCGATCTTGTGGCCCTTGCCGACCTCGCCGAGTAAATTCTCAACCGGCGCTTTGGCGTCAGCCAGAATCAGCGGCGTGGTGCTGGAGCCTTTGATGCCCATCTTGTGTTCTTCCGCACCGTTCTTGCAGCCTTCCTGTCGCTCAACGATGAAGGCCGAGAATTTGTCGCCATCAACCTTCGCAAAAACGATGAAGATGTCGGCAAAGCCGCCGTTGGTAATGAACATTTTCTCGCCGTTGAGAATGTAATGCGTGCCGTCGTCGCTTAGCTTGGCGGTCGCTTTCGCGGCCATCGCGTCGGACCCTGAGCCGGCTTCAGTCAAGGCATAAGCAGTAATCAAATCGCCCGCAGCGATCGGCGGCAGATACTTTCTCTTCGCGGTTTCAGTGCCGAAATAAACGATCGGCAGTAGGCCGATGCCGCTCTGCGCGCCGAGCGTCGTAGCAAACGAAGCCGAGCGTCCGATGTTCTCCGCGATGATGGCGCCACTGGTTTGATCCAACCCGAGCCCTTCATATTCTTCCGGAATGTTTGCGCCCACCAGGCCGAGTTCGGCAGCCTTTTTGACCAGCTCGCGCGCCAGCTTCCAATCTTTGTTTTCGAGCTCGCTGATACGCGGCAACACTTCCGCGTCCATGAACTGCCGCGTCGTATCGGCGATCATACGATGCTCTTCATTAAAATCACCGGGGGTGAAGATGGCGTCGGGCGTGCTTTCTTCGATCAGAAAACTGCCGCCCTTAACGATCTGTTTTGCTTCGATTACGGCTGCCATAAAAGTTCCTTTCAGTTGTAGCGCCCTTGTTGAGTTGCGCTCTGCCTTACGCAAGTTAACAACTTGCGCTACATTAAATTTAGTTCTCTTCGAGTTGTCGGCTGATCACCGGTGGCATCAGGTGACTAAGCTCGGGATAACGATCGGCGATCCTAATCAGGTCCAGTTCATCTTTCTTTCGTTTCGTCAATCGACGTTTGGGATCGCTCCAGGCCCAGACCTTTCCCCGAACAAGGTTCTCCAGTGACGCTACCGGAACCTGCTCGCCCAAGACTTTGAAGGTCTTCGTCTCGGACAAAAATCTTTGATAACGCTGGTCGACCGTGAATTGGATCCTCAGTTGACTGCCCTTCATTTGGGCATTCACAGAATGAGGATGTTCTTCCACAGAGAACCCTTTGGCAATCAATTCCGCCTGAATGACAGATAGTTCCGTCGATAAGACTACGATGTCGGCATCCATCGTGAACACTGGCTCAACATAGCAATTGACGGCGAGTCCGCCGACCAGACACCACCGGCCATGCTTTTCCAAAATCTGAACCAGCAGGGCGAAGTCGCTGCTGCCCCCGTTAGTCACGGACTCGAAAACTTCAGTCGCAGTCATGTTCGTGGCGCAACCCCGACCTGCGGGCGTTACGGTCGGTCCTACGCAAGTTAACAACTTGCGCTACATTCTTTCAAATATTCCCGCGGCCCCCATGCCGCCGCCGACACACATCGTCACCATGCCATAGCGGCCGTTGCGCCTCTCAAGTTCGCGCAAAATCGACGCGGTAAGTTTCGCTCCGGTGCAACCGAGCGGGTGACCCAGAGCGATGGCGCCACCATTGACGTTAACCTTGTCGATGTCCAGGCCCAGCGTCTTAATCACAGCCAACGACTGGGCGGCAAAAGCTTCGTTCAACTCGATCACATCGATTTGATCCAAAGTCAGCTCCGCGAGTTTCAAGACTTTCGGGATCGCATACACCGGCCCGATACCCATCTCTTCCGGCGGACAACCGGCCGTTGCGTACGCCACAAAACGCGCCATGGGCTTTGCGCCGAGTTCCTTCGCGCGATCCGCTGACATTACTACCGCGACGGCGGCGCCGTCAGACATCTGTGAAGAATTGCCGGCCGTGATCGTGCCTTTGATATGAAACGCCGGCTTCAATTTTCCGAGAGCTTCGGCGGAAGTATCCCGTCGTGGCCCTTCGTCTTTGTCGAAAGTGATTTCGCGATGCTGCTTTTTGCCTTTTGCATCCAGCGCTTCGACGCTGACAGTCAGCGCCACAGTTTCATCCGCAAATTTATCGGCGTCGAGCGCCGCCGCGGCGCGTTGATGAGAGCGCAAGGCAAAGGCATCCTGGTCTTCGCGCGACACTTCGTACTTGCGCGCGACGTTCTCAGTCGCCAGCCCCATGTTCAAGTAAAAGTCAGGATAGTGTTCGACAAGATAAGGATTGGGCCGAATGATGTGGCCGCCCATCGGAATCATGGACATCGATTCCAAGCCGCCGGCGAGCGCCACCTGCGCGCTGCCAGTGCGAATGCGATCGGCCGCTATGGCGATCGACTGCAATCCCGAAGAACAGAAACGATTGATCGTCATGGCGCTGGTCTCAACCGGAAGCCCGGCCCGAATCGCCGCCGCACGCGCGACGTTCATGCCCTGTTCGGCCTCCGGCATGGCGCAGCCCATGATCACGTCTTCAATCTCCGAACCTTCCAGACCCGGGACGCGGGCCATGGCTTCTTTGATTACTGCCGCACCCATTTCATCCGGGCGCGTGTCACGCAGAGTGCCTTTCGGCGCTTTGCCGACCGCGGTGCGAACTGCCGATACGATTACTGCTTCTTGCATAACTTCCTCTGCGGCTCTGCCGCTTGATGTGCGGAAAGGCTCTGCCTTTCCGGCCTCGTTACCTTTTGTCGTAGGAGGCTAAGCCTCCGGTTTGCCCGGGGCAGGCGTAGCCTCGCGGATATCATAAGCCCCTTAACGGAAAGGCGAAGCCTTTCCGCACATCGGGCGGCAGAGCCGCGTGCGCCACGGTCGCTTAATTCCTCAACGGCTTGCCGGTCTTCAGCATATGCGCGATCCGATCCTGTGTCTTGCGCGTGCCGATCAGCGACAGAAAGGCTTCGCGCTCCAGATCGAGCAAATACTGCTCGGAAACTTGCGTCGTGTGATTCAAATCGCCGCCGGTTAGAATCCGCGCCAGCTTCTCGCCAATCAAAGCGTCGTGATCGGAAATATAACCCGCGCGCTTCATCATGTGCACGCCCAGCTTCAATGTTGCCAGCGCCGGGTTTCCGAGCGCAAGAATGTCGGTGCGCTGTTGTGGTTGCACATAACCGCTCGCGGCCAGCGCTTGGACTTCCTTCTTGGCATCGGCAATTAGGCGATCGCGGTTCATCGATATTGAATCATCTGTGCCGAGAAAACCCAGGTCGCGCGCTTCTTCAGCCGAGGTTGCGACCTTTGCCAGCGCAATAGTTTCAAACACGCGTTTGACGAACGGGAATGGATCCGCGTCTTTCATGTCGCTCGGGATTGAGTCCATTGCGCGCACCAGCATCTCTTTTGTCCCGCAGCCCGCGGGAATGATGCCGACGCCGACCTCGACCAGTCCGATGTAGGTTTCGGCCGAAGCGCGCACGCGATCCGCGTGCAGAACCATTTCACAGCCGCCGCCGAAAACCATTTGAAACGGCGCAACCACGACCGGCTTTGGCGAATATCTCAAGCTCATGACCGACTGTTGAAAGAACCGGCCGATCATGTCCAGCTCGTCCCAGTTTTCGTCCTGCGCCTCCATGAGCATCAGCATCAGGTTCGCGCCCACGGAAAAGTTCTGGCCCTGATTGCCGACCACCAGGCCGATGAAATTCTTTTCGACTTCGTTTAGCGCTACTTTCAACATCTCCAGCGTATCGCCGCCAATCGAGTTCATCTTGGAATGAAATTCGAGACAGGCGACACCGTCACCGAGATCAAGGAGCGAGGCGCCGGAATTCCTCTTGATAACTGCGGTCGTGGCACGCGCATCTTGCGCGTGAATCACGGGGGGGACGCCCGTGCCACGATCTCTTAGAGATTTCAGAATGATCGTCCCCGGAGGATCGGCGGCCGGGGCGTACTGCGCGGAAGGGAAGTCGAAATAGAAACGCTGCCCCTTCTCCTGTTTGTAGAATGACTTTGCCCCGGCATCGAGCAGCTTCTGCACATTTAAGGGTACGCTTCTGCCCTCTTCTTTTAGTTTCGCGACTGACTTTTCGACACCGATTGCATCCCAGGCCTCGAACGGTCCCAGTTCCCAATTGAAACCCCATTGCATTGCGCGATCGATTTCCACCACGGTGTCGGCAATCTCGGGAATGCGATCGGCCGCATAGCAGAGCGTGCGGGAAAAAGTTTTCCAGAGAAATGTGCCGGCGCGATCTTTCGACCAGACGAGCGTCTTGATTCGCTCCGCGGTATCTTCGATGTTCTTCGCCATCTCGAGCGAAGGCAGCTTCACTCTCTGCGCAGGTCGATAGTCGAGCGTCGCTGGATCGAGCACGAGTATCTCGCGCTTGTCCCCTTCGCCCTTTTGTCTCTTGTAGAAACCTGCTTTGGTTTTATTGCCAAGCAAACCGCGTTCGATCATCTTGCCGACGAACTCAGGCATAGCGAACATCGCGCGCTCCGGATCCTCGGGAAGGTTCTCGCCCAGGTTCTTCACCACGTGCGCGAGGACGTCGAGGCCCACGAGATCGAAGGTGCGAAATGTCGCTGTCTTGGGCCGGCCCACGGCCGGCCCGGTGATCTTGTCAACCTCTTCAATCGAGTAACTGTCTTCGAGCATTGCGTGAATCGTTACGAGGGCCCCAAACGTGCCGATGCGGTTGGCGATAAAGTTTGGACGGTCTTTCGCGACGACGACACCTTTGCCAAGACGCTCATCGAGAAAGCCGAACATCGAACACGACACTTCCGGCCTGGTCCATTCAGTGCGGATCAACTCGACCAGATGCATGTAACGGGGCGGATTAAAAAAGTGCATGCCGAGAAAGTGCGCGCGAAAATCTTCCGAGCGCCCTTCGGCAAGTTGCTTGAGCGGAATGCCGCTGGTATTGGAAGCGACGATGGAACCTGGCCGTCGATGTTGTTCGACCTTTTCGTAAAGGCTGCGCTTGATGTCGAGATTTTCGACGACGGCTTCGATGATTAGATCGCAGTCTTTCAACTTTGACAGGTCGTCTTCAAAGTTCCCGACGGTAACCAGCGAAGCGAGATCAGCAGTGAAGAGAGCAGCGGGCTTTGATTTCTTTGCGGCTTCGAAACCGGCGCGGGCGATGCGGTTGCGATCCTGCGGCGGAGCATCGATGCGGTCCTGCGACGGGGCACTAGCCCGACCGTCAGGGAGGGCTCCCGCCGGTTGCGTTTCTTCACGGGGAACGATGTCGAGCAGAAGAGTTGGAATTTGCGCGTTAGCGAGATGCGCGGCGATTTGCGCGCCCATCGTGCCCGCGCCGAGCACGGCAGCTTTTTCTACCCTAATCATAAGGGTCCAATAATACTGAATGAATGCTCATTCAGCAAGGGGAAACACGCAACATTCGAAGGTTCGAGGCTTTGTGAGTTCGAGCATAAAGTGAGATTTGTAGAGCATAAAGTGAGATTGGTGGAGCATAAAATGACATTGGTGACGAATAAATTGAGATTGGTAGGAGATACAGTGACGCACATGGTTTAGATCGGAGAATAAGGGTCGGGAGACTCGCGGTGACGTCGAATGATTTTATGATTCTCCGATTCTCTGATTATTGAGTTTTCACACAGGCTGTCGTTGGACCAAAGCGCGAAAAGCGTGATCGAACTTACCGAGATGCAAAAACCTCTATTCATCGGTTCGTTTCCAGTCGCTGGGTCCCATCGCCAGATAGGTTCATAGCTCGCAGAAAGACGATCTTGGACCACTTTGGTTTAGGGCACTGTGGATCACTCGCTTGCGGGCAACTCTACCGAACAATCTGCTCTTCAGGTCACGCCCTCGCGCGTTGCTGAATCGTCAGGCAACGGGTAGGTAGTATCGTGAGTACAACTCAGAATCCGCCGCTCTGCGCCGCAGATCTGCACCCCTAAATACAATCAGATGATCCAGATACTCACGAAGAATACTGCGAAGTGTTTGTGATTCTCTGCGAAGGTTAAGAGACGATTCCGTGAAATGCCGGATTCAAATGCAGGTACGCGTGTGGAATTGAACTCCAGACCCCTACCGTGTCAATCGGCGCGCGAGAGCTTGTTCGGGTAGCGGCATAGCTCTATGCTAACTCACGGCCTTACTCGTCTCAAATCAATTTTCGCAACGCAACCAAGTTGGGAATATGATAAACAACTATCAAGCCCACCAGTCGCCACAACCTATCGGTCCATTCAGAGTCCTGGAACAAGTCTATTGCGGTAATTTCAGCATAATCTATCGCTGCATCGAAAACCCTCACGGGCGTGAGGTAGCTATCAAGACGGCTCGTACAGAAGGAGTGGATCACAGTGCGGCTATAGAGCGGCTGAAACGCGAGGCAAGAATACGCGCGCTGCTGGAACATGGCAACATCTTACCGCTTTACCGCGTCATACGGCCCCACACATCCTACGTTCTCGTAGGGCCTTGGCTGAATGGCGGGACGCTGGCTCAGCGAATCGGCAAGGTAATGAGCCTGGAAGGTCTGCTAGCCGTTGCCCATGGGATCGGAAGTGCGCTGGATACTCTCCATACCTCCGGTTGGACTCACGGGGATATCAACAATAGCAATATCCTCTTTGCCAGTGATGGCCGACCTGTGCTCATTGATTTTGCTTGCGCGCGACGCATCGGCGAACGGTGGCTTCAGCCTGATATGAATAATCAGGTAGAGTTTACGCCCCACGCCGTACCTCCCGAAGCCTGGCTTGGCCTTCCGGTAGACGGACGAGGCGACCTCTATGGGCTGGGCGTGCTGCTCTATCATGCATTGACTGGTGTGCTTCCATTCGATGCTGATGATTTGTCGCGGTTTGCTAAGCTTCATTGTGAGGCGACGGTTACGCCACCTTCGAAACAGGCCGGCTTCATCGGACCGTATCTGGATACGTTCTTGCTGCGATGTCTGGCTAAGGACCCGTCAGGGCGTTACCAGTCCGGCAGTGAATTCTCCATCGCATTCGCTACGGCACTACAAAGAGATGGGTTAGTTTCCCAACCCGTTACGGTACATCCCAGAAAGAACATATTCACCTTTACTGGCTCCGCTCCTTCAGAATTGGTCGTGTCTGGCAGGCCCAGAGTCAGCGATGATCTGTTACACGCAGCGGGTGAGAGACTCAAGGAGTTCGCTGAGCGACTCAGTCCTAAAGAACAGATCATCCTTCAGTCTTTCCTTGACCGAGCAGAGGCTTCGTCAACCCGGGCCATCGCGGAAGTAGAAAGCCTGACAATGAATCTATTTGGCCCTCCGGCGGCCCTGTTGGCGCTTGAGGCCGTGGGCGCAACCGACCTACTTGCGGAAAGCCCCTCGTCCGCTGAAGAGGTTGCGTCTGCCTCCGGGCTTCCTGAGCGGACAGTCCATATCTTGCTGGACGTACTCTCAGCGGCGGGCCTCGTCGGGCGGAACGAAGCAAACTATTTCCTGCCTGTTCCATTAGCGACCCTCTACAACAGCTACCGCCGAGTCGGCAGCACTGCGCGGCCCATTATGGAAGCGGCTACATTCTGGAGCCATCTGCCGAGATGGGTAAGCAGTGAGGAGCCGTACCTTAATATGGATCAAGAGGATGGTGTCCTGTACTCGCAGGTTGTAGAAACACTGGGGAGTCTTAACGAATACTTTGCCGATAAACTCGCCGGGCTGCTGAGAGCGTCCCACAGGATTCCAGTCGGAGCCAATATACTCGACGTCGGCGCTGGCTCAGGCGTATGGAGCCTGGCCCTCGTGGCGATGGATCCCAGTGCAAAAGTAACGGCAGTTGATAGGCCCGCGGTTCTGGAGAGGACTAAGGCATACTTCGGCGCAGCGGGTAAAGCAGCTCGATTGACTACAATCGCCGGCGGTTGGAAAAGTGCGGCGCTGCCCCCCGCGTCCTTCGACGTGGTTATCTTGGCTAACGTCTGTCACCTCGAATCGAGCGAAGATGCCGCGATCATGGTGCAGCGTTTTCAGAAAGTGCTGCACCCCGACGGTATTCTTTTGATAATAGACACCTTCCCCGACCAAAAGAAAAGGGAGTCATTACATGTGCAGTTAAGCAGGCTCCGCCTTGGCCTGCGAACTCACAAAGGCGACCTCCATAACTTATCGAGCTACCGACGCTGGATTCGGCAAGCGGGTCTGGTGGTCCGTGAAGTCGCTCCTCTAAACGCCTCAGACAATATCTCTGCGATAATCGCGACTCACGCGAAGCCAAATAGCTCTGCATCCAGGCAACGTCGCAGTAGTCGCAGTGCGCGCGTCAAGCCTTCGTAGTGTTCAACCTTAGCTATCTGTTAGCCCTTTGCGATAGGGTTGGTTGCTAGATCGACTTCGTGAATACCTCTTCCGAAGCGGTATTGCCAGCCCACTACGACGGTCACCTCGGCACCCTTGGCCGGTCCCAGCCCCACTGAGCGCGCAAGCTGCGACGCCGTAGGCGATTTGAACCCTGGAATATCAGCCGACGCCAGCGAGGCAGCAGCCGCCATCTCGGCTGGCGGCGCGGCCTGAGCACGAGTCAAGATCCACCCCAGGACGTTCTGTTCTTGTTCGGGAAGCTCCTTAAGAAAGCCGTCCAGCTTGTCGGCAACATTCTGGATATCCTTCTTGGTGACCTTCGTTCTTGCATACTTCTTTTTTGGCATATCTTAATTCTCCCTTTCAAAAAGAATTAGCTTCACTACCGGCTTTCTTCCCCGAGCTTTTCTGCAATCTCGGAGATAAGGGGTGCCAGACCGCAGCAACCCTGCTCAAAACTGACACCTCTTCGATTAGCGACATATCGGTCGTGAGGACAAGCCCCCTGACAAACCTCAAACCAGGGACAGTCCCGAAGAGCATCGACCGCAGCCCCGGTACTGATTCTTGCTCCGTGTAACTGGTGAGACTTTGACAAGTCCGCCAGATCCATTCTCAGGATGTTCCCGAATCGGTATGCTTCATCTCCCAGATACTTGTCGCAAGCGGACACGTCTCCCGATGGTTCAATCGTGAGAAATCCGCCCATGCAATCTCCGTCAAAAATGCATGTTGCAGCCCTCTTCCCTTGTACCTTGCCGATCAGATCTGAAAGCTCTCGAATCCAGATGCGATCTTTGTAGGCAGGCCACCACATTCGAAATAAATCCTGTAGGAACCCGACATACCGCGACCACGAGATGTACTCTCCCTTCAGAGACTCACCCGCAGGCGTATTCTCTGGAATCACATTCAGCAGACCTATCCGCTCTACACCGATTTCGAGGAAGTAGTTCAACACTCGCTCCGCGCCTAAAGCGACTACCTCATCATCGATCACCATTAGCACGCCGTAGTCCAGACCGTGAGCCTGCAGTTTTCCGATCCCCTCCTTGACTCGTTCTGATGTGGGCGCGCCGGCTGCATCAACTCTTCGGCGATCGTTCACTTCGGGTGGCCCATCGAGGCTAACTCCGATCTCCACGTTGTACAGACGGCAAAACTCCAGCCAATCGTCGGTAAGTTCGTGCCATTGGTCTGAAGCGAATTGGTAACTTTTTGCTCCGGCCGGCGGAACTGCTCTTGTAACCAGATCGCCTTACGATAGTAGGTGATAGGCAACAAAGTTGTTTCGCCGCCATGCCATACGAAATCTACGTTCTGCACTCCTGGCGATCTCAGCACATCACGAATCGCACGCGTGAGAACCTCGAATGCCATGACCTGATTCGGTCCTTCGCGCCAAAAATGGCAATAGGTACAACGAAGGTTGCACAGACGAGTCGCCTTCATAACGACAACCATCGTTCTGCGAAGGCCAGCCCCGCCTGACGGATGTTCCTCTTGGAAGCGGCGGTACAGCTCAATCTCGTGCTCGCTCAACATCACCTCCGCCGGCTCTTCGGCTAAAACCTTGAACGGATTATTCGCAGAGGCGAGATCGAGCAGTGCCGAAAGCGCCAAACGCTCGTGCTCTGTCAGGGTTTCCGCAAACCCGTCCAAGCGTTTCGCAAGAGTAACCAACACCTGATCGCTAAGAACGGGTAGCTCTAACGACGACGACCCGGGCCGCGCTCTCTGAGGCGAGCCGGTCTTCGACGGCGGCGCTTGATTTTTAGATTCGTTCATCGACATAGCTGGACTTCATGATCATTCGCTCACCAATTTGGATTCACCGGCAAAGCCAAGCTCAGAAAACTGCCGTTCTCTTCCAGCATTAGCCCAAGCTCACAGAATCGCTCCAGCACCGAGGCCACCTCGCTGGTCGTGACGTTGTCACCGTCAGCCTCTCGCAGCTTATTGCGAATGATTTCCACCGGGTGCTGCGTTTCACCGCAGAACTCATAGATGAATGCCTCTCGGCGATTAAATGCGTGGACTGCGGGCTGGTCAAGCCGCCTGTCAATCACCTGTATCCAATCAGGCGCCCGTTGATAGACCAGTACCGGGGCAGTAGGGCAATCCCATCGCGACTTCCAGTCACAGACAAGATCATTAAGTTTCTGATGTTGCTCGTCCAAGCGCGGCGCTTCGAAGTCGTGATCGAAAAAGTATGCGATCTTCTCTAGATCAATCTCCGATGGGGAGTAAATGAAACTGTAGGCGGCCTTCGGCTTAACGTTCTTTACCTGAAACGACGGATCAAAAAAGTAGGGGCTGAATCGTTCGAGCCAGATTGGTCCACAACCGGCTGGCGGAGGCAGATGAATGATCTGCTTTACCACTTCGATCTGCTCTTCGTAATCTTCAGGCAGCTCGCCAGGAAAACCGGTCAAGATGTTCCAACCAACTCGTATGCCGTAATAGTGTGCCCATTTTAAGAGCCGCACATTAATCAGCTTATTAGTTCCTTTTCGCATGAGGCTCAGAACATGTGAATTGAGGCTCTCAATTCCTGGTTGGATTGCTGTGATGCCTGCGCGCGCCATCTTACGCAATTGCGTCGGTGTGAGATTGGCTTTTACTTCATAGAATATCTGATAGTCAGAACGCTGTTCGGTTAATGGCCCGCACAGTTGGTCTAAATAACCGAGATCCATGATGTTATCAACGGCTTCGAAGTTGACGATCTTGTAGCGTGCTGATAGCCGCCTTAGTTCATCCCGCACTCGTACCGGTGGCTTCGACCGAAATTGCATTCCGTTGGCATTCAGGCCGCAGAAGGTGCAGTGATGCTTCTCTCCCCACCAGCAGCCGCGAGCAGTTTCCAGAAGCAGCAGCGGGGGACTATCTCCGACCACACGCTCCCGGCCAAGCTTAAACAACGTATCAAAGTATTCGTCATAATTCGGATCAGGCAGCCCATCGAGGTTGCTTACAGAGGCACTTGGCCCGCCGCCAGCCAATTTCCCATCTACACGGCCAATAACTCCGGGCACGCCAAGGCCATTGGTTCCACGAGCAATGCGATCAACCAGTTGGGGAAAGGATAGATCTCCCTCGCCAACTATTACATAGTCTACGAAGGGTAGTGCTTTCACGTACTCTTCGCCCATACCGCCGTCAAAATTCGCGCCGCCGAATACGATGACGATCTTCGGATGTTTTTCTTTGATACGACGAGCCAGGGCAAAGGCAGGGGTGTTTTGTTCGAAGGTACACGTGAATCCCACCACTGTGTAATGATGCCAAGCGACCTTCTTTGCCCACTGATCAATAAGGGCGGGGAAGATCTCATTGCGAAGTTGGCATAATCGCTCGAAGTCCCATCCAAGCTCTCGGCATGTGTCTGCCAGCGATGGACAGGCAGCAAAGTAGTCGGATTCATCGGAGCGATACCCGAATGCCGCGACCGAGAAGAGCCATTCTCCCAGGAATTGATCGGCTCGCAACTGCGAGATGGTCTTGTAAGCTTCCGCCCCGATCTCGGTTGCGAGTTCCAGGTTTAGATAATGAACATCGACCTCGTGGCCAATACGAATAAGTCCCGCCTTCAGCAGCCCACACTGGATAGATGGGCGATCAGCCAAGGCAAATGGCATATTTACCAGCGCCACGCTAGTGAATACATTGTTTTCTCTTGATGAGGACTGGAGTTGCGTCAGCGGCACCATATAACCTCGAAGGTGCTTACCGTGTCGGCTTAGCCAACTACAGAGCTTTAATTAGCTAATCTGCTTGAGCACTCTAACACCACAGCTTTAGCTTGTCGAGAAAAAGTTAGTAAGAGGGACTGTCTAAAGGAGAGGAGAAACAGAGTCAATCAAGTTAATCGGATAGCGCGGAAGCTGTTGGTAATCACTCATGTATCACACCAGTCAAAACAGAGCCCAATTTTGGCGATCACGACCAAACTCGAAATTTCAAAAGCATCAACAAAAACGCACTTGAGAAAACAGTCGCGATCCTGCGCGAAAAGCTTTGCTTAAACTGCAAAACCTTTATTCATCGGTTCAATTCCGATCGCCGCCTCCAATAAAATCAAGAGGGCTGTATGGATATTAAGAGAAAAGACACGGCACACGGAAAAACTCACGTTATGCACGAAACTTGTAGGAACTTCTCACATTATGCCCGACTCTATTCTCACTTAATGAGCAAATCCTGCTCGTAAGTTGTTGATTCCAGTCAGGGGCGATGTCCCTGGAATAGTTGAAAGTTGAGAGGTGGCGGTTCACCTGCCCGATTCGGATAGAATCGGGTTGGAAACTTCAATTAGAAGAGGAGAACCG
>Ga0207684_10001478_pt1 | contig 25294 bp, 26 predicted proteins | sample KBSK5501metaG_FD_184342 | JGI IMG/M metagenome (GOLD analysis project Ga0207684, IMG submission 184342) | Corn, switchgrass and miscanthus rhizosphere microbial communities from Kellogg Biological Station, Michigan, USA - KBS K5-50-1 metaG... | ecosystem: Host-associated > Plants > Roots >...
CGGGTCCGGATGGGCGAAGCGGTCCGAAAACTTGGAGCGGGTCCCAGCGCGGGGGCGGCCTGACATCGACGAATTTTAACAGGGCGGCCGAAAGGGAGGAGTCAGGCCGGTGCGGTCGCTGCCAAAAGCGCGGGGGTCTCCACCTCCCGGTGCCGGATCCAGCGGCGATACCAGGCCTCCAGGTTGAGCAGCAGCCAGAGCTTGTTGTGCCGGCGCTGCGTTCCCCCTTCCACCAGGGCGCGCAGCTCCCGGGGGCGAAGCAGGCCGTCGGAGGCGAGATCGCCCCGTTCCAGCGTCGCAAAAGCGGCCTCTCGATTCTCGCCGGAGACCCACCGCTTGAACGGCGGCGAGAAGCCGGCTTTGGGGCGCGTCTGAATGGCCCGGGGCAACCAGGGACGGATCGCCTCTCGGAAAGCGATCTTGGTCCTGCCTGGCTTGACGATCCGCTCGGGCGCCAGCGAGAACGCATATTCGAGCAGCCGGCGATCCAGAAGCGGCACCCGGGCCTCGAGGCCAACGGCCATGGTCGAGCGGTCGACGAGCATGAGGTTGTTGTCGGGCAGGTACGTGTGCAGGTCGAGAGAGAGCAGCCGGTGTGCCAGCGGGAGATCCGGCCGGTCGAACTTTCGGAAGAGCCAGGCCGCATCGTCGGGCGCCCGGCCGAAGACCCGCCGCTGTTCGGCGGCGTTGAAGAAACCGCGCACCGCAAAATATCGATCGGCAAAGTCGGGCGCGAGGACGCGGGCCGAACCGGCGAGCCGCGATGCGGCCGGACGGTTCGACAGCGGCTGGACGACATCCCGGTAAACGAACGACAGGGCCGGCCGCAGAGGCCCGGCGGCGCGCCGCATCGATTCATACCGCATGACCGTCTCGTGCCAGCCGTACCCGCCGAAGATCTCGTCGCCACCGTCGCCCGTGAGCACGACCTTCACGGATTTTCGCGCCAACCGCGACAGCTCCAGCACGGCGAGCGACGTCGAGTCGTAGACCGGTTCGTCGTAGATCTCGGCGGCGAGGGCCAGAGTCGTCGGCAGATCGCCCACGTCGAGCAGCTCCTCGTGATGAGCCGTTCCGAAGGCTTCGGCGGCGATGCGCGCGTACCGCACGTCCTCGAGGTCCCCGTCCCGGTAGGCAACCGTGAAGGTCGGGAACGCGCCGCCGGATGAGGGCGCGGCGCGCGAGACGACCGTCGAGGAATCGAGTCCCCCCGAGAGAAAGGCCCCGACCGGCACGTCCGACACCAAATGCGAGGCGACGGCTTCTTCGAGGCGCGACCGCATCTCGTCCGGGTCGTCTCGCGCCCGGCCGCGTTCGAGGGCCCAGTACGGGGTGACCTCGAGCTTTCCCGTGCGATCGTCGTAGAGCAGACGGTGGGCCGGCGGGAGTTTGCGAATCCCTGCGAAGAGGGAACGATCGAACGGGACGTAGCCATAGGAGAGGAAGTCGCTGAGCGCTTCCGGATCCAGACGCGCGGAGATTCCCGGCAGCTCCAGGATCGCCTTGGGTTCCGACGCGAACGCGAAGCCCCCGCCGGGCAGGGAGGCGTAGTAGAGAGGCTTGATCCCGATGCGGTCGCGAGAAAGCAGGAGCCGCCGGTCGCGCTCGTTCCAGAGGGCGAGCGCGAACATCCCTTCGATTCGGGAAAGACCGTCCGCTCCGTCGAGACGGAGCAAACGATGAACGACCTCTCCGTCGCTCTGCGAGACGAAGCGCTCTCCGCGAGACTCGAGATCGGAGCGAAGGTCCCTGAAGTTGTAGACCTCGCCGTTGTGGATGAACGCCGAGAGCCCGTCGGGATGCACCGACGGCTCCTCTCCGCGCTCGGACGGATCGAGGATCGCGAGCCGGCGATGGCCCAGGACCGCACGTCCGTTGGGAGAGAGCCAGATGCCGCTGCCATCTGGACCGCGCCGGTTCAACGTGGCCAGAGCCCGGTCGACCGCGCGAGGATCCACCCGCTCCGGGCAGATCCAGCCGATGATGCCGCACATGGACTAGCCGGGACTCGGGACTCGGGACTGGGGACTCGACATTTTAGACTTCGGGTTCCGCGGCGGGCTTTCTCCTGGCTTCCGAGTTCCGAGTTCCGAGTCCCGAGTCCCGACGTCGGTCACTTGGGGAAGGGATACATCAGCCAGGCTACGGCCAGACCCCCGAGAACGAGCGCGCCAAAGATCTTTGCGAAGAGGCGCAGCCGCGCGCGGCGTTCGCCCGCCCAGAGCAGGGAGAAGAACGTCGAGACCAGAAGCGCATAGACCAGCATGATCAGGAAGTGATCGGTGGGAAGCAGGGCGGCCATCACGCCGGCTCCCTTTGGCTGAGAGCTGAAAGCTGACAGCTGAAAGCTCTCACTCTTTCCTCCCCGCGGCGATGTCGTAGGCATCGAGCATCAGAAGCAGGTTCATCAGGCCCGCCGTCAGCAGAAAAGCGCAACCGTACTCGTACGTGACTGAGAGAATCGCCCCGTGCGGGTTGTCCAGGAGGAGCCGGGCGGCGATGTTCAGAATGCCGGAACCAAACACGGCGAACGTGGCGAGAAGAGTCAGCGGCGCTCCCGCCTCGGGGGAGTACAGGCGCCCCTGGAAGGACACGCCGACCAGAAACGTGGCGGTCACGATCACGGCATAGGCGATCGCTCTCTTGCGCCGCCCGAGGAACCAGTGTCCGGCACCGGGAAAGACCCACGCCAGGAGGACGGCGGTCCAGGCGCGCCCGGGCGAGTCCGCCGCGATCTCGCTCACGACCCGGCTTTCGCAAAGAGCGGCGTCAGGCGCGCCCGCGTCGCGGAGAGCTCCTCCGGCACCACTCGAACTCCGGCCGCGACGCTCATGAAATTCGTGTCCCCCTTCCAGCGCGGAACGACGTGGATGTGGTAATGGTCCGCGATCCCGGCTCCGGCCGCCGCCCCGAGATTGAGCCCGATGTTCAGGCCGTCGGTGCGGTAAGTCTCCGTCAGGATCTTTTCCGCTCGGGCGACGGTCGTGATCAGCTCCCGCAAGGTCTCCTCGTCTGACTCCGACAGGCTTCCGACGTGATCGAGCGGGGCCACCATCACATGTCCGTTCGTATACGGATAACGGTTCAGGATCACGAATACTCTCTTGCCGCGGGAGACCACGAGCGAATCCGGATCGTCGGCGGCCGCCGCGGCCTCGCAAAAGATGCACGCGGACGCCGATTTGTCGGACACCAGATAATCGTATCGCCAGGGCGCGAAGAGAACGTCCCGGTTCCCCGGCATGTCAACCGGCATGATTCACGAAGGACTCCGACTCTCCCAGAGCCGTCGCCCTGGTTAGGAAAAAGCCCGGCTAGCGATTGATCAGCTCCTTGAGCTCTTTGCCGGGCTTGAAGTACGGAATCTTCTTGGCCGGAACCGCGACCTTGACGCCCGTCTTCGGATTACGGCCCATCCGAGCGCCGCGCTCCCGAAGGCGAAAGGAGCCAAAACCGCGCAGCTCGATCTTCTGCCCATCCTTGAGCGACTTGACGATCGCGTCGAAGACCGTGTCCACGATGGTCTCTGCCTGCTTCTTGGTAACGTCCGTCGCCACGGCCACCCGCTCGATCAATTCGGCTTTCGTCATTCGCGGCCTCTCCTGACCCGGCGCAGCGGCAAAGCCCCGCCAGGATCCCGGCTTACTCCTTGGCGGCTGTTTCGTCGGTCTTCTTACGAGACCGCTTCTTCTTTGGGGCGGGCTCCTCGGCGGGCGGAGGCTCGGCCGCGGCGGGCTTCGCTGCGGCCGGTTCCGCCGCGGTGAGCTCCGCCGCGTTGTGCTCCGCAAGAGCAGGTTCGGCCGAGGCGGTCGAGACCGGTTCCGCATCGGCTTGTGGTTGCGCCGAAGTCGCGGAAAGACCGACCTTCATCTCCGCATCGTCGATCCGCAGAATCTTCGCCTTGATGGAATCCCCCTCGTGGAAGTGTTCCTGCGGCTTGGAGCCTCGCGGCAATCCCGTCTCGGAGACGTGCATGAGTCCCTCGACGAGCGAGTCCATCTGGACGAAGACCCCGAAGTCGGCGACTCGGGTCACGATGCCGTCCACGACGTCTCCCACTTGATGCTTCTCTTTGAAGGTCTGCCAGTCGTTGGGTTGAAATTCCTTGATGGAGAGAGAAATCCGCCGGTTCTCCTGATCGATGGAGGTGATGATCGCCTCGACGTCATCCCCCTTCTTCAGGACTTCGGAGGGATGCTTGATCCGTTTGGTCCACGACATATCGGAGACGTGCACCAGTCCGTCGACCCCTTCCTCGATCTCGACGAAGGCCCCGAAGTCCGTCAAATTGCGAACCTTCCCCTGAACTCTGCTGCCCACGGTGTACTTCTCCAGAACGCTCTCCCACGGATCGGGAAGCGTGTCCTTGAGCGAGAGCGAAATCCGCCGCGCCTCCGGATTGACGTCGGAGACGATGGCCTCCACGGAATCGCCCGGGGAAACCACCTTGGACGGATTCTTGACCTTCTTCGACCAAGACATCTCGGAGACGTGCACGAGGCCCTCGACTCCCTCTTCGAGCTCGACGAAGGCGCCGTAGTCCGTGACGTTGCTGACGCGCCCGGTGACCCGCGAGCCGGGCGGGTAGCGCTCCGGCACATGCGACCAGGGATCTTCCGTCAATTGCTTGGTTCCCAACGAGACGCGCTCCGTCTCGCGGTCGAACTTCAACACCACGACCTCGATCTCATCGCCGACCTTCACCAGATCCGAAGGGTGATTCACCCGGCCCCAGGACATGTCGGTGACGTGAAGGAGGCCGTCCAGGCCTCCGAGATCGACGAAGGCGCCGTAGTCCGTCAGGTTCTTGACGGTTCCTCGCAGGACTCGCCCTTCTTCCAGGAGCTGCAGCGTCTCCTTTTTCTTGGCTTCCTGCTCGATCTCGACGACGGCCTTTCGCGAGAGGACGATGTTTCCGCGCTTCTTGTCGACGGAAATGACCTTGAACTCGAGGTCCTTGCCGCGCAGGGCTTCCAGGTTCTTGACGGGCTTGACGTCCACGAGCGAGCCCGGCAGGAACGCCTTGACGCCGATGTCGACGGCCAGCCCCCCTTTGATGCGGTCAATGACGCGCCCGCGCACCGTCGAGCCGGAGCGGTACGACTTTTCGACCTCGTCCCAGACCTTCATCTTCTCGGCTTTGTCCTTGGAGAGGACCACGTAGCCGTTCTGGTCTTCGGTGCGTTCGAGCAGGACATCGACGGAGTCTCCCGGCTTGACGGTCACTTCGCCGGAAAAGTCGGTGAACTCCGAGACGGGGATGATGCCCTCTGATTTGTAGCCGATATCGACGATGACTTCCGAGCCGGTCACCGAGAGGATGCGTCCCCGGATGATCTGCCCCTCCTGAAGGTTCTTGAACGAGTTCTCGTATTGCGCCAGGAGGTGCTCGTACTCCTGGGGCGACATTTCCTGTTCTGCTTCCATTGAATCGGTTTCCCGACCTCCTTTGTCCTTTTCAGCCGTCATGGGAAAGAGAGTCCCCTCTCATAAGTATTTGTGGTCCAAAGGTATATCCTAGTGTGCCCCGGCGACCCGAGTCAAATCCCCGCCCGCACCCGCCCTTCGATTTCCTCGACAATATCCGGAATCCCCCGCTGGGTGGTGTCCACGACCACATAGCGGCCGTCGAGCGTCAACGGGGAGTCGGCCCGAGTCCTGTCAGCCAGGTCCCGTGCGGTCATTTCGGCCAGCACTTTTTCGTAGGGTTCCGCGCGCCCGCTTTCGGCCAGCTCCTGGCTTCGGCGCAGCGCCCGCACCCCGAGTGAAGCTGTCAGGAAGAACTTGAAGGGAGTCTCGGGAAAGACCCGCGTGCCGATGTCGCGCCCCTCCATGACGCCTCCTCGATCTCCCGCGAGGCGCCTCTGTTGGGCGACCATCCGGCGTCGCACCTCCGGGATCGCCGACACCGCGGAGGCGTAAAGGGCGATCTCGGGTTGCCGGATGTCCCGTGAGACGTCGCGGGAGCTCAGAAGGACCCGGGTGCCGTCCGGCCCAGGCTCCAGTCCGACGTCGAGCTCGTCGGCCAGCTCTGCGACGCGGCCCGGGTCGGTGATCGGCAGGGTGACGCCCGCCTCCCGCGCCGCCAGCCCGACGGCGCGGTACATCGCGCCCGTGTCGATGTACGGCACTCCCAGCCGCTCTGCCAGCGCCCGCGCGACCGTGGACTTGCCGGCGCCGGAGGGGCCGTCGATCGCCACGATGAGAGGGTGGGTCATTTCGTCCGCTTGCGGCGGGTGAGATGCGGACGGGGGGACGGGGGGACTGGGCGACGGGGAGTGGAATGACGGGAGACGGCCGATTCTTGAAGACGCTCCCCCCGTCCCCCCGTCTCCCCGTCCCCCCGTCTCAGACTCGCCAGGAGCGCTCGGACTTCCGCATCGGTCAGCCTTCGGAACGCGCCGACCGGCAACCGCTCATCCCGAATCGGGCCGATGGCGACGCGCTTCAATTTCGAAACGGGATGGCCGATCATCTCGAACATCCGACGAATCTGACGAGTCTTTCCCTCTCGGAGCAGCACACGAAACCACGTGTTGCCCTCCCCCGACGCGCCGGTGGTCGAGACCCGGTCGATCGTCGCCGGGCGCGTCTTCTCCCCGTCGAGCGAAACACCGCGCCGGAGCCGCTCGAGCCGCCTCTCCACGGGAACGCCGGAAACCTTGACGCGGTATTCCTTGGAGCACCCGACAGACGGATGGGTGATGAGCCGCGCGAGCTCTCCGTCGTCGGTCAACAACAGCAGGCCCTCGGTCTGAACGTCCAACCGGCCGACCGGGCGCACGCCCCGCCGCAGGTTGTGAGGAAGCAGGTCGAGGACCGTATCCCTTTTCTCCGGATCGGAGACCGTTGTGACGAACCCGCGCGGCTTGTTGAGCAGGAGGTAGGTGCGGGGACCCGACGGTGCGGCGACCCGCTTGCCGTCGACCTTGACGGAGTCGTTCTCGGGGTCGGCCCGTTCTCCGAGTTGGGCGACCTTCCCGTTGACACGAACTCGACCCTCTCGAATCCACTCCTCCGCTTCGCGGCGCGAAGCGAGACCCGCCTGGGAGAGGATCTTCTGAAGACGGATGGAAGTCATGATGTGAGTCAACAGTCGACAGTCAACAGTCGACAGTTCGAATGAGCTCGCGCCGGGACGGCGGGCTGTCCGCGGTCAGCTGTCGGCCTCCTCGTCCTCGTCGTCTTCTTCGTCGTCATCCTCGTCATCCGCGTCTTCTTCTTCGTCCGGCTCCTCATTGGCCCGCGCCGCGGTGACGGCCTGCGGCAGCGCGGAGTCTTCCACCGTCGCCGCCAGATCCTCTTCGATCTCGCCCGGCTTGGGAAGCTCCTCGAGATCGTTCAGACCAAAACGTACGAGGAACTCCGAAGTCGTGCGGTAGAAGAACGGTGTTCCGACGACCGGCTTCTTGCCCGCGGTCGTGATGAGCCTCTTTTCGAAGAGCGTCTTGATGACCGAGGCAGAGTTGACGCCGCGGAGCTCCTGAATCTCGGGAACCGTGATCGGCTGCCGGTACGCGATGATCGCGAGAGTTTCCAGCGCGGCCAGGGAGAGACGGCTCCGCTCGGTGACCTCGTGAAAACGCCTCAGCAGGGAATCGAACTCGGGACGGGTGACGAACCTCCAGCCGCCGGCCACCTTTTCGAGCCGAATCCCCCGCTCCGAGCCCTGGGCGGCCACCTCGAGTCTCGCCAGAGCCCCCTGGACCGCCTCACGCGTGGCTTCGAGCACGTCGGCGAGGTCTTTCTCCGAGACGGGGCGGGCGGAGGAAAAGAGGAGAGCCTCGAGGGCAGGACGGATCTTGTCCGGATTCTTCTCGCGCGGGCGTTCCGGTTGAGTCTCCGTGGAGGTTGGCTCAGTCGCCGTCGTTTCAGTCATGGGGCAAGTCTACAGTCCACAGTCGACAGTCAACAGTGGGAAGACAGCGGGCCCGAACTGTCGACTGTTAGCTGTCGACTGTCGACTCATCGATACGTATCGCGCACTTGCTCTTTCGAGAAAGCAACCTGCGTGCGCATCACGTGAATCTCCTCGAAGGGGGCAGCCTGGAAAACCTTTACGATGCCCAGCCGGATGAGCTCGAGCGTGGCGAGAAACGCGGTCACGGCCTCGGCGCGGTAGGCAAACTGACCGAGCAGCTCGAGCAACGGAAGATCGCGCGCCGAAGCCTCCAGTTGCTCGACGAGCTGGATCATCTTGTCGGCGACGGAGAACCGCAGGTGGCGGATCTCGAGAGCCGCGGGATGCGCCAGCCGGTAGCGCTCCGTAACGCCTCGAAACACATCGATCAGGTCGAAAAGGGAGACTTCCAGGGTTTCTCCCTCAGGGGACTTCGGCACCTCCGTCTCGGCGCGGGGCCACAGCCCGGCCCGCAGGGTGTCGATCTCGTGGAACGACTCCGCGGTCTGCTTGTAGCGCTCGTACTCGGCCAGGCGTCTGGCCAGGTCCATCCGGGGGTCTTCCTGAGGCTCGCCTGGGGCGCGCGGTAAGAGCATCCGGGACTTGATGTAGATCAGCTCCGCCGCGAGGGCAACGTAGTCGGAGGCCACGTCCAGGTCGAGCTCGCGCATGGAGTCCAGGTATTGCGTGTACTGCTCCGTGATCTCGAAGATCGGGATATCGGTGATCGAGACCTGGTTGATTCGAATCAGGTGCAGCAGCAGGTCGAGGGGCCCCGAGAAAGCCGGAATGCTGACCGGCGGGAGGGCGGATTGGGGCAGGTCCTCGGCCATCACTGGCTCACGGTTCGGGGCTCAACTTCACCGCCGCCCGTACACTCTCCATCGTCTCCTCGGCGGCCGCGCGGGCCTGCTCGTCGCCGGCGTGGAGGACCGCCCGCACGACGTCGATGGGCGAAGAGAGGATCTCCTCCCGTTTCTGCCGGAAGCGCTCCAGAGCCGGGTTCAGGTTGGAGATGAGGTGCTTCTTGCAGTCCACACATCCGCGCGCGGCGGTCCTGCACTCGACATCGACGATCTCGACCTCTGCCGGAGGCGAGTACAGGACGTGAAAAGGAAAGAGGTTGCAGTTGTCGGGATTTCCCGGGTCCTGACGCCTGGCGCGAGCGGGGTCGGTCACCATCGCCATGACCTTCTGCGCCACGGACTCCGCGGGCTCGGTCACGCCGATCGTGTTGTTGTACGACTTGGACATCTTGCGGCCGTCGACCCCGTTGATCTTCGGAGTCGGGGTGTAGAGAGCCCTGGGCTCCGGAAAGACTTCGCCGTAGAGGCCGTTGAAGCGCCGCACGATCTCCCGGCAAATCTCGAGATGGCTGGCCTGGTCCTCCCCGACGGGAACATGTTGCGCCCGATAAACCGCGATGTCGGCCGTCATGAGGACGGGGTATCCCAGAAACCCGTGAGTTCCGAGATCCTTCGAGCGGAGCTGCTCGATCTGGTCCTTGTAGGTCGGAACGCGTTCCAGCCATCCGAGAGGCGTGATCATGGAGAAGTAGAGCGCCAGCTCCGCATGCTGTGGCACGCGCGACTGCAGGAAGATGGTCGCTTTCTCCGGATCGAGCCCGACGGCCAGCCAGTCGAGCACGGCGTCCCGCGTGTATGCCGCGAGCGGTCCCGTGTCGGCGTAGTCCGTCGTCAACGCGTGAAGGTCCGCGACGAAAAAAAAGCAGCGATAGGCGCCGGAGTCTTGCAGGTCGACCCAGTTCTTGACGGCGCCGAAGTAATTGCCGAGGTGGACGCGTCCGGTAGGACGCAAACCGGAGAGGACGGTCTCCGTCACGGAAGCCGCCTCATCTCGAAGCCCCACGGCGCCCGCTCCCGGTGACTCGCAACAATGCGGCCTAACCTCCGAAGACGAGCCGCACGACCGCGGTCTGAATTGGACGAAAGATCTTGCCCAGCACCGGAGTCGAGATCAGCAGGATCAAGATCAAAAAGCCAAAGGGCGCGATCGCGGCGTAGAGCGTCCGGATGGCCGGCAGCAGCGAGACGAGCACTCCGCTGCCGTCCAAAGGCGGAATCGGGAGCAGGTTGAAGACGCCCAGGCTCACGTTCACCAGAACGAAGAAGAACAGAATGTAGGCCAGCGGCGCCATCGCACCGGGCGCGAATTGAGTCCCCTGAAGAGCGGCGAGCAGGTCGGCCATCGCCTGCGGCTGGACGACGCGAATCAGCCGGAGAAGGACGATTCCAATCGCGGCCAGCAAGAAGTTGGAGACCGGGCCGGCGCCCGACACGACGAGGTTGGCCAGGCGCGGGTTTCGAGTGTTCGCCAGGTTGACGGGAGTGGGCTTGGCCGCGCCGAAGATCATGCCGGAAAAAATGTAGAGCATCAGGGGAACCACGATGCTCCCGATCGGGTCGATATGGCGAATGGGGTTCAGGCTGATTCGGCCCTGGTCGCGGGCCGTGGTGTCGCCGAACTGAAGCGCCGACCAGGCATGCGCCGACTCGTGAAAGGAGATGGAAAACAGGATGACGACGAGCTGGATTGCGAAGTCGACGACTTTGTGTGCCAAGCGGGGGGGACTATAACGGAAGTGACGAGTGCCGAGTGGCAAGTGACAAGCGGAGAACCGCTCGGCTCACTCGTCACTCGTCACTTGTCACCTCGTCACTTGGGCAAGTCGGGGAGATGGAGGCGCCGTCGGATCGCTCTTATGTACTGCACCGGCTCTTCCCGCCACGCTTTGTCTTCCGCCCAGGCGGGAAACTTTCCGCCGAGCTCCCCGAGATACGCATAGGTGACGCGGGAGCGGTCGGGGCCGAGCGGCTCGACGACCGTCTCCCCGGCGACGCGTTCGATGCGGATGCCTTCCTGGGGATCGCCGGGTCGGGCGTCGGTCTTCCAGGTCAGGACGAGTCGTCCCCGCTCGCCTTGCTCCCCTCGATAGGAGACGACCGCGTCGCGGTTGCGCAGCGGAAACGGGTATGGCCAGACAAAGTGAATCCGCGTTGCGCCGCCCTCGGAATCGAGCACGTCCGCCTTCTTGATCGCCGGCGCGAAGAAGTCCTTGTAGTGTTTGAAGTCCGTCAGGGTCGAGGTCACCTTGTCCGCGCTGACGGGCAGCTCCGCGGTCGAACGAAGCCACGGCGGGGATCCCGGCTTGCGCGCGATCTCCACCTGGACGCCGTGAGCGGTGAACCACTTCTCGAACGGAAGATCGGCCGGGATCGCCGAAGCGAGCGCGGCCAGAGTCAGGAAAGCGATCATGCGCGCTTCCGAACGAGAATCCAGAGACCGAGCGAGGCCCCGACCAGTACGAGATCCTCGACAACCGTCGACCAGCCGAGCGGCCGTGCGAGAAAGACTCCAAAGCACCCGCAGTTAGGAAGTTTCAGGCCTCTCAGAACCGAGACCGCAGACCAGAGCGCATAGAGAGCGTGCATGGCCGCGGACGTGAGCGCCGAGGCGGCGAGGTTTCTCCCGGAGAAGAGCCAGAACGCGAGCCCAAGCTCGGCGACCGGAATGACGACCGCAATCGGCACAAGCGCGCCCGGCACGAAGGCGTTGTAAGTCCCAAGCACCCTCGCAAAACCGGCAATGTCGAGCAGCTTCCCCACGGCCGACGCGAGCAGGATCGCACCGATCGCGAAGCGCAGAAAGGCGGCACCCGCCGGCGCCGCCCGCGGCTTCTCTATTGGGCGTTCAGTGTCCAGTCGTACGGGATGAACTCGACCTTCCATCCGGCCGGGATCTTATCTTCCCGGTACTGATTGACGTAGGCGATCAAGGACGGCGCCTTCTTGGTGAAGTCCTCCGTGTAGAACTGCAGGATCTGCGACAACCGCACCGTCTGCTTGTCCGGCTGCGGGTCGACGTTGCGCTTCTCGTTGTAGAACTCCTTGGCCTGCCGGTCGAGCTGGGCATCGATCTTGTCTGCCTCGAACGGCTCGCGGGGCAGCCGCGGGCAGCCGCGGGCCATGCAGTTCAAGGCCACGTGCACGCGCGGATCGCCCATCGGCCGGATGACCTTGTTTTCCACGTCGTAGAGAGAGGTGTAGCGGCGGCCGATCTCGAAGCGGTTCTTGTAGAAGAACGTGACCTTGACTTTGTCCAGGTCGGGCGGGAAATTGGACTTGATGATGTCGTACATCGCGACCGCGTTATAGGTGTTGATGCAGAAAGCGAGCTTTGCCTCCCGCGTGGAGAACGACTCCGGTCCGATCTCGGCGACCCTGGCCAGATACGTCTCCAGATCGGACGGGCTCTGCGCCATGCCTCGGAAGTCCATCCTTCCCTTCTCGTCGACGAAACGCGACAGGTGATTGGCCCAGGCCTTCTGGGCCGTCGAGGCATCGGGCGCCGGCATTGCCGGCGGAGCGACGCGCGACGCGCAGGCGCTGGAGAGCAGGAGCACGGCGAGGAGCCAGAGATTTCGCTTCATAGGATTCCTCCCTGAGAGTTCCAGGAGTTTTCAGTTATCAGTCTTCAGTCCTCAGTTCTTCGCTCTCGGCTATCAGAACTGATAACTGATCACTGAGAACTGACTACCTTCTCACTGCACCACCGGCAGCATCGATCCCGACAAGGGATTCCAAAGAGCCCGTCCGCTTTCCGTTTCCACCGCCAATGGCTTCAAGATGAACTCGTCGCGGCGCGCGTTGTGCGCGCACATCGAGATGGGCCCGTCCGCAGTCATGACCATGAAGGAGCAGGCATGGATCCGCTCCGGCTCGAGCGCGGAGGCGTCCATGAAGTTCTGCACGAAGAAGGAGAGCTTGTGCACGCGGCCGCGCGCGGCGACGAGGTCGCGCCTCATCTTCCAGATCTTGGGAAGGAAGAACCGCAGCGTTCGTCCGATCCAGGCCGGATCGCGAAGCGCCTCCTTCGCGAGCGCCCAGGCGGCCTGGCGCGGATAGCGCCGGTCGAGCATTACGTGCTGAAAATCGGTCAGGAAGCGGTTGAAGAAGGCGGGATCGTCGTTCAAGTCGTAGAGCCGGCCGTTGGCCTCCAGCGTAATTCCGATCCGGTGACAGGCGGGGTGCCCGATCAGGACCGTGTCCCACGAGATTCCGGTCTCGGCGCCCTCCCCGATCTTTTGGCGCACGGTCTCGAGCGAGATCACGCGGTCTCGCTCCCGCAGCACTCCGCGCCCCGTGTCTGCCTGGAGCTGGAAAGAGCCCATTCCGACCACGTCGGCGTGACGCCGGAAGAAGCGGACCAGGTCGGGAATCTCGTCGAAGTTCTCGCGGCAGACGGTGGTGTTGAAGATGACGGCGATCGGGATCCCGCGGGCCCGCTCGATGTACTCTCGCCGCACCGCGTTCAAGTCCGTTTCGGTCGCGTAACCCTTGCGCTCCTGCGTGAGATCCACGTGAAGGGCCACGTCATTCAGGCCCGCGGAAGCGAGCTCCTGCAGCATGTCGCGTGTGGCGAGGATGCCGTTCGTCATCAAAGTCGGCAGGAGGCCTCGCTCGCGGACGCGCCGCACAATCGCCACGAGCTCCCGGCGCTCCCGGAGAGTCGGGTCCCCGCCGGTAATCTGCACGGACGTGGGGGCGCCAAAGTGCGCGGCGATCTCGTCGATCCGGCGGAAGACCTCCGCGAGAGGCACATCCTTGACCCGCTCCGAGTTCTCCGACAGGTAGCAAAGGGTGCAGTCGAGGTTGCAGCGCTGCGTGATCTCCAGGGCCACGCAGCCGATCGCGTTGCGGCGCCCGAGGACCTGGTTTTCCCGGAAGAGGGGTCCCAGCCTCTGCCGCGTCCGCTCCAGGGCGTCCGCCCGGCTCGGGCTCCGGGTGGCGGGCACACGGCTCATCTCCCCTCCTTCGAAACCAATGAAACGGACCAATCGGCGTTTCGTAGATCATACGGGAAAAGCTATGAAGCGGGATTCACGTTCAGGCACGGGCAGGAGTCCTTGGTGCTTGGTCCCTGGTCCTTAGTCGGGAAGCTAAAGACCAAGGACTCAGGACTAAGGACTAAGGACTAGGGACTAAGAGTCTCAAGATGGCGAAACCTTTGCTTGCCCAGCGCGTCTCCCCTAGTGCCGTGCCGAACGGACGATGAATAGCGCGGGAACCGGACCGGCGGACGACCGGAGGCTTCTCGAGCGGATCCGCCGTGGCGACACGGAGGGGGCGGCGGAGCTCTTTGAACGTTATGGACCCGCGCTCCTCCGCTTCTCCGACAGACTTCTGGCCGACCGGTCGACGGCGGAAGAAGTGACGCAGGAGGTTTTCGTCAAGGTGATCTCGAGGGCGCACCAGTACGACGGGCGGGCGGAAGTCGCTTCCTGGCTCTTTGCGATCGCGGCCAACGCGTGCCGCGACCGGAGACGTCGCGAACGGAGGGCGACCGTCGTCCCTCTCGAAGCGGTTCCGGAGTCCGCGCAACGCGGCGAGGGGATCGAACGGCGGCTCATGGACCGGGAGAAGCGAGAGGCCGTGCGTGCGGCGCTGGCCCTCTTGTCGCCGGAGCAGCGGGAGGCGCTCGTCCTCGCCCGCTATCACGGGCTGCCCTATGCCGAGATCGCCACGGTCCTGGGGATTTCGGTCGGGGCTGTGAAGACGCGAATCTTCCGCGCGGTCGAGACCCTGAAATTGCGTTTTGCCGAAGGAGAAGCCACATGGAATGCCGCGAACTGACGGAACATGCGATCGACCGGCTGACGGGACAGATCTCGCAGCCCCGGCGCGGGGACCTCGAAGCGCACCTGGAGGCCTGCGCGGGTTGCCGCGCGGAGCTCGCCCGCATCGAAGACTCCTGGCAGGCGCTCGGCGTCGACCGGGATGCGGAAATGACCGAAGACTTCCGGCTGGGCACACTGGCCCTTCTCGAGGACGAAATGACCCGCGGGCGGATTCGGGCCTTTCGGCCGGGGCCGCGCTGGCAACGCCTGGCCGCGCAGGCCGCGGCGCTCCTGCTCGCGGTCGGGGCAGGCTGGCTCGCGCATGGCTCACCGGGAGCCCCTCCGGGCAAACCGGCCGCTCGGGAGACCGGCTCACCCGCAGCCAATGAGACAGTCTCGAATGTGTCCTACCGCCCCGCGGACCAGGCGGGACGCGTCGCCGTCTCCTTCGACGTGACCGGGCGCCGCACCGTCGTGGGCCGGCCCGAGGACCCCGCGGTTGCCAGCCTGCTCGCCTATCTCGTCTCGCGGGGAACACAGACTTCCGGGGAGAAATCTCAGGCCATCGAGTTGGTCTCGTCGCACTACGGCTCGGGAACCAAGACGGTCTCGCTCGAGATCGTTCGCGCGCTGACCGCCACCCTGAAGAAGGACGAGAATCCGGGAGTGCGGAAGAAAGCGGCCAGCGCGCTGGCCGGCTTCCCGATGACCCCCGAGATTCGCAGCGCGCTGCTCGACGCTCTGGCCAAGGACCGCAACCCGGCCGTGAGGCTCACGGCAGTGGAGGCTCTCGCCGCGGCCGCGCGGCAAGCACCGGCGGACGAACGCACCATCGAGTCCCTGCGCGAAAAGGCGTTCGATCCGTCCGAAAACGGATTCGTCCGAGCTCGGGCCGCGTCGGCGTTGAAAGCGATGGAGTTCTAGATGCAGTCGACAGTTGACAGTCGACAGTCGACAGTTCTGCCCATCGATGCCCGTAACCTCGGCGGCGTCGGAACGTCACTTTCGCTGATGGCACAAACGAAGTTCCAGACCTCTGCTCGTTCGCGGCGCGATCGTAGCGTGGCGCTGTGGGTCCCGCTCGTCGTTGGACTTCTCCTGATGTGTCTGGCGGCGGCGGCGCAGGGCGAGAGCGCTCAGGCCAAGCGCACGGACCGGTTCAACGCGACGCTCTCTTCCGGCGCGCGCCTGCGGATCGACAACATCTCCGGGGACATCGTGGCGACGCCGGGCCGCGAATTCTCGGCTGTCGTGACCGTGGTCGTCACGGCCCCGACCCAGAGCCGCGCGGACGAGCTGCTGCGCGCCACCCGAATCGTGCAATCGCGCGACGGCGAGGAGTTGTCGCTCGACACCCAATGGCCGGAGAGCGAAATGGGCCGGCCGTATCGATGGCGCTCCGGGGGCGAGCGGATGCGATCGCCGCGCTGCCGGGAGTGCAAGATCACCGCGCAGTACGAGATCGTCGTGCCACCCGGAGTTCACGCTCTCCTTCACACCGTCAACGGCGATGTCCGTGCCGACCGTTTGGACGGCGAGCTCGACGCGCAGAGCGTGAACGGCGGCGTTCGAGTCCAGGGTGCGCGCCAGTCCGTCTCCGCGGGGAGCGTCAACGGGAAAGTCGAGCTGGTCCTCGCGGCACTTCCCGCAGCTGCGGCGGTCCAGGCCAAAACGGTCAACGGAGCCGTGCTCGTGACGCTTCCGAAGGAGTCGAAGTTCGAGCTTTCGGCTTCGACGATGAACGGCACCATCGCCTCGACCTTCCCGCTGCCGGCGCAGGCGGAGACCGAAGGGGACGAGCCTGCCTCCCGGCGGTCGCCTGCCATGAACCGGGTCCATCCCCACCATCGCACGGTGGTGGTCGAGAAGGACGGCGAGGACACGGTCGTGGACCTGAAAGAGATCGAAAGAGAGATCGAGGAGTCGATGAAGGAGGTGGACTCCGAAGTGCGCGGATCGCTCCGCGAAGCGCAGCGTGAAGTGCGCCGCCTGCGGATCGTCGCGCCCGGCAACGCCTACAAAGGCTCGATCGGGCAGGGAGGGGCGCGCCTGCGGCTCTCCACCTTGAACGGATCGATCACTCTTCTCGCCGCGGGAACCAGCGAGAGCGAAGCGAAGCCGCTCGTCTTTGCGCGGCGCTCCTTTACCGTGGAAGTTCCTCGCGTCCAGGTCCGCGTCTCCCCCGTGATCGTTCCGCGGCCTGTGGCCCCCGTGGTTCCCGTGGCCCCCGTGGTCGCTCCGAGGCCGATCGTTCGCGTCAACCCGGCCATCGCCGGCGACGAGGACTTTTCGGTCGTGCGCGGAGACGTGACAGGCGACTTCCTGGCGACCGCGGGAGGGGGAGGCTACAAGCTCGGCCGCGTCAGCGGGCGGGTCAAGATCGTGACGAACTCCGGCGAAATCCACGTCGGCTCTGCCGGAGCCGGCGCCGAGCTGAAGACCTCCGGCGGCGACATCACGGTCGGACCCGTCTCCGGGGATCTGAGAGCCCATACCGACGCGGGCGATGTTCGGGCGGGAGCGGTCGGCGGAGCGGCGGTGGTCGAGACCTCCGGAGGAGACGTCCGGATCGATCGCATCGGCGGCGTGGCGGATCTGCGCACCGGAGGCGGCGACATCGTCGTCCAGGCCGTCGGCGGAGGGTTTCAGGCCCGGACAGACGGCGGCGACGTTCGAGTCGCGGTCCTCTCGCGGGAGCCCCGCGGGGGCATCTCGATCCGCAACGGCGGAGGGGATGTCACTCTGACACTTCCCGCCGATGTCCGCGCGGAGCTGGATCTGCAGGTCACGGGCTGCAGCGACCCCTCGGAAGCCTTTATCCGCTCCGACTTTCCGGAAATCGCCGTGACGCGCAAGAGCGGCGAGTCGCGCGGATCTGGCTCCTTGAACGGGGGCGGACCGCGCATCGTCATCCGCACGAGCTCCGGCACCATCCGACTCCGAAAGGGAGGGCCCACCGGGAATTGAGCGGCTTCTTCTCCTCCTCCTTCCTCCACGCGCCGAAAGGCGCGTTTCTTTTGTCGCGTTGGCACGGATCTGGCGATCGGCCCTGTCGTATTCTTCCCTCTCGGAGGGGTACGGCTGAAGGCCCCATGCCTTCAGGAAGGAAGCGAAAAATGAGGATCCATTTGCCAATCTCACGAATCTCGGCGGCGAGTCTCTTGTTGTTCAGCCTCGCGGTCGGCCTGGCGGCGGCGTCGAAATCCACGGGCAAAGTCGATCTCAACAGCGCTTCGGAGAAAGAGCTCGAGGCGCTCCCGGGAGTGGGCAGGGCCACCGCGGCAAAGATCGTTGCGAACCGTCCGTACGGCTCGGTCGATGAACTCTCAAAGGCGGGTCTCTCGGCAAAGACGATCGACAAGCTTCGCTCGCACGTGACGGCTGGTTCCGGGGCGTCGTCTCGGGCCGCGACAAAGGAAACCAGGGGGGCCGCCGAAGCCAAGAAGCCGGAGAAGACGTCGAAAGCCGCCGAGGAGACGAAGAAAACCGACAAGAAAACGGCCGCCGCTGCCGGCGCTCCGGCCTCGGGGACGAAGGTCGACATCAACACGGCCAGCGAGAAGGAGCTCGAAGCGCTGCCGGGAATCGGCTCGAAGACTGCCGAAAAGATCATTGCGAAACGCCCCTACTCGTCCGTAGAGGGCCTGTCTCGGGCGGGCGTCTCGAAGAAAACGATGGAAAAGATCGGGCCGCTCGTGACCGTTTCCCAGAGGCCGGGTTCCCGATCTTCTTCGACCTCCGCGTCGTCCGCCCCGGTTCCTCCGGGCGCCCCGAGCCCCGCCGCGCGGACGGAGTCTGCTCCTGCCGCCGAGTCCAAATCCAAGAGCGCGCGGTCTTCCTCGACCGAAAGCACCGCTTCCACGGCTCCCTACCAGGCGCCCCCGTCCAAGGGAATGGTCTGGGTCAACCTGGACACGAAGGTCTACCACCGCGAGGGAGACCGGTGGTACGGCAAGACCGTGCACGGGAAGTACATGACCGAGGCCGAGGCGCAGCAAGCCGGCTATCGGCTCTCGAAGGAGAAGGACGAGCCGAAGTAGTCGACAGTCAACAGTCGACAGCGCCTTCAGATCGATTCGCTCTGCTCCCTCTCCCTCCGGGAGAGGGCCGGGGTGAGGGCGTTCCTATCGAATCCGAATCACCTTCACCGGCTCCAGGTCTACTTCGCGCCCGAATCCGGATCGGGGGTCGTGCTTCATGGCGCCGTGGAGGTACTCGCGCAGACCCGAGCGCAGCTGTCTCCACTCGGGACCGAAGACCCGCACGGTCTCGGAGATGTCCGCGGCATTGTCTCGCGAGAGGCTCTTCAACTGATCCCGCGTCAAAGGGGGCTTCGCGATCCATCCCCAGCGGGCGGCCCTCTCGAACACCGAGGCCAGGAACTTCCCCCACCAGAGCGGGAAGTGGATCAGACGTTTTCGCGGCACGCCGACAACGATCGCGATCTCGCGGTAGAGCTCGTCGAGCGTGAACGTGGCGGGTCCTCCGACTTCGAACGTCTTTCCGATCGTCTCGGGCTTCTCCAGAGCATCGGCGAAGACGCGCGCCACGTCGTATATCGAAACTGGCATAAAGCGCGTCTGTCCGTCGCCGATCACGGGAATGAAGAGAGGGTTGTACTTCACGATGGGCGCCAGGAGAGAGACGAAGCCGTCGCCGCGACCGAAGATGATCGAGGGGCGGAAGATCGTGGCGTCCAGGCCGGAGCCCTTGACGGCGCGCTCCCCCGCCGCCTTCGTCCGGCCGTATTCCGACGGGGCATCTTCGGAGGCCCCCATCGCGCTCATGTGGAGCAGCCGGCTCACCCCGGCCGCCTGCATCCCCCCCACCACGTTTTCGGTCGCGACCCGATGCATCCGGTCGAAGGTCTGATCTCCCTTCTCGGAGATGATGCCGATCAGGTGGACGACCGCGTCCTGGCCCCGGAAGGCGGCTTGGAGGGTTCGCGGGTCCAGCACGTTTCCCACGCGGGTCTCGACGGGTTTGTTGTAGCGGTTTCGTGTCGATTCGGGTTCGCGCGCGAGGACGGTGACGGCGTGCTCCCGCCGGAGCAGGCCGTTGACCATATGCGTCCCGACAAAACCGGTTCCGCCGGTGACGAGGACTTTCAAATTGCTCTCCTTTGAGTCCTCATCTCTATCACGTCCGTTCCCGGCTTCCTCATTTCGTAATTCGAATTTCGAAATTCGAAATTGTTCTCAGGGGTACCCAAACAAATCACTGACGATCCTCTCCCCCCTCGCCATGCGCTCCAGCACCACCCTCCTCGCCTCTCCGAGGCGCGCCAGGTCGCGCACCGGGTCGGCGACACGCATGGCAGCCAGGCCGGACTGACGGCTGCCCAGCAGATCCCCCGGGCCTCGCGCCTGGAGATCCTTCTCGGCGATCAGGAATCCATCCGAGGTCTCTTCGAGCACGGCCAGCCGCGACCGGGCCTCCTCGCTCGCGCCCTCTCCCACGATCAGCGCGCACCAGGAAGGCCGCTCGCTGCGGCCGACGCGGCCGCGCAGCTGGTGGAGTTGCGCGAGACCGAAGACCTCCGCGTTCTCGATGATCATGAATGTGGCCTCCGGCACGTCGACGCCGACCTCGACCACCGTCGTCGCGACGAGAACACCGACCCGGCCCGCGGCAAACTCTCCCAGGACGCGCGCCCGTTCGGCAGCGGGCATGCGCCCGTGCAAGGTCGCGACCGAGATTTCCGGTACGCAGGAGGCGATGCGAGCGGCCGTCTCGCGCGTGGCGGCGATCTCTCGCTCCCCCTCTTCGATTGCTGGCACAACCACGTAGACCCGCTCCCCCGCCCGCACTCTCTCCGCGGCGAATCGGTAGACCCGGTCTCGAGCGGACTCCTCCCGCACTCGCGTCACGACGGCGCGGCGGCCGGGAGGCTTTTCGTCGAGAACCGAGACATCCAGCTCTCCGTAGATGGCCCACGCGAGCGAGCGCGGGATGGGAGTGGCGGTCATGACGAGCACATGCGGGAACGCGCCCTTGCCGAACAGCGTGGCCCGGTGCGCGACGCCGAAGCGGTGCTGCTCGTCCACGACCACGAGGGCGAGGTCGCGAAACCGTACGGGCGCTTCGATCAGAGCATGCGTGCCGATCAGCAGGTCGATCTGGCCGCCGGCGAGAGCTTCCAGGAGCATCCGGCGGGGGCGGCCCCGGACGCGGCCGGTCAGCAGGCCCAGACGAACTCCCGCCTTTTCCATCCAGGAAGCCAGCGTCGCGGCGTGCTGCTCCGCCAGAATCTCCGTCGGCGCCATCAGGGCCCCTTGCCGGCCGTTTCGAGCGGCCAGGAGAAAAGCCAGCCCCGCGACGATCGTCTTTCCGCTGCCGACGTCCCCCTGCAGCAGCCGCGCCATGGCCCGTCCCGAGGCGAGGTCGGCGGTGATCTCCTTGAGGGTCCTCTTCTGGGCGCCCGTCAGGCGAAACGGAAGGACTGCCTGCGCCGTCCGGCGGATCGTGTCGTCCGCGGCGATGACGCGTCCTCGCCGTTCCTTCAGGCGCGCGCGCTTCTCCTCGATGCCCGCCGCCAGAACCAGCAGCTCCTCGTCGGCGAGCGCGCGCCTGCCCGCGTCCGCGCTCTCGAACGTTTCCGGGAAATGCGCCTGTTCGAGAGCGGCGCGGGCGGCGGCAGCAGAAGTCGCCGCCGCGAAATCCGTCGCGACTCGGTCGAGCGCGCGGCGCGCGAGCGTCCGCCAGGCCCTTGGCGCGATTCCTCCGATCCGGTGATAGATCCCGACGATCCGGCCGGAATGAAGAGGATCCGCCTCCTCGCCCGGCCGCACGATCTCGGTCTCGGGGTTTTCCAGACGCGTCTCGCCGCGGGGCGTGATCGCCGCGGCCCCGTAAAGAATGACGGGACGGCCGGACGAGAGCGCCTCCGCGAAGGAGGCGTAGCGGTTGTGCCAGACGACGCGCACCGCGCCGGTTCCGTCGTCGGCGATCGCCTCGACGCGAAAGAGCCCGCGGCGCATACGCGTGGAGCCGACCCCCGCCAGCCGCGCCATCAGGGTCGCCGGCTGTCCCGCCGAGAGGGCCGAGATCGTCCCGTAACGCCGCCGGTCTTCGTAGCGAAAAGGCAATCGGAGAAGAAAGTCCCCGACGGACCGAATGCCCTCCGCCGCCAGGCCGGCCGCTCGGGCGGTGCCGAGACCGGGCAGGCGGGACACGGGGTCTCGCAAGGAAAGGGGCGCGGGAGCGGCAGGAGGCGCGGTCGAAGCGCGCGAGGGTCGAGGAGAAACGGTGTTACGCCCTCGAGTCCTGGAAGGTCAGAGCCACCAGGCCGAATTTCAACGTGTCGCCGTTCTGAATCGCCACCGGCGCCCCGGTGGCCAGCCGCGTCTCGTTGACGAAGGTGCCGTTCATGACGCCGATTTCCTCCATCACGTAGAAGTGACCGGCGAGCTGATAGACCTTCGCGTGCCGCCGCGACGTGGAGCGCTGAGGATCGAGCGGAGAGAGGTCGACGTCGGGCGTGATACCGGTGACGGGGTCCGCGCGCCCGACCAGGGTGTCTCCCTCGCGGTTCATGAAGAACTCGGTCTGGCCGTCGCTGGAAATCAGCCGGCAAATGTCGCCCTGGGGCACGACCTTCGCTCGCGATGCGGCCGGCTTGCGCGGCGGCGGTTTTTCCGCGTCGACTGGCGGGGCAGGCGGCCGTTCTTCCTCGAGGACGCGCCGTCCAAGAGCCTCCTCGAGCATCGCGGTGACTTCGCGCAGGCGCCGGGAGAGCTTGCGCATCATGCGGACCGCGATCTCGGTGTTGCTCTTCAACATCGTGTCAAACATCGCGCCGTTGATTTTGACGACTTCCACGTCCGTCTTGGCACGCGCGGACGCGGTGCGGGGCAGGTCCTCGAGGACGCTCATCTCTCCGAAGAAGTCCCCTTTTTCCAGGGTCGCCAGGACTCTCGTCTCGCCGGCGATCTGCTTGAAGAGCTCGACCGTACCGGACTGGAGAATGTACATTTCGGTTCCGATGTCCCCCTCGGAAAAGATGATGTCTCCCATCGGATGCGTGACGATGTAGCGATCGAACGGGTTCTTGCCACCCGTCTCCTTCCCGGATTTGAAGACAGCCTTCATCGGGCCACCGATACCCCGGCTTCGAGGAACACCAGCTCCCTCGTGTCTTTGTCGCGCAGGTCCAGGCGCACGCGGGCGCCCAGCGGCAGCGTCCGCGGGCGCGGGAGATGCCCCGCCGGAAAACTCAGGGCAACGGGGAAAGGCGCTCCGCGAAGACGGTCCTGGAGAGACTGCCGGATCTGCTCCGGAGTCTGGTCACGACCGCCGGGAAGCACCGAGCCGATCACCATACCTTGCAGATTCGCCAGCGTACCCGAGCGTTCCAGTTGGGTCAACAGACGGTCGATCCGGTAGGTCTCCTCGCCGATGTCTTCCCAGAAAAGGATCGCTCCCCGGGCATCGAGGGCCTCGGGCGTGCCGCACAGAGACGCCAGAAGGGAGAGGCAGCCGCCGATGAGGGGTCCCTCTCCCGTCCCCTGGGCCACGATGTCCGGATCCGCAAAACGGTGCCTCTCCGGAACGGACCCGGACAGGAGCGATTCCCAGTCCAGATTCCCGTCCTCCCCCATCTCCAGCGCCACCATGGGCCCGTAAAAGGTCGCCAGCCGCGCATGGCAATAGAGGAAGGCGAAGAGGGCCGTCAGGTCCGAAGCTCCCAGATGGATCTTCGGATGCCGCATGGCCTCGGCCGGATCGAGTCGGGAGAGCGTCCGTGAAGAGCCGTAGCCTCCGCGAGCGAAGAAGATCGCGTCGACAGCAGGATCGCGCAGCAGCTCGCGGTAGCCCGAGGCGCGTTCCTCATCGGACCCGGCCAGAAATCCGGACCTCTTTCGCAGGTTCGCCGCCTCGACGATGCGATATCCCTTCTGCCGGAGATGAGAGATGCCGCGCGCGAGCCTGTCGGCGTCGACCGGACCGGACAGGGCCGCGACGCCGATCGTGGCGTTCGGCCGTAAGGCTGGAGGTTTCAAAAGCTCGGTCATCGCCTCGAGAATGCTACGGCCTTCAGTCCGCAGTTTTCAGTTTTCAGTTCTCAGTTGTCAGTTCGGAGAGGCGACCATGTCATATCTGATATAGCACTCTGCCTCGGTGGGAGTCTGAAAAAACTGATCACTGAAAACTGAGAACTGACAACTCAAAAGGAGCCCGAGCGGGCCGGTAAGCCGAATTTTGTTCTCCGGCCCGGTTGCCCGGACCAGAGCCGCGATCATTCCTCTAGGCCCGAAGTCGCCTTCGGGCTCCAGCAGCCGACCCGGAGACGGCCCGCCGAAGCGGGACGGGTCGGGCACCCTCCATCTCCCTATTTGGCCTTGCTCCGCATGGGGTTTACCGTGCCCCCTCCGTTGCCGTCGGGGCGGTGCGCTCTTACCGCACCGTTTCACCCTTACCGTCCGAGCCCGAAAGAGATCGGAAGGCGGTTTGTTTTCTGTGGCACTTTCCTTCGCGTCACCGCGACCGGGTGTTACCCGGCATGCCGCCCGTTACGGAGTTCGGACTTTCCTCCCCGATTGCTCGGGGCGATCGCGTGGCCCGCTCGAGCCGAGGGGATCTTAGCACCTTGGAGGCTTGTGAGAGGGTCCTTTGCGCCAAGAACGGCATGGCCGCGAACACCAATCGGTTCATCGGTTCATTAATTCATCGGTTGATTGCGGCTCCATCAGACTTGACCGGGGGCAAATGAACCGATGGACCGATGACCCGGGGACCGATCTCAACCTCTCCCGATTCCCCTCATCCTCGAAGTACTTCATCCAGTCTTCCACGTCGACGACCGTCTCTTTCTGCGCCTGCGCAGCGCCCGCTCCGACGCGCCGCCAGAAGTCTTCCGGAGAGCTCCTCTTCGCGCCAAGGTCATGGGCACGCCGCGAAAGATCCCGGTCGGCGGTGACGACAACAATCTCTCCGGGAGTGCGTGACCGCTCGATCTCCCGCAGGATCGCTTCGTCCGCGCTGCCGCCCGCCGCCCGTATCGACAGGCTGCCGAGCGTGGAGCTTCGCTCCCCCCCTCCGTCAAAGAAGAGAACCGCGCTGGCCTTCGAACGCCTCAAGCGCTCCGCGACTTCAGCCACGAGCGCGGCGCGATCCGCCTCCGTCGGCCGTGCCGTCCGCCGCGCCCGGCCGATCAGGTTGTTGCCGTCGAGGAAGTAGGGCATTTGGAAGAATTGAATCATTGATCCATTGAGTCATTGAAGGATCGAGGCCCTCCTCAATGAGTCAATGAACAATGAATCAATGAATCAATCGGCATGCGGAGCATGGCTCCTGGGGTGCTGAATCCGGAAGAGCAGAAGCTGGACGGTCCGTGCCACGCGGGGCCGATGGAGCAGCAGGGTCGCCGCGAGGCCGAACAGCAGTATGGCCGTGAAAAGCGGCTGAAAAAAACAGAGCGTGGCCAGCACGACCGCGACGACGTCCTCCGCGAGGGATAAGAAGAACTGGGTCACGCCGCGTGTGGCGGCCGTCGAGGTGAGGCGCGTCGTCGACTTGGCCAGGTGCGCTGCCAGAGCGGCCGCCGCCGCGCCGACCGAGGCGCCGATGCGGCCCAGGACGCCGGCGGAATCCGGCAGACAGGCCAGACAGAGCAGGACGCCGACGATGGGACGCAGCAGGGTGTGCGCCGATTCCCAGAACCGGTCGACCAGCGGGATCTTGTTGACGATGAACTCCAGCAGGAAGAGAACGAGCGCCACTTCCAGGACGACCGGGCTGGAAAGAAACGCGGTCAC
>Ga0207684_10001479_pt1 | contig 25282 bp, 24 predicted proteins | sample KBSK5501metaG_FD_184342 | JGI IMG/M metagenome (GOLD analysis project Ga0207684, IMG submission 184342) | Corn, switchgrass and miscanthus rhizosphere microbial communities from Kellogg Biological Station, Michigan, USA - KBS K5-50-1 metaG... | ecosystem: Host-associated > Plants > Roots >...
ATCTTTTCGCCCGCAGCCTTTACGACTTCGATTCCCAGCAATCCCGCCCAGCGATCGGCCGCGGCGGCCACAACGTCATCACGCGTTCCCGTTACTCGAAGACTGACCAACTGGCCGAAGGGAGGGAAACCCAGCGCTGCGCGCGCGGCGAGCTCGCTTTCATAGAACAGCGCCGGATTGCGGGCTGCCAGCGACCGGATGACATGATGCTCGGGCATATAGGTCTGGATCATCACCTGGGCGCCGGGATCTTCGGACGCGAGCGCCAGCACATTGCGCAAGGTATGGTACGCACGCTCGCCCGCCAGAAAATCCGGCAGGTGAAGAGCGGCATCCGGGGCCAGGATGCCGACGAGAGAGGCGAAAGGACAGGGAACCGCGCTCAACACAAATTGCGTGGCGATGAGAATGTCATAATCCTTCGCGCGGAGGCGTGCCAGCAAGAGGGCATCAGTCTTCTTTCCACCGGGGGCGCGCTCAATGCGCAAGACGCGGGCTTTCGGAAACCGGCGCTGCACTGCCTCTTCGGCTGCTTCGGTTCCGAGACCGGACGGAAAGAGACGATATCCTCCGCACGCAGGACAGTTCGTGGGAGGGGCTTTCCGCTGTCCGCAATGGGAGCACAAGAGAATGGCTTCTGTTTTATGAAAGGTCCAGCCCAATCCGCACGTGGGGCAGCGCATGGCCTGTCCGCAGTCCCGGCAGAGCAAAACCGACGCGTATCCTTTCCGGTTCAGAAATAAGAGCGCCGTCTTGCGAGCCGCGAGGCGCTCGACCATGGCGTCGACGAGCGGAGCCGACAAGATCTCTCCTGGGGTGTCGCGCAAATTTATGATTCGGACGGGAGGAAGATTTTGCGTGTCAGAACGGAGGGTGATCGCGGCGAGATTCGCTGTCGCGTGCACCGATTCCAAAGAAGGATGAGCGGAGGCGAGTACCAGCACGGCCTGTAGTTGGCGGGCGCGTTCAGCGGCGACGACCCGGGCATCGTACCTCGGAGCGTTCTCAGCTTTGTATGCTGCCTGGTCTTCCTGGTCGATCACGATTAATCCCAAGTCGACGAGCGGCGCAAATGTTGCCGAGCGGGTTCCAATCACGACCCGCGCCTCCCCCCGTTGAATCCGGCTCCAAGCCCTTTCGCGCGCAGGAATCGAAAGCTCGCCGTGGTATGCCTCCGATGGCAATGCGCCGTCCTCGGACAGCACTTGGCGAAGAGGTTCGACCTGGTGAGTCTCCGGCACCAAGATGAGCGCGCTCCGGTTCTGTCCAAGGGCGGCCCGCACCGCGCTGCGATATACGTGGATCAGATCCTTGCAGGAGGCTGGGAGCAGGAGAGCCGCGTATCGCTGTGCTGCAATAGTTTCCAGGAGTTGATCGCGAAGCGGGACCAATGCCGGAGCAAGCGGAGGAACGTCGGAAAGAAGCACCTGATCAAGAGAGTCCTTGGGGGGCGTCCGGGACGGCCGGAGACGCTTCTCCGCCCGGCCGGGAAAGGCGAGCCGCAGACACTGTCCTAAAGCGGCTAGATAACGGTCGGCGACCCATCGAGTGAGGGCGAGGAGCTCCAAGCTGATGACCGGCGCATCATCTATACGGGCCAGGATATGCCGGAGCCGTTTGCCGGCGCTGTCGCTGCCCGGCTCGGAGATCACGGCTAGGATGTAGCCGGTAAGCACTTCTGAACCGAAAGGAACTCGGACGCGTATGCCTGGCGTCCAGGGGCCAGGGAGGCCTTGGGGGATGGAATAGGTAAACACCCTGAAAAGACGACGAGGAACAGCGACTTCGAGATACTGACGCGGATGTGTGGACACTGGCGAAAGGAAAGTTAAGGTGTGACGATCTTGAGAGCCTTGTATTGGCCGCCGACCAATTGGAAATCTACGGTCACCTTGTCGCCTTGGGTCAGATCTTTAAGGCTTTGCCGGCTACCGGCAAAGCTTGTCGCGTCCTCAACGATGAAGGTGAATCGATTGCCGTCCGGCTTCTTCACGGTCAGCTTCTTTGCAACGACATCAACTTTCAACACTTCCCCCGCGAACTGTTCACTGGCCAGAAGGGCCGAGGCCAACGCAAACGACAGTACGACGCCTAGGAAGATAGCCGACAGGCTGCGGTACGAGTGGCCGTTCATGGGGGTTCCTGAAGTGCGGTCCTATCAGCTGGCCTGCCGATGCACGAACAAACTATTGGAGCTCCTCCGGAGAGCCCATGCGGTCCGGACCCTGATCAAGCGGGCGGGGTCTGCCTAACAGCCGGGTGACAAAGTCACCTCGGTGAACCGCGTCCAAGCTCCTTACGATCTTCGTCGTTGCCGTTCGCTCCTGCACAGAAAGGACCTTTAGCTCAGCGAAGGGGTAATCCGGCAGAAATGTTTTCATCGACTCGCGGTTGCCCTGCCGAATTACCTGCAACCGATCGCCCACTCCGATGCCGTCCTGGGCGCCAAGGTCGATATAGACGATTTCCCCTTGCGCGGTTTCCTGCTTTGGGATTTTAAATTCCACAATGGTTCCCGTGACCGACTCCTCGGATTTGCCTTGGTCCGGCACCTCTGTCGGCGGGGCAAAGAGCATGACAGGATCACCCGGCCCCATGGAGTCGAAAGGTTGGATGACGCGGGCTTCCACAACCCGGTTCTGGGGCTCAGAGGTGATCTCGAGGATCCCCAGGATTTTCACAAGCCGACCCACATAAACGGTCGTGATGGGATGAAACACTGGATTTGTCAAACGGTAAGCGGTGACCCAGTCTCCCGTGTGAACATCGAGGTTTCGGATGAAGCGAAGGTACAGGGTGTCGCCGGTGCTGAAGTAAGTTTTCGACTGGCGCGCTCCAATGATGCTGCCCGCCAGCTTTTCCGTGGGTAGGATATAGCCTCCCTGAAAAGCCAGGGCTTGATCCCCGACCGGAGGAATACGATTACCCTCGGCGGCAATGGCGGTGGTCGACAAGAGAAAGCTTGCAAGGACAAAGACTGCTGCCTTTGGGTAGATTTGAAAGATTCCAAGCGGGGTGCTCATCGAGACCTCCATTTTAGAGATGATGGAAGCATACCAGGTCTTATCGGCAAGTCAAGGTTAATCCTTGATTGACGAGGGGTTAGGAAGGTGGTAGGGTGCCTCATGCAACGGCTGTTGCGCAGCGCCTGCTGGGTCTTTTCGGCCTGGGCCGCGTTCGTCATGACGGATTACCCAGCCAGCGCTTCGGCCGATGCCATTCCTTCAAAAGTTCCAGTTTTCAGCCTGCCGCAGGAGCCGGATGAATTCGATCGCCGCGAAGTCGAAGCCTACTACGATTGGCGGAACAATTTATTCTTTCGTGTTTTTAACATCTCCGGCGTAGAAGGCAAGGCGAACTTTATGACAGCTCGGAGAACCTATAAGGTGTCGGTGAATCAGTATGGATATGAAGTGGCGGTGACGTTTGCTAATCCTCTGTTTTACTGGCTGGATCGAAACGGCAATGGAGAGTTCGAGCCAGGGCAGGACGAGATGTGGATCGATATCGAAGAGGATGGAGTTAACGGCAACGAAAAGCTGTACGATCCGATGGTTCGGGATGACAGCCCCCGCGGACCGGTCCCGGCTCCCCCTGTGCCTTCTCTCCGGGGAACAGGAAAGGAGCATGTGAGCTATGGCCACTGAAGATCGTCGAACCCTCACCAATCAGCCGGACCCGCCCGATTTTACCAAGGCCAAGCCTAAGCGGGTCAGGACGCAGATCCACCGCCGGATCAAGTCATCAGAACCGCTCACCGACCAGTGGGACTCGACATCAGCAGAGCCTCCCGCGGACTTACGGATGCCGGCGCGTAAGATGTCGCGTCGGAGTCCGCCGGAGTCCCCATAACTGGAGCTCTCGGCGCTGAGGCTTTCAGCCGTCTATTCTAGGTCCTTTGATCGCTTGCTTTGCGGAAAATCGCGATGTTAGCCTGACCTGGTAGGCTAGGCTTACTCTGTAGCGAGGGATTGGTGGAATACACTGACCAAGGGCTTCCCTATGTGGTCAACTACTTTCCGATCTTGGCGTTTCTGGCCATAGCTTTTGCTTTCGGCGCCGGGACGCTCGTGTTGAGCCACTTCGTCCAGCCCAAACTGCCGGATGCTGAAAAATTGAGCGTGTATGAATGCGGGAGCGAACCGTTTTCGGACGCCCGCATGCCGTTTCCAGTTCGCTACTACATCATTGCCATGTTATTTGTGATCTTTGACATTGAAATCGTTTTTCTCTACCCCTGGGCGGTCGCCTTCGGCAAGATCGGGGTTATTGGGATGATCGAGATGATCATCTTCATCTTCCTGTTCGTGGTGGGCTATGTATATGCGTGGAAGAAGGGTGCGTTGGAATGGGATTAGATCCAAAACTCATTCAGGTTAGCCATGCCCATGAGAAAGACAGCGGGCCTGGGATTCACCTGCTCACCCTCGAAAAGGCGGTCAATTGGGCTCGCAAGGGCTCACTCTGGCCGATGACTTTTGGCCTGGCTTGCTGCGCCATCGAGATGATCGCGGCAGTATCGGCGCGGTACGATATCGATCGGTACGGGGCAGGGGTCTTTCGAGCCTCCCCGCGCCAGTCGGACCTCATGATCGTGGCCGGGACCGTGTGTGTTCGCATGGCGCCCGTGATCCGGAAAATTTATGATCAGATGCCGGAACCGCGTTACGTGATCGCCATGGGCTCGTGCGCCACTTCCGGAAACATCTATGACAGCTACAGCGTTGTCCAGGGCGTGGATCGTTTTGTCCCCGTTGACATGTATGTTCCGGGATGCCCGCCGACACCCGAAGCCCTGTTCGACGGCATCCTGAAATTGCAGGAGCAGATTATGCAGCGGAGGGTCTTCTACAAGAAGCCCCCCGAAGCGGTGCAGGCGTAACGAGGATGCATCCGACCGCCGCCCAAATCCAAGAGGTCTTTCCGGACGCGTTTCAAACGGCCGTCGAATGGCGCGGCGATTTGGCGATCACCGTTTCACGCAAACGCCTGCACGATGTCTGCCGCTACGTGCATGATACTCCCAACTTGGATTTCGATTACATCGTCCATGTGAGCTCCGTCGATTGGCCGGACGATCCTGAGCGATTCGAAGTCGTGTACGAAGCCTATTCGGTTTGTCACCGCCACCGGATTCGTGTGAAGACCCGCGTGCCGGAGGATGACTGTGTCGTGGATTCCATGACCGATATCTGGAAGGGCGCTGACTTCATGGAACGCGAAGTCTTCGACATGATGGGGATTCGCTTTCGCAACCATCCCAACCTCACCCGCATCCTGATGCCGGACGACTATCCCGAAGGCTATCCGCTGCGTAAGGATTTTCCGCTGCGTGGAAAGGGATGGCGGGATACCTTCACGTTCATCGGTGAAAAATCCTGATGAAACCCACCTTCGAAGACCAGCGCGAGACGATTTATCACGTCGATCCGGCGCACCCGGAAAACCCGGCGCTCCCGACCCTGCGCACCGAGGAGATGATGCTGAACATGGGGCCCCAGCATCCCAGCACGCATGGAGTGCTCAAGGTTGTTCTGGCGTTGGAAGGGGAACGCATCGTCAAGGCGACGCCGGTGCTGGGCTTCCTGCATCGCGGCGTGGAAAAACTGGCGGAAGACGGGACGTACCATCAGTTTATTCCCCACACCGACCGGCTCGATTACATCTGCGCGATGTACAACAATTTCGCGTACTGCCGCGCGGTGGAAAAACTCGTCGGCATTACCGTTCCCCCTCGCGCTGAATATCTACGGACGATCGTCGCGGAGGTCCAGCGGATCATCGGTCATCAGTTCTGGCTCGGTACCCAGGCCCTCGACATCGGGGCGATGACGGTCTTCTTCTATGCCTTTCGCGACCGGGAGATCCTGCTGGACTTCTTCGATGAGCTCTGCGGAGCGCGCCTGACTACCAGCTGGTACCGGATCGGTGGCGTCGAGCGCGACTTCACGCCCGAGCTGGTCGACACGCTCCGGCGCTTTGTGGAGTACTTTCCCCCGAAGATCGATGAATACGTCACGTTTTTGGAAACCAACCGCATCTGGCTCTCCAGGACAAAAGGCGTAGCGGTTATCTCGGCCGAAGATGCGATCAGCTTCGGTTTAAGCGGGCCGACGCTTCGAGGATCGGGCGTGGACTACGATCTCCGCAAATTCGAGCCCTACGGCGCCTACGACCAGTGCGAATGGAGCGTGCCCGTGGGCAAAAACGGGGATACCTATGACCGGTATTGGATCCGCGTTGAAGAGATGCGGCAGAGCCTCAGCATGGTGCGCCAGTTATTGGAGAAGCTGCCGGACGGGCCGATCATGGCCGACGTGCCCAGCGTCACCCTGCCGCCGAAGGAACGGGTGTTTAACGATCTCGCGAGCATGATCCAGCAGTTCAAGTTGTTCTCCACGGGTTTCGAGGCACCCCGCGGCGAAATCTATTGCGGGACGGAAGCGGCCAAGGGCGAGTTGGGCTTCTACATTGTCAGCACTGGGGAAGGGAAACCTTACCGGCTCAAGATTCGCGCCCCTTCGTTCATTCATATGGGCGCGTTCGATCATATGGCCCGCGGATACATGATCGCGGACGTGGTCACCATTTTTGGAACCTACGACATTGTGATGGGCGAATGCGACAGGTAGGGAAGAGGTAATTTCATGGCTTTAAAACCGGTCACGACACCGGATGTCGAAGCCCCCAGCATCGAGTTGACCATCGACGGTCAAACGGTGCGGACGAAGGCCGGGGTGTCTCTCTATGACGTGATTTCAGAGACCGGCAAGATCATACCCGCCATGTGCTACCACTACACCTTCGATCCTTTTGGCTCCTGCGGGATGTGTCTGGTCATGGTGGAGGGGAAGAAAGCCCCGGTGCGGTCGTGCACGGCGAAGGCCGAAGCGGGGATGGTCGTGCGTGCCGATGGGGATGATCTCTTTGCCGCCAGAAAAAAGGCCGTCGAAAAGCACCTCTCGATCCATCCGCTTGACTGTCCGGTCTGCGACGCCGACGGCCACTGCGAGCTGCAAGACATGGCGTTCCAGCATGGGGTCACGAGCCTGGTGAACCCCAGGCCCAAGGGTCTGCCCGAGGATCGGCGCAGCCTTGTCCTGGACTTCAACATGAACCGCTGCATCTTGTGCGGAGAGTGCATCAACATCTGCAAGGACGTACAGATGATCGATGCCTTGCAGTTCTTCAAGAAGGAAGGCAGCACGCATGTGGTGGCCAAGGGAGATAACGCCCTCGAATGCGAGTTCTGCGGCGACTGCCTGGCGGTCTGTCCGGTGGGGGCAATCACCAACAAGTACTCGAAGTACATCTATAAGCCGTGGCAGTTGAAGAAGACCACCACCACGTGCGGCTACTGCGCGGACGGCTGCCAGATGCAGATCGAGACCAGCGGACGTGACGTCCAGCGCGTCACCTCGCCGCTCTCATGGAAAAATAAATGGGGCGACCGCGCGGACACAGTGGAGGGCCATGGCGGCCTCTGCGTGCTCGGGCGATTCGGGTTTCAGTATATCGACAGCAAAGAGCGGCTGAGCACGCCACTCGTACGGACTGAGGAGGGCCTTGTTCCTCAGCCCTGGTATGAGGCGATCCATCTCGTCAAGGACCGACTGGCCGCGATCAAGGCCGAGCATGGACCCAACGCCATCGCCGGGTTGATCACCGCCCGATGCACCAACGAGGAGCAGTATCTGTTCCAGAAGCTCATGCGCGCCGCCATCGGCACGAATCAGTTGGACAGCAGCGCTCGGTACGGATATGTAAATTTTACCCGCGCGATGCAGCATGCAGCAGGCGTCGGACGGATGATGAACAACTATGCGGAAATCTCGAAGGCCAAGACCTTGCTCCTCATCGGGACCGATATTACCGAGACCAATCCGATCACCGGACTGCGCGTCAAGGAAGCGCTGCGGGTGTATGGAGCGAAAGTGGTGGTCGCGGACTCGGCGGTAACCAATATTGCGAAGCTCGCCTCGCATCCGGTGCCGATCAACGCGGGTGGCGAAAGCGGGTTTATCCAGGGGCTTGTGAAGGCGGTGCTGGACGAAGATTTGGTGGACGAAGCCGTGATCAATGCAGCGCCGGAGGCGTTTGCGGCGCTCAAGCAGGCGGTGGGGCGGTTACCCTGGGAGACGATTGCGTCCACAGCAGGCACTTCCAGGGAGTCGATCGTGGAAGTCGCCCACATCTATGCCGAAGCCCCCCGGGCGGTCATCATCTGTGGCGAGGGTGTGATACGGCGCGTCCATGGCTATGAGAGCATCTTACGTCTCGTCGATCTCGCCTGGGTCACGGGTAAGCTGACCAAACCGGGTTGCGGAATCAACGCCCTGCCGGAAGAAGCCAATGAGCAGGGCGCACTGGACATGGGGGTGGCGCCGGAGTTGCTGCCCGGCCAGATGCCGTACGACGATCTCGAAGCGCGCGCCAAATTCGAGCGCGCATGGAACGTGCACTTACCTTCAGGACCGCAGGCGAGTGCCGATCTTATGCAGATACTCGAGCGGTGCCGTTCGGGACAGATCAAGGCCCTCTACCTGGTCGGCGAAAACCCCCTGGCCACCTTACCAGCTGGTAGCGGAGTTCGCGAAGCGCTGGAGAAAGTAGAATTCCTCATCGTTCAGGATCCGTACTTAACCGAGACCGGCCAGCTGGCCCATGTGGTCCTGCCCGCGTCCACGTCGGCCGAAAAAGACGGCACCTTTACCGACGTGCAGGGGAAAGTCAACCGCGTCCGCGAGGCATTGGAAGTGAATGAAAACGCGCGGCCGGATTGGGAGGTTTTTGCTGCCCTCGGGTCGCTCTTGGGCTATCCCATGGATTACGATCATTCGAATGCGGTCCAGTCCGAGATCCTGAAGGTCCTGCCGGGCTATTACAACCTCGGCGAGCCCAGGCCGGTCATCGCCCGCCCTGAAAATTACCTGAGCAACGGCTATATCCGTGAGGTGGCCGCACGCTACCAGCCGGAGGAAGGTCGTCCCGCGGACAAGCCCTTCACATTGGTAATGGGGCAGGTCTTGTACCATCATGGGAAACTGTCTACGCGGGCGTCCGGACTCACCCAGCTCTATCCCAACACCGGTAAGCTTCAGATGCACCCGGACGATCTGGCGCGCTTGCAAGTAGGAGAGAAAGACGCGGTACGAATCACCTCAGCTCGGGGATCACTGGAAATGTGGACGCAGCTGAACGCCAATCTGGCGGTGGGAACCTGCTTCTTCCCGGAGCACTTCAACGAACCTGCGGTCAAGGACTTGATGGACTGTGTCATCGATCCCCATACTGGCGTCCCGAGTTTCAAGCTCACGCAGGTCTCGATCGAGAAGATCGCAGTGGCGGAACCAGAACGGATACAGCGATGAACGCCGCGACCGTCAAAGCCACGGACCAAGAGAAGAGCCTGCTCCGGACGTTCTGGGACGTGTTCTCGTTCGCGGAAATCCGCATCGCCATGAAGCTGGTGTTTCGGCACATGTTCGTGAAATCGGTGACGTTTCAATATCCGCGAGAGAAGCGGACGATCCCGGACGCGCATCGGGGCGCGTTAGGGTTGTTACGGTACGACGATGGCGTGGAACGTTGCGTCGGGTGCGATTTGTGCGAGGCGGCCTGTCCTTCCCGCTGCATCAAAGTGGTGAGTGCCGAGGATCCGAAGAAGCCGCTGAGCCGCGTTGCAACGGAGTTTTATATCGACATCACAAAATGCGTCTTTTGCGGCTACTGTGTCGAAGCGTGCCCCGTGAATGCGCTTGCAATGACCAAGATGTACGAGTATTCTACGCCGGACAAACGGACCTTGATATTCGATAAAAAAAGACTGTACGAAGTGGGCGAGAAACACATCGAAGATGCCAAGCGATATCTCTATGCGCACAATCAGGAGAAGAACGATTCCGACAGCCGTGCGTACCGCTATAAGTTCCCGCATACCGTGACCGCGCCGCGCCGCGACCCTTAGACATGACCTCAGTTTTCTTCGTGTACTTCGCCGTCGTCAGCGTCGTGTCTGCCGTCTTGACGGTCGCCTTGAGAAATCCCGTCCAGTGCGGCATCGCGCTGCTCTCGCTGCTGGGACACATCGCCGGGCTGTTCGTGCTATTGCATGCCGAGTTTCTCGCGGCGGTGCAGATCATCATCTACGCCGGGGCGATCCTGATTCTCTACCTGTTCGTTCTCATGATGCTCAATCTCAAGTCCGAGGAGCGTTACGTGCACCGCCGCTATGCCTGGTACGTCGTGGGCATGGGCGCGTTGAGCATCGAATTAATGTTGATGCTCCTGGCGTCAAACTATGCCGGGGTGAAGGGAACGGCGACGGCCGACGCGATCGAGCAAGTGGGCAACAGCACCGCGATCGGCATCCTCATGTTCAGCGATTACCTCTTGCCGTTCGAAATCGTCGGAGTCTTTCTCCTAGGCGCCATTGTGGGGGCGATTGTGCTGACCAAAAATCCGACGCGTGCGGACCTCGAGCGCGAGCCGTCATGATCCCTCTGTCGGCCTATGTCGCAGTCAGCGGAATTCTGTTTGTGACAGGGATTGTGGGCGTGCTGGTGCGCCGTAACTTCATCATTGTCTTGATGTCCATTGAGATCATGTTGAACGCGGGCAATTTGAATCTGGTCGCGTTTGCCGATCATTTGCAGTCCTTGGGAGGCCAGGTGTTCGCGCTGTTCGTCATCGCGATCGCGGCGGGTGAAGCGGCCGTCGGCTTGGCCATCATTATAGTCGTGTTCCGCGGCAAAATTGCGACGAACGTGGACCAGATCAACCTTTTGAAATGGTAGCGCCTGCGGCTGACACCGGGAAAGGGACACGCCTCGTGTCCGGGGCGGGCGGGTGCGATATCGCGAAGTCCTGGCTGAGCCGCGTTTTTATTGGAGCGCCCTTCTCCTGTGTTTGATCAGATCGTCATTCTCATTCCGCTCTTACCGCTGATCGCGGTACTCATAAACGGGCTCAACGTCATGCTGGGGCGGCGGTATCCCGATGGGATCGCCCACCGGCTCGCCTGGGGCTCGGTCCTGCTCTCGTTCATGTGTGCCCTGTGGGTGTTTCAGCAGGTGCTCCGCGATCCTACGCCCCGCACGGTCGTCGTCTACCGCTGGTTTTTCGGCGGGGATCTTCAGGTCAACATGGGTTTTTTGATCGACTCCCTCACGTGCGTGATGCTGTTGGTCGTCACCGGTGTAGGCTTTCTGATCCATGTCTACTCTGTCGGCTACATGCACGGCGAAGAAGGGTTCGCGCGCTTCTTTACCTATATGAACCTGTTCATGGTCTCGATGCTTTTGCTGGTGATGGGCAACAACTATGCGGTGCTGTTCATCGGCTGGGAAGGCGTCGGGCTCTGCTCCTATCTGCTGATCGGCTATTACTACGACCGGGTCTCGGCCGCCCAGGCGGCGACGAAAGCCTTTGTGGTCAATCGCATCGGGGACGCCGGATTTCTGATCGCGATTTTCCTTGTCTTCGCGAATTTCCAGACCCTGGACTACGAGCAGGTATTTGCGCAGGCCGACAAACTGACTTCGGGCACGGCGGCGGCAATCGCCATCTGCCTTTTGATCGGCGCCGTCGGGAAATCGGCGCAACTGCCGCTGCACACCTGGCTGCCCGATGCCATGGAAGGCCCCACGCCGGTCAGCGCATTGATCCATGCCGCGACGATGGTGACGGCGGGGGTCTACATGGTCGTCAGAAACCATGCGATCTACGATCTCGCGCCCAGCGCCCTGCTGCTGGTCGGCGTGATCGGCGCGGTGACAGCCCTGTTTGCCGCGACGATCGGGCTCGTCCAAACGGACATCAAGCGCGTGCTGGCATACTCGACGGTCTCGCAATTGGGCTTCATGTTCCTGGCCTGCGGGGTGGGGGCGTATGCGGCGGCGATCTTCCATTTAGTTACGCACGCCTTCTTCAAGGCGCTGCTGTTTCTCTCGGCGGGTTCGGTGATCCATGCGCTGTCCGGCGAGCAGGACATCCGCAAGATGGGGCGGCTGTGGAAGTCGATCCCCGTGACCCATTGGGTCTTCCTCACTGGCACTGCCGCGATCGCCGGGTTTCCATTTCTGTCCGGCTGGTGGAGCAAGGATGAAATCCTCGGCCATGCCTTTATACATGGACACTACGTGCTTTGGCTCCTCGGCGCTGTCGCCGCTTTCTGCACGGCGTTTTACATGTCGCGGCTCCTGTACCTCACTTTCTATGGCCCGTCGCGTGTCGACGAGCATGCCGCACATCACATCCATGAATCGCCGCCGGTCATGCTGGCGCCCCTCGTGGTCCTTGCCTTTCTGGCCGTGATCGGAGGTCTCATTGGCGTGATCCCGGGCGGCTTGGAGAACGGCGCGTTCCATCAGTTCCTGCGTCCCGTAGTCTCCCTGCGAACCGGGACCGCGGAGGCTCATGAGACGACGATGCTGCCGTATATTCTGATGGCCGTGTCTACCTTGATCGCGTTCGGGGGCTGGCTCACGGCGCACTATTTCTACCAGCTGCGCCCTGCGCTGCCGGAGCGGCTGCGCCACCGGCTGTCTGCCGCCTATACCCTGCTGCTGAACAAGTACTGGGTGGATGAAATCTACGACAAGATGTTCGTGCAGAGCAGTAAGACAGGGGGCCGCGCGCTCGACGCGGTGGATACCGGAGTTCTAGACGGCGCGGTGGTGGGTGTCGGGCGCCTGACGGAGATGGGTGCCGAAGGCTCGACGTGGATCGAAAAGTATGTCATCTACGGCGGGCTCAACATCATCGGCTATAGCAATCATCTCGGCGCGCGCATTCTGCGGAAGTTGCAGTCCGGTCTCGTCCACCACTATGCGACGATCCTCGTCGCCGGTTTCGTGATTCTCGTAAATCTCATTCTGCTGTTTCTGTGGCTGGGGAGCGGGTCATGATTGTGAACGAGGTGTTGGCCTCCCAGCAGATCGGATTCCCGATTTTGACCGTGCTGACATTTCTTCCTTTTTGGGGAGCGCTGCTCATTTGGCTTTTCCAGACGGACGAGGATCTCATCCGGAAGACCGCCGTGGGAATTGCCGTCGTAGAGTTGTTCGTCTCGGTACTGCTGCTCTGGGACTTTGCGCCTCAGAGCGCCGACGTTCAGTTTGCAGAGCGCGCGCCGTGGATCCCGGCCATCGGAATCGGGTACCACCTCGGCGTGGACGGCATCAACGTTCTCTTCATCCCGCTCACGGCCTTCCTGACCGTGCTGATCATGGTGTATTCCTGGGAAGCCGGCAAATTCCTCTTCAAGCCCTACTTCATGGCCTTGCTCGCGCTGGAGGGGACCATCGTGGGCGTGTTTGCCTCTCTCGATCTCATTCTGTTTTTCGTATTCTGGGAGTTGATGCTGATTCCCACGTATTTCCTGCTCAAGTTGTGGGGACCCGGTCCGGAGCGCCAGTATGCCGCCCTGAAGTACGTGCTGTACACCCTGTCGGGCTCAGTACTGATGCTGGTCGGGATTGTGCTGCTCAATCTAAACTTCCATGCCGATGCCGTCATGCACGGGACCGAGCCCCTCTATTCCTTCGATCTGCTGGACCTCCTGACCGTGCCGGTGCCGCCGGCGCAGCAGAGCCTGATTTTCTTTCTCCTGTTCTTTGGATTCGCCTTCAAGGCTCCGGTGTTCCCCTTCCATACGTGGCTGCCGACCGCCCTGGTTCAGGGCCCGTTTGTGGTGAGCGTGGTGCTGGCCGGCGTTAAGCTGGGAACCTATGGATTCATGCGCTTCAGCCTTCCGCTGCTTCCGGAGGCCTCCCGCGAATGGTTATGGCTGATGGTGGCGCTCGGATTGATCGCGATCATTTACGGCGCGTTGATCGCGCTGGTGCAAACGGACTTTCGGCGGCTGCTGGCGTTCTCCAGCATCAGCCACCTGGGGTTTATCATGCTGGGTCTTTTCGCCCTGAACTATCAAGGTCTCCAGGGAAGTTTGCTGCAGATGATCAACCTCGGCTTTTCCACCGCGGGGCTCTTCTTCATGGCCGGCTTTCTCTATAACCGGACCGGATCCGGAGAACTCGCCGCGTATGGCGGCCTGGCGCATCATGTACCGTTGCTTTCAACCTTCATTCTTATCTTGGGTCTCGCATCGATTGGCCTGCCCGGCACCAACGGGTTCATCGGTGAATTCCTGATCCTGCTGGGAGCGTTTCGGCAGCATTGGCTGCTCGCGGCCATTGGCGTCCTCGGCGTCATCCTCGGGGCCGCGTATTTTCTGTGGTACTACGAACGGGCGTTCTTCGGGCCCGTGGGAAGCCGTGTGGTCACGCCGCTGTTGGATTTGCGGCCCCGGGAATGGGGCATTGCCGTGGCGCTCAGCATCATGATTTTTTGGATCGGCCTGTATCCGGCGCCCTTTCTGAACAGAATTAACGGATCCGTCCAGGCCCTCACCGAGCGGTTGGAGCGAGGTTCCGGAGTGAGGCCGGCGCCGACAGCGGCGGAGCGCCCAAATGCCGTGGTACACGGGGCTCAGAGGGTGAGCCACGCGCCGTGACGGAAAGCTATCTTCTCAGCATCATCCTTTTCGCGCCGTTTGCCGGAGCCGTCGTCCTGCTGTTTATCTCGAACCGGCGGCCCCTGCTGGTGCGTCAGGTCGCGGTGCTCTTCGCCGGGATTTCGTTCGTCGCCTCATTCATTCTGCTCTTCGCCTTCGATTGGCAGAAGGGCGGGTATCAGTTCCAGCAGAACTATCTTTGGTCCGAACAGCTGGGGATCCAGTTCCACCTCGGTGTGGACGGGATCGGCGTTCCCATGGTCCTGGCCTCTTCAATCCTATTGTTCACCGGTATCTTCATCTCGTGGCACATCAAGGACCGGACCAAGGAATTTTACGCATTTCTGCTGGTGCTCGCGGGGGCGACTATCGGCGTCTATGTGTCGTTGGATCTGGTGTTCCTGTACTTCTTCTATGAGATGTCGGTCATCCCCATGTATCCGCTGCTCGGCATCTGGGGCAGCCACACCAAGGGGTACCTCGAGATGACCAGCGCGGAAGGCAAGGATCTGCGGGACTCCCCAGGCTTCATCTTCAATTTTGCCCGCAACAGCAAAGAATACGCCGCCATGAAGCTCACTCTGTTCCTGTCCGCCGGAGCAGTCCTGGCACTCATGGGCATTCTGCTTATTTACAAGTTCTCGGGACTCCAGACCTTCGACATCCCGGTTCTCGCCGAAAAAGCGCATTTCGACGGCACCGTGGCAACGATCATCTGGCTGCTGTGCTTCTTCGGCTTTGCCACGATCGCACCGCTCTGGCCGCTGCATTCCTGGTCGCCGGTGGGGCACGCGGCTGCTCCCGCGGCCACGAGCATGCTACACGCCGGAGTCTTGATGAAGCTTGGGCATTTCTCGATCATCCGGACCGATTTTCAGATTTTGCCCGAGACGACGAACACCTTGATGCCGATCGCGGCCATCCTCTGCATCGGCAGCATCCTGTACGGCGGGTATGTGGCGTACTACGCGCGCGATACCAAGTACGTAATCGGGTACAGCAGCTCCAGTCACATGGGATATGTATTCCTGGGCATGGCCGCTCTGGACTACATCAGCCTGACGGGTGCGGTCCTGTACATGTTCGCCCATGCCTTGGCCACGGGCATGCTCTTCGCCATGGCCGGATGGGTCTATGACCAGACCCATAGCCGGGACATTCCGTCCCTTGGGGGGCTCGCGGCGAAGATGCCGTTTGTCGCGGGCGCTTTCCTCATCGCCTGTATGGCCTCTATTGGCATGCCGGGGACGGTCAATTTCGTTGCCGAAGTGATGATCGTGCTGGGGAGTTGGGGCAGGTATCCCGTTCAGACCATTATCGCGGTTCTCGGGATCGTCCTCACGATGGCGTATCTGTTCCGGATGATGCGAGGCCTGTTCTACGGGCCGCTGAGCGAGCTCGGGCATCACGCCCATGACACCCGCGGGTGGGTGGATCGCCTGCCGCTGGCGATCATGATGGGGACATCCATTGTCTTCGGCATTTTCCCGGGACAGTTGCTGCATGTGATCCGATCCGGCGTCGATCCGATCCTGGCGAGGATTATTCACGTCGCGCCGATTGCCACGCAGGTGGGAGGAAGCGTCTTGCCATGACCTTCGATCTCAGTCTGACGCCAGCCGATCTCCTGCTGATGCTGCCGGAAATCTGGGTCACGATCTGGATCTGCGTCGTGCTCTGCGTGAACTTCCTCTTTCCCCGTCTCACGACCCGGGACATCGCCTGGCTGAGCGTGGGCGGCATGGGAGTCGCGCTCGGCTTTCTGATCTGGTATGACGCGGCCGGCACCGGCGGCGTTCTATTCAAAGGCATGTTTGTGCTGGACCGGCTGGCCCTGTTCTTCAAGATCTTCGTGGTGAGCGCCGGCATTCTGGTCATATTGTCCTCGATCGATTTCGTGGGCCGGTTCAAGTTCTTTAAAGCCGAATATTACTTCCTCGTCATGATGACCGTGCTGGCGATGATGTTCATGGCGTCCGCGAACGATTTGCTGTCCGTGTTTGTGACGCTGGAGTTCGCCAGCTTCGGCTTCTATGTGTTAGTGCCCTACCTGCGCGAGGATCTCCGGTCCAGCGAGGCAGGGCTGAAGTTTTTCATTCTGGGGGTCTTCGCCGCCGCCATGCTGGTCTTTGGCATCAGCCTGGTCTATGGCGAGACGGGACAGTTGATCTTCTCAGAGATGGCCGAGGCACCGATCGATCTCACTCCCGGCCTTGCGGTCGGCTGGACCCTCATCATCGCGGCATTGGGGTTCAAGATCGGCGCGGCTCCGCTGCATTCGTGGATTCCCGACACCTACCACGGCGCACCGACCCCGGTCACCGCCTTCCTCTCGATCGCGCCGAAGGGCGCGGCATTCGCCATTTTGTTGCGCATGCTCTTCTCGACCTTGCCAGGATTCAAACCCGAGTGGGTGTGGCTGATGATTGGCACAGCCATCCTGTCCATGCTGTACGGCAATATCGTGGCGATCGCGCAGCGGAACATCAAACGGTTGCTGGCGTATTCGGGAATCGCCCAGATCGGGACCATCTTGATCGGCATGGCGGCCGGCACGCGGCAAGGCGCCGACTCGGTCCTGTTCTATCTCCTCACGTATCTGTTCGCGAACCTGGGGGCGTTCGCCGTCGTCATCGCCTTCAGTCAATCGACCAACAGCGATGAAATTGAAGACTACAGCGGGCTCAATCGCCGGTCGCCCTTTCTCGCATTCTCGATGCTGGTCTTTCTGCTCTCTCTCGCCGGTGTTCCGCCCCTGGCCGGCTTCATCGGCAAGCTGTATGTGTTCGTGGCCGCCATTCACGAAGGCCTCTACACCCTCATTACCGTCGGTCTGATCAGCATCATCATTTCGATGTATTACTACCTCATCGTCGTGAAGAACATGTACATCAACGAGCCGGCGGATCCTGCGCCTATTTTTGTTCCCGGCCCGCTGAAAGCCGTGATCTTCATCAGCCTCGCCGGTACAGTCATCCTGGGAGTTTGGCCGCAGCCCTTCATGGCCTTCGCGGTCGGCGCCACCGGGATCTTTTCTCACCTGGGGCCGACCTCGCTCGTATCAGTGCTTCCTTTCTGATCCTGAAAAAAAGCTGAAAAAAGGGGACACTCCGGTTTTTAACCCACTGATTCACATTGGTCGGGACGGCTAAAACGAAAACCGGAATGTCCCCTTTTCTCATAAAAGGCGCGCTGATATTGACTCCAACCCCCCTTTTGAACTACGATGTTTCACTAAACATCGAAAGGCTACTATTAAAAGGCTACTTAGAGGAGGAGGTTTATGAACATCACTTCAATCGGACGTCTGGTATTGTTCGTCGCCGTGTTCGCATTCGCCGGGTACATGACCAATCCGGTATCGGCTGAAGAGCCGAAGATCGACAAAAAAAAGGTCGTTAAAACGGCGGGGCCTGCTGGACAACCGGGCGGCGGCATTCAGAGCACGAAAGCCTCGGGCGCCAGCAAGGTCGCGAAGGACCGGGTCTGCAGCGGCGTCACGCCGAAGATTAAGAAAGTCTCTCCCGATGAAGGCAAGACCGGGGATAAGATCACGCTGACCGGCGAGAACTTTGGCAGCGCGGGCTGCATAAGCGGCGTCTCGTTCGGGCCGGGAAGCCCCGCGAAATTTACGCAGGTCAATGACGGAACGGTGACCACCGTCGTCCCAGGCGGGAAGCGGGGGATCGCACTGCTGAGCCTGACGAATTCAGGCGGAGAAGATTCCAAGCCCTTTCTGCGAAAGTAGGTCTCGCTCTTTTTGTGGAGAATCATCTGCGCCGTCCCGCAGCGGGCGGCGCAGCGTCTCTTCTCTGTCTCTCCCGGTATTCACGTATAATGCCGACACGGCAATGACTCCGATGCTCCAGTGAGGACAGCACCGCGTGCCTAGCGAGCAGGTCTCCGCCCAGTATATTCAGGACGAGGCCGCGCTGAGGGAGCTGTCCGAGAGGCTCCGAGACAGCGATCGGCTGGCGCTCGACACTGAGTTCATGGGAGAAGATACCTTTGCGCCGCGCCTCGAAATCATCCAGGTGGCGACGGACGATCTTATCGCGATTGTCGATCGCAGGGCGGTGCCGACTCTCGATCGATTTCTGGATCTGCTCACCGACCCCAGAATTCTAAAGATCGTGCATGCGGGACGGCAGGACCTCGAGATTTTCTCGGTCGAGGCCGGCGCGACGCTGACGCCTGTTTTCGATACGCAATTAGCCGCCGCGATGGTTGGCTATGGGACACAGATCGGCTATGCCCAGCTTGTCCAGCAAGTCGTAGGTGTCTCGTTGGAAAAAACGGAAACATTCACCAACTGGGCGCAACGGCCGCTGACCGCCAAGCAGGTTGAATATGCTCTTGAAGACGTCCGCTACCTATTCGCGCTTCATGCCCACCTCCACGAGCGGCTGAAAACTCTCGGGCGATTGGAATGGGCAGAGGAGGAGTTCCGGCGTTTACAGGCGGTCTCCGGGGAAGAGGCGCGCGCGCCGCAGTTACGGTATCAGCGGATTCGGGGATGGGAGAGCCTGAGACCGCGCGCACGGGGAGTACTGCGCGAGTTGGCGGTCTGGCGCGAGCAGGAAGCCCAAAAGCGCGACCGCCCTCGTGGGAGGATCTTGCGGGATGACATCCTTCTCGAGATTGCGCGACGGGGACCGACCACGCTCGAGGGACTCAGCAGCCTGCGCGGAGTGCAGCCGTCGCAGGTCGACAAATACGGAGAGTCGCTGGTCCGGGCGGTCCAGCGCGGCTTGTCGGTTCCCGAGCGGGAATTGCCGAGTGCCGAGAAGCGAAAACGCATGGATCCGGAATCCGCGGGGCTCGCGGATCTCTTGGGAACCGCGTTGAAGGTTCGCGCGGTGGAAGCGTCGATCTCGCCGCAACTCCTTGCCTCTTCGGCCGACCTCGAAGTCTTCGCGCTCGAGCGCGGGCGCGGGGCAGCCGAGAACCTGCCGATTCTTCAAGGCTGGCGTCGCGCGCTGGCGGGCGCGCACTTACTTCAGGTCATGGACGGAAAACTCACCGTCGGTTACGATCCTGAGACCGGCCAGGTGAAACTGTTTGAGCGGTAACGTGAAAGCAAGGCATTCTAGCTTCCCGGTTTCCGGGTAATCATAAACAATCCGTCGCGCAGGGTGAGCAAAACGGCGGTGACGCGCGGATCGGACACCACCGTCCGGTTGAGCTCTTGAATGGCTGCGGTGGAAGGATCCTGCGAGCCTGTCTTGAGGACTTCACCGCTCCAGAGAACGTTATCGATGAGGATCACCCCTTGGGGGGACAGCAGCTCGAGCCCCCGGCGGTAATACGCGACATAATTGATCTTATCCGCATCGATGAAAATCACATCGAACGGACCGGCCAGAGTTGTGAGCGTCTCCAGCGCCGGGCCAATGCGGACCTCAATTTTTTTGCCGTGCGGGCTGCGGTCCCAAAAGGTGTGAGCCATCGAGGCGGCATCCCGGTCCACCTCGCAGGTGATGATTTTCCCCTCGTCGGGCAGCGCTTCGGCCATTGCGAGGGCGCTATAGCCGGTGAACGTGCCGATCTCCAGGACGCGTCGAGCACGGAGTGCCTGGACCATCACTTTCAAAAAGGCGGCCTCTAACGGGCCAACCAGCATTTGGGGCGCCTCCTGAGTCCGATAGGTCTCCTCGCGAATGAGACGGCATACCTCGGATTCCATAGCGGAGTGGGCGGAGGCGTAGTCTTCGATCTCTTTGGAAACGATCGGCTTCATGTCGTCAGCACCTCACGAGGATTGGTTCGGCCGGCGTCGCGGCATGACTACCATGACGCCGTCGCGCACGGGGGTCAACACGGCGTCCACCTGTGCATCGGACGCGAGCTCGTGGGCGAGCTTCTGAATCACCGCGCCTGATACGTCCCGCGTTGGCGTCGGGAGCACCATTTCGCTCGCTTGCATGTTATCCATTAATAGAACGCCGGTCGGAGACAGCAGCATCATTGCGTGATGATAGTAATGGGCGTAGTTGCAGGTATCGGCATCGATGAAGATCAGATCAAAGGGCCCGCCGAGCTGAGGCAGGATCTCCAACGCCGGGCCTGTACGTACATCGATCTTGTGCCCGTGAGGGTGGCGGCTGGCCCGTTTCCGAGCGAGCTCCGCGAGGCCGGCATTGATCTCGCAGGTGATCAGTTTGCCGCCTTCCGGCAGGCATTCCGCCATTGCGAGCGCGCTGGTTCCGTCGAAGGTGCCGATCTCCAGAACGCTTCGCGCGCGCACCTTCTGGACCATCATCTTCAGAAAGGCGATCTCCTTCATGGGTATTTTTCTTCTACACCGGTTCGAGCTCGATCGTGAAGTGTCGCAGGACCGCCGCCTGACGGAGCACGCGGAATCCTCGCAGGCTCTTCCTGAGCGCATAGACGTGCTCTGCGACCTCGCTGACATAGTCAATATGGCTTTGGGTATACGCGCGACGGGGAATGGCGATCCGGACGAGGTCCATCGGTGCCGGAATCTCTTCTCCGTTCTCGCATCGGCCGAACATGGCGCTTCCGATTTCGCCGGTGCGGATCCCGCCGTGCTCATAGATGGCGGAGCAAAGACTCTGAGCCGGGAATTGATGCGCGGGAATGTGAGACAGCAGCGCGCGGGCATCGATGTAGACGGCGTGCCCGCCGGGCGGCTGGATTATGGGGTACCCGATGGCCGACAGCCGTTCCGCCAGATACTCCACAGAGCGAATACGGTAGCGCAGATAGTCTTCGTCCAGGACCTCCCGCAGTCCCTGGGCGATCGCTTCGAGATCTCTCCCCGCAAGACCTCCATAAGTCGGAAAACCTTCGGTGAGGATCAAGAGATTGCGCGCTTCTTGGGCCCAACGCGCATCATTCATGGCCAGAAACCCGCCGATGTTCACCAGGCCGTCCTTCTTGGCGCTCATGGTGCAGCCGTCGGCGAGGCGAAACATCTCTTGCGCGATGTCGACGGGCCGTTTCTCCCCATAGCCGGGCTCGCGAAGTTTGATGAAATATGCGTTTTCTGCGAACCGGCAGGCGTCCAGAAACAGCGGGACGCCGTAGCGGTGGCACAAGGCACTGGTCGCTTTCAAATTCTGCATCGACACCGGCTGTCCCCCGCCGGAGTTGTTGGTCACCGTCAACATGCATAGCGGCACGCGACCCGGCGACATGTCTTTCAGAAGTGCTTCCAGCCGGGCGAGATCCATGTCGCCCTTGAAGGGATGCCGCGTTTGTGGCTGCAAGCCCTCGGGAATCACCAGGTCTACCGCAGACGCCCCGGTATGTTCCACGTTGGCGCGGGTCGTATCAAAGTGGGTGTTGTTGGGAATGGTCTTCCTTGCGCCGCCGACGATCGAGAACAGAATGCGCTCCGCCGCCCGGCCCTGGTGCGTGGGAATAATATGGGCGTACCCGGTGAGCTCCTTCACCGCAGCCTCAAAGCGGTAAAAGCTGTTGCTGCCGGCATAAGCGTTATCGCCGCGCATCATCGCCGCCCATTGCTCGGATGACATGGCTGCCGTGCCGCTGTCCGTCAGGAGGTCGATGAGAATGTCGTGTGCGCGGATCCCGAACATGTTGTAGCGCGCGTGTTTCAAAATGTGACGGCGCTCATCCGCCGTCGTCATTCGGATCGGCTCGACGACCTTGATCTTGAAGGGCTCAATGATGGTCTTAAACATACGACGGCGTCGCTTTAAGACGCTTGTAGCATGCGCCCCGCTACGCTCGCAACAACCGCCTGCAGGACCTGATGGCCGGCTGATTTAGATGGGCGGAAGACTGTGGAAGATGATGCGGGAAGGCTTAGCTGCTGACAGGTGTGGCGATGAGGGGGTCTTCATTGCGGGAAGAGGTCAAATGCGCAAGCGGGAGGCGCAGCGTCACCGTCGTTCCGCGACTCTCGCCTTCGCTGCTCATCGTGAAGCTTCCTCCCATCAACTCGATGAGCGCGCGTGAAATGGCCAAGCCGAGGCCGGTGCCGCCGGAGCGTCGCTTGTTATCACCCTCACCCTGGACGAAGGCTTTCCCCAGGCACTCGAGCATCTTTTCGGAGACGCCGATACCCGTATCGACGATGGTGATTTGACACCATTCGCTGTCAGGGGTGGCGCAAGCGCTCACGCGAACGCTTCCGGTGGGCGTAAACTTGATCGCATTGCCGATGAGATTCACCAATACTTGCTTGAGCCGTCGGGGATCGCCGCGCAGTTCGAGATTGGCGCCCTCCGGGGCGTGAAAGGTGAGCTGTAAGCTTTTCTGGAGCGCTTGCACGTTCATGAGCACACGCGCTTCTTCGAAGACGCCGGCTAGCCGGACCGTCTCGTTATCCACCGACATTTTTCCCGCTTCGATCTTGGCGATATCAAGCAAGTCGTTGATCAGCGTCAGGAGATGTTGGGCGCTGTCGAGGGCATGCTGCACAAACTCGTTGTGCTCCGCAGTATTGTTGTACAGGCCGTCCTTGATAAGATGGAGGAAGCCGATAATCGAATTCAGCGGAGTCCGCAGCTCGTGGCTTGTGTTCGTGAGAAAATTGCTCTTGAGGCGAGTCATCTCGAGAATCCCCTGATTCATCTGCTCGAGAGACCGTAGCGAGGCTTCCAGGTCCTGCGTCCGTTGCTGGACCTGAAACTCCAGATCCTGGTTCTGGGTCTCCAGTTTTCGAAATAGCCGTTGATTCTCAATCAAAAACGCGAATTGGCTTCCCAAGATCGACAGGATTTTGAGCTGCTCCAAGCTGATCTCACCGTGCAGCCGATCGCGAAGGAGTAAGCACACGCCGATAATGCTGCGGGCAGTGAGAAGAGGCATCATGGTGACTTGAAGGTGAGGATTGACCGTAGAGGCGTCTACGACGGCCGGACGGCCGGACTTGAGGGTCCAAGCGAACAGGCCCTCGCGGATCTGTTCCGCGCCGACTTCTTTCAACTCCATTTCCCACTCAACATTGTTGACCGCCCGTATCTGCATGTCGAACGAATCCGGCTGAACCAGATACAGGCCGGAATGCACCATGGGCAGCAGGTGATCAATCTCCTGCAGTAGCGATTTGTGAAGCCCCTGTTCGCGTGGGACGTCCCCCGCGCCGCTGCTGGCGTTGCTAAAACAATCGGGAAACGCGTCTAGTCGTTCAAACCACCATTGCACAGAAGCGGGGTAATTTTTGGCTACGGTCATGGAACTAGGACTCCAGAAATGCGACGGCCTCGTCAAAATGCTCCGCCATGCGTTGCATCACTTGTTCAAGATCGCCCAGGGTCAACCCGAGAGTGTTCCAGGTCGACTGATCAAGGAGCGGAATCTTGTTGTCGCCGCCCGAACCCATTCCTTTGGCGCGGCAGAGGATGTCGGCGAGGTGGATAACGCCGGCCTCTCGCTGATATTCCCGGGCCTCCGCTGGTTGGTGATGAAAGCGCACCATGGCGAGGACCTTGGGAGGAAGGTTCCATTGAGTCATCAGCAAGCCGCCAGTTTGATCATGGGTGAAGTGCAGGACTTCCTGCTCCGCCTGCCGCAGCAGTATGTCATTGCGTATCGCGAGGCTGCAGGCCTGCCGGAAGGGATCGCCGAAATACTCTTCATGGACCAGCTTGCCGATATCGTGAATCAAGCCGCCGACGAAGAATTCTTCCACCTGTTTCTCACCCAGATGCCGGGCGAGTTCCTTTGCTCCAAGAGCTGTCCCGACCGAATGTTTCCAGAATTCCGCGGGACGAAAGATATCGGAGCCCTGGGAGCGGAACAGGTTGATTACGGAACTGGAAAAAACCAGGTTGCGCAGGGCCTCAAACCCGATGATTCCGACCGCCCGGGAAATCGTCGTGACCTTTTGCGGGAAACCGTAGAACGGGGAATTGACGAGCCGGAGCAGTTTGGCCGTCAGGACTTGGTCCTTGGCAATCACGGCTTCAATGTCTTTGGCCGAAGTCTCGGGTTGGCTGACCAGCTCCGTGATCTTGTGCACGACCATCGGCAATGTCGGGAAGGTCCGGATCTTCGAAAGAACCCCTTCCCAGGAAACTTCTGTGGTGGCGGTCGAATTCATTTGTGCTCTTCCAGGAGTTGTTTCTTCACGATCGTGAGGATCTCCTTCATCATCGCATCGTCGCGCACGTCGCTGAACCGGTGATCGAGCGCCACGTTCGCCGCGGCCAGGGCAGGGATCTCGCGGAGGCGCGCCTCCACATCCTCCAACGACGGCTCGGCGCATCCTTCGGTGTCGACCTCGGAAACGCCCCAAGCTTTCATCATCTCGATATTCTTGTCGCTTAAGGCGGTGCCGGTTGGAAGTAACAGCTGCTTGCGAAAGGTATGCGCGTCCTTGGCCAGGATCATGCCGGGCTGGACGTGATCGATACTTAATCTTCCCATAATCGCCTTTGGCCCTTCGCGATCGACGGTTCGCTTGGGCTATTTATCGGCCAACCGCATGCGAAGCTTGAGACCTGAAGGCGGTCAGAATCTTGACAAAGCCGCGCCAAAGGGCTACATAAAAGACCTAGTGGTTTGGGCGAATAAAACTATTGCCTCCCTTCCGAAGGCTGATCCATCTAGGGCACAAGCATGAGCGAGTACGATCCTGACCGTTCGATTCTGGTTGTGGATGACGAGGAGGCGATTCGGTCCAGCCTCTCTCGGATGTTGCAGCGGGAAAACTATCACGTCGCGGTGGCGGCCAATCCGCGTGACGCCCTCGAGTTCCTCCAAGCCAGCCAATACGGCCTGGTCCTGACCGACGTCAAGATGTCGGGCGGCAGCGGCCTCGATCTGGTCCAG
>Ga0207684_10001481_pt1 | contig 25263 bp, 18 predicted proteins | sample KBSK5501metaG_FD_184342 | JGI IMG/M metagenome (GOLD analysis project Ga0207684, IMG submission 184342) | Corn, switchgrass and miscanthus rhizosphere microbial communities from Kellogg Biological Station, Michigan, USA - KBS K5-50-1 metaG... | ecosystem: Host-associated > Plants > Roots >...
TCTGCAGTCGATGCCACCCCTACCTTGATTTTTGACGAGATCGACGCCGGCATCAGCGGGAGAAGCGGCCAGATCGTGGGAGAAAAGTTGTGGCAACTGACGCGCAACCACCAGGTGATCTGTGTCACCCACTTACCGCAGATTGCATCTTTCGCGGATACACACTACAATGTCAATAAGCAGGTCTTTGACGAGCGCACGATAACGATTGTGAACGAATTACGACCCGAACAGCGCGTACGCGAAATCGCCCAGATCATGGGCGGGAGCGTCACCGATTTCTCAATGAAAAGCGCTGAAGAGCTGCTCGCTCGCTCCTACCTGTGGAAAGAGAACTTTACAAAATATCTGCAGCAGCAGTAAGAGAAAAGGACTACGCAATGTCTACAAAGAAGTTTATGAGCACGGTGCTTCTCTTTGCCGTCTTTTTTGGTTTTCTGTGGTGGGGCATCTCGATGCTTTCCGACCCACACAAAGATGGTGAAACGACCGTCTATGCTGTTCTGATCCTGGGCTGTTCCCTCTACGCGCTGATCTCCCTCCTGCTGCTGCCACGAAAAAGACGGGGCTAGCCCGAAAAGCAGGGAGAGCAGCATGAACGATGAACCGTCAACTTCGCCCCAGGTCATCCGCCTTGCCACTCCCGCCGATGTCGCGCTGATCGAAGAACTGGACAGCTTCAGCACCTCACCCAGGCGCAATATCCACCGTGAAATGGAGAAATATTTTGGCTCAGTCGATCCCTCCACGCACGAGCGCACATTGATCTTTCTGATCGAGGTGGCAGGCGTAGTTGCAGGAAAGGCGGAATTGATGGTGCCACCGGAGCATGACCCCAGGAGTAGCTACTATGAACCGGCCGGTTACGTCAAAAGAGTAGTGGTACACCCCGATTTTCGCAAACAAGGACTGGCACGCACTATGATGTTGCATATTATTGACTTTGCCCGTAGCGAATTGCATTTGATGACCATCGACCTGCACGTCTGGGAAGAAAATCTCCCCGCCATCCGTCTCTACGAGTCGCTCGGTTTCGAGCTGCAGCACCGCGAATTGTATTTCCGCCTGCCACTTTAAATTCACCGCCCCCCTTTTGTCCCGGTACGAAACCTTCATTTTGTGACGTAGTCGCAACCGGCTTCGTTGTAAGACTCAGGCCGGGTAATGCATGCCCAGACAAGGCGCATAGCCATGCTCGGTACTTCGAGGGGGAATATACTTCCACTCTCAGCTTGACACGAGGCATGAGTAATGCGCGAAAGTATAGAGCGGGTGATCGACGAGCGAAAAATCTCGGAGACTTCCCTGCCACAAAAAACGCCACTAACGCAGATCACGCAGCGCGAGAAACAGCAAAGTGGAAGCACATCCGGGTGGATGCGTCACTTCTTTACCGAAGACACATCCCCGGACAATCACCCGGTCATCGATCTACAACGGCGCGCCGTCTGGGTGGGCGTTGCACTGATTCTACAGGCGCTCAACGAAGTCAACGAAATGGTCAGCGGCTATTACCAGGGCAGCATACCGCTCCTGAAAACCTGGAGTGGTGCGATTTCCTTTCCCTTGATGCTGGGAAGTTTCGTAGCCCTGTGGTTGGCTTTCCGCCCCACCACTCTGAAACAGCGCTTGGGGCGCGCTAAAGCCGCATCTCTACTGCATCCTGCGCATCCAAGCCGCTGGCAGCGCCTTATTCTCATAGGTATCCTGCTCACATCAATCGCGGGCGCGGTCTTATTCGGTCAATCAATTGTCATGAGTTTTTTCATGCCCCCGCGCTACACCAATGACGGCACATCGCTTGATACAAACGCCGCAGTGTTGCTGCTGCAAGGCCGCAATCCCTATGCCGATTCAAATATCTTAAGTGTGGTGCGGGAGTTTTCCATCCAGCCCGACTGGACGACACCGCTGCGGGAGGGCCAATTCGCCAATCGCCTCGATTACCCGTCGCCTGCTGAGCTAAGCAGCGCGATGGCTACCGATCAGAAGACAGGGCATGCACCCGAATTTGAATCAAAAGTGAGCTACCCCGCGCTCTCCTTCCTTACCCTGGTGCCGTTCATCTGGCTCAACATCTTTAACGTGCTGGCGCTCTATCTTTTCTGCTACATCGCCCTGGTTGCAATCGCTTGGAAAGTGGTGCGGCCCGAACTGCGACCATGGGTGCTGCTCCTGGCGCTGGCAAACGTGCCAATGTGGACCTCCGTTGTGGGAGGCAACCTCGATCTTCTTTATATCCTGCCCATCGTGCTGACCTGGCTGCTGCGCAAACAAAGATGGTGGTCGGCGCTACTCCTGGGCCTGGCATTGGCAAGTAAGCAGCAAGCATGGCTCTTCGTTCCATTCTATGCGCTTATGGTGTGGCGCCAGGATAACTTTATGGAAGTAGTGCGCCGCTTGCTTATTGCAGGTGGTGTTGCCCTGGCGATTAGCCTTCCCTTCATTCTATGGAACCCGCAAGCCTGGTTCGCCGGAGTTATGGCCCCGGTCGCGGACCCCATGTTTCCATCGGGTGTCGGTATCATCGGCCTGAGTTTGACACCGCTTCTGCCCTTCTTTCCACCATGGGTATACGAGGTTCTCGAATGCATGGCCATGCTCGTGGCTCTGGCATGGTACTGGCGTTTGTGCAAAGAACGGCCAGAAGCTGCCATGCTGCTGGCGGTCCTTCCCCTGTTCTTCGCGTGGCGCAGCCTGCCATCATACTTTTACTGCGCAGCCTTTCCACTCTTCATACTGCTTGCAACAAAGGCCTTTCCGGAGAAGAGCAAACGGGCCAGCCTGCTGCAGCGGCCTGAGCCTCTGCCGTTCGACTACCAGAGGGCAGGTATACACGATATTCCCATCCCGGTCGGCACCGGGGTGGGCTTCCAGGGCATACACTACCTGCGCAATTGGGTGATAGCTCGCGTACGGCCGCAGGAGTCGGTTGGATAAGTCAATCACTCTCGACTCTTTTTGCTCTTCGTGATACAATCCACAGGGACAGCAGTAGGCGCTTTCGCGCGAAAAAATGTTGCAGAGAAGAAGATAGAGAACATGGCACCAAGCAAACATACACACACCTCTGTTCCACGTGGAGACGACACGCAGATCCAGGGCTTACTTGAAAAACGTCACGAGATTGCAGAAGCATTACACAGCAGTACCAGCCGCGCACAGGCAGAGACAGCACTGGCCGGGCTAACGAACATTGATGAAGCCACGCAGCTGGCTCTACTGAAGGCACTGGCAAAACAACAAGACACCGACGCCGCTGACATCCTGCTGGCCATCAACGAACTCACCCCAAACAAAGCCATCCGTAAAGAATCGCGCCGCGCGCTGATACAACTCGCAGGGGCAAAGATTTATCCAAGCTGGACTCCGGAGCAGGAACCTGCGCCAGCACCGCTGGGAGTTTCTAGCCCACCGCGCTTCTGGAAAGGCTACGTCTCAGAGATGCGCGAAAAGGGCGAGATAGAGCTGGTCCTGTGCTGGGAACAGGGATATGAGTATGGCGAAGCCCGCCTCATGGCCTTTCTGCTTGACTTCTGGCAAGATGGCGTCAAGGACTTCCTGACGGAGGTCGGCAGCAAACGCCGTATGGACACGCGCATCCAGGAATTAAATGTGAAATTCGCCTCCCCAGACGACTCACCTATCAAAATGACCGATTGTACGCTGGCAGAAGGGCGGCGTCTCTTAGAGGAAGCACTTGCAGTGAATAAGTGGCGCGGGACCTCACCCCATCAAGATTATCGCCACTATCTCCCAACCGTGCAGCAGCTCGTGTTGAACGCTGCCGATGTGGGTATTGACCGGGTACGCACCTTTATCAAGCCCGGCCTGGAGCCTGATGAAATCGTCATGAACTTCATCGGAGGCTGGTCGATGGGCGACTTCGGACTGTGCTTCGACCTGTCCGCAAAAAACAGCCCGCTGCTTGAGGGACTTTCAAGAGACGAATGGGTCGGCCTGCGCCGCAAATGGGCGGACGAAGCGCATCCCACACGCTTTGAGATGCGCTTCATGCGCGAGCGCGAGCATAACCAGCAATCTCTCTGGCTGCCTACCGCCTTCTTAAGCGATGTATCTTCGACGCAGCGAGAAATTGAGATAGGCTGGTCGCTCGAACTGGCGAATACGCCTCTGAGCGGTACGCTGCCCGAGATGCCGCTGGGAACCGCCGTTTATAAGGAGACGGGGCGGCACTGGTTCTGGACGAGCTATATGCTGATGCGAGAAGAGGGTGAATGGCGCATTCAGCGCATGACCGATGAAGGCAGAAACGCGCAGGGCCTGCCGATTGAAGACTTGCAGGAGCAACTCGATGAGCACGATAAGCGTATAGATGAGATCATGCAAACACACCGGCCAGATGAGCCAGACGTGCAGGAATATTTGGAAGAGATCGTCTGGCGGACGATCCAGGCCCTGCATTACGATGACGCGCTGCTGGTGAAGCTCCCGCTTGACCGGAAGATCTATGACGATGCCTTTGGCCGCGCAAGAGGATTAGGTTTATCCGAGCGGAGTATCGTCTACCTGGAGGGTATTGTACAGCGCTTTCCCAGGGATTATGACATTGGGAATATTCTCAGGAATCTCGGTGCAGCGCAGGCAGACCTTGCTGAAAAATACAGGGATCTCAAGATGACTGAACGCAGCGAGCATTTCTTTGAACTTGCCTCGGCAAACTTCCGCCGATCGATCGCGGCAAATAACACGGCGCTGGGACACCTCTTGCTGGCCGAACTACTGATGGCCACGGATCGTGAGGAGGAGGCGCTGGCAGAGTATGCATCAGCTAAATCGTTGAGCGACAGTAGAGATGAAGAAGCGCTGATCGAATTTGACCTGGCAACCATTGCAATGATGCATGAACGCTTTGACGAGGCCCTATCGCACTTCACGCGGGTTGCCGAAATTAACCCGGACTACGATGGCATCTGGCTCAACATTGGCATTGTCTACCGCAGGCTAAAGAACTACACCGAGGCAGAGACGTATCTTACACGCGCACTCGAGGCAAAGCCCAAGGACCTCGCGCCCTACGTCGAACTCACCAACCTCTATGTAGTCACCGGCCAGACGGCAAAGGCCTATGCGACGGTCGAGCAAGGATTGCGCCTCCACCCACAGTCCGCTCAACTGCGGGCGCTGCTTGCCGCAGTATACATGGACAGGAACGATCGCCGCCGGGCACAAGCAGCGCTGGAAGAGGCGGAGCGCATCAACTCCGACCTGGAGATCGTTCGTTCCATACGGAACATTTTTAATACAAATACCAGGCGTAAGTAAAAAGGCTGCTCGTGCTGGGAAGAAGGTAGTTTATGGCAAGCAAAGAAGATTCCAGTCAAGCTATTTCGCAGGAGGATGCTGCGCAAGTACAGGATGTGCTTGGACAAATCCACAACATCGCTAAAAACCTGCATAGCAGTTCAGACCAGAAGGAGGCCGAGGCTGCCCTGGCCGCTGTTAACAGTTTGCCGGAAGCAGCTCAGATGGCCCTGCTCAAGGGACTGTCGAAGGAATATGAAACCGATGCCGCCGATGTGCTGCGTGCTATCAACGAATTGAGTCCGATCAAGGCCATTCGCAAAGAGGCTCGCCGCTCACTCATACGACTGCAAGAAAATCGTATTTACCCAAAGTGGAGCCCACCAGTTGAACCTGCTATCCGGGCCAACGCAAATCCCCCTCGTTTCTGGAAGGGCGTCGTTACGCAAACGTTTGATGAGGGCGAGGTACAACTGCTCCTTTGTTGGGAACTAGGTGAGGAGTACAGCCAGGCGCGTATTCTCAGCTTCCTGCTGGAATTCTGGAGCGAAGGTGTCAAAGATTTCTTTACGGAAGTCGCTAGCAAGCGCCATATCGAAACGCATATTGATGAAATGCGAACGAGCGTACCCGGCATCGAAATCGCTGATTGCACACTGGCGGAAGGGCGCCGCTTGCTCCAGGATGCGCTGGCAGTTAACAAGCGCTACGGCTCATTGCCCCACAAGGATTATCGCAACAACCTCTCTCTCATCAAGCAACTCGTGCTCGATGCTACCGATGTTGGCGAAGACCGGGGCATTGGTTCCACCAGGCATCAAATGTCTCCCCTGGAGGTTGTAACCAGCTTTGTCGAATCGCTGGCTTCAGATGACTTTGAACTGGCTTATGACCTGCTCACCGGCGAGAACAGTATTCGCGAGGGGCTTTCAAAAGATGCATGGGCGCAACGCAGGCGCGACTGGGCAGAAGCAGCAGACCCGGCCAACTTTGAGCCAGAATTTATACGCGAACTCGAACAGAAACAGGGAGGCCTGTGGCTGCCCAATCGTTTGAAAGAGAATCTATCGAGCACGCGTAAAGAGTTCGATACGGGCTGGTCGATCGAAATGGACGATACGCCTCTCAGCGAAGGCATCACAGAGCTACCTGTGGGGACCGCAATCAATACGGTGACACAGCGTCGCTGGTTCTGGACACGTTATACACTTGTGCAGGTCGAAGACGCATGGCGCATCGAAAGCATGGCAGATGAAGGAGCCAACGCCCAAAGCCTGCCGCTTGGCGAATTGCAGAAGCATATCGCAGAGCAGTACAAGCGGGTGGATCAAATCACAAGGAAGCATAAGCCAACCGACCACGATGCGCAGCAACACCTCCAGGAGTTGTTGTGGCACCTGGGACACGCCTTGCATTACACCGATGCCCTGATCGCGAAATCGCCGCTTGACCGGGCAGCGTATGAGAACGCCGCTGCTGCTATGCTTGCACTCCAGCAATTTGAGCGGGCCATCGTTTACTTCGAGCCACTGGTACAGCGCTTCCCCGATAAGAAAAGCGAAAACTTACTGCAGCTCGCAGCGATCCAGATCCAACTCAGCGAATACCTGTTCGACGAGGAAGAGGATGATGCCTCTGAACGGTACAAGCAGCTTGCAGAGGAGAATTTATACGCATCGCTCGCTATCGAGAATAGCTACATGGGCCATTTACTTCTTGGCCAGTTGCTAAAGGATGATCGCCCCGGCGAGGCAGAGGATCACCTGAACCAGGCGAAGGCGATGACCACAGATGCCTTTGTCCAATTAGCCGTCGAAAAAGACCTGGGCGATATCGCTATGGACCGGGAGCAATACGATGAAGCGCTGCAACACTTCAATCGTGTGGTGGAACTCGAGCCTGGCAGCGGCGAGGCCTGGTACGATATCGCCGAAACCTATAACTTGCTCGAAAATGTTGAAGAGGCGGCAAACAACTATAGACATGCCATTCAGTTAGAACCCGATAACACTGACTACTATTCTGCACTGAGCAGAATGTACATGGAGCATGGGCAGCTTACAACGTCACGCGAGGTACTCGAGGAAGGGTTACGTGCCAATCCCGATTCCGCCGAAATACGTGCTTTCCTCGCGTTAGTGATGTCAGAAAGCGGTGACTATCGCGCGGCTGAAGCGCTTTTGGACGAGGCAGAGAGCATCGACCCCGACCTGGAGATAATAGATATGTTCCGCATGCTGCTCAATGTGAATAAAACCAGGCAACTGCCGGCTTTAAATAAAGCCGTTCCAGGCGCGCGGAAGACCAAACAATTACCCAACGTGAAGAAAGCTAAAAATAAAACCAGGAGGAAATGATCAGAGCAGAACTTCCCATCACCTATCACACTGTCACGCTCGGCACGCTGACCCGCGATGGTGATGCGCTTGCAGAGATCACCTCGCAGGATGAGCCTGGTGAAGAGCGCACCCATACGCTGCATGTACCTGCCGGCTTACCGGGGGAAACCGTTACTATCGCAATCGAGGCAGCAGCATCGCCTCCCAGGAGACGCAAGCGTCACTGGAAGCCTCGCCAACCGCGCGTGTGGATTACAGAGATTCAGCAGGCTTCACCGCTCCGTGTGGAGGCATCCTGCCCGGTTTTTGGGGTATGTGGCGGCTGCCAGTTGCAACATATGCGCTACGAGTCGCAACTGGAGTGGAAACATTCGATTGTGCGACAGTTGATGCAAGAGAGCGGTTTTGACAATCCACCCGTCTTAGAAACAGTGGCCTGCGATGACCCCTGGCACTATCGCAATCACATGCGCTTCTCTGTGAACCGCGATGGTCAACCCGGCCTGACGGCCAGGGGCACACATCGCGTGCTTCCCCTCACCTGCTGTCCAATCGCGCACAAGCAGATCAATCGTGTCCTCGGCGTCCTTAGCACCCTGCCGAACGAGCGCCCCCAGGCCGTGGTTCGTTGTGGGGCTGCAACGGGCCACGTGCTCATCCAGCCACACCCCAGGGAAGATGTCGCGCGGCAACTCGTCGAGGAGGGACTTGACCTGCGCAGCGAAGCGATGGAAGAGAGGCTAGGTGGAGAGGCGTTCCGCATTCGCCCAAGCTCCTTTTTCCAGACCAATACTGCGCAGGCCGAAAAAATGGTGCGCATGGTGCTGGATGGCCTGCTGGATGACACCGCGAGCGAGGCATCCTCCTGCCTGGCGCCCGCAAGGGGAACCTTGTCTGGGGAACAGGTAACCACTACATTGCGTACCATCGTTGATGCATACTGCGGCGTTGGGACGTTTGCCTTGTTGCTGGCCCGGCATGTTGGCAAAGTTATCGCTATCGAAGAATCGGCCAGTGCCATCAGGGATGCCGAGTGGAACCTGCGCGAAGTGCATAACGTGGAAATACGTAAGGGTAAAGTGGAAGACCTGTTGCCAACGCTGGAATGCCAGGTAGATGGATTGGTGATCGACCCGCCGCGTGCAGGCTGCCAGCAGGCTGTGCTCGATGCGCTGGTGCGGCACCCTGTTGGCAGGATTGTCTATGTTTCATGCGAGCCTGCTACGCTGGCCCGCGACCTGCATATACTTTGCAATGTTCATCCCACCTACCGTTTACGCTCGGTGCAGCCACTAGACATGTTTCCTCAGACGGCACATATTGAATGCGTAGCGGTACTGGAGCATCGATAGCTATGAGCACACCACTCTTTTTAGCCTCCTCCTCACCACGACGCAGGCAAATTCTCCAGTTACTGGGCCTACCTTTCACCGTAGGCGTTGCACCTGCAGACGAGGATGCAGCTCAGAAACGGTACACTGGCCCCGTCGAGGAAGTGGCCCAATGGTTAGCCAAGCACAAAGCAGCCTCCGCCCTCACACTTCCGGAAGCTGAGGACCGCCTGGTAATCACCGCCGATACCACCGTCATCCTGCGCGACGAAATACTCGGCAAGCCACGGGACGAAGCGCACGCGCGCGTGCTGCTCCTTGCGCTGCGCGGTCGCTGGCACCACGTGGTAACAGGAGTCGCAGTGAGTCAAAAAATCGACGGGAAGCACAGGATACTAGGCTCAAGCTGCATCACACCCGTCTTGATGCGCAATTACAGTGAGGCCGAAATCGCTGCATACATCGCCACCGGCGACCCGCTGGATAAGGCGGGCGCATACGGCATTCAGCACCCCGCGTTTCAGCCAACAGCGCGCATCGATGGCTGCTATTGGAATGTCGTTGGCCTGCCCCTCTGTGTGCTGGTCGACCTGCTCTCGGAGTTCGATGTATTCCCTGTGATAGCGAGGAACGGGCACCAGCTTCTGCAATCAGGCTGTCCGTGGTCACAAAAATGCCAGATCTGATACGAGGTCGCTACGCGCCCAGTCCCACCGGCGACCTCCACCTGGGCAACCTGCGCACGGCGTTGCTGGCGTGGCTCTTCGCTCGCAGCGCAGGCGGACAGTTCGTGCTGCGTATCGAAGACCTGGATCGACCGCGTGTGCGCCCAGGAGCGACCGAACGTATGCTCAGCGACCTGCGCTGGCTGGGCCTGGACTGGGATGAAGGGCCGGATATTGGTGGTCCGTATGCGCCATACATGCAGAGCGAACGGCAGGAGATGTACAGAAGCCACCTGCAGCGCCTGGCGGACCAGGAGCTGATCTACCCATGTTATTGCAGCCGCGCAGAGATTGCTCGTGCTGCCAGCGCCCCAAACGAGGACGAGGGTCCGCGCTACCCTGGAACGTGCCGGAACCTGACACAGGAGCAGCGCAAGAAACACGAGGCCCGCAATAGCCGCCCATCCCTCCGCTTTCGCGTCGATGATGAGCGCATCGTCTCTTTCACCGACCTGTTGGCCGGCCCGCTAAAGCAGCACGTACAGCAAACGATAGGAGATTTCATCATCTGCCGCTCGGACGACATCTTTGCCTATCAATTTGCCGTGGTTGTGGATGACGCGCTCATGCACATCAACCAAGTTGTACGGGGAGCCGACCTGCTGCAATCCACCCCGCGCCAGATTCTGCTCTACGAGGCCCTGGGATTCCCTGTGCCCACCTTCGCCCATGTGCCGCTCCTGTTAGATGAACACGGCAAGCGCTTCTCCAAACGCATACAGAGCGCGGGACTGGAGCCACTACGGGCAGCGGAAGCTACGCCCGAACAGGTCGTAGGGCAACTCGCAGCCGCCTGCGGGCTGGCGGGTGAAAGTACCAGCGCGACCCAATTAGCTCATCGGTACAAGCAGCAGGGATATGATATAATGCGCTCGATACTATCGGTATAAACGCCCTAGTTATGGAACTCTCATGAATCTACAAACTATCCAGATCATCATTTCAGTACTGACTATACTCATCGCGCTAGGCCTTGGCCTCTACTTTCGGCTTTTGCTGGTGCGCCGTCTCAAAAAAACTGTACTCGACAACTGGCTGATTCAGCTATTTGGCGCCCTCCTCGTCATCCTCCCACTTACCCTGGGTATTGTGCTCGCTTTCTATATCAGTGGGCTGGCAACACAAAAAAACCCGTTCTGGGACGGATGGTTGCTAGACGCGACTTCGGGAAAAGGTCTCCCAGGCCTCATCTGGAAGCTCATCGGCAGCGTCCTTATCGTCCTACTAGCTGTAGGCGTTGGACGAACGTTAACCAGAGTGGTCACCGGGGGCATAGCTAAAAGTCGCGTGGAAATCAATATACGCACCCTGCTTGGACGCATCCTCAGCGTTGTCACTGCCATCGTTGCTTTCTTCTGGATACTGGCTACCTGGAACGTCGAACTCACGGTACCCGCAACCTTGATCGGTGTCGTCACCGTCGGCATCACTTTCGTCATCCAGGATATACTGAAAAACCTCGCGGCAGGTATATACATCCTGATCGAGGGGCCTTTTCAAATCGGTGACACAATCAGTACGGACAAATATACCGGAAAGGTGGAGAATGTACTGATTCGCGCCACAAAATTACGCGTCTTGAGCGGAGAGCAGGTGATCGTCCCCAATTCGCTACTCTTCAACGGCATTGTGATCAATAACACTACCTATGAAGAGACACTTGCCACCATCATGATCACGATGCCACAGGAAGAATACGATAAAGATAAAATGTCCGAGAGCATCCTCAAGACAATCAAAGAAGTAAACGGTGTCATGATGAAGCCTGAACCGATGCTGAGCTTGAGTGCTGTCGCAGGCTCTTTTGGAGGCACTACAGGCACATTGAGCGGCTATTCCGGCGAGATTATTACACTCACCCTGAGCTTCTGGTATCCAGCAGGACAAGATACTATAGTCTCGGAAGTAATGCATGCCCTGCACGGCGTTCTGCCCATGGCAGATCTCGCTATCCGTGGGCCAGCAGGACTTTAACAGACCGCTCGCCCTAGATCTCTCCGCCACAAAACTCTGGCGCAGGTTGACTCGTATATATATAGAGACGGGGATGTAAATGACCCTGGTGGAGAGCAAGCACCCATAGACACGGACTATAAACGGCCTTGGCAGGCCGACCCGTCGTATGGTAGGGGCGACCCTTGCGGTCGCCCTGGCCCTGAACTTGCGGTCGCCCAAGAGGCATCAACCGAAGTGACCTCACACTGTCATCCTGAGCGAAGCGAAGGATCTGGCTCGATGGGGCAACAAGATGCTTCGCTGCGCTCAGCATGACAGGGCTGCACCTGTCCTGTCACGCCTGAGTGAGCCGCAGCCCTGAGCGCAGCGAAGGGGCAGCGAAGAGTCTGGCAAGGCGAGAGGGTTCCCCCGATGGTCAGCCCTCGTCGCCCAACCCAGGCTCATCCGGGGCTGAGGTTGATGCGTGTTCCCTTGGACTTGTGGTCGCCCTTGCCCCAGCATTACTATATTGTTCCTTTCAGGAGTATAAAAACGTTGCTATATCATAGACCATTAGCAAATACCCGGCGTATCGGTGTACTGGGAGGCACCTTCGACCCCGTACATTATGGTCACCTGGTAATTGCTGAGGAGGTATATGATACGCTTAGACTCGCGGAGATGGTCTTTATACCCGCCGGGCAGCCACCTCACAAGACGCACGAAGTGGTCGAGGCAGCGGGACATCGCCTGGCAATGCTCGAGTTAGCGATTGCCTCGAATCCGCATTTCTCCATCTCACGGGTTGACCTGGATCGTCCCGGGCCTTCCTATACTGTAGATACGCTCCGCCTGTTGCGCAAACAATGGGGAGAGCAGGCAGCCATCTACTTTGTGATCGGCTGGGATAGCCTGGAAGAGCTGCTCACCTGGCACGATGCAGCGGGTGTGCTCCAACAACTAACCCACCTTGTCGCAGTCAGGCGTCCGGGATACAATGAAGCGGAAGAATACCGTGATTGGTTGGAGGACCGTTTACCAGGCATCAAGCAGCGTTTACTGGTAGTGGAGGCTCCACAACTCGATATCTCTTCTACCGACTTGCGTGTCCGTGTTGCCGAGGGCCGGCCAATTAAATACCAGACTCCTGAAAGCGTTGAGCAGTACATTGTACAATATGGTTTATACAGGCAGAAATTAGTCGGAAACGAGCGAGAAAGAGTACATGACGCCAATGCATCTTGAACTGGGAGACCGCTTGCGCTTGCGTAAGCCGCACCCCTGCGGAGGATACGACTGGCAGGTAGTGCGCCTGGGAGCGGATATCGGCCTGCGTTGCGAAAAATGCGGTCGTCGTGTATTATTACCACGTGCAGAGGTAGAACGACGCACAAAGCAGGTGCTTTCGCGCCCAATTGATGCGGATGCCGCGTCACCGGGTGAATAACCGTCAAGAACAATAAATCTGGCGTTCCCGTAAATGGGCCAGTGGATATGGCCCAAGAGGAGACTATACTATGGCTGCCGCCTCTCCACATGGCGGGTTTCTAACCCTACTCAAGAAGAGGAACTTTCTGCTCTTGTGGCTGGCCCAATTGATCTCCCAGACTATCCTCATGGCCTCCAACTACGCAATCCTCGTACTGATAGAAGAAGACACGGGATCGACCACGCTGGTTGGGCTTGCAATCATCGCTTTCAGCCTGCCCGCATTGATTATCGGCGCTCCCGCCGGCGTGTTCGTCGATCACAGAAATAAACGCCGTATCCTCTGGTACAGCAACTGCCTGCGCGCAATCGCAACCTTCGGCTTTGTGATCGCTTTACTGATTAATCGTAAAGAGATTATCATAATCTACCTGCTCACATTCCTGATCGCCAGTATCGGCCAGTTCTTCACACCGGCAGAAGGAGCATCCATTCCAATGCTGGTTGACGAGGAAGAGCTAACACCCGCGCTTTCGCTTTTCAATATTACCTTCATGCTCTCGCAGGCCCTCGGCTTCATCATTTTCGCACCAGTCATCCTGATTTTATTGCCAAATTTCACTATCTTTAATCTCCCGGTCTACCCGGTCGATATGTTGTACCTGATCATCGGCATACTCTATCTTGTGTGCGCTGGGCTCATCGCACTTATCCCACCTGCATCCTTCGTCGATCCGAAGCATCCTGACAATCTGCCGGTTGGCAGCCAATCCCTGGGAGCCATACAGAATTTGTGGAACGAGGTGCGCGAAGGGTGGAACTTTATCCGGCGCAAGCGAAAACTCTACTTAGCAGTAATCCAGCTCTCAATCGCAGGCGTACTCCTGCTGGTCATAGGTGAACTTGCTACACCGTTGGTGACGAAACTGTTTAAGCTCCCGGCCAGTTCTATGGCGATTGTTTTTGCCCCCGCAGGCATTGGCCTGGTTCTCGGCTCACTCGTCATGCCCCGCATTCTTCAACATATGAGCAAACCTCGCACTATTTTTATCGGCAGCATAGCCTTTGCGGTCATAGTTACCTTGTTACCATTATCCACCTTACTGGGCAATTTCATGCAACAACACGGCTTGAGCGCTCAGCCGATTTATCTTGGCGCTGACCCGTTCCTGATGTTCTTCGCCGGAGTGGCGATTGACTTTATTAACATACCGGCGCAAACCGCCGTCCAGGAATACACGCCCGAACGGCTAAAGGGCCGCGTACTGGCCCTACAACTCATGCTTTACAACGCTCTCTCCATCCCGGTTATCCTGTTCATTGGAGGAATTGCCGACACATTCGGCCTTCCCATCGTCATCTACCTGGTTGCCGGATCTATCATTGCCTTCGGATTATGGGGTAGATACTATGAAAACAAACATAAGAACAGCTTCACCGGGGATTTGCCCGAGGAGACAGCAGAGTTAACCGAACCCGAAAGAGTCAGTAGATAAACGTTCATACGGTGTTGAGGGCATAAAGTCGTAGCATAGTGGTCGCCCATAAGCATACAAGTGGAGGAGTAAAATAATGCCCGCTCAAGCAGCACAGTATCTGCCCTGGCTCGAGATTGCCGGGGTTTTTGTGCTGCTTATGCTGATTCGCCTGACTCGCAAAGAACTGAGGCGCCGTGTTGACGAAATCGGCTACCGCTTACGCAGAGAACGAGGCCTGCTGATCTGGTTCTGGCTGAATGCGCCAGGGGTGATACTCCACGAACTGAGTCACGCATTAGTGGTATTGCTTTTCTACCCGTTTGGTTTCCGCATCACCAGCATCACACTCTTCCGTGTCAAAACAAGGCAGCAGTATGCCTATGGCAGTCGCAGCATGAAAAACGCGGGAAAGCAATCGCTCCAACTGGGTGAAGTACAGTATATCCGGCCACAAGGTCGCCTGGTGAGCTACATCGGAGATGGTTTCAGCGGCATTGCGCCCCTCTTTGGAGGCATCGCAGCGTTCATCCTGCTCTACTGGATAGCCACAGGTTACAATCTCTGGGATTATGCGCACATGGCCAATCACCTGCAAATCCTTCGCCCTGGCTGGCCGTGGTGGACACTACTCTTCGCCCCCTACCTTATTTTGACGACCACCTCCGAACTGTGGCCGAGCAGCCAGGACTGGCGCGGAGCGCGCTGGCTCATCGGCGGCATAGCGATTCTGGCTGTTGTGGCGATTGCGCTGCTCTGGTACACTCACTACCTCGTTTTCAACGATACGTTGCTGCAAGATGTTTCGTCAATCGCCACCTACATCGATTTTGCGCTGCTGGCGCTAGTGGCCTTAGACATCATCTTCCTGGCGATAGCTGAAGTGATCCTACAGCTTGTACGCAGGTAGATCAAAAAGAGCACTTCTTGACGAACAATAACTCTTTTGAGAAAGGTCTCACGTCATGGTTCCACCACAATTCTTCAACTTCTTTATCGCCAGCGCCAGTGCCGGGGCTGCGCTGGTTGGCCTGCTCTTCGTCGCGGTTTCTATAGCGCCGGAGCACATTGTCCAGGCGAATGCACCTGTAGAGCGGCAGGCAATGGCAGCGAGTTCGTTTACAGCGCTGCTCAATGCTTTCTTCATCTCATTTGGTGCATTGCTCCCCGAGAATGTGGGCTACATCACCCTTGTGATGAGCCTTTCCGGTCTCATCAATAGCATTTATCTGACCAGAAACATGTTTAAAGAACGACAGAAGTGGCAAAGTATTCTGAGGAGAATTAATCTGATTTTGTTCAGTTACATTGTCTACGGATTCGAACTTTACTTTGCGATCCTCTTAATCAAGGAACGTGGAAATTCGGAAGCCTTTTATGGACTGACCGGACTACTACTTTCAGTGTATGGTATTGGCCTGCTACGTGCCTGGCAGTTGCTGGGTGCCCGCCGCTATGGACTACTGGGTTGGCTCAGCCCCTTACGTGAATCGAATGAGCCGAAGCCGGTCTCAACCACTGAGCAATCCACGGAGTCGAGTAACAAGCCACCCGGTGCAAATTGACCACCATTTGCTACAAATGATACTTGCCCGGCTGGTAAGCCTGCGGAGTGTCACTCCTGTGGCTTCTCTCCCCGAACCGTCACGTACATCCAGTATCCGCTGAAATCCTCGGCAAGCATTTCTGCCAGCATCTGGTTATAGAGCGGCTCGAATTCCTCCTCGGTAGTGAGGCCGAGCTTGAGGTAAAATGGTTTAACCAGGTTAATCGCATACCTGAAATTCACCCGGTAGCCCTCGGCGTCTTCAGTCGCTGAAGAGATATCTAAGACATGCCCCTGGTGGCTGACGTGCTCAAAGCCAGCTTCACGCAACAGGGGTTTGAGCGCGAGGGTAACCCCAAGATGTCGTCCATCCCGCGAAAAGCTGCGCTTGGACACAACAAACGATTTGATCGCCATTTCCCACAAGGCATTGAGCGCCGGGGAGGTGCTCAATGGAGCTTCCGGTTCGGTGAGACGAATGATCCCGCCCGGCCGTAAGATCCGCTTGCACTCGGCGAGCAGTCTTGGCCAATCACGAGGCGCCAGCACTCCAAAGAGTGTGCGGGCATTAACCAGGTCGAAGGATGCATCTTCAAATTGCAGCGGCTGGGTCGCATCCATGACCAGGAATCTGACATTGTTGTACCCCCGTGACGTGACCAGCGCTTTCGCAAAACGAATCATGGAATCGCTGATGTCAATGCCGGTCACATCGATCTCAGGATGCTCGCGTGCCACCTCCAGCGCCCAGCCGCCCGGGCCGCTGGCGATATCGAGTACCCGCTTGATCCCGGAGAGGTCAGCCTGCTCCGCGAGCGTTCCCCCCATCCCCTTTGTGAGGACCTTATCGGCATTGAGCAGCCACGCCATCGTCTCACTGCTCTCGGGATCCGCGACGAAGCGGGTTCTGTTTTCAGGTCGATCAGATGATGTAGACATTGAAGAGCTCCTTCCATTGTGGCGTCAAGTTCGTGTTCACACCTCTAACTAATAATGAGAAACGGCAAGACCCGATAGCTCCGTTTCGAGGTCTTCCCAGACGATTCGTTCCGCTTGTGCAATAGTGATCGGGCTTTGTCTCCGGGACGCCTCTTGCATGAGATCCGAAACACGCTGGCGATAATGAACGAAATATGCTTTCTGTACCTCCGGGGAGGGCATCAGCTTGAGTTCAATGTCCTCGAGCGCATAAAACTCCTCGGTCCTGCATGCCAATGTCAATAGTTCCGCATATTTCTCGATGAGCCGCTGCCGGAATGGCAGGAAATAGCCGGGCTGCGTGCTGGAGACAACCACACACCCTGCGATACGACCTCCCAGAAAAATAGGACAGGCTACAGCGCTCTCCTCCCACTCGACCCACCTGGCCGGCACGTGTGTCTGTTCGGCACGGCTCTGTTGGACAACAAGGTGCCCTACAGTAACCGCATAACCCGCCAGGGATTCCGCGCCGAGGAGCAAGGGCTCCTGTTCGAGATAGGCGTTCCAGGGTGGTGTACCCCGTCCGGCGTTTTGGCGCAGGCTGCGTATCTTGTGTGTTGCTCCGGCTGGCGGCATACACTGCGCGATGACGAACGCCATTCCCAGGTAATTGGGATCGAGTTGCCCTAGCGCCAGTTGGATAGTGAGGTCGCTGACAGACCAGAAACGCCGCTCCGGCGGCGTAGCCACGTAGATATTGAGGACTCGGCTATAGAATTCTGCAGGGACCCGAGTTGCCTCCTCTGGCGTATCCTGTCCAGAGGGTACCACTAATGTCGGGAAGGCCTCCATGAGCAACTGGGCCAGGGCCTCTCGCTGCGCAGGAAGGACCTCGAGCAGCCGTCGCAGATTCTCGTCGCGGGGAACCACCTCCCCTTTGACCCAGCGGATGAGCGTGATGGGATTGACGCCGAGTTCGTTGACGACCCGTTGTTTCTCCTGCGGGTCTGCGATAATTCTCCCAAGCAATTCGCGCCAGGAGCTTGCTCCCATGTCCGGCACCTCCTTTATACCTGTGCCTCCGCAGGCTTTTCTCCCCGGGCCGTCAAGTATGTCCAGAGCCCGCAGAAATCGCTTGCGAGCATTTCTGCCTGCATTTGTTGGTAGAGCCGCTCGTACTCTTGTTCGGTGAGCCCTGCGACTTTGAGGAGAAAGGGTTTCGCCAGTCCGAAGACGTAGACGAAATTGCGAAAGAAGCCTTCGAAATCTGCTGTCCCTGCTGAGATATCGATGACGTGCCCCTGGTGTTTAACGTCCTGGAAGCCGGCGTCGCGCAGCAATCGCTTGAGCACGGCATTGATGCAGATATGCCACTCATCTACAGAAAAGCTACGTCCTAATTTGTAAAATGCCCTTGTATGGAGGTACCACAACTCATTGAGGGCCAGGGAGGTGCTCACCGGAGCTTCCAGTTCGGTGAGACGGATGATTCCGCCAGGGCGCAGGATGCGCTTGCATTCGGCAAGCAGCTGCGGCCATTCGCCAGGCGCCATGACTCCATAGAGCGTACGTTCATTGACCAGGTCGAAGGATGCATCCGCAAAGACAAGTGGCTGCTTTACATCCATGACCTTGAAACTGGCATTGTCATAGCCACGTGAGGTGGCCAGCGCTTTCGCAAACCGAATCATGGCTTCGCTGATGTCAATGCCGGTCACCTCAATCTCAAGATGCTCGCGTGCCACCTCCAGCGCCCAGCCGCCTGGCCCACAGGCGATATCCAGTACCCGCTTGATCCCGGAGAGGTCAGCCTGCTCCGCGAGCGTTCCCCCCATCCCATTCGTGATGATCTTATCGAAATTGAGCAGCCACGCCATCGTCTCACCGCTCTCGGTATCGAATTCGAAGCGGATCTTTCTTCCAGAGAGATCAGAAGATGATGTAGACATTGAATAGCTCCCTCCCGTGGTGATGGTATGTAGTTCGTGTTCACAACGCTACCTGCTTATGACCTCCCCTTTGATCCAACGGTTGAGCGTGATAGGATTGATGCTGAGCTCGTTGACGATCCGTTGTTTCTCCTGTGGGCCTGCGATAATTCTCTTCAGCAATTCACGCCAGGAACTTGCTCCAACGCCCCCTTCCTGCTAGGGGTTTTGCCCAACAGCAGCATAGCACCCTCCAACAAGAGTTGTCAACCAGCATTGGCGCCCGGCAATAATTTTATAAGAATTGCGCCTTATAGCAATATACTGTATGATGTTGCCAGGGTAGCTCCTTCTTCAGCTTGCGAGTGTATGAAATTGTTCGTCAGGAAGCCGTAGGGGCCGGTTCACCGTGCCCACCGCCGATTTATCGGCCCCCGTGCCCCATCGACTATCCAGGTTACAAACGTACAATCCATGATCGGCTTCTCTCGCTTGCTAGTAGATTGCCAAATGCGCTACATTACTTTACTCGTCATAGAGTCTGAGAAAGACTAAAAGAGAGGAAAATTAATCTATGGAACGCACATTAGTGCTTATCAAACCCGATGCTATTCAAAGAGACCTGGTAGGTGACGTCATCAGTCGATTCGAACGCAAAGGACTGAAGCTAGTTGGGATAAAAATGATGACATTAGCCGACGAGTTATTGAATGAACATTATAGCCACCTGGCAGGACGTGACTTTTTTGCCGAGATCAAAACGTTCATGCGCAGCACGCCGGTCATCGCCTGCGTCTGGGAAGGCGTAGATAGCGTCAACACGGTACGTCTCCTGTGTGGTATCACCAAAGCTCGCGAAGCCGAGCCTGGCACGATACGCGGCGAACTGGCGATGAGCGTACAGGCCAACCTGGTACACGCCTCCGACTCACTAGAAACCGCCGCAGTCGAAATTGAACGCTTCTTCACATCCGAAGAACTTTTTGACTACGAGGACGTATTGCAGCCGTTTATCTACTCATCACGAGAGCGTTAAGAGAATAGGCATTTGTTCTCTTAGCTCACCGCTCTATAGAAGCGCATCGAGAAGTTGACGCGCTTCTCCAGGCCTTCCTCACCAATCGAACTTATCGACCAGGAACGTCCGGCTATAGTGGAGCAGGATAGGGCTGCCGTGGGGACAGACCGCCGGAGCCGATGCGCTCGCAAGCGAACTTATTAACGAGCGTTGTTCATCTATACCGAGTTCACGCCCACGACGGAGAGCCGAACGACATGCCAGGCCAATCAATAAACGATCCTGCCACTCGTTGCTATCCTCCGCGGCTATGCGTGCAAGCTCGGGCAGATATCCTACAAGTTGCTCTTGCCCGGCACTGTTGGGCACGGAGCGTATAAGAAAACTGCGCCCGCCGAAACGCTCGCATTCCAGGCCCAGGCCGCGTAAGATGGGCAAACGCTGCTCAAATAGTTCAGCCTCGTGACGTTTCAACTCGACAATCACAGGTTCCAGCAAGAGGTGAGATTCGGCCCACTGCTCCTCCTGCTCGCCTGGCTGTACGCCCGCACCGGTGTATACGCGGCGCAGGTGCTCATAAATCACACGCTCGTGTGCACGGTGTTGATCGATTAAATACAAGCTGCCGTCGGGCGCCTCGGCAAGAATCACAGCCTGCTGCAACTGGGCAAGAGGCCGCAGCGTCGCCAGCACTTCAGCCGCCCCTGGGCTGGCCGGGTATTCGTGCGCCGATTCTGCAACTCGCAGGCCCCGGCGATACGGCACATGCAGGCGCCGCTGGTAGACAAGCGCAGGGCCGGGCAATTGCATATCCTCAGGTAAGGCTGGGCTGCGTTCCAGCACCGCGCGTATCGTTTTTGTCACCGCCGCCGCTACACCGGCTTCTCGTGCCAGCTTGACCTCGGTCTTAGCCGGGTGAACGTTGGCATCTAACTCCTCAGCCGGCAGATCGATGCGCAGCACCAGCAGTGGATGCTTTCCCTTTGGCAAGAGTCCAGCATAGCCCGCCTCCAGCGCATTTTGCAATGGGCGCGACTGCACCAGCCGCCCATTGATGAAGAGCGTTATATGCTGCCGGCTGGCCTGGGCTAAAGCCCTGTTACCTATATAGCCGTTCAACTCAAAGGATTGCGCGCCGCCTTCTTCAGAAGAGCGAAAAGAGAGCGCATTGAGCATCTCAGCCAGGGGCAGGTGATAGAGTTCAGCCAGCGTCGTAGCCAGGTTGCCCGTACCGCTCGTTTGTAAGACCTGGCGCTCTTCGATGGTGAGATGAAAGCGTATTCCTGGATAGCCAACGGCAAAACGCCGCATCAATTGCGTGATATGCCCGCCCTCGGTGCGCGGATCGCGCATGAACTTGAGGCGAGCGGGCACATTGTAAAACAGGTCGCGCACAGTGACAGTTGTACCATGCAAACGCGCCCTGCGCGCCCGTTGCGTGACCTCACCGTTGCGGAAAGTCATCAAGGTTGCTGCGTGTTCCTTGCCCATCTCCTCGGTTTCGATGGCCTGACTGAGTAGTGTCAGCTCTGATACGGTTGCGATGCTGGCCAGGGCTTCCCCCCGAAACCCCAACGTGTGCAGGTGACTGAGGTCTTCGACGCTGCTGATTTTGCTCGTGCTGTGGCGTGCGCAGGCTCGTTCCAGTTCGTCTTCGGGGATACCATAGCCATCATCCGTGACGCGGATCAGGCGCAGTCCACCGCCGCGTATCTCTACACGTATTTCATGCGCGTCCGCATCAATGGCATTCTCCACCAGTTCCTTAACGACTGAGACGGGACGTTCAATCACCTCACCAGCAGCGATACGTTCCGCTACGTCAGGCGGGAGGGTAAGAATGGGGGTGCGTGCAGTCTGCGTTGTTGGCATTAAGATGTGTCTCCGTTGGATAACAGCAGGTGCGACCTTCTTTTCCTCTGCAGCAAAAACATCAGATTCAGCGCATCGAGCGGCGTGATCGCGCATACATCGATGGAATCCAGATCAGCCTGTTCCAGTCTTTGAGCGGCCAGACGAGCTTCTTCGCTTTGCCATTCATATACTCTAAATTGCGCCTCTACGTCGTACCTGCCATTTGCATCTGCGACCAGCGACCTGCTATAGACCTGTCCATTGTGAGCTACCAGAACGTCGGTTCCTTTGCCGTCCTTCGCGGCTTCGAGGCCTTTGAGGACTTCTCCGGCGCGTCGGACGATGCTCAGGGGCATGCCGGCCATCTTTGCTACATGGATGCCATAGCTGCGCCCGAGAGAACCCGGCGTCACGCGATGCAGGAAAACGATCTCGCCCTGTTCATCTTCGCTGATGGCCATCGTATACACGCGCAGGTGCGGCAGTTCCTCCGCCATCGATGCCAGTTCGTGGTAGTGAGTGGCGAAGAGCGTCCGGGCTGCCGTGAGGTTATGCAGGTGCTCGACAACAGCCCGCGCAATCGCCAGGCCATCGTACGTGCTCGTGCCCCTGCCGATCTCATCCAGGACAATCAAGCTATGCCGCGTGGCATGATGCAGGATAGCGGCAGTTTCCTCCATCTCCACCATGAATGTGCTTTTACCGGACGCAATGTCATCCTCAGCGCCGACGCGGGTAAAAATGCGGTCCACCAGCCCGATGCGCGCACTGCGGGCCGGCACAAAGCTGCCAATCTGCGCTAAGAGCGTGATTAGTGCGACCTGGCGCAGGTAGGTTGACTTACCCGCCATGTTTGGTCCGGTCAGCAGGAGAATACGCGCCCCGTGCTCAGTATCCGCCTCGAGCTGTGTATCATTGGGGATGAAGACATCCCCATCCAGTGTATATTCGACAACCGGGTGCCGCCCGCCGCTAATCTCGATGCTGCTCTCCTGCTGCAGCACCGGGCGCACATAGCCTTGATGCGCCGCCACTTCCGCGAAACTCAGCAGTACATCGACGTGGGCCATAGCCGAAGCCGTTGCCATCAACTGCGAATAGTAGACGCTCAACTGGCGTAACACGTCGGCGTAGATACTACGCTCCATCTCCTCGATACGTTCCTCCGCGCTCAAGATGCGTGCTTCGTGCTCTTTGAGATCGGGAGTAATATAGCGCTCCGCATTGACGAGCGTCTGTTTGCGTATATAATCAGCCGGAACTTGGCCCAGTTTGCTGTTGCTGACCTCGATGTAGTAGCCAAAGACTTTGTTATAGCCTACTTTGAGCAGCTTGTTGATACCGGTACGTTCGCGCTCGTGAGCCTCTAAAGAGGCAATCCAGCGGCGCGAATCGCGAATAGAAGCAATGAGTTCATCTAGCTCGGCGCGAAAGCCTGCGCGGATTAGACGCCCGTCATTCTCCTGCTCGTCCTCTTCACCCGTGCGAGTGAGCGCCCGATCTATCAATTCTATTACCGGTGGGCAGGTATCAAGCCGGTCTGCGAGTTCTAGCAAGAGGGGAGAATCGCAGCCCCGCAGCAGTTCGTATAACTGCGGAACCACCAGGAGATATGCACCCAGGGCTAACACCTCGCGTGGTACGGCAGTTCCCTGGCGTATACGGCCAGCGACACGCTCCAGGTCGCCAAATCTTTGCAAACAGATGGTGAAGCGGCTGCGCATCGCGGGGCTTTCGTAAAGTTCTTCCACGCTCTGCAGGCGAGCTTCGAGCTGCGCCAGGTCGAGCAGCGGCTGGGTGATCGTTCGCCGCAGTTGGCGCGCGCCCATAGGGGTAATAGTGCGATCCATGACGCTCAGCAAACTGCCCTGTGCGGCGCCGCTGCGCGTACCCTGCAACAGGTCGAGATTGCGCTGCGTATGCGCATCCAGCACCATAAAACTGGTGGTGCGATATGAGCGCAGTCCCGTCAAGAGCGAGAGCAGCCTGGCATTCATCTTTTCAAGATACATAGCAATTGCGCCCGCCGCTGCAACTGCTTGAGGAACATGGGAGCAGCCATAAGCATCGAGCGATTGTACGCCAAAGAGCCGGCATAGCCTGGCTCGCGCTGCCTCTTGCTCAAAGAAATAGGGCGGGCAACGAGTGATGGTCGCGGTCTCAGAGGGGAAATGGTAGGCATCCGCGCTGCTTCCCTCTACGAGCAGGCATTCTGAGGGCACCAGCCGCTGTAATTCTGCTTCCAGGGCAGCGGGCAACTCGTCCAGGGTAAACCAGGTGACACTAAATTCACCTGTGCTGACATCCACTGCTGCCAACCCGGTTTGCATACGTCCCGGCGCTATCGCCACCAGGTAATTGTTCTGCCGCGTCGGGAGCAGGTTTGGCTCTGAAAGCGTGCCCGCAGTGAGGATACGCGTCACCGCGCGTTCAACAGGCTGGTGTCCTTTGACAACCTCGCCCACCTGGTCGCAGATCGCCACTTTGTAGCCGCCCCGGATCAGCTTGCCCACATAATTTTCCAGCGCATGCAATGGTATGCCAGCCAGGGGCACCCTCTCATCCTCGCCATAGGAGCGACTCGTCAGCACAATCTGTAGCTCGCGCGAGGCGATAAAAGCATCTTCATCAAAGGTCTCGTAGAAATCCCCGACCTGGTAAAAAAGGACGGCATCGGGATACTGGCTCTTCATCTGCAAATATTGTTTACGGGCGGGCGTTGTCATTGATTTTACCCCTGCTTTTATAAAGGTCCGGCGCGAAAACCACGAGGCTGAAGACCTCGTGGATGAAGCGCCGCATCTCACCCTTGACTGGCAATGTAGCTGCCGATGGTCTCCTGACCGGCATTGCCAATCGTACAACAAAAGTACCTATCACTCCAAAGGTTCGTTCTTTCCAGCATTCCCGCGGTGTCGATCACTTTCATACATCTGCCAGAGCCGAAAGGTGGACGGCTATTTTAGCTTCCGCACCATCAAGAGAGGTGAGATCTTTGGCTCACTTTTCACCAGACTAAGTTTTTCCGGTAGTTACACACAACAATTATGTGCGAGAGTATGAGAAACTTGGCACGGTTCTTTGTGTCATTATCCATCCTCTGCGGGCGCTCACGCGCTTCATTTTCTCGAATTTAGGGATCGGCTTGAGTGCCACCTTGTTCCCGGCCAGGTCCATTAAGATCGCATACCCGGTGCTCATTCTGCCTTTGATGAAGTAGTCCTGACCACCGTAGCGGACCTTGTCGAACTTGCGGAAGCCTCCAATCTTGCCGGTAACAATCCGCTGCTCGCTTCGCATGCCTTTTGTTTGCTGGTAGTCCCCATCGGGCACCCCTCGCTTTGCGAGCAGCGTCGTCGTTTGGAAGATGGGTTGTTGTCCTCGGGTGGCAATCACAGCCGCATCAAACACATGTGCTTTGGGCAGGCCCCAGAGTTGGCGATGCTCCTTGGTGACAAAGCCCCAGGTTTCTTCCGCCTGGAGCAGACGCAGCAATTG
>Ga0207684_10001482_pt1 | contig 25261 bp, 22 predicted proteins | sample KBSK5501metaG_FD_184342 | JGI IMG/M metagenome (GOLD analysis project Ga0207684, IMG submission 184342) | Corn, switchgrass and miscanthus rhizosphere microbial communities from Kellogg Biological Station, Michigan, USA - KBS K5-50-1 metaG... | ecosystem: Host-associated > Plants > Roots >...
ACGAAGGCCATCTCGTCGAGCCGTCGCGCCCAGCGCCGACGCGCGTCGGGTCCAAGCTCGCGCTCGACGATGCGCGTGACGATGGCCGCCTCGCGCTCCGCCTTGATCTGGTCGGACACGACCAGCCGGCTCTCCCGCGCCTCGAGCCGCGCCAGCGCATCGGATTGCACGGCCTCGGGATCGAGGAACCAGGAGGCGAGCTCCGGCAGCGCGAGTAGCTCCGCGGCACGCTCGGCGAGCGCGGCATCGACAGGCGCGGCCGCGTGCGATGAGCCATCGACCGGCGCCGAGCCGTCGACCGCCGCCGACTCGAACACGGGTCGCCATCTCGCGAACGCGGCCGGCGGCGCGGTATCGAGCCGCGCGTGCAGGGCGAGCGCGTCGGCGACGGCGGAGATCGCGCGCGCCGGCGGCACCTCGATCCACGGCAGCTTTTGCGACGCCCGCAACGACTTCAGCTCCTCCTCGAGCCGCTTCTTCGTGATCTCGCCGCCGGCGACGTCGAGGATGCCGGCAACGTCGTTGACGATCAGCGAGCAGAGCGCGGCGCCGCCGAAACCGCCTTCGAAGAGCACCCACACCGCGCGCGAGCCGGTGCCGTCGACGCCCGAGAACCACGCGCGCGCCGGCCGCTCGGGCCGGCGCTCGACGACCGGACGACGCGCGGGCGGCGCGGGCGCGCTCACGCCCTGCTGCGCCAGACGGTAGAGCGCGCGCTTGGCCGCGCGCCGCACACCGCGCGCCGCCTCGTCGGCCGCCAGCGTGGTGAGCACGGGCAGGGCGGCCGCGCCGTGCGCGGCGGCGAACTCACGCAGCGCCGCCTCCAGCGTGGGCTCGCCGGCGGCGGCCAGCGTCTGACGGGCCACCGCGTCGAGACGCCTCGGCTCCGCCACCGCCGCCTCGAGGACGGCGCGGCATGCTGCGGCGTCGGTCATACGAGGAAGGGCAGCGAGGGACCGGCGCTGAAGTGGACGCGGCGCGTGTAATCGAGCGCGCGCGCGTATCCCTCGAAGCGATCGGCGAGTCGGCCGAACAGCGGGCCGCCGGCCGGACGAACAGGCCGGGAGCTCGCGCGATCGTGCTCGGACACGAACCGATACGCGCGTGTGCCCTGCGTCACGTAATAGCCGGACGACGCCATGCGCTCGACGCGCTCGCGGAAGACGCCGAGCATGAACAGCGTGTAGTCACCGATGTGACGCCGCACGCTGACTTCGTGCTCGGGCGTGAAGGAGCCGTCTTGCCAGAGCGCCTGCGTCTCGAGCAGCAAATCGACGACGGTCTCCAGACGCTGGCCCGTGATGCCGCGAGGGAACAGCTGTTCGGTACGCGCAAAGCGCGTGAGGAGGTCGGCGAGATATCCGGCGGCGGCGTCGTCGTGGAGCGCCAGATCCCGGAAGCTCGCCCGCACCGCGCGGTCGAAGAAGCTCCGAAGCTCCACGAGCGCATTTTAGCAGACTTCGGCTAGAATCCGCCCCGTGCCCGACGGTCCGCGCACGACGTTTCCGTGGTTCCTCGTCGCTGCCAGCGTCCTCCTCGCCATGCTTCTCGGCTACACGCTCTTCGGTGCGTACTTGCCGGCCAAGCAGCGCATCGCGCGTCTCGAGCGCGAGCTCAAAGATCTCTACGCGCGCGAGGCCGAGCTGCAGACGAAGGTCGCGCAGAACGAGCAGCGCGGCGCCCTCCGCGACCGGCAGCTTGCGGCGGCGACGGCGGAGCGTGACGCCATCGCGCGCCGCCTCGAAGACCTCGAGCGCGAGCTGGCCGCCTCGCGCCCGCGCCACCGCTGAGCTCCAGCTTCCGCTACGCCTCGCTCGACAGCACGAGCGTGCCCGCCGCCGAGAGCATGCCGCCCATGCCGTTCACGAGCGAGGTCCGCACGTTGGGGACCTGACGCGCGCCGCACTCGCCGCGCAGCTGGCGCGTGGCTTCGATGATCGGGAAGATGCCGTACATCCCCGTGTGGGTGTAGGAGAGCCCGCCGCCGTTCGTGTTGATGGGCAGCGAGCCGCCCGGCGTCGAGCGCCCGTCGGCGAAGAAGTGCACGCCCTCGCCGCGCTTGGCGAGGCCGAGCGACTCCAGCATGATCGGCGGCCCCGACGTGAACGCGTCGTAGAGCATGATGTGCGACAAGTCGTTCGGGCCGACGCCGGCCATGCGGAACGCCTTGTCGCCCGAGATGCGCGTCGCCTCGCTGAACGTCAGGTCCTTCATCTGGGTCAGGCTCACGTGCTCGGTGCCCTCCCCGAAGCCGCGCACGTACACCGGCCGCTTCGCCGTGTCTTTCGCGCGGTCGGGGCGCGTCAGCACGACGGCGCCACCGGCGTCGGTGACGAGGCAGATGTTGAGGACGGTGAACGGGTAGACGACCGGCCGTGCCTTCAGCACGTCCTGGACGGTGATCGGCTCGCGCCGCAGCGCCTTGGGATTCAGCGCCGCCCACTTGCGCGTGGAGACGGCCACCTGCGCCCACTGCTCGAGCGTGGTGCCGTAGCGGTGCATGTGGCGGGTAGTGATGAGCCCGAACATCGTCGGCGCCGGGCCGAACCCGTACGGCGCCTCGTACTGCCCGGGGATCGCCGTGTCGCGTCGCGGGCTCACGCCGACCTGCGAGCGTCCCGACTCGCCGTGCGAGATCACGGCGACGTCGCACAGGCCGTGATGGAGCGCGGCCACCGCGTGGCCCACCATGATGATGAACGAGCAGCCGCCGACGGTGGTGCCGTCGACGTAGCGGGGCGTGATGCCGAGCGCCTCGCCGATGGTGGCGGGGGAGTGCTGGCCGGCGGTAAAGACTCCGTCGACCTCCGACATGTTCAGTCCAGCATCACGGACCGCATTGGTCACGGCCTCCACGTGGAGACTCAGCTGGCTCTTGTGAGGCAGGGTGCCCATCTCGTCCGATTCGTCCACGCCGACGATACAAGCGACGCTGGAGAGATCGCGGAGGTTGGCCATGACGCTCACCGCACCGGCTGGAACAGCGGCAGGGTGACGTCGTCGGTCAGCTTCGAGAACACGACCTCCACCGGCATGTCGCACGTGATCTTCTTCGGATCGGGCTCGATGTTGACGAGGTTCGACAGCATGCGTGGCCCCTCGGCCAGCTCGACCATCGCCAGCACGTACGGTGTCGGGACTTTGAAGGCGCGGTTGAACGACTGATAGCCGATCTCGAAGGCGTGCAGCGTGCCGCGGCCCGTCGACTGGATCCAGCCGATGTCGCGCGTGTGGCACTTCGGGCACGCGACGCGCGGATACCAGAACACGTGGCCGCACGCCCGACACTTGGGCAGCATCAGCTTGCCTTCGCGCAGGCCGTCCCAATAGGGCTTGGCCTCCGGCGTCATCGGATTCGGCAGCGGACGATCGATCTCCATGGGCGCCCCCGGGGCTGCTAGGATCACGGCGGCCGAGTATAGCCCTCAGGAGGCGCTCATGCGCATGGTCAGGCTGGGGCTCGTGGCCTCGCTCGTCGCGCTGTTCGTCGGCGAGGCCACGGCGCAAGGGCCGATCAAGATCGGCTTCATCTCGCCGCTGTCGGGCGCCATCGCGGCCGCGGGCAAAGACATGTACAGCGGCTGCGAGCTCTACTGGCAGGAGACCGGCTGGCAGGCAGCGGGGCGCAAGATCGAGGTGACGCTGGAAGACAACGAGGGACAGCCGGCCGCCGCGCTGACGAAGGCGCGCAAGCTCGTCGAGAACGACCGCGTTCACATGCTCGCCGGCGTCATTCTCTCCAACGTCGCCTACGCGCTCGTGCCGTATATCGAAGCGCAGGGCATTCCGACGATCTACCCGATCAATTCCGCCGACGATCTCACGCAGCGCAAGCGGCCGAAGTGGCTCATCCGCACCGGGTTCTCCGCGGGCGGCAACATGCACCCCTTCGGGGAGTACGCGGCGAAGACACTGGGGTACCGGAAGATCGCGATGATCGGGCTCGACTACGCGTTCGGCTGGGAAACCGTCGGCGGCTTTCACAAGTCCTTCGAGGACAACGGCGGGCAGGTCATCCAGAAGATCTGGGTGCCGCTCAACGTGCAGGACTACGCGCCGTACATCGCACAGCTTCGCAAGGACGCCGACGCCGTGTTCGTCAACGGCCTCGGCCGCTGGACGCTGCTCTTCGCCAAGCAGTGGGCGGAGAGCGGTCTGCGCGGGAAGATCCCACTCATCGCCAACGGCACGTACAGCGACGAGCACGTATTGCCGCAGCTCGGCGACGAGTCGCTCGGCGTCGTCACCGCGCACCACTATTCGGCCGCGCTCGACACGCCGGCGAATCAGAAGTTCCGCGCGGCCTACGAGAAGGCGTACCAGCGCACGCCGGGCTTCTATGGCGAGAACTGCTACACGGGCGCGCGGATCGTCGGGGAGGCGATCAAGGCGATCGGCGGCCGCGTCGAGGATCGCGCGGCGTTCATGGCCGCGCTCCGGCAGGTGAAGATCACCGACGCGCCACGCGGGCCGGTGGAAATGGACGCCTACGGCAACCCGACGCAGAACATCTACATCCGCCGAGTCGAGCGTGTGGGCGGCAAGCTACAGAACACGGTCATCTATACCTACCCGCACGTGAGCCAGTTCTGGAAGTACAACCCCGAGGAGTTCTTGAAGCAGCCGGTGTACTCGCGCGACGTTCCTCCGTGCCGGCACTGCTGATGCGCTGAGTGCCGTGCGGCCGTTTCGGTTCGGCGTCAACGTGCGATCGGCCGGTTCGGCGGCGGAGTGGGCGGAGAAGGCGAGGAAGGTCGAGGCGCTCGGCTATTCGGTGCTGCTGGTTCCCGATCATCTCGCCGAGTTGCTCGCCCCGTTCCCCGCGCTGGCCGCCGCCGCGGCGGCCACACGGCGGCTTCGCGTCGGCACGGCGGTGCTGAACAACGACTTGCGCCATCCGGTGCTGACCGCGCGCGAGGCGGCGACGCTGGACGTGCTGAGCGATGGCCGGCTCGAGCTGGGGCTCGGCGCCGGCCACATGCGCTCCGAGTACGAGCAGGCGGGTTTGACGTTCGATGCCGGCGCCACGCGCGTCGGCCGCCTGGCCGAAGCTGTCGTCATCGTCAAGGAGCTGCTCGAAGGGAAGCCGGTGAGCTTCACGGGCCGGCATTATCGGGTCAGCGATCACACGATCCATCCCCGCCCCGTGCAGCGGCCGCGGCCGCCCGTGTTCATCGGCGGCAACGCGCCGCGTCTGCTCGAGGTCGCCGCGAGAGAAGCGGACATCATCGGCCTCACGGGCATCGCGTTCCGACGCGGCGGCGCGGAGCCCGACGTCTCTGATTTTCGCGCCGCCATCGTGGATCAGCGCGTGGCGCTCGTGCGCGAGGCGGCCGGCGCGCGCGCCGATCGGCTCGAGCTGAATGCGCTCGTGCAGCGCGTGATCGTCACCGATGACCGGCGCAAGGCGGCGCGGGAGCTGGCGACGGGCCGCTGGGCCGCGCTCACGCCCGACGACGTGCTCGCCAGTCCGTACGTCTTGATCGGAACGGTCGACGAGATGATCGACGATCTCCGCGTCCGGCGCGAGCGGTGGGGCATCTCCTACGTGATGACCCACGAGCCGTTCATGGACGCGCTCGCGCCCGTCGTCACGCGTCTCGCGGGCGCCTGACGCTCAGCCCTTCGGCAGTCCCAGCACCCGCTCGCCGATGATGTTGCGCTGGATCTCGCTCGTGCCCGCGGAGATCGTGTACTGCCGCGCCGCCACCAGGCGATTGAACCAGCGCGGCGCGTCGGGCACGAGCTCGGTGCCCTCGTTCACGAGCGCGTGCATCCCGAGCAGCTCGCCCGCCGCGTCCGCGATGCGGACGCCGATCTCGGTGCCGGTGAGCTTGAGGATCGAACCCTCCGGCCCCGGCGGCTCGCCGCGAATCTGCCGCGTCAGCGCGCGGTAGCGCGTGTATCGCATCGCCTCGCAGTCGATGAGGAGCTGCGAGAGGCGTTGGCGGATCCGCGGGTCGTCCCACGCCGTGCCGCCGTCGAGCGGCAGGCGCCGCGCGACCGCGATCAGGTCGCGCACCTGGCCGACCGGGTTGCGGGCGCCCGACGAGTGGCGCTCGTACATCAGCGTCGTGGTCGACACCTTCCACCCCGCGTTCAGCGGTCCCAGCAGCTGAGTCTTCGGCACCCGCACGTCGGTGAAGAACACCTCGTTGAAGTGATGATGCCCGGTGGCCAGCACCAATGGCCGCACGCTCACGCCCGGCGCCTTCATGTCGGCCAGCAGGCACGAGATCCCGTTGTGCTTGGGCACGTTCGGATCCGTGCGCACGAGCAGGATGATCGAGTCGGCGTACTGCGCGCCGGACGTCCACACCTTCTGCCCGTTCACCAGGAAATGATCGCCACGGTCCTCGGCGCGCGTGCTCAGGCTGGCGAGATCGGAGCCCGCGCCGGGCTCGGAGAATCCCTGAGCCCAGATCTCATCGGCGTTCAAGATGCGCGGCAGGTACTGCGCCTTCTGCGCGTCGGTGCCCCAGTGGATGATCGTCGGCCCGACGAGGTTGAGTCCCATGCCCGGCAGCACGGGCGCGCGCGCGGCGGCGTACTCCTCGTCCCAGATCACGCGCTCGATGATCGAGGCGCCGCGTCCGCCGTACTCCTTCGGCCACGAGATCCCGACCCAGCCCGCCTTGTGCATCACCTTCTGCCACGCCACGCGGCGCTCGAACATTTCACGCGTGGACGCCACCCGGTCGTCGACGGGATCGTCCACACGCAGATCGCGCGGCAGGTTTGCGGCGAGCCAGCCGCGGAACTCTTTGCGAAACGTCTCCTGCTCGGGCGCGTACTGGAAATCCATGGCGACTCCTAACGGTTCGGGGAGGGGGGCAGGCCGCTGAGGCCGGCGAGCACGTCGAACAGCGCGCCGAAGTCGCGCTCCCCCAGGCTGAGCGCGCGCGCCATCGTCAGCCATTGCTGGACGAGCGCCGTCGTGGGCAGCGTCACGCCGGTGGCGTGTCCCTGGTCGAGCGCGAGCTGCATGTCCTTTTGCATCATGCCGACGTTGAACCAGGCGTCACGCGTCATCGTGCCGACCACGTAGGGGCCGCGGTACTTCACCATCGGCGAGGCGATGACCGACTTCAACAGCGCCTCCACGGCGGTCTCACGCGCGATGCCGGCCTTCTCCGCCAGCAGCACGGCTTCGCTGAACGCCAGCATCTGCACGGCGAGCCCGAGGTTGGTGGCGATCTTCATCGTCTTGGCCAGGCCGAGCGGTCCGACGTGCGTGATGCCGCCCGGAGCCATCACCACCAGGTATGGACGCGCGCGCTCGAGCGCCTCGCGCTCGCCGCCGACGGCGATCGACGCCGCGCCCTGCTCGACGGTGATCGTGCTGCCGGAGACGGGCGTGTCCAGCATCGCCGCTCCGCGGGCGGCGACCGCGTCACCCAGCTCTCGCGTCACCGCCGGGCTCACCGTGCTCATCTCCGCCCAGACGGCGCCGCGCCCGAGTCCGGCCACGATGCCGTCGGGGCCGAGCGCGATCGCGCGCAACGCCGCGTCGTCGGTCACCATGCTGAACACCACGACGGCGCCGTCGGCGGCGAGCCGCGGCGTGGCGGCGAGCTTGAGACCGGCGGCTTCGAGCGCGCGCGCCTTGGCGGGCGTGCGATTGTAGCCGGCCACGGGATGATGAGCGTCCAGCAGCCGCCGCGCGAGCCGGCTGCCCATCGCGCCGAGGCCGACGAAGGCCAGCTGGGCCATTACTCGTCCGTCACCGCGATCGCCGAGATTTCGATCTTGCAGCGCGGATGCGTGGCCAGCCGCGAGACCTCCACGGTCGTCGTCGTGGGCAGATGGTCTTCCAGGTATTCCGCCCACACACGGTTGAGGTCGTCCTGCTCGCTCACGTCGGTGAGGAAACGGGTGGCCGAGACCAGATCGCGCAGCCCACATCCCGCGGCGGCGAGCGTCTTCTTGAGATTTTCCATGGCGAGCACCGCCTGCTCGCGCATCGTGGGCGGCAGGTCGAACTCCTCGTCCCGATGCGGATGGCTGTGATAGACGGCGGCCGCGGTCACCCCCGAGAGGAAGACGAGGCGCCCGCGGGTGACGACGATGCCGGGTGCGTAGGGCATGTGGACGTCGGTGCGGCGATCCGCGTGATGCACGATTGCGACGTCCTTGGCCATCACTCCTCCAGCAGCTTCAGCAGCCGATCGTTGACCTCGCGCGTGCCGATCGTGATGCGCAGGTGTCCGGGGAAGCCGACCGCGGCGCCGTCACGCACGAGGATGCCGCCGCGCAGCAGGTGCTCCCGCACGCCCGCCGGATCCTTGACGCGCACGAGCATGAAGTTCGCCTGCGACGGGGCGAACGCGAGGCCGAGGCGCCGGAAGCCCGCCGCGAGGTGGGCCCGCTCGCGCAGGATGACCGCCCGCGTGCGGGCCGCGTGCTCGGTATCCTCCAGCGCGGCGAGCGCGGCGACCTGGCCCAGGCGGTTCACGTTGTAGGGCGCGCGCACCCGGTTCAGCCGATCGATCGTCTCGAGCGCGGCGATGGCGTAGCCGACCCGCAGCCCGGCAAGCCCGGCGATCTTCGAAAAGGTGCGCAGCACCAGCAGGCGCGGGTACCGCGCCAGCAGCGAGACGCCGTCGGGATACTCGGGATCGTCGGCGAAGTCGCGATAGGCCTCGTCGAGCACGACGAGCGGCGGATCGTCGCCCAGCGCGTCGAGGAAGCCCACCAGCGGCTGCTGCCGGATGATGGTGGTCGCCGGATTGTGCGGCGAGCAGAGAAAGATCGCCTTCGTCTTCGGGGTGACGCGTCGGCGGATATCGTCGAGGTCCGTCTCGTAACCGGCCAGCGGGCTTGCGACGATGCGCGAGCCCGCGATATTGGCGCCCGTCGCGTACGGCTCGAACGAGGGATGCGGCATCAGGATCTCGTCGCCGGGCTCGAACGCGGCGAGGGCGATCAGCGTGATCAGCTCGTCCGCGCCATTGCCCACGACGATCTGCTCGGGCGAGATCCGGAGGCCGTGGGCGAGAGCGTCGCGGAGCGCGGCGCTGCCGCCGTCCGGATAGAGGTGGATGGTGGCCGCTTCGCGCCGCACCGCCTCGATCGCGCGCGGCGAGGCGCCGAGCGGATTCTCGTTGGCCGATAGGCGCACGAGCTCGACCAGCCCGAGCTCGGCGACGAGGATCTCCAGAGGCTTGCCGGCCTCGTACGGCGTGACGGCTTCGACGGCGGCGCGCCAGATCTTTCGCACGGCGCGTATTGTAGCCAGGTTTTTGCGGCGGCGAGGCGCCGGTTTCCCGCCCGGGGCGCGCGACGTTCCGCCGGCGGCTCGCGCAGACGCTCCGCGTCGCCGCCGGGACCCGGCTCGTCAACAATTGGGCGGCTCGACCGATATCGCGCGCGGATGCAAGACGCTGATCGCCCAGCCGACGTCCAAACGCTCGCCTCGCCAGCCGGGCATCGACGTCCTGGCGTCGATCTGAACGCCTCGCGCATCGTTCTCTGCGCGTACCGTATCGCTTGGATTTGCGGGGACCCCGGCGGGCGCAGCGACCTCCGGCAGTAGGCGCCCGTCCGGCCGGCGGAAGCAGAGCGCACCATCGGCCTGTCGCTCGACTTGATAACCCTCTTCGTGCACCGCGCGATGATGTCGCCGACAGAGCATTGCGAGATTCGACAGCTTCGTCGGGCCTCCGTGCGCCCAGTGCCTGATGTGATGGCCCTGTCCGAACGGCAGTCCGCAGCCGGGGAAGCGACAGCCCTTGTCACGATGGTGAAGCGCGCGCCGTAACGCCGGCGGAATCGTTCGTATACGGGCGCTGACCTCGGTGATCCGCCCATCGGCGTCGTGCCGCATCACCACGCGGCTGGCATCGCACGCCAAGCGTTGAGACGTTCCCGCCGGAACGCGCGCGCCGCCGTCGAGCACCGACTGGCCCGGCGCATCGACGTCGGCAAGCACCTGGGCATCGACGTGAACGACGACCTGATAGCGTTCACCCGGGGCGCCGGGATCCATTCCACGGTGGAGGGCGGTCTCCGCGACGAGCGCCAGCGCGTCGGCCTGCTGTTGCTCCATGGTCGGCGCCTCTGGCGAGCCGTCGCGGACGGACGTTCCGGCGGGAACGCCCGACGTTCCCGCGGGAACGTCGGGCGTCCGCCGCCGCCCATAGACCGCGTCCCGCGCGGCGGCCAGCGCCTGCATCACGACAGCGCCAACCTCCGGCTCCAGCCGCCCCCGGATCACCACCATGCCGTCCCCATCCGGATAGACGTGAAGGGCGCGGTTCTGGTGGCGCGCAGCCTCCTGCGCTTCGGCCTTGCGATCCATGCGCCGCCAGCCGCGGACGATCATCTCGACGTGCTCGGCGGTGCCGGCCCGGCCAACCGCGAGCAGTCGCTCTTCGGTTTCCGGAGTGGCGACCCGCGTTAGCGCCCGGATCTTCGAGTACGAGAGCTCACCGTGCGCGAGCGCGTCCTTCAGCCGCGGCAGGGAACCGAGCGCGCGCGCCACGCGGACGTGTTCTCGCGCGGCGCCGAGCTCGAGTCCGACGCGCCACGCGAGCCAGTGAGCGCATGACCGGAACCCGTTGCCCCAGCCGCCACGCGCGTCGAACTCACGAATCAGATCGAGCAGCCGCGCGGTGGCGGCATCGAGATGCGCAGCGAGCTCGGCGATCTCGTCGCCGAGGCGCTCCAGCTCGACGATGTTCGAATGAGTCGGGACGACGCTCGGGCCATCGATGTTCATCGGCGCATCTCCTTGCGCCGACTCTACATCGTGATTTTCGAGGCGACGGGGCGCCGCCAGGAAGCGCGATCGCGCGCCGATTCCGATTTTTTCGATTGGCGGTCGCCCGCGCGCGCTGTGGCGTCTCCACGCGCCGCTGCAGCGCCGTTGCGATCGATTGCGCGCCGACTCCGAGCAAGCATGGAAAATCTCGTCAAGAGTCGAAAATCAGATACACGAGGCGCGGGCCGCATACGCGCCGAACGCCGGGCCGCACACGCGGCCAACGCCGCGCCGAGCGCGCCGGTGTCGACACGCGCCGCTGAACCGGTCGGCCATCGATCCGGACGCCAAGCGCAGGGGTCGAGAGTCGAAAATTAGATACGCGAGGCGATCACCGGCGCGGGGACCACGCGCCGCGCGGTGCCCCCGAGCGTCTGGTGCAAGCATGCGCAACGAGCGTGCTCGCGTGCGCGTTCCCTGTTCCTGCGACAAGCAAATGGACATCGACACGGCGTTCGGCGGCCGGCATCGTGCGCCACCCGCGGCGTCCGCGCCGCGCGTCGTGCAGCCGTATTGTATCGTGTCGATCTAACTCCGCGTCCTCTTTGACATTAATCGCCCTGGACTGATACGCTCGGCGTCGTCATGCCGTCCGAGATCTCTCGTCGGGCCCGGCGCGCCGAGGCCGGGGCAGCGGGCGCCGAGGACCGGCGGCGGCGGCGGCTCGATTTTTTCCGTGGCGCGCTCACCGAAGGCCTCGAGGCGCTCAAGCAGCGCCACGCCGACGGCGCATCGGGCGAGGACCTCGTCCGCACCCATGCTGGCCTCATCGACCAGGTCATCGTCGGGCTCTCGGAGCTCGTCAGCGCGGACGCCGCGGCGGCGGGCCTGAGGCCGACGCCCTTCGTCGTCATCGCCCTCGGCGGCTACGGACGGGGCGAGCTCCATCCCTCGAGCGACATCGATCTCATGGTTGTCTACGACGGCGAGCTGTCGCCTTACGTGCAGCGCGTGATGCAGGAATTGCTCTACACGCTGTGGGACCTCGGACTGCAGATCGGGCACAGCCTGCGCTCGCTCGAGGATTGCGTGGCCATGGCGCGCACCGACTTCCCGAGCCGCACGTCGATGCAGGAGGCGCGGCTCGTGGTGGGCGACAAGAAGCTCTTCGCGCGCTTCGCCCGGGTGCTGCACGACAACGTTTACCGGCACGACTTCGAGCAGTTCCTGGCCACCACGCTGGCCGAGCGCGAGCAGCGCTATCGCAAGCACGGCGCCTCGCCGTATATCGGCGAGCCCAACATCAAGGAGTCGGCGGGCGGGCTGCGTGACATGCACACGGCCATGTGGCTCGGGGCGGCCAAGTTCGGCGCGCGCACGCTGCGCGAGCTGGCCGCGCGCGGGCTCATCACGCCGCACGAGCAGGAGGCCGCCGACCGCGCCCTGACCTTCCTCTGGCGCGTGCGCAACGAGCTGCACTTCTTCTCGGGCCACAAGAACGACGTGCTCTCGCGCGAGCTGCAGCCGCGCATCGCCAAGAACCTCGGCTACGAAAACGAGGACGACGCGCTCGGCGTCGAGCGCTTCATGCGCGACTACTACCTGAACGCGCGGGCGATTCATCGCGTGTCCAAGCGCCTGATCGCGCGCTGCCACGAGACGCTCGCCGTGCGGGGCTCCGCCGAGCGGCGCCAGCGGCAGCAGGCGCTGGCCGACGGGCTCGTTTTCTTCGACGGGCGGCTGCATCGCGCCGATCGTGATCCCGAGGTCTTGCGGCGCGACCCCGTGCGGCTCATGAAGGTGTTCTGGCACCTGCACCGCCTGGGCTGCGATCTGTCGCTCGGTCTGGAGCGCGCGGTGGAGGAATCGCTCGCCGTCGTCGACGACGCCTTTCGCCGCTCGCCGGCGGTGCGCGATCTCTTCCTGGACATCTGTCGCTCGTGGGGCCGCGTCGCGCTGACGTTCTCGGAGATGCACGAGCTGGGGCTGCTCGGCCGCTATCTCCCCGAGTTCGGCGGTCTCACGTGCCTCGTGCAGTACGACGTCTATCACAAGTTTTCCGCCGACCAGCACTCGCTGCTCGCCGTCGAGCATCTGGAGGCGCTGGCGCCCGGCCAATCGGCGGAATCGGAAGGCCCGGCCGCCGTGTTCAACGAGGTCGAGAAACCCGAGCTGCTGATGCTCGGCATGCTGCTGCACGACATCGGCAAAGCCAAGGGCCACGGTCACGTCGCCAAGGGCATCCCGCTCATTCGCGAGCTGACGACGCGCATGGGGCTGGCCCCCGACGACGCCGGCATGGTCGAGTTTCTCGTCGCACACCATCTGACCATGTCGCACATCGCGCAGCGCCGCGACATCGACGATCCCAAGACCATCCAAAGCTTCGCGGAGACGGTGGCCGATCCGCAGCGGCTGCGCATGCTCTACCTGCTGACGTGGGCCGACATGCGGGCGGTGGGGCCGGGAGTGCTCACGGGCTGGCAGGCGCGCATCCTGTACGAGCTTTATGCGCGCACGCTCGCGCGGCTCACCGGCGGGCGCAGCGAGAAGCCCAACCGCACCCATCTCGCCGCGCGGCTCTGGGAGACGCTTGGAGGCGATGTGCCGATGACGGACGTACGCGCCCACCTCGAGATGGTGCAGGACCGCTATCTCGCCATCACCAGCGTCCAGCGCATGGCCGCCCACCTGCGCCTCACCGCGCGGCTCCCGGCCGTGCCGGTCGCGACCGAGCTGTTTCACCATCCCGACCTCGGGTCGTCCGACCTCGTCGTGGTCACGCACGACGTCCCCGGCCTCTTCTCGCTGATCGCGGGCACGCTGGCCGCGCACGGCGTGAACATCATCTCCGCGCAGATCGCCACGCGCGCCGACGGTGTCGCCATCGACACCTTCCAGGTGAACGACCCCACCGGCGAAGCGGTGGGGTCGGCCGCCCAGTGGGGCCGCACGCTGGCCGCGCTCGCCGCCGTGATCGGTGAGGACCAGTCGGTGGGCGCGTTGCTCGAGCGACGTCGCGCCGGCGGCCGCGCCACGCCGGCGGGCGAGGTCAAGCCGAAGATCTCCGTCGACAACCGGTTGTCCGACGAGTACACGGTCATCGAGGTCAAGTGTCCGGATCGCCTCGGTCTGCTCTACCTGATCACGCGCACGCTGTCGTCGCTGGACCTGGACATCGCCAGTGCCAGGATCGCGACAGAGATCGATCAGGCGCTCGACACCTTCTACGTCCTCGACCGCAAAGGCCGGCGGCTCGAGGAGCCCGACGCCATCGAGCGCGCCCGCGCGGCGCTCGAGCAGGCGCTGCTGCAACCGCTCTGATGCTCGGCCGATATCGCGACCGCGTGCGCGCGTGGAGCGACCCCCTCGGTCGCGTGCTGTTCCGTCTGCACCTGCGCCCGAATCACCTCACGGTGGCCGGCCTCGTGGCCAGCGTCGTCGCGGCCGGCTGTTTCATCGCGGGCCAGACCCGCACGGCGGGCCTCGTGCTGATCCTGGCCGGGCTGCTGGATCTCCTCGACGGGTCGCTGGCCCGCGCCTCGGGGCAGGTGACCGCCTTCGGCGCGTTCCTCGACTCGGTGATCGATCGCTATTCCGACATCGCCGTGATGCTCGGGATCGTCGTGCTCTACGCGCGCACACCCAATCCGCGCGGCGCGCTGGTGGCCATGGCGGGCCTTGCGGGCTCGGTCATGGTCTCCTATACGAAGGCGCGCGCGGAGTCGATCGGCGTAGAGTGCAACGTGGGCTTGATGGAGCGGCCGGAACGGCTGATTTGCCTGATCACCGGCGCTATCCTCGACGTCATGGAGCCCGCGCTCTGGGTGCTCGCCGTAATGGCCAACCTCACCGCGGTGCAGCGCATCATCTTCACGCGGCGCATGATGCGCGCCGCGCCACGCCGCGCACGGATCCTCACGCCGCTCGTCATCGCCTCCGTGCTCCTGCTGCCGGCCCCGGGCCGGGCCCAGACGGAGCTCGAGCGGGCGTGGGCGGGCGCCGTGGCGGCGTTCCAGCAAGGCGACGCGGCACCACTGGCGAGCGCCTTCTCGACCGAAGCCGCCCAGGCGAGCCCCATCGGTGATCACGTGCGCTGGCTTCTCGCCGACGCCCTCGCGCGCACCGGGGACCTCGCCGGCGCGCGCGCGGCGGCGCTCGCCGTCGCCGAGCGGTATCCGGACAGCCGGCTGGCCCCGCGCGCGCTGATACTGGCGGCCGTGCTCGCCTCGCGCGCCGGCGACGAGGAAGCGGCGCAAGCAGCGCTACGGCGGCTGCTCGAGCGCTACCCCGACGCCAGCGACGTGCCGGAGGCGCTCTATCTTCTCGGGCACACCGCGGAGGCGCGAGGCACCCGCGACGTCGCGGCGCTCGCCTACCGGCAGCTGCGGGTACTGGCGCCGACCACGGGCTACGCCGAGGCCGCCGCCGACCGGCTCGACGTGCTGGTCAGCGCCGGGACTCCGCTGCCGCCGCTGTCGCTCGCCGAGCGCATCGACCGCGCCGAGCGGTTGTTGCGCGGCGGGGTACCGAAGACGGCCGGCGACGAGGCCGAGCGCATCGCCGGCGAGGCGCGTGACGCCGGCATCGCCGTACGCGCGCTGCGTGTGGTCGGTGATGCCGCAGCGCGGCTGGGGCGTTACGAGGCGGGCGCCAAGGCGCTGGAAGCGGCCGCCAAGCGCGCGCCCTCGGACCAGCAGCCGCGCCTGCGCATCGATCAGGCGCGTTTTCTCATCCGCGCGGGACAAGACAAGCGCGCCATCACGCTGCTCGAATCCGTCGCGGCCGGCGCGTCGGAAGGCGAGGCGGCGGAAGCGCTGGCGCTGCAGGCGCGCGTGCACGACGAGGGCAGCCGCGACGCCGAGGCCGCCGCCGTGTATCGGCAGATCGTCAAGCGGTTCCCCAACCGCGAGGTGGCGGCGGTGGCGCTGTGGCGGCTCGGCTGGCTTGCGTGGCTGCGCGGCGACCCGCGCGCGGCCGCCGCCGAGTGGCGCCGCGTCGCGGAGGTTTCGGGCGGGCGCGGCCTGCGCCTGCCCGCGCTCTACTGGCGCGGCCGCGCGCTCGAGTCACTGAAGGACGAGGCGGGCGCGGAGGCGCTGTACACGAAAGTGCTGTCCGAGGCGCCGCGGGGCTATTACGGCATGCTCGCCGCCCAGCGGGTCGTGGGGCCGGCCCCCGCCGCCATGCCGCGCGAGATCAGCTCGCCGGCCTTGCCCGCAAATCCCTCCGAGGCGCTCAAGGCCGATCCACGCTTCGCGCGCGTCGACCTCTTGCGCCGCATCGGGCTCGTCGAGAACGCGTGGGAGGAGCTCGAGGACGTCGTGGAATCGTCCGTCGGCGATCCGGTGCGCCTCTATGGAGCGTCCAGCGCCTACGTGCGAGACGAGCGCTATCACCTGGCGCTGCGGATCGTGCGCCGTCACTTCGGCGCGCTGAGCACGTCCGGCGACCCGGCGCTGCCGCGCGCGTTCTGGGAAGTGATCTATCCCCTGGGCTGGCGCGACGAGGTTGCCGACACCGCCAGGCGCGCCGGTCTCGATCCCTTCCTGGTGGCCGCCATCGTGCGCGAGGAGTCGAGCTATTACCCGCGGGCCGTCTCGCGCGCCGGCGCACGCGGCCTCATGCAGCTGATGCCCGCGACCGCGAAGCCGATGGCCGACGTACGCGGGCTGCCGTTCGAGGGCGGTGGGTTGCTCGACGATCCACGCGCCAATCTCGAGATGGGCACCGCGTTCCTCGCCGGCCTCATCAAGGAGTTCGGCGAGCCGCGACTGGCCATCGCGGCCTACAACGCCGGTCCCCGCCGCGTGCGCGAGTGGTGGAAGGCGCGGCGAACCAGCGACATGGAGGCGTTCGTCGAGCAGATTCCCTATGACGAGACGCGCGCGTACGTCAAGCGCGTGATGCTCTCCTGGTCGGAGTACCGCCGCCTCTACGCCCCGCCCGCGAAGTAGCTGCGAGTAGTCCGCACTACTTCGCGACCTGCTTCGCGTCGGCCTCCAGCGGCTCGAGCCGGCCCAGGCGATCCTCCAGCGCGGGCTCCGTCGCGAGCCATCCGCCGCGTGGCCGGCCGTTGACCTTCGCCGCCGCGCGCAGCGCGTCCGCCATCGCCCGCCGCGGCGCCGCGTACCCCATGTCGCGCAGGACCTCGACGGCCTTCAGGTCGGCGGCGATCTCCTGGTCGCGCGTGAACACGCGGACGATGAGCGGATTGGCGAGGAGATCGATCAGGCTGGCGCCCAGCGAGAGCGCCAGGGCGCGCCGCTGGCCGATGTGACCGAGCAGCTCATGCGCCACCTCGTGCGCGACGAGCGCGTCGACGACCTCCGTCGGCTGTCGCGCGAGCCCCTGCGTGAAGTAGAACGTCGCGTCTTCGACCGTATACGTCGCGACGTGGTCGCTCCGGATCATCGCGAACGAGTATTCGTTGGGATCGTCGCTGGCCGCCTTCGTCGTTCGCCAGAGCGCCTCCGCGAGCATGCGCGTCTCGGGACTCGCGGGATCGGGATAGTAGGTGCGCTCGGGCAGCGTGGTGCACGCGCCCGTCACGAGCAGTAGCAGCCCCAGCGCAAGCGACCGTGTCACACATCCATGCTATGGGACCGCCGCGCGGCGCCCGCGAAAATAAGCGAGACCGCCGGTCGCGGCCGGCCTACTTCGCCAACAATGGCTTGAGGTACGGCCAGAGCCGCTCCGCGATGCGCCGCTGGCCCTCAGCGGTCGGGTGGATGCCGTCGGCCTGGTTCAGTCGGGGGTTGCCGGCCACGCCGTCCAGCAGGAAGGGCGCCAACGGCACCCCTGTCGCCTTGGCCACCGCCGGGTACACGCCCGCGAACGCGCGCGCATAGTCGTCGCCGTAGTTCGGCGGCACACGCATGCCGGCGAGTAGCACGCGCGCCCCGGCCGCACGGGCGCGCTCGATGATGCGCGTGAGGTTGTCGCGCAACGTTTCCGGCGGCTGGCCTCTTAGCCCGTCGTTGGCGCCGAGCGCGACGATGACGACGGCCGGCGAGAGGCGCAAGGCCCAGTCGATCCGGCGCAATCCGCCCGCGCTGGTGTCGCCGCTGACGCCGGCGTTGACGACGCGGTACTCGAAACCCTCGCGGCGCAGCCGCGCCTGCAGCAGCGCGGGGTACGCTTCGTCGGCGCCGACGCCGAGACCCGCCGTGAGACTGTCGCCGAGCGCGACGATCACGTGCTCGACGCCGAGCGCCGGCGTGGCGGAGATCGAGACGACAACGACGGCGAGCAGGGCGCGAAGCAGACCCACGTTCCGAGTGTAGTATGACGAAGATGCTCGTTTCGATCCGCGATCTCACGCTGCGGCTGCCGAGCGGCGACCGCATGCTCACCGTGCTCGATGGCGTCTCGCTCGACGTGGCGCCGGGCGAGACGGTCGCGGTCGCGGGACCCTCGGGCAGCGGGAAGTCCACGCTGCTCGGGCTCGTGGCGGGACTCGATGCGCCGACCTCGGGCACGATCGTGGTCGCCGGCGTCGAGGTCACGCGCCTCGGCGAGAGCGCGCTTGCCCGCTTCCGGCGCGAGACGCTCGGCTTCGTGTTCCAGTCCTACCATCTGATCCCGACGCTCACGGCCGCCGAGAACGTCGCGGTGCCGCTCGACCTCGCGGGCGCCTTCGCCGCCACCGCGCGCGTGACCGAGCTGCTGGCCCGCGTGGGACTCGCCGAGCGCGGCCACCACTATCCCGCGCAGCTGTCGGGCGGGGAGCAGCAGCGCGTGGCGCTGGCGCGCGCGATGGCGCTGGATCCGCCGCTGCTTCTGGCCGACGAGCCGACGGGCAATCTCGACTCCGCGACCGGTGCGGCCATCGCCGACCGGCTCTTCGCGCTCAATCGCGAGCGCGGCACCACGCTGCTGCTCGTCACGCACGACGCCGCCCTCGCCGAGCGCGCCGATCGCGTGGTGTCGCTGCGTGACGGCCGAATCGCCGGTGAGCGTCGGCGCGCGGTCGCGCTGGTCCCGTGACGGCGGCGCCGCGGCTGGCCTGGCGGCAGGCGCGCGGCGCCTGGCGCCACTTCGTCCTGCTGGCCGCCTGCGTGGCGCTCGGCGTGGCCGCGCTCGTCGCCGTCGGATCGTTCGCCGCCACGCTCGACCGCACGCTGGCACGCGAGGCCAAGGCGCTCACCGGCGGTGACCTCGAGATCCGCGCCGCGCGTCCGCTCGACGGAGAGACGGCGGCCGCGCTCGACGATCTGCGCGCACGGGGCGCCGAGGTCGTGAGCGTGCGCGAGCTCGTCGCGATGGCGCGGAGCGCCGACGGGCGCGCGCTGCTCGTCGAGCTCAAGGCGCCGGGCGCCGGCTATCCGCTGTACGGCCGGATGCAGACCGTGCCCGACCGGCCGCTGGCCGCGCTGCTCGCCGACGGCGGCGCGGTCGTGCAGCAGGAGACGCTCGAGCGGCTCGGTTTGCGCGTGGGCGACTCGCTGGCGCTCGGCGCAGCGACCTTCACGGTGCGCGGTGTCGTCGAGCGCGAGCCTGATCGCTCGGCGGGTCTCATCACCCTCGGCCCGCGCGTGTTCGTCGCCGAGGGCGCGATCGAGCGGACGGGCCTCGTGCAGATCGGCAGCCGCGTCCGGTATCGAGCGCTCGTACGACTGCCTGAATCGCTCCGCGCACGCGCCGCGCGCGAGGCGGTGGCGCGCCGCATCGCCGATCCGAGCGTGCGCGTCGCCTCCTACGACGAGGCGCAGCCCGGGCTCCGGAGATTCTTCACGCAGCTCGCGAGCTATCTCGGGCTCGTCGGGCTCGCGAGCCTTCTCGTCGGCGGCATCGGCGTCGCGTCGTCGGTGGCGACGTTCGTCCGGCGCCAGGCGCCGACGATCGCGATCCTCAAGGCGCTCGGCGCCGACTCGCGCACGCTGCTGGCGACGTTCCTGTGGCAGACGCTCAGCGTCGGCGTCGTCGCGAGTCTCGTGGGCGCCGCCCTCGGCGCCGCCCTGCAGCCCGTGCTCATCCGGCTGCTGGCCGGCTTCGTGCCGTTCGCGCTCGAGGCGCGCGCGGAACCGCTGACGCTCGCGCGCGGCATCCTGATGGGCGTGCTCACGACGTTTCTCTGCGCGCTCTGGCCGCTGCTCGCCGTGCGGACCGTGCGTCCGAGCCTCGTCCTTCGCCGCGACGTGGACGAGCGACCGGCGCGCGGCCGGCGTCCGTGGGCGGCGGCGCTGCCCGTGGCGGCCGGCCTCGCCGCGCTCTCGCTGTGGCAGGCCGGCTCGTTCAAGCTTGGCGGCATCTTTCTCGGAGCCGCCGCCGGCGCCGTCGTCACGCTGCTGGCGCTCGCGCGTGGACTGGTGGGCGCGGCACGTCGTCTGCCGCGCGCGCCGTCGCCTGCGTGGCGTCACGGCCTCGGCAGCCTGCGGCGCCCCGGCGGCCATTCCGCGCGCGTCGTCGTCGCGCTCGGGGCCGGCGTCATGCTGCTCGTCGCCGTGGCGCTGCTTCAAGACGCCATCGATGCGCAGATCGACCATGAGCGGCGGCTCGAGGCGCCATCCTTCTTCTTCGTGGACGTGCAGCCCGATCAGCGCGAGGCGTTCACCCGCGTGCTCGCCGGCGCCGGCGGCGGCGTCACGCCGACGCTGACGCCGATCGTGCGCGCGCGGCTGGCGGCGGTGAACGGCGTGCCCGTCACGCGGGATCTCGTGCGCCAGCGTGTCGGCGAGGACCGCGAGGGCGCCTTCTATTACACTCGCGAATACGCGCTGACGTGGTCCCAGGCGCCGCCGCCGGGCAACGTGCTGACACGTGGCCGGTGGTGGGCGGCGGGGCCGGGGCCGGCGCGCATCTCGGTGGAGGAGGCCATGGCCAAGCAGCTGGGCGTCGACATCGGCGGGCGGCTGACCTTCGACGTGCAGGGTGTGCCCCTCGAAGCGCAGGTGACGAGCCTGCGCAAGGTCGACTGGCAGAGCCTCGGCACGAACTTCTTCGTGGTGTTCTCGCCGGGTGCCCTGGACGGCGCGCCGGTGACGTTCGTCGCGACCGCGCGCACGCCGGCCGCCGCCGAGGGCGCCGTGCAGAGCGCGGTCGCCGCCGCGTTTCCGAACGTCACCGCTATCCCGGTGCGCGACGTGCTCGAGCGCGTCGGCGCGGTGCTCGGCCACATCGCCGTCGCGATACGCGTCATGGCGCTGTTCACCGTGGCCACTGGTGTCGTCGTGATGGCCGGCGCGCTGGCCTCGACGCGGTACCAGCGGCTCTACGAGTCGGTCGTGCTCCGCACACTCGGCGCGACGCGCGGCGCCGTCGCGCGTGCGTTCGCGGTGGAGTACGGCTGTCTCGGCGCGGCCGCCGGCCTCGGCGGCACCGTCCTGGCGGCCGTCCTCGCCTGGATCGTGCTGCGCTTCGTGCTCGACACGCCGTGGCGATTCGAGCCGTGGGCGCTGCTGGCGGGCGTGACGGCCAGCGTGGTGCTGGCCATCACCGTGGGATTTCTCGCGACGTGGAGGCTGCTGGGCGAAAAGCCGCTGCCGGTGCTGCGCCGTGAGTGAGCGGCCCGCGTTCCAGCCGCTCGGCCTCGACCACGTGGTCCTGCGCGTGGCCGATCAGGCCGCCTCGCGGAAGTTTTACGAAGAGGTGCTCGGCTGCACGCTCGAGTTCATCAACGAGCCCATCCGCCTCGTCCAGCTCCGGTTCGGCGAGGCGCTCATCGACCTGCTCCCGGCCGAGGGGCCCACGCCGCCGCACGGTCGCGGCATGGATCATGTCTGCCTGTCGATCCGGTGCGACGACCTGGCCGCGGCCGCGACGAGCCTGCGCGCCCGCGGCGTGGACGTGGACGGCGAGGTCCGAACGCGCCGCGGCGCGTGGGGTGTCGGGCCCTCGATTTACCTTCGCGACCCCGACGGCTACCAGATCGAGCTGAAGCCGCGAGCCTGACCACGCAGGTTTCGGGCAGGGCCGTCGCGGCGACGGGCCTGGCGGCGCTTGCCGTCGCGATGGGCATCGGGCGCTTCGCGTTCACACCGATCCTGCCGATGATGCAGGAGGACGCCGGCGTCTCGATCGTGGCCGGCGCGTGGCTCGCGTCGGCCAATTATGTCGGCTATCTCCTCGGGGCCCTGTCCGTCATGGTGGTGCCGATCCGACCGACGCACGCGATCCGCGGCGGACTCGTCGCGATCGCTTTCGCCACGCTCGGCATGGGTGTGCAGCATCACTTCGCCGTGTGGATCGTCCTGCGTGCGCTCGCCGGGATCGCGAGCGCCTGGGTGCTCGTGTGCACCTCGGCGTGGTGTCTGGAGCGGCTCGCGCCTCTGCGACGCCCCGTGCTCGAAAGCACCGTGTTCGCCGGGGTGGGGGCCGGCATCGCGCTGGCGGGCGCGGCGTGTCTGGCGCTCATGCGTTTGCACACGGCGTCTGCGCGCGCGTGGATCGTGTTCGGGATCGTCTCGCTGCTCGTGGCCGTCGTGGTCTGGCCGGTGTTCGGCACCGGGGATCGTGCAACGGTCTCGGCGCGACGATGGGCGGACACGCGCCTGGCCTGGGACGGCGAATGGCTGCGGCTCACGCTGTGCTACGGCGCGTACGGCTTCGGCTACATCATTCCCGCGACGTTCCTTCCAGTCATGGCGCGACAGGCGATCGCTGATCCCGCGGCCTTCGGCCTCGCCTGGCCGCTGTTCGGCGCGGCGGCGATGGCATCCACGCTGCTGGTCAGCGGTGTCCGGCGTTTCGTCACGAACCGCCGTCTGTGGATCGCGAGCCACCTGGTGATGGCGCTCGGCGTCGCGCTGCCCGTGATCCGGCCCGGCATCACCGCGACGATGCTCGCCGCGCTATGCGTGGGCGGCACCTTCATGGTGATCACGATGGTCGGGATGCAGGAGGCGCGCGACGTGGCCGGCACCCGCGCGACGGCGCTCATGGCAGCCATGACATCGGCGTTTGCGCTGGGTCAGATCGTCGGCCCGATCATCGCGAGCTACCTCCACGGTGTCGACGGCGATTTTTCTGCGGCGCTGCTGGTGACGTGTGGCGCCCTCGTGGTCAGCGCGTTAGGGCTATCCTACCCCTCCGTTTCACGGGGAGGGCTACACGGTGTCTCATAAGCGTATGGGCCTGCAACCATTCGAGACGGTGGTGACGGCGCATCACGCCGAGATCTATCGCTATTTGCTCCGGGTCACCTCCCGATCCGGTGACGCGGACGACCTGAGCCAGGAGACGTTCCTGCGCGCGTATCGCGCGTGGGAGCGCCTGAACGAAGACGCCAATGTCCGGGCCTGGCTGTTCGCGATCGCCACCAACCTGGCGCGCAACTACTTCCGGTCGGAAAGTCGCCGGCGGCGCGCCTACACGGGTGTGAGCGACACCCGCAGCGAGGTCGATCCCGCCAGCCCGGAGGAGACGCGGCGATTTCACGAGACGCGCGCCCTCGTGGAACGTGTGGTCGATGGCCTGCCGTTCAAGCAGCGGCTGGCGTTCGTGCTCCGAAAGCTGCACGACCTCGAATACGACGCGATCGGCAAGAGCCTCGAGTGCTCGCCGGAGAGCGCGCGGGCTCACGTGTTCCAGGCCCTGAAGAAGATCCGCCTCGGCCTCAACGGCCACGAACTTCCGATGATGGAGAGCGTGCGATGACGACCAAGTCCCCGTCCTGCCGTGCGATTGAACTCGATCTCGTCGCCACGGCGACGGGCGATGCGGAATCCGACTCTGCCGAGCGCGTTCACCGCCATCTCGACACCTGCGCGTCGTGCCGCGACGAGTTCGGCCGCTACCGCGCCGTCGACTCGATGGCGCGCGGGCTGCGCTCGACGCCGCCGGCCGACGCGGTCGCGAAGTCGCGGGCGGGGCTGGAGTCGCGGCTGGCGGACCTCAGGCAGCGCCGCGTGGCGTATCGCATCTTCCCGTCGCCGCTCGGCCACATCCTGGTCGGCCGCTCCGAGCACGGCATCGCGGTGGTCGAGTACCTGCATGCGGGAACCTCGCTGCGCGCCTCGCGACTCGCGCGCGTGGAGGGCATCGAGCCCGTCCCCGGCGGGCCGGAGCTCGAGCGCCTGCAGCGCGACCTGCTCGACTACATCGGTGGACGCCGGCGCGACCTCGACTGGACGCTCGACTGGCGGCTGGCGCGAAGCGAATTCGAGCGCGCCGTGCTCGGGGCCACCGCCGACATCCCGTACGGCGCCGTCGCGTCCTACGCGGGCATCGCGCGGCGCATCGGCAAGCCGAGCGCGGTTCGCGCGGTGGCGCAGGCGCTGCGCTGGAATCCGCTGCCGATCGTCGTGCCGTGCCATCGCGTGATCGGCACCTCGGGGCGGCTCACCGGCTACGCGGGCAACAAGCTCGGTCTCAAGCAGCAGCTGCTCGGCGTCGAGGGCGTGAAGCTGCGTCCCGGGCGGGGCGACCCCAGCATCGCGCGTGAGGCGATGTATGCGCTCGGCGAGGGCGAGACTCAATACTGCCTGCCGACGTGCGGCGACATCGGCACGCGCAGCCTGTCGCTGGTGACGCTCTTCGCGTCGCGCGCGGATGCCGAGTCGCGCGGGCTCACGCCCTGCACCGACTGCCGGCCGGACCTGCATCCCCTTTCCGCCGCGTAGCGTCCCGCTCTTTCACGTTCACCCACGCGCGGTGTCATACCGGCGGAGGTGGATGATGGCCAAGCGAATTCTCGTCCCCGTCGGAGACGTCACGCGCGCCGAGGCCATCGTGCCGGTGGTGGCCGCGCTCGCCCGCGAGAGCGGCGGCACCGTGCGATTGCTGAGCGTGCGGCCGCTGCAGCGCACCGACTTCAACGAGTACGCGAGCAAGCTGCCGATGTACGGCTACGACGTCGGCGTCACGATCGACGTGCAGCGGCATGTGCTCGTGTACGGTCACGCCTACGAGGAGCGCCTCGAGTCCGAGACGCTCGAGCGCCTGCGGCGGCTGGAGCCGCTGCTGGAGGGCGTGCCGGTGGAGCGCGCGGTGCGCTTCGGCGACGTCGTCGAGGAGATCACGCGCGAGGCGGACGCCTTCGACGCCGATCTGGTTGCCGTGACCGAGCGGCGGCGACCATGGTGGCGCCCGGCGCTGGCGCGGATCGTCGATCGCGTGCGGGCACGGGTCGGCGTGCCGGTGCTGACGCTCGCGGGAGACGCGCGATGATCGCGCTGGCGGGGTTCGTCGTGGTCATCGGGGTGCCGGTGGCGGTCCTGGTCCTGGTGCTCAAAGTCGTCGACGTGTGGCAGCGCCGGCGCGCCGACGTGATCGCGCGGCAGATCGCGGTAACCGACGCGATCCACGCCGAGTTCGGCGCTGTCGTGGCGCCTCTCGTGCGCCGAGCCGGTGGCGGCTGGCGCGTGACGCTGCCGATGGACGCGCGCCACCCGGGCATGGCGCGGATCGTGGAGCTGGCGGCGTGCACGCTGGGTCCGGCCGCCACCGTGGGAGTGCGAAGCCGCAGGCCGTTCGACGGCCGAGGCGAGCCTGTGGTCGAGGTAGTGCGAAGCCGCAGGCCGTTCGACGGCCGAGGCGAGCCTGTGGTCATGGGAGTGCGAAGCCGCAGGCCGTTCGACGGCCGAGGCGAGCCTGTGGTCGAGGTGGCGGTCGTCGCGCCGT
>Ga0207684_10001486_pt1 | contig 25217 bp, 24 predicted proteins | sample KBSK5501metaG_FD_184342 | JGI IMG/M metagenome (GOLD analysis project Ga0207684, IMG submission 184342) | Corn, switchgrass and miscanthus rhizosphere microbial communities from Kellogg Biological Station, Michigan, USA - KBS K5-50-1 metaG... | ecosystem: Host-associated > Plants > Roots >...
CGGCGACTCAACGGGCACGGTGAAGCCCCGCCCACGAAGGGCACGGTGACGAACGTCGAGTACCAGGGGACCGTCGTGCAGACGAGCGTGACGGCCGACGACGGCACCGAGCTGATCGCGCTGGCGCCTGAGCAGGTCTTCGATCGTGAACCGCTCACGCCCGGCACACGAGTCGCGGTCGACTGGGAGCCGGGCGCCGCCCATGCGCTGACTCAGTGAGAAGGGGGCTCAGGGCGCGCGCCCTTGGCGGCGTAGCGCGTTCCCGGGACGCGGCGCGTCCGCGTTCCACGACACTGACAAGGAGAACTGAGATGGCAGACAAGACCAAGAAGGCCACGACCGTCAGCCGGCGCGACGTGCTCAAGGGCGCGGCCGCGGTGACCGGTACGGCGCTCCTGGGCGCCCCCGCGATCATTTCGGCACAGCCGGTGACGCTTCGCTATCTCGGGACCGCGGTCAATCAGTCCAAGGAGATCGCCCAGAAAGTGAAGGCCGATCTCGGCATCGTCATCGAGTACGTGCCGGTCACCACGGACGACGTCAGCAAGCGGATCATCACGCAGCCCGCGTCCTTCGACATCGCCGACGCCGAGTATTTCCAGCTTCGGAAACTGATCCCATCGGGGAACCTGATCGGCATGGACGCGAGCCGGATCAAGTACGCGGACAAGATCACGCCGATCTTCACGCGCGGCGAGGTCGCAGGCAAGAAGATCGGCGACCAGGGCACCGCGCCGAAGAAGGTCTTCTACCTCGAGGGCAAGAGCTCGACGAAGTTCTCGGCGACGCCGACCCAGTGGATCACGCTGATCCCGACGGTCTACAACGCCGACACGCTCGGCATCCGTCCCGACCTGATCAAGCACCCGGTCAGCTCGTGGTCGGAACTGCTCAACCGGGAGTTCAAGGGCAAGTCGTCGATCCTGAACATCCCGTCGATCGGCATCATGGACGCGGCCATGGTCGTGGAATCGATGGGCGTCCACAAGTACCAGGACAAGGGCAACATGACCAGACCCGAGATCGACCTCACGACGAAGGCGCTGATCGAGGCCAAGAAGGCGGGCCAGTTCCGCGCGTTCTGGAAGGACTTCAACGAGAGCGTCAACCTCATGGCCTCGGGCGAGGTGGTCATCCAGTCGATGTGGTCGCCGGCCGTCACCAAGGTGCGATCAATGGGCGTGCCCTGCATCTATCAGCCGCTCAAGGAGGGGTATCGGGCGTGGGCGGCGGGCTTCGGCCTTCCCAGGACGCTGTCGGGCAAGAAGCTCGACGCCGCGTACGACTTCATCAACTGGTTTCTCTCCGGCTGGGCCGGCGCGTTCCTCAACCGTCAGGGGTACTACTCCGCGGTCCTCGACACGGCCAAGGCCCAGATGGAACCGTACGAGTGGGCGTACTGGATGGAGGGCAAGGCGGCCGAGAAGGACATCAAGGCGCCCGACGGGACACTGCTGGAGAAAGCCAGGACGGTCCGCGACGGCGGATCCTTCGAGGCGCGCATGGGCGCCGTCGCGTGTTGGAACGCGGTCATGGACGAGAACGACTACATGGTCAGGATGTGGAACGAGTTCATCGCGGCTTGAGCGACGGCGGCGCCGGAGGGACCGTCCTCCTCCGGCCCTCGGCAGTCCCCGCGACGACCGGCGTTGGCGTCTGGCTCCGCCGGCTGGCGTCACGCGCGGCGGCGCCTTACTGGCAGGCGGCGCCGCTCGCGCTCGTGTTCGCCTTCTTCTTCGTCCTGCCCCTGGTGGTCACCGTGGTCGTCAGCCTCTGGCGCTACAACGAATACTCGATCACCCCGGCGCTGGTCGGGGACAACTACGCGTCCGTCTTCTCCGGATGCCTGGCCGAGCTGCCGAGCCTGTGCCTGACCTTCAAGACGTACGTGTCGACGCTGAAGTTCTGCGTGCTCGCGTGGGCGCTGACGCTCCTGCTCGGGTTCACGCTCGCCTACTTTCTGACCTTCCACGTGCGCTCACTGACGGGACAGATGACACTCTTCCTCATCTGCACCATCCCGTTCTGGACCTCCAACGTTATCCGCATGATCTCGTGGGTACCGCTGCTTGGACGTAACGGGCTCGTCAATAGCTTCCTCATCTCCGCGGGCCTGACGCGAGAGCCGCTTACGTGGCTGCTCTTCTCCGACTTCTCCGTGGTGCTGGCCTTCGTGCACCTCTACACGATGTTCATGATCGTGCCCATCTTCAACTCCATGAGCCGGATCGATCGAGCGCTGCTGGAGGCGGCGCGCGACGCGGGCGCCTCGGGGTGGCAGGCGCTCTGGAACGTGGTGGTGCCGCTGTCGAAGCCGGGCATCGTGATCGGCTCGATCTTCGTCGTCACGATGGTCATGGGCGACTACGTCACCATCGGGGTCATGGGCGGCCAGCAGATCGCCTCGGCCGGGAAGGTCATCCAGGTCCAGCTGAGTTACCTGCAGTTCCCGCTCGCCGCCGCCAACGCGGTCGTGCTGCTCGCCGTGGTGCTCATGGTCATCGCGGCCATGACCCGGCTGGTGGACGTGCGCAAGGAGCTGTGAGCCGGTGCGTGAGGGACGGCCGCTGGCGTTCTACGCTCTGGCCGCAGTGTTCGGCCTGTTCGCGCTCTTTCTCTACGGACCGATGATCACGATCATTGTGCTGTCCTTCCAGGGGCCGACCGGCGGACTCACGTTCCCCATGCATGGCGTGTCCACCCACTGGTTCATGAGCCTGTGGGGCGGCCTGGGAGTCGTTGACATCTGGGCGGCCTTCGGCCGCTCGCTGCGGCTGGGCCTCGCGGTCATGGTCCTCACCGTGGTGATCTCGCTGCTGGCGGGGTACGCGTTCCGCCGCGGCTTCCGCGGCGCGAGCCTCGTCTTCTACGCGGCGGTGGCGAGCCTGATCGTGCCGTCGATCATCGTGTCGCTCGGCATCGGCGTGCAGTTCCGCCTGCTCGACGCCGCCATCAAATGGACGGCGGAGGCCCTCGGCCTCGCCGCCTTCACCGAGAGCTTTGCGACGAGCGCCGGGACCTTCACCTCCGGGCTGGGGGTGCACCTGACGTGGACGCTGCCCTTCGGCCTGCTGATCATGTTCGCCGTCTTCAATCGCTTCGATCCCCGCTACGAGGAGGCGGCACGCGATCTGGGCGCGACGCCCTGGCAGACCTTCCGCCACGTGGTGCTGCCGCTCATCGCGCCCTCGCTGGTTGGAATCGCGCTCTTCGGGTTCACGCTGTCGTGGGACGAGGCGGCGCGGTCGAGCCAGGCGCTCGGCAGCGACCAGAACACGCTGCCGCTCGAGCTGACCGGCCTCACCACCACCGTCACCAACCCCGAGATCTACGCGCTGGGCACGGTGACGACGACGGTCTCGTTCGCCGTCATCGTCGTCTCGCTGCTCCTGTTCCGGACGCTCAGCCGACGCCAGGCCCGCGGCCGCTGAGAGGGGATCGATGGAGATCCTCGTCGTCAACCCCAACACCACCGCGTCGATGACCGCGGCGATCGGCCGCGCCGCCGAACGCGTCGCCGCGCCGGGCACCCGCATCATCGCGGTGAACCCCGAGACCGGCCCGGAGTCGATCGAAGGCTTCTACGACGAGGCGATCGCCCTGCCTGGCCTGCTCGCCGAAGTCGCCCGAGGCGAGACGCGTGGCGTCGACGGTTACGTGCTCGCGTGCTTCGACGACACCGGGCTGGACGCGGCACGCGCGCTGGCCCGGGGACCGGTGGTGGGAGTCGGCGAGGCCGCGTTCCCCGTCGCGAGCCTGATCGCCGGCCGCTTCTCGGTGGTGACGACCCTCTCTCGCTCGATCCCGGCGATCGAGCACAACCTCGTCAAGTACGGCCTCGCCGCCCGGTGCGCGCGCGTGCGCGTCTCCGAGGTTCCGGTCCTGGCGCTGGAGCGCCGCGAGGCAGACGCGTGCAAGCGTATTGACGCCGAGATCGAGGCGGCCAAGCGCGACGATCGCGCCGACGCCATCGTGCTCGGCTGCGCCGGGATGGTGGACTTCGCGGCCGAGATGACCGCTCGCCACGCGCTTCCCGTCGTCGACGGCGTCACCGCCGCCGTGCTGCTGGTCGAGACGCTCGCGCGCCTCGGCCTCGCGACGTCGAAGGTCGGCGGCTACGCATTCCCGCTGCCGAAGCGCGTCGCGGGATCTGCGCCGCCTATACGCTCGTCGTCGCCCTCCGCTTGACGAACTGTCCGCGCCCCGGCCGACCGACGACCTGGCCGTTCTCGAAGACGACCTCGCCGCGCGAGATCGTCACCACGGGCCAGCCCGTCACCGAGAAGCCCTCGTACGGCGTGTGATCTACGTTCTGGTGCAGGAGCTGGCGGGTCACAGTGACCTTGCGGTCCGGGTCGAAGACGACCAGGTCGGCGTCCGAGCCGATCGCGATGGTGCCCTTCTCGGGATAGAGCCCGAAGAGCCGCGCCGAGTTCGTGGACGTCAGCCTCACGAACTGATTCAAGGTGAGCCGCCCGCCGCGGACCCCCTCGGAGAAGACCACGGGGATCATCGTTTCGATCCCGGCCATGCCGTTGGGGATGTTCGCGAAGCTGTCGCAGCCCAGCTCCTTCTGAGCCTTCCAGTTGAAGGCGCAGTGGTCGGACGAGATCTCCTGCAGATTCTCCTCGCGGAGCCCGCTCCAGAGGTGGGGCGTGTTGTCCCGGCGCCGCAGCGGCGGCGAGCACACAAACTTGGCGCCCTCGAAGTTGGGTCGCTCGAGCTCCTCGTAGTGGAGCGACAGATAGTGCGGGCACGTCTCGGCGTGAATCGGCAGGCCGCGGTCGCGCGCCTCGCGCACCTTCTGCAGCGCCTCCTTCGCCGAGAGGTGCACCATGAGCAGGGGGCACCGCGCGATCTCGGCGAGCGCGATGGCGCGCGCGGTCGCCTCGGCCTCGACCTCGGGGGGCCGCGTGTCGGCGTGATAGATCGGCGCGAGCTTGCCCTGCGCCACGTACTCGCGGACTAGCACGTCGATGATGTCGCCGTTCTCGGCGTGGACGCAGAACAGGGCGCCGGCGTCACGCACACGCCGCATGATGCGGAACAGGTTGGAGTCGGTCTGCATCAGCGGCGTGCCCTTGTAGGCCATGAAGCACTTGAAGCTGCCGATGCCGTTCCTCACGACGTCGTTGATCTCGTCGAGCGCATTGCGGCTCAGATCGGTCAGCACTACGTGGAAGCTGTAGTCGATGACGGTCTTGCCGGCGGCTTTCTTGTCCCATTTCTCCAGGGTCGCGAAGAGGCTCTCGCCTGGCTCCTGGATGGCCCAATCGACCACGGTCGTGATGCCGCCGGCGGCCGCTGCGGCGGTGCCAGTCCGGAAGTCGTCGGCGGTGTAGGTGCCCATGAACGGCATCTCGAAGTGCGTGTGCACGTCGATGGCGCCGGGCAGCACGTACTTGTCGAGGGCGTTCACGATCCGCGGCGTCGTCCCGAGGTCCACGCCCAGCGCGGCTACCTTGCCGCCGGCGACGCCCACATCCGCCCGGTAGATATCGTTGCCGGTGACGACGGTGCCGCCCTTGACGATCAGATCCAGCTCCATGGTAGTCCTTTCGGGCTGAGGGGGAATGCCAGACCTACATGAGCGGAGGCCGGCGCAAGAAGCGTGCCTCCGAACCGGCGGCTCCGGGCTGCAGCGGAGCGCTGGGCCCGCGCGGACTTGGCGAAAGTGAGCGGCTCCGACGCGACGCGGTATTGCGCGAGCGGGTCGCGGTCGGTCGTCACAGCTTGCGGAGCTCGCGCGCGGGCTTGTCGAGCAGCGCGCGACGCAGCAGGTCCCAGGCCTCGAAGAGGGCCTCGCGCGCCTGCCACGTCGTCCGGGCCAGCACCCGAACGATCGCGCAGCCCGGCGCGGGCTGGCCCGCGCTGCCATACACGTCGTCGCGGCGCTCGAACATCTCGGCGAGCACCCCCGCGAGCGCCTCGTCCAGCCGAGGTGAGCAGGCGTAGAGCGTCCCGTAGTACGCGTGGTCGTTCCAGAGGCCGAGTCGGTCTGGCGCGCCGTCGGCCGGCGCCAGGTTCAGCCGATCGAGCAACAGGCGCTCACCCGCGATGCGGACATCGACCTCCACGAAGAGGCGCTCGAACGCGAACCGCTCGCCGCGCGCCACGCGTCCGGCGGCGAGCAGATCCGTCAGGATCAGCGTCGACGCCGGGTCGAGGTCGACGCGGGTGGCTCGGTAGAAGCGCGAGCCGGCGAACGGGATCGTCTGGTCGGGCACGCACTCGAGGACGGCGTCGCCGTGGAGCGTGTAGCGATTCAGCTCCACGGCGTACGATTCGTCCATGCGATAGATCTTCGCCGCTGATTGGGTCGTGATCACGCTCCGCGCGCCGGGCATCAAGGTCACGTCCGTGCACAGACGGTCACCCTGCACGATGCCCCCGGTCGGATTGAGCAGGTACACGAACGCCTCGTCGTCCTCGTCCTGGTACGACGGCGGCAAGACCTGCAGCGGAATCCGCCAGTACTGATCGACGATCGCTGTCCGCTCCCGATCGCGTGCGAGGCATAGACGCAGCACTCCGGACTTGCCGATCTGGTCGGCGAGCGGACCGAGCGCGGCGAAGGCCGCCGGCGCCCTCACGAGATGCACAACCGCGAATAGAGCCGCGCGTGGCGCAGGGCGGCGATGTCCTGGGCGACGGTGGAGGCGTGGAGTTCGTGCTCGCCCAGCGAGTCGGCCGCGGTGGCGGCGTCGCGAACGCAGGCGCTGAGCTCCCGGAGGCGCCGCTGTGCCGCTACCGCCCCGAGCGGCACCAGACGGGTCGCGACCCCTGTGAGCGAGGACGCCGCGCCCCAGAGGAAGGCGAGCACCGACGCCGACGGCGCGATCTTCAGGCTCGCCGTGACGCAGCCGAACACGGCGGCGAGGTTGCCGCGCGCGTGTCGCTCGTCGAGGAGCGCCGCGTAGCTCTCGACAGGCGGCGCCGGAAAGACGTCGCGGGCCGCGCGCAGCGCCGCCCGGCCCGTGGTCAGGCTCGCGGCCCGGATCTCCGGCGCGAGCTTGAGCGCCGTGAGCAGGGCGTCGATGCGCGCCACTGCGTCCCAGTCACCCGTGGTCACCGCTCGGTTGACCAGCGCCACCGCGGCGCCGTCGGTGGGCGCGGCGGCGTGCGTGAGGTGGGCCGCGAGCCAATCACCGAACGTCGGGACGTCGTGCACGAGCCCCTCCTGCACGAACGTCTCGAGGCCGTAGGAGTGACTGAAGGCGCCGGTCGGAAAGCTCCCGCTCGTGAGCTGGAAGAGCGCCTGCAACGCGTCGTCCGGGAGCGCGAACGCGCCGCCGCCGGAGGGGCTCACCGCAGGAAGTACCGCTGGGCGAGCGGCAGGACGCGGGCGGGCCGGCAGGTCACGCGCTCGCCGTTGACGAAGACCTTGTAGGTCTCCGGGTCTACGCGGATCTCGGGGCAGAGAGCGTTGCGGACCATATGTGTCTTCCCGAGCGTCCGCGTCCCGCGCACGGCCACGAGCTGCACGTCGGCGTGGATCCGGCCGGCCAGGTTCGCATCGAGCGCCGCCTGCGTCACGAACGTCATGCAGGTCGCCCGCATGTTCGCGCCGTACGCGCCGTACTGCGGGCGGTAGAGGATCGGCTGGCAGGTCATCAGCGAGGCGTTGGCGTCGCCCATCGCGGCCCACGCGATGAAGCCCCCCTTGAGGATCACCTCTGGTTTGGCGCCGAAGAAGCCCGGCCGCCAGATCACGATGTCGGCGAGGGTCCCGGGGCGCAACGAGCCGACATGACGCTCGATACCGAACGTGATGGCGGGATTGAGCGTGTACTTCGCGAGATAGCGGAGCACGCGCTGATTGTCGTTGTCGCCCGTCTCCTCCGGCAGCCGTCCGCGCTGCGCCTTCATCGACGCCGCGAGCTGCCACGTGCGCGTCACCGTCTCGCCGATCCGGCCCATCCCCTGCGAGTCCGACCCCAGCATGCTGATGGCGCCGAGGTCGTGCAGGACGTCCTCGGCGGCGATCGTCTCCGCGCGGATTCGCGACTCGGCGAACGCCACGTCCTCCGGAACGAGCGGGTTCAGGTGATGGCACGTCATGATCATGTCGAGGTGCTCGTCGACTGTGTTCACCGTGAACGGGTTCGTCGGATTCGTGGACGACGGCAAGCAGTTCGGCTCGCCGGCCACGCGGATGATGTCGGGGGCGTGGCCGCCGCCGGCGCCCTCGGTGTGATAGGTGTGGATCGTTCGTCCGCCGATCGAGGCGAGCGTGCGCTCGAGGAATCCGGCCTCGTTCAGCGTGTCGGTGTGGATCTGCACCTGGAAGTCGTATTCGTCCGCCACCCGCAGGCAGGTGTCGATCGTGGCCGGCGTCGTGCCCCAGTCCTCGTGGAGCTTCAGCCCGATGGCGCCGCCGAGGGCTTGCTCCACGAGGACCCGGGGCTTGCTGCTGTTGCCCTTGCCGAGCTGCCCCATGTTCACCGGGATACCCGCGAACGCGTCGATCATCCGCTGTAGGTTGAAGGCACCCGGCGCGTCGATGCCGACGGTCTTCGGCCCGGTCCCGCCGCCGATCAGCGTGGTGATCCCGTTCGACAGCGCCTCCCACGCGAGCTGAGCGCAATCGAAGTGGACGTGCACGTCGATGCCGCCGGGTGTGGCGATCATCCCCTCTACGGAGAGGATGTCCGTGTTGGCGCTCACCACAAGACCCGGCGTGACGTCCATGACGTCCGGGTTGCCGGCCTTGCCCACGCCCACGACGCGGCCGTCCTTGATCCCGATGTCGCCCTTGACGATGCCGAGCTCGGGGTCCATGACGATCGCATTCGTGATCACGAAGTCGAGCGCGCCTTCCTCGGCCGTCACGCCCGGCACCTGCCCCATGCCGTCGCGGAGCGTCTTGCCGCCGCCGAACACCGCCTCGTCACCGTACGTGTTCCAGTCCCGCTCGATCTCGATCGCGAGGCCCGTGTCGGCGAGGTGCACCCGGTCGCCGGTCGTGGGGCCGTAGAGGTCCGCGTACTGGCGCCGCGTCAGCCGGCGCGTCATACGAAGCCTTCCATCGCGGCGCGCCGGATTGCGGCGGCCTTCACCGCGTCGCTCCGGACGCTGCCGTTCGTCAGCCCGTTGAAGCCGTACACGGCCCGCTTGCCCGCGTACTCGGTCAGCACGACCTTCTTCTCCTCGCCCGGCTCGAAGCGGGCCGCCGTGCCCGAGGGGATGTCGAGGTGCATGCCGAAGGCGCGTGGACGGTCGAACGCCAGCGCGCTGTTGACCTCGAAGAAATGGAAGTGCGAGCCGATCTGGATGGGCCGGTCCCCCCGGTTCTCCACGGTCAGCTCGACGGTTCGGCGACCCGCGTTGATCTCGATCTCTTCGTTTCTCAGCTCGACCCGGCCGACGTCGGAGTCGCCTACGATCACGCCGTCCAGCGCCGGCTCGGACAGCATCACGGGCGCCTAGCGAATGGGCTGGTGGACGGTCACGAGCTTCGTGCCGTCGGGGAAGAGCGCCTCGACCTGAATCTCGGTGAGCAACGCGCCGACGCCCTCCATGACGTCGTTGCGCGTGAGGAGCGTCGCGCCGTACTGGATCAGGTCCGAGACCATCGCGTCCCCTTCGCGCGCCTTCTCCTGGATCTCGTCGCTGATGTAGGCGACGGCCTCCGGATAGTTCAGCTTGATCCCCTTGCGCTTGCGGCGGCGCGCCATCTCCGCCGCCGTGAAGATCAACAGCCGCTCCTGCTCTTTGGGGGTCAGGTGCACGCGTGGCTCCCGCCGCTCAGAACAGTGCCAGGTAGTGATCGATCTCCCACTGGGAGACCGTGCTGTGGTAGCGCGCCCACTCGCCGCGCTTGACCCTCAAGAACTCGGCGGTCAGCTCGGGCCCGAGCGCGCCCGTGATCACCGGATCGCCCTCGAACGCATCGAGCGCTTCCGGCAACGACTGCGGCACGAGAGCCAGCCCGTCGCCGCGCACGTCCTCCAGGGAGAGCGCATACATGTTTCGCCCGGTGTTCGGCGGGCCGGGATCGAGCTTGCGGCGAATGCCGTCGAGCCCGGCCGCGATGAAGCCGGCGAGGCCGAGGTACGGGTTCACGGCGCCCGAGACGAGCCGGCACTCGAATCGCCCAGCCTCCGGCACGCGGAACATCTGCGTGCGGTTGTTGTCGCCGTAACTGATGAAGGCCGGCGTCCACGTGAACCCGGAGGTTGCCCCGGTCAGGAACTCGCCGACCGACAGCCGCTTGTAGTCGTTCACCGTCGGCGCCACCAGCGCGCTGAGCGCGCGGGCGTGCTCCATCGCGCCGGCCAGGAACTGGTAGCCGAGCGTCGAGAGGCCGAGGCCACGCGCGTCGCCCTCGTCGAGGAAGAGATTGCGACGGCCCCCGTCGTCCGAGAGGGAGAGGTGGAAGTGGCAGCCCGAGCCGGTGAGCTTCGAGAACGGCTTCGGCATGTGCGTGGCCACGGCGCCGAAGCGCTTGGCCACCTGACTCGTCAGCATCTTGAAGAACGTGTGGCGGTCGGCGGTGGTCAGCGCGTCGGCGTACTTCCAGTTGATCTCGTACTGGGCGTTGGCGTCTTCGTGGTCGGAGGCGTAGGGCTCCCAGCCGAGCGTGTCGAGATAGCCGAGGACGGCGCGGAGATAGCCCATCGTACCGGCCAGGCTCTTGAAGTCGTAGCAGGGCTTGGCCATCGTGTCGACGCCGTCCGGATCGAACGGCGCGATGGTGCCGTCGGGACGGCGGGTCACGAGGAAGTGCTCGGCCTCGACCCCGGCCATGAGCCGGTATCCCTCATGCCCGAGAGTCTCGATCGCGCGGCGGAGCACCGTGCGCGGGCAGCAGGTCCAGGGCCGCCCGTCGACGACGATGTCGCACGCGAACCGCGCGACCCCGCGCTCCCAGGGCACCGGGGTGTAAGTGGCCAGGTCGGGCACGCCGATCATGTCGTGGTCGTGCGGGCCCTGCCCCATGCCCCACACGGCGGCGCCGGCGAAACCCGCCGAGCCCTCGAGAAATTGATCGAAGGCGCGGACCGGCACGCCCTTGCAGCGCGCCGTGCCGTGGAGGTCGACGTACTGGGCGAGGATGTAGTCGATCCCGTCCTCCCTCAGGCGGCGGCCGACTTCGTCGCGGGTCGGCGTCGTCACGCGTGCCCCCGACCGGGTACCCAGCGCGTCCCGACGAGCGGAATACCGGTGATCGCGGCTGCCTCGATCGTCAGCGCGCGGAGGTCTTCCGGCTCCAGGTCGTGGACGTCGGCCTTGCCGCAGGCGCGCGCCAGCATCTGGATCTCGAGTGTCGTCGCGTGCAGGAAGTTGGCGACGCGCTCGGCCGCCTCCTCGATGGGCAAACGCTCCATCAGCGCGGGGTCCTGCGTGGTGATGCCGACCGGACAGCGGCCGGTGTGGCAGTGGTGACACGCGTACGGCTCGGTGCCGAGCGCCGCGTAGTCTTCCACGTAGAGCGGCTTGTTGCAGTTGAGCGCGATGAGCGCCGCGGTGCCGACGTACACGGCGTCGGCGCCGAGTGCCAGCGCCTTGGCCGCGTCGACGCCCGATCGGATGCCGCCGGCGATGACGAGCTGGACACGGCCGAAGAGCCCGAGCTCGAGCAGTCCCTCACGCGCCTCGCAGACGGCGGCGAGCGTCGGGATTCCCGTGTGGTCCATGAGGAGCTCGGGGGATGCCGCAGTGCCGCCCTCCATGCCGTCGACGACGACGACGTCAGCGCCGGCCTTCGCAGCCAGCTTCACGTCGTCGTACACACGGGTCGCGCCGAGCTTCACGAAGATCGGCACCTCCCAGTCGGTCGCCTCCCGCAGCTCCTCGATCTTGATGATCATGTCGTCGGGTCCCAGGAAGTCGGGATGACGGGCCGGGCTGCGCTGGTCGACGCCCGGCGGAAGATCGCGAGCCGCAGCGATCTCGGCTGAGAGCTTCGCCCCGAGCAGGACGCCGCCCGTCCCCGGCTTGGCGCCCTGGCCGATCGTCAGCTCGATGGCATCCGCGGCGCGCAGATGATGCACGTCGAGGCCGTAGCGACTCGGCAGCACCTCGTAGATCAGCGTGCGCGCGTGCTCCCGCTCGGCGGGCAGCATGCCGCCGTCGCCGGTGGTGGTCGACGAGCCGGTCCGGCGTGCGCCCTCGGCGAGCGCGACCTTGGCGTTGTACGAGAGCGCACCCCAGCTCATACCGGTGATCATGACGGGTGTGTCGAGCTCGACGGGCCTCCTGGCGTGGCGGGTGCCGAGCACCGTACGCGTATTGCAGCGTTCGCGATAGCCCTCGAGCGGGATGCGGGTCAGGGAGCACGGTATGAGCGTCAGATCGTCGAACGAGGGCAGGGGACGTGGTCGGAGCGTGCCGAAGCCCCGGAAGCGGTAGCGACCCAGGTCGGCTTTGGCGTGAATGTCCTCCATCACGTCGGGCCGGTACACCGGGCTGGTGCGCAGGGGTTTCAGAGGGCGGCCGCCCACAAGCCACGCTCCCTGCGGTCGTAGTTCCAGAGCCGCCGTCCCGAGACGATCTTCCGGAACGAGTCGGGCCCCTTGATGCCGTAGCCGGACAGCGTCGCGGCGATCTCCGATCGCTCGTCCGCGGTCGCCTCGGACACCACGGTGTCGGCGCCGGCCTTGGTGATGGCGCCACCGACGTAGACCACGCCCTCGTACATCGAGTCGGCCACCGCCTCGGCCGCGTCGCCGCACACGACGATGGTCCCGCGCTGCATCATGAACCCGGTCATGAAGCCGCACACTCCACCGATCACCAGCAGTCCGCCCTTCATCGCCACGCCGGCTCGGGCGCCGGCGTCGCCGCGGATCACGACGGCGCCGCCGCGGATGGAGGCCGCGGCGCTGTTGCCGGCGTTCCCATCGACGATCACCGTGCCGGCCAGCAGGCACTCGGCGACACCCCACCCCGCCGACCCGTGGATCTCGACGTTCGCACCGTCGCTCATCCCGGCGCAGTAGTAGCCCACGGGGCCATCGATGGTGATCCGAGCCTCGGTCAGCGTCGCCACCGCGAGGTTGTGACGCGCAGCGGGGTGTCGCACGACGATGTCGCGCTCGCCGTCGTCGACCAGCCGCCGGATGGCCGCGTTGATCTGCCGCACCGTCAGCCCCTCGCAGTCGACCTCCTTCATCCGGCGACGACCTTCCACACCGCGACGGCGCCGGCGTCCGCCTCGCGCGCGGTGTACGGCGGTGCCAGAACCGCGTGCAGCGCGACTTCCTCGTTCGCGACGGCGATCGCGTCGGCGTCCTCGCCCACGATCAAGGGCTTCAGGCAGAACGGATCCTTGGCGAAGCCGAACGCGTCGGCAGTGGCCGCGACGTAGCTGAAGCTTCCGTCCAGGTCGCGCACCGACGCCTCCATCGCCTCCTCCAGCGAGGCGCCCTCGCCAAGCTTGCACCGGAGATAGACGCCGATGATCTCGGAGTCGTTGTCCGTGTAGAAGCGCACGCCCTCCTGCTCGTAGATCCGGCGCAGGCGGTGGTAGTTCGTGATGTGGCCGTTGTGCGCGACCGCGAGATCGGCGATGCCGTGCGCCCAGAACGGCTGTGAGTGCGAGAGATCGATCCGGCTCTCCGTCGAGAGCCGCGTGTGGCCGAGCCCATGCGTCCCGCCCATGCCGGCCACGCCGAACTCGGCCTCGAGGGTCGCCGGCCCGCCGACCTGCTTAACGATCTCGAGCCGTCGGCCCACGCTGACGATCTCCGCACCCGGCCGTAACGCCTGGATCGACCACTCGAGCGCCGCCACATCGTCGTCCGGGGCCTCGAGCCGCGTCAGCGTCCCCGGCGAGCGCTCGGCGGTGCCGGCCGTGAGGCACACCTTCAGGCCACGCGATGCCGGACCCCAGACGGCGACCCCTGCCGAGTCGGGGCCGCGACACGCGAGCGCCGTGAGCATCGCGAGCAGGCGCTCGCCCACGGCGCCCGACGTGCCGGACTTCTCCAGGTAGCCTACGATCCCGCACATGGCGAAAAAACGCGGACGGCCTGCGCCCTACGCGTGCGCGAGGTCCTTGCTGTTCGGGATCCCGGGGATCGGACACTCCTCGGTGCCGACGGTCGACCGCGTGAGCGCCTCCACCATCTTCTTGGTGCCCTCCGGATCCTTGATCCACTTCGCGTAGAAGTCGTAGGGGCACGCGGCGACGCCCTCGCTGCCCTCGCGCGAGTTGATCTTGCCCGTGTACCCGCGGTGCAGCAGCTTGAACAGGTGATTCTCCGACTGGAGATTCTTGCGCGCGTCGCGGATCAGCCCCTTGGACAGGGCCGCGTACTGCACGCCGTAGTCCTCCTCGCCGCACTCGCCCAGGGTCCGGCCGTCGAAGCCGATGATCGCGGAGTGGCCGAAGTAGGAGTACACCCCGTCGAACCCGGCGGCGTTGGCCACCGCCACGTAGACGTTGTTCGACCACGCCATCGCCTTGGCCATGATGATCTGCTGCTCCTTGGCCGGATACATGTAGCCCTGGCAGCGGACGATCAGCTCGGCGCCCTTCATCGCGCAGTCGCGCCAGATCTCCGGATAGTTGCCGTCGTCGCAGATGATCAGGCTGACCTTGAGCCCCTTGGGCCCGTCGGAAACGTAGGTGCAGTCGCCGGGGTACCAGCCCTCGATCGGCACCCACGGCATGATCTTGCGGTACTTCTGCACGATGTGGCCCTCGTTGTTCATGAGGATGAGCGTGTTGTACGGCGCCTTCTTCGGGTGCTCCTCGTGCTGCTCGCCGGTGAGGGAGAACACGCCCCAGACGTTGGCATTGCGGCAGGCCTTGGCGAAGATCGCGGTCTCCTCACCGGGCACCGCGGACGCCGTCTCGTACATCTCCTTGGCGTCGTACATGATCCCGTGCGTGCTGTACTCGGGGAAGATGACGAGGTCCATCCCGGGCAGACCGAGCTTCATGCCCTCGACCATCTCCGCGATCTTCCGCGCGTTGTCGAGCACCTCCTTCCTGGTGTGCAGGCGCGGCATCTTGTAGTTCACGACGGCGACCCCGACGGTGTCGAAACTGCTCGAGATGTCTCCGTGCATCATGGCGAGCGCTCCTTTTCGTCAGACGGTGAGATAAGCGTGGATTTTCGCGGTGTCCACGTGAGCCCGCAGACCCTCGTACGCGAATTCGCCCTTGTCGAGGATCAGGAACCGGTCGGCCACCTCCATGGCGAAGCTGAGCACCTGCTCGGAGACGAGCATGGCGAAGCCCTGCGAGCCCTTGAGCACGTTGAGCGTGCGGGCGAGCTCCTTGATGATCGAGGGCTGAAGCCCCTCGGTGGGCTCGTCGAGCAGCAACACTTTCGGCCGCGCCACGACGGCCCGCGCGATCGCGAGCTGCTGCTGCTGGCCGCCCGAGAGGTTGCCGGCGAGCCGTCGCCGCATGTCCCACAGCACCGGGAACGTGTCGTAGACGTAGCGGGGCACCGTCTCGTCGGGTACGGTCTCGAGCCCGACGAGGATGTTCTCCTCGACGGTCAGCTGCGGAAAGAGCAGGCGGCCCTGCGGCACGTAGGCGAGCCCGGCCGCGACGCGCTCGTAGCTCCGCGCGCGCGTGAGATCGCGCCCGTCCAGCGCCAGGCGGCCGCCGCGCAGCCGCAGGAGACCGATCAGCGCCTTGAATAGCGTGGTCTTGCCCATGCCGTTGCGGCCCATGACGGCGATCGTCTCGCCCGCGGCGAGCTCGAAGCTGACGTCGCGAACGACGTGGCTCTCCCCGTAGGCGACGTTCAGGCGCTCGGCGATGAGCATGGCGCGTCAGCCTCCCAGATACACTTCGATCACGCGCTCGTCGTGCTGGACGTCGTCCATGGTCCCCTCGGCCAGCACCTTGCCCTGGTGCATCACGGTGACCTTGTGGGCGATCATCCGGACGAACGCCATGTCGTGCTCGATGACGATGGTCGAGCGGCCCGCGCTGATGCCGCTCAGCAGTTCGGCCGTCCGCTCGCGCTCCCGCGGGCTCATCCCCGCCACCGGCTCGTCGAGCAGCAGCAGCTCGGGGTCCTGCATCAGCAGCATGCCGATCTCCAGCCACTGCTTCTGGCCGTGCGAGAGACTGCCGGCCTTCATGTGCAGGTGCTCGGCGAGGTAGATCCGGCGGGCCACCGCGTCGACCTTGTCGACCAGCTCGCCGTCGCGTGCGAAGAACAGCGAGCCGATCACGCCGCGCTTCTTCGGGTACGAGATCTCGAGGTTCTCCAGCACCGTCAGGTCCTCGTAGGTCGACGGGGTCTGGAACTTGCGGCCTACGCCTACGCGGGTCACCTCGTACTCGATCATCTCGGTCAGCTCGCGGCCCTTGAACCGGATCGACCCGCGCGTCGGTCTGGTCTTGCCGCAGATCATGTCGAGCAGGGTGGTCTTGCCGGCGCCGTTGGGCCCGATCACGCAGCGCAGCTCGTCCTCGTCGACCGCCAGGCCCAGCCCGTCGACCGCGCAGAAGCCGTCGAACGAGACGGTGAGGTCGGTAACCGCGAGGATCATTTGGCCTCGACCTGCTTCGGCGCCGGCGCCGCGGGGGCGGACCCGGCGGCGACCAGCCCGCGGCGCGCCGCCTGAAGCAGCCGTTCGGCGAAGCCGGCCAGGCCCGACGGCATGAACATCACCACGCCGATGAACAGCGCGCCCAGCAGGTAGAGCCACACCTCGGGGAAGTGCTCGGAGAAGAACGTCTTGGCCGAGAAGACCAGGAGGGTCCCGTAGACGGCGCCGACGAGCGACAGCCGCCCGCCGACGGCGGCATAGATGACCATCTCGATGGATGGCACGATACCCACCAGCGACGGCGAGGCCAGCCCCTCCTGCAGAGTGAACAGCGCCCCGCCGATCGAGGCCAGCAGGGCCGCCGCCGCGAACGCGAACGCCTTGAAAGTGGCCGGGTTGTAGCCAGAGAACCGCACGCGGTCCTCGCGATCCCGGATCGCCACCAGGATCCGGCCGGTGCGGCTGGCGAGGACGAAGCGACCGGCGAAGACCGCGGCGAAGAGCGCCCCGACCGTGACGAAGTACAGGACGCGCTTGACGCCGCCGCTCAGGATGTCGATGCCGAGAAAGGTCTTGAAGTCGGTGATGCCGTTGACGCCACCCGTGTAGCCCTGCTGGCCGATGATCACGATCGAGGCGATCGCCGCCAGCGCCAGCGTGATGATCGAGAAATACACGCCGCCCACGCGCTTGCGGAAGTTGGCGTACCCGAGGAGGAAGGCGAAGAGCGGCGGAACGACGACGATCGCAGCGAGCGTGAAGCTCAGCGAGTGGAACGGCCGCCACCACCACGGCAGGACCTCGACGCTGTTCCACACCATGAAATCCGGGAGACTTGAGCCGTAGAACTGGGAGAGGGCCGAGCCGGTGTTGGTCTGGGCGGCCGCCTCGAGCTTCAGGAACATCGCCATGAAGTAGCTGCCCATGCCGAAGTACAGGCCTTGGCCGAGGCTCAGGATGCCGCCGTACCCCCACAGCAGGACCAGCCCCACCGCCGGAAACGCGAAACAGAGGTACTTGGCCGCGAGCTGCTGGCGGAACTCGTCGAGCGCCCACGGCACCGACAGCAGCAGCACGGCGAGCGCCGTCAGCCCGGCCGCCTCGAGCGCGCGATCGTGACCGTTGCGGTCCTCGGCCGCCACGCGGCTACCTCCTGACCTTCAGCGCGAAGAGGCCGGCGGGGCGGAAGTAGAGCGCGATGATCACGCAGAGGAGGATGCTTGCCTTGGCCATCGAGCCGGTCAGCGCGAACTCGAGCCACGATTGCATCTGGCCGATCATGAACGCGGAGCTGAAGGTGCCGAGCAGGCTCTCCACGCCGCCGAACACGACGACGATGAAGGTGTCGACGATGTACTGCTGGCCCGTGACCGGCCCGGTCGAGGCCAGCATCGTGAAGGCGCTGCCGGCGATCCCCGCCAGACCCGAGCCGAGCGCGAACGTCACCGCGTCGACGCGCGCCGTGTTGACGCCGACGGCGCCGCTCATGTCACGGTTCTGCATGACCGCCCTGATGCGCAGGCCCCAGCGCGTCCGTAACAGGAGCTGATAGAGCGCGCAGCCGACCACCACGGTGAGGCCGATGATGAACAGGCGCGAGAGCGGAATCGAGATGCCCTGGGTCGGCTGCCACGCGCCGGCGAGCCAGGCGGGCGACGGCACGCCGACCTCGCGCGGGCCGAAGAGGCTCCGGAACGCCTGCTGGAGCACGAGCGAGAGGCCCCAGGTGGCGAGCATCGTGTCGAGCGGCCTCTTGTAGAGGAAGCGTATGAAGCTGCGCTCGAGGGCGAATCCGAACGCGTAGGTGACGCCGAAGGCCAGCACGACCGCCGCCGGCAGGTAGATACCCAGCCACCCGGGCGCCAGCCGCTCGAAGATCACCGACGTCAGATACGTCGTGTAGGCGCCCATCGCCATCAGCTCGCCGTGCGCCATGTTGATGACGCCCATCAACCCGAACACGATGGCCAGGCCGAGGGCCATCAGCGCGAGCACGGTGAACAGGCTCACGCCGTTGAAGGCTTGCATGACGACGATGTCGAGGCTCATTCCCGGCCCGAGCTCAGATCTTCGGGAACGGATTGGGCTCGATCAGCGGCGACTCGTAGACCATCTCGATCTGGCCGTCCTTCTTGAAGGCGCCGATGCGCGCGTGCTTCCACAGGTGATGGTTGGCCTTGTGGAACTTCACCTTCCCTTCCGGCGCGTCGATTTCCAGCTCGGCCGACGCCGCCACCACCGCCGGAACCTCGAAGCTCTTCGCCTTCTCGGCCGCCATCTTCCACAGGTAGACCGAGATGTAGCCGCACTCGAGCGTGTCGCCGACGACCCGATTGGCGCCGTACTTGGCCTTGAAGGCCTTCACGAACTTGTCGTTGGCGGCTCCCTTCAGGCTCTGGAAATAGCCCATGCACGAGAGGAATCCCTCGAGGTTCTCCACGCCGATGCCGGAGGCTTCTTCCTCGGACACCGCCAGCGCCAGCAGCGCCTGGTTCTTTCCGTTGAGGCCCGCGGCCTGCAGCTGCTTGTAGAACGCCACGTTGCTGCCGCCGACCACCGTCGACAGGATGACCTCGGGCTTCTGCGCCTTGATCTTGTTGATGACCGAGGCGAACTCCACGTTACCCAGCGGGATGTAGTCCTCGCCGAGCACCTTGCCGCCCGCCTTCTCGACGGTCGGCTTGGCGATCTTGTTGGTAGTCCGCGGCCAGATGTAGTCCGAGCCGATCAGGTAGAACGACTTGCCCTTGTTCTGCGCGAGCCAGTTCACGGCGGCGATGACCGACTGCGTCGCCTCCTGCGCCGTGTACATGATGTTGGGCGACATCTCGAGGCCTTCGTAGTAGGTCGGGTAGTAGAGGAGACCCTTGCTGCGCTCCACGACCGGCAAGGTCGCCTTGCGCGACGCCGACGTGTAGCAGCCCATGATGGCGGCGACCTTGTCACGGTCGAGCAGCTTGCGCGCCTTTTCGGCGAAGGTCGGCCAGTCGCTCGCGCCGTCCTCGACGATCGTCTCGATCTTGCGGCCCATGACGCCGCCGGACGCGTTGATCTCCTCGATCGCGAGCTTCTCGGCGTCGACCACCGAGGCCTCGGCGATGGCGATCGTCCCGGTCAGCGAGTGCAGGATGCCGACCTTCACCGTTCCCTGCGCCGACGCACCGCGCGGCCACACGAACGGCCCCGTCGCCACCGATGCGACAGCCGCACTACCCTTGAGGAACTGTCGCCTGCTCAGCTTCATTTCTCCGCCTCCTTGTTGGCAGTTCACGGCCAAAACAAAAATGCCCGAGGGCGGACGTAACTTTGTCCCTCGGGCATCTGTGCCCATTCGTGTGGCAACTACGCCACGCAATCTGAAGCGTTGACTACGCCCGTGGTATCGGTGCAAGAAGTGCACCGGCAAGCGGCACTAGCTCGCGGACGAGCGCTCTCGCGTGGAACTGTATGAGAGCAAACCATTCGCGGCGGCTCGCGTCATCCCAGGCTGCTGTGGAGTCACAGGTGAATATGCCCATCTCTTGGTCGGGCTTGCCCGTCGAATGCCTACTCGATCGGCAGCAGAGTGGACTTGAATGTAATCTGAATCCGTCGGCCGACGAGCCGGGGCTGTTCTCTTTTCGCGGCGCGCTGATGGGCGCAAGGCGGGGTTCACCGCGCGTCGATGGAGGTCACCGCAGAGAACGAGGGAGTCGCAGTAGGTGGTCGGAGGGGGGGATCGTGCCGAGATTTTCTCCAGAACGAAAGCACTAACAGCGTTTGGGAAGCGCGGGCGCATTGCCGCCGTCTTCGAGTTCCGCAGGCCTAGGCGAACGAGTGTCTCGGCCAGCGCGACGGCTGCCGCGACGCCTTCAATCACGGGCAGGCCATTACGGGCGGCGAGCGTGCGCGGTTCGTCGACTCACTCATCGGGCTAACAGACGATTCAGTAGCGAGACGCCTCCCGGAGAGTGGATCTATCGAGCGGTGGCCAAGCATGTGCTTGCGGTGGAGCAGGACTCGCTGAAGACGAAGGCCGTCGACCGGGCGGCGCGAGTGGGGCGCGGTAGCTGGTCCGCGTCGTGGCGTTCTACACTCGATGCGGCCCCAAGCGCCTGCTGAGCGCCACCGGACTCACCGTCGTCAACGAGGGGTGTAGACTCGCCTCGGACTCTGCCCGCAAGGCGGAACAGAATCGCCGGCAACTGGAAGCGGCGGTTTTGAGACCGACGGGACGACCGCGGTAGCGGCGGAGTGATCGAAGGCGGACTCTGACGCTCTTATGGACGGGCCAGCGCACTTCGGAGCGAAATGCCCACAGTCTCTCGCGCAAGCTTGCGCTCCCGCGATTGTTCCGCCGACAATCTGAGCGCACAGCGAAGCAACACAGCGTCGGCCTTCGTATCGGGGAATTTCACTTCAAACCGTAAGTCGCCTAAAGCCATGGGGTGGCCCCAGAGCCCGGCTTGTCGTTTCCTAGCTCCACCTCGGGCGGGGGGCTCCGGCGTGTCAGGGGCAGCGACGAACTGGGCGCGGATCGGGCATGAGGCTCTCGCCCGCCTCGTCCTTCGCGGCCTGCAGCATGTCGTGACCGTCGTGCATCAGCGGTCGGAACTTGTCCAAGTCCTCACCTTGCGCAGCTTGGCGGGCGACCTCCCGGTAGGCTTTCAAGATGTTCTCCACCATCGCGAAGGCGGTCCTGGCCCGTTCTGAGCACCTTGTCCCAGCGCTCGGGTCGATGAGCTCACCCTCCTGTGCGGGCCATGGCGTGCAGGAACACCGCGGACTCGGTCCGACCCATGGCACATCGCTGGGAGGTTTCTACACTGCGCGGTGCGCGGTGGCAGGTGCTGCCCAGCGCCTGAGCAATCCACGCAGAGTGCGTATTCACTAGGCACCGATCGCAGGTGCTCGCAGCAGAAGTGACCGTCTCCGTTGATGACGGTCTCGCGGCATGCGCCTTGCTATTGTGACCGCGCGCGTGACAACGATGTCGCAGAGCGGGTAATGGCGCCCGAGAATGGGCGCCGTTTCCTTTTCTGGGCGACGCTCGAGCGCGGCCGTATGAGGGCATGACCGTGAAGGACCTTGGATCCATCGCACGCATATTGCCGAGGAGAATCGCCGCAGCCCTGGTCGTCGCCTGTCTCCTGGCGGTCAGCGGCTGGGTGTTCGCCCAGGACAAGCCCGCCGCGCCGGCCGCAGCGCCCGCGCCACCGCCCAAGCCTGATCTGAGTGGCACCGCGACCGGCGGCATCGCCGACGTGACGGCCAAGGAGGTGGGCAAGCCGACGCCGGCCGAGATCGCTGACTTCGCGGGCCACAACCGGGTCGGCATCAACATGTCGTGGACGCTGAGCACCGGTTACCTCGTGATGTTCATGGCCGCGGGGTTTGCGCTGGTCGCGGCCGGATTCACGCGAGCGAAGAACGTCGCCCACACCGTCTCGATGGTCTTCATGGTCTACGCCGCCGGAACCATCGGGTACTGGATTATGGGATTCGCGCTCCAGTTCGGAGGCCTCGGCCCGATCACGACACTCGGCGGGACCGGAGTTCTCAACAATGAAGTGACGATCACTCTCTTCGGCAAGCCGTTTGGTCTCTTCGGTCTCACGGGATTCTTCCTCGCGGCCGGAACCTACGATGTCGCGGTGTTCGCCCTGTTCCTGTTTCAAAAGGTGTTCATGGACACCGCGAACTACATCCCGACCGGGGCGCTCGCGGAGCGCTGGAAGTACAGCACCTTCGTCGTCTACAGCCTCTTCATGTCGATGTTCCTCTACCCGATATTCGGCAATTGGGTGTGGGGCGGCGGTTGGCTGTCGCAGATGGGATCGAACTTCGGGCTCGGGCACGGGCACGTTGACTTCGCCGGCTCGTCCGTCGTCCACATGGTCGGCGGCGTGACCGCGCTGGCGGGCGCGATGGTCATCGGACCGCGCACCGGTAAGTACAATAAGGACGGCACGGCCAACCCGATCCCAGGTCACAACATCCCGATGGCGATCCTGGGAACCTTCATCCTGGCGTTCGGGTGGTTCGGCTTCAACCCCGGCAGCACGCTAGCGGGCGCCTATCTCCGGATCGCCGTCATCGCGGTGAACACCATGCTTGCCTCAGCCTCGGGCGCCGTCATCGCGATGGTCTACATGTGGATGAAGTACGGCAAGCCCGATCCGAGCATGATGGCGAACGGGATGCTCGCCGGGCTCGTGGCCATCACGGCGCCCTGCGCGTTCGTGTCGAGCTTCTGGGCGTTCGTGATCGGTGGGGTCGCCGGCGTGCTCGTCTGCTGGAGCGCGGTCTTCGTCGAACGGACCGTAAAAGTCGACGATCCGGTCGGTGCCATCTCCGTTCACGGCACGTGCGGGGCCTGGGGCGTCCTGAGCCTCGGGTTGTTCGCGGACGGCACCTACGGCGGCGACGGACTCAACAACGTGGCGGGCACGGTGAAGGGCCTGCTCTACGGGGATCCGAGCCAGTTCGTGGCCCAGATCGTTGGAACCGTCACGAATTTAGGGTTCATCTTCGGCGCATCGTGGGTGTTCTTCAAGGTCATGGACGCGGTCATGGGTATGCGCGTGTCGCCCGAGGTCGAGCTCGAGGGCCTCGACGTGCCGGAGATGGGTGCCCACGGCTACGCGGAGGTGCAAGGCCCGGCGACCCTCGCCCACTCCATAGGGGCGTCCGCAGTGAGACCACCCGGAATGGCCACGACGGCGCCCGAGCGCTCGGTTTAAAAGGACACAAAACTGATGAAGAAGATCACGGCGATCATCAAACCGTTCAAGCTCGACGACGTAAAGGAAGCGCTCACGAGCGCGGGCATCATCGGCATGACCGTGAGCGAGGTCCGCGGCTTCGGCCGCCAGAAGGGTCACACCGAGATGTATCGCGGCGGTGAGTACACGGTCGACTTCCTGCCGAAAATGAAGGTGGAGATCGTCGTTCGCGACAGTCTGGCGGACAAGGTCGTCGCGCTCGTCATCGGAGCCGCCAGGACAGGTAGCATCGGCGATGGAAAAGTGTTCGTCGAGCCGCTCGAAGATGCGCTCCGGATCAGAACCGGCGAGCAGGGCGACAACGCACTCTGACATCGAGGCAGATACCGAGGAGGATCGGATGACGCGAAGACCTCGGAGTACTGCTCCAAACCCGATCCATCTGCGCCGGATTGTCGACGCACGATTTGACGACGGAGGAAATTGGGGATGTTCAAATTCGGCAAGGTGACGTGCGAGTTGTGTAAGTCGCGTGTGCCTAAGCGCCACGCACGCCGTGGGCAGGACGCGCAGGGTGCGTGTGTGTGCGGCGCCTGCTATGCGCTGTGGGAGAAGGCAGGCAGGAAGTGCGTGGAGTGTGGCACCCCGGTGCGCGGGATGCAGGACGTGGGCATCATCGTCACCCGCAACGGGCTCGGCCACTCCGATTGCGGTGGCGCCCGCCTCCTGTACGCCTGAGCCACCACGGGCGGCGCTAGGGTGTGGTGTTCAAGCTAATTGTTGAACGCGGTCGCAGGCGATGCGGAGCTCGCAGAGCCGCTCGGCCGGGGTGCTTCCACGAAGGGCCAAGTGCGGGCCCGATTGACTGTACTCATGCTCCCATCGGCGAAGCTGCTGGGGGAGCTCACCGGGATTTCGGAAGACCGTTCGGCGATAGAACTCGTCTTCATCGGTGCGGTGGCTCCGTTCACTAAGCTTGCGGCGGCGGGGTGTCGCTCGCCAAAACTGCGTCCGGGCTCGCTGGGCGAACGTCCGTGCTCGGCTGAGGGACTCCAGGATGCTGGAGACTGGGAGGAGGCAGGGGTTGCCGGCGCCCTCTGGCTGTCGGCCTTGCTCCGTAGGACGAGATTCTCAGTGGAGGACCGGATAGCGGCCGGAAAGAAGTGAGGAGCGATGGTGATAGTACGCGAAGTAGGAGGCCAGGATGCGGCGTAGGTGGCGTTCGCCGAAGACGAGAACGTAATTGAGACACTCGCGCCGGATCGAGCGGATGAAGCCGCTCCGCGAAGGGATTTTGCCAGGGGCTGTGGCGCCGTCAGGACGTCCTCGATCCGCATGCCCTTCACTCGGTGCCGAAACTGCTCGCCGTAGACGGGGTCACGATCACGCAGGAGATAGGACGGCGCGGAGTCGTTCGGGAAGGCGTCCACGATCTGCTGGGCGGTCCAGTGGGCGGTGGGGTGCTCGGTCACGTTGAAGTGGACAACGCGCCGACGATGGTGAGCGAGCACGACGAGAACGACGAGCACGCGCAAGCGCGCGGTGGGCACGGTGAAGAAATCGAGGGAGACCAGGTCCCGGACATGGTTGGCGAGGAAAGTCCGCCAGGTCTGGGGCGGCGACGTGCGCCGCTTCGGGAGCAGCCGGGAGGACGGTGCGTTCGGCGACGTGGATGCCGAGCGCTTGAGGAGCTCACCATGGATTCTCCGAGCGCCCAGAGCGGGTTAGTCGTGGCCGTCGCACGACCAGGACTTTGATCTCGGCGTGGACGGGCGGGCGGCCGCCGGTGGGGCGGGCGGAGAGCATGGTCCAGTACTCGCGGAAGCGACACCGCTGCCACCGCAGGACGGTGTCGGGGATCACGATCACGAGGGGCCGTCTCCACCCGGCCCAAACCCTGGCCAGCCCTGCCCAGAAGAAGCGATCCGTCATGCGAAGTTTCGGCCGGGGCGCCGGCCTCTTGTACACGGCGAGCCGGTGGCGCAAGGCAAGGTTCTCGAGGGCGAGTAGGCGATGGCTGCCGGAGAGAGGAAGGGGAGGAGCCGA